>LUMW01000045.1_pt1 | contig 44027 bp, 45 predicted proteins | sample 729761 | NCBI WGS metagenome assembly LUMW01 (sample SAMN03860302, study PRJNA289734) | marine metagenome | biome: seawater column; feature: ocean; material: water; isolation source: Red Sea water column Station 192 - depth 500m | place: Saudi Arabia: Red Sea | collected 2011-10-15 | depth 500 m
CCCCCGAGCGGCACAGCACGAGGTCGGCGGCGGCGAGGGCCGTGGGCAGGTCGTCCTCGTACTCGACGGGGCGGTACTCGACCGCGTGGGCGGCAGCGTGGCGCTCGACCGAGGGGTCGGCCCAGTCCCGGCGCCCGAGCACGTGGTGGACGACGATCTCCTCACCGTCCCAGTCTCGCACCGCCTCGAGAACCGCCCGGTTGATGCGCCGTGCCCCCAGCGAGCCGCCGAACACGACGAGGAAGGGACGGTCGTCGAGCCCGTGGGCGACTCGTGCGGCGTCCCGGCCCGCACCGTCCGCCAGGCGGGCCACCTCGGCTCGCACCGGATTGCCGGTGACGACCGCTCGGGGAAGGCCGGTCGTGGCCGCCGGCACCGCACAGGCACGGGCGAAGCGCCCCAACAGGCGATTGGCCGCACCGGGCACCGCGTTCTGCTCGGCTACCACGATGGGGATCCGGAGCAGGACGGCGGCCAGTCCGCACGGCACGCTGGCGTACCCGCCCAACGCCACCACCACCCGGGGGCGTCGTCGGAGCAGTAGGAGCACGGCCCGGAGGAAGGCGGCCAGCAGTCCGAGCACGGCCCCCACGTTGGCCGGGGTGAGCCGGCGCTGGATGCCTCGACCCGGGAGCAGCACCAGCGGGAAGCCGGCCGCCGGGACCAGCGAGCGCTCGATCCCGCGACGGCTCCCCACCATGCGGACCTCCTCGGGGGTCTCCACCACGCCGCGGTCCACCAGCGCCCGTGCGATGGCGACACCCGGTAGCACGTGCCCGGCGGTCCCGCCGCCGGCGACGACGACGCCGTGGCTCACGGGGTCTGGCGGGCGACGTTCAGCAGGATGCCGAAGGCGCCCATGGTGACGACCAGCGCCGTCCCCCCGAAGGAGACGAACGGCAGCGGCACACCGGTGATCGGGAGGCGGCCCATCACCGCGCCGATGTTGACGAAGGCCTGGATCATGATCCACGTGGTGATCCCGGCGGCCAGCAGTTGCCCGAAGGGGTCCGGGGCGTGGAGCGCCGTCGAGAGGCCCACCAGGCCGATCACGAGGAACCCCACGAGGACGAGGCCCGCACCGACCAGGCCGAACTCCTCGGCGACGATGGCGAAGATGAAGTCCGTGTGGGCGAAGGGCAGGAACCCCCACTTGGCGCGGCTGGCGCCCAGGCCGATACCGAAGATGCCACCATTGGAGATCGCCACCCCCGACTGGATCGTCTGCCAACCCGTGGCCAGGGGGTCGGTCCAGGGGTCGAGCATCCCGAGGAGGCGCTGGCGCCGGTAGCCGGCGCTCAGGGTCAAACCGGCTGCCCCGACTGCACCGCCGACGGCCAGCAGCGACAGCAGGTGGAGGCGTAGGCCGGCGAAGAACAGCATCGCCATGGCGATGCTGCCGATGATCATCGTCGTCCCGAGGTCGGGCTCGAGCATGAGGAGGGCCCCGATGATTCCGACCACGGCCACGACCGGGTAGAGGGTCAGCCGCTTGTCACTGAGGGGCCGTTGTCGTCGCGAGAGCAGGTCGGCGCAGTAGAGCACGAGTGCCAGCTTCGCGACCTCAGAGGGCTGGAAGGTCGTGAAGCCGAGGTCCAGCCAGCGGGCCGAGCCGTTGGCCCGGACGCCCAGCCCGGGGACGAGCACCAGGATGAGCAGCACGATGCAGCCCAGCAGTGCGGGAACGGCGAGCGGCCGCAGGCGGCGGTAGTCGATGCGGACCGTCACGGTCAATGCCACCAGGCCGAGGAGGAACCAGAGCACCTGGCGCTTGAGGTGGTACCAGGCGTCGCCGTGGGAACGAAGGTCGTTGACCGAGGAGGCGGAGAGGACCATCACCACGCCGAGCAGGCTCAAGAGCAGCGCCACCACGAGGAGCACCGAGAAGCGCAGCGAGCGCCTCGCCGGTCGCCGGGCGGCTCCCCCACCGGTGGCCGTATTGCCGGTGGCCCCCTTCTTCGCTCCGGTCGCCGGGCCCTTCGTCGTTCCCGTCGTCGGATTCACCGCGCCGCCTCCAGTCCCTCGAACAACTCGTCGACGATCCGGGCGAAGTCGTCCCCCCGCTCGGCGTACGAGGTGTACCAGTCGAACGAACTGCAGCCGGGAGAGAGGAGGACGGTGCCTCCGTCGCCGGCCTGCCGGCGGGCACGCTCCACCGCGTCCGCCATCGACTCGGCCGTCGAGACGGGGCATCGGCCGCCGAAAACCACCTCGATCTCACCGGCGGCCTCGCCGATCGCCACGACCGCCCGCGGCGACGTGGCGCCCATGGCAGACAGGTCGAGCCCCTTGTTCCGACCGCCCGCGATCAACACGGCGCCGGGCAGCGCCGACACGGCCGAGGCGGTGGCGTGCGGGGTGGTGGCCTTGCTGTCATCAACGAAGCGGACCCCGTCGACCTCCGCCAGCAGCTGCATCCGATGGGGCAGGCCGCCGAAGCCGCGCAGGGCCTCCGCACAGCCCGCGGGCGAGGCGCCCACCCGCAGTGCCAGGGCGGTGGCGGCCTGGGCGTTGAGCAGGTCGTGGGGCAGCCGGCGCGGCAGGTCGTCCACAGCCACGATCTCGGTGTCGCCATGGAGGAGGCGGCCGTCCCGGACCCGGCAGTGGGCCTCCGAGGTGCCGAATCCCGTGGCCCCCTCGGGGGCGTGCGAGCTCACGACCGGGTCGGCCAGGTTGGCGATGGCGTCGGCGGGGTCGGCCAGCGACTCCCAGATCCTCGCCTTTGCCGCCTCGTAGGCGGCCAGGTCGGCATGGACGTCGAGATGGTCGGGCGCGAAGTTCAGCCAGGCCGCCGGTCCCAGGCGGACCGATCGGGCGTGGCCGAGGCGGAAGGAGGAGGCCTCGACCACGAACACCTCTGCCTCCGCGTCGTCGACGGCGGTGACGAGGGGGGTCTCGTTGTTGCCCGCCGGGAGGGCGCGGATGCCCGAGCACTCGAGCATGGAGGTCACGAGGGTGACGACGGTGGTCTTGCCGTCGGTACCCGTGACCGCGCACCGGGGTCGGGCGTCCCACTCGGCAGCCAGGTCCGACTCGTCGAGCACGGAGACGCCGGCAGTCGCCGCGGCGGCCAACGCCGGATGGCCGTCGGGGACACCCGGGCTGAGCACCAGCCGGTCGCAGCCGGCGAGGAGGTCGTCCCACTCCCCCGCCCCGGGAGCGGTGTGCAGGACCTGCCCGAGTTCCTCGGCGTAGTGGCGGACCGACTCACCGGGCCGGTCGTCGACCAGGCGTACGCATTCGCCCCGACGCACCAGTGCGCCGGCCACCGCCCGCCCGGTGAGTCCGAGTCCGAGGACCAGCACGGTTCCGCCGGCGGTGCTCACCGTCCCAGCTCCGTGACGCCGGCCGCGATCGAGTCGGCATAGAAGAGCCCCAGGCCGACAGCGGTGCACAGGCCCGAGATGATCCAGAACCGGACGATGACGGTGGTCTCGGGCCAGCCGCCGATCTCGAAGTGGTGGTGGACGGGGGCCATCCGGAACACCCGCCGCCCACCGAACAGCCGGAAGGAGGCGACCTGGAGGATGACCGACACGGTCTCCATCACGAACAATCCGGCGACCACGGGCAGGAGCAGGTGGGTGTTGGTGGCCAGTGCCAGTGCCGCGAGGCCGGTGCCGATGGCCAGCGAGCCGGTGTCGCCCATGAAGATCCGGGCGGGCGCGGCGTTCCACCACAGGAATCCGAGGCAGCCGCCGGCCATGGAGGCCGCCACCACCGCCAGGTCGAGGGCGTGGGGGACGTCGTAGGAACCCGGGTACCGGAACTGCCAGAAGGCGATGAAGGTGAACGCGGCGAAGCAGAAGGTGCCGGCGCCCGCCGCCAGGCCGTCGAGGCCGTCGGTCAGGTTGACGGCGTTGGAGGACCCGATGATGAGGAGCGCGGCCCAGATCGTCCAGGCCACGCCGCCCAGGTCGATGCCGAGTTGGCCGACCCGGGTGAAGGACAGGTCGGTGTGCACGCCGGTGTGGAACAGCATCAGGAGTGAGAAGCCCAATGCCACGGAGAGGAGGCCCAGCATCTTCGCCCGCTTGTTGAGCCCCAGGTTGCGCTCCCGGATCACCTTGATCCAGTCGTCGAGCAGGCCCACGGTGCCGCCGCCGATGATCGCCAGCATCACGAGGATGCCGGTACGCGTGTAGATGCCGTGGTACAGGTCGCTCAGCACATAGCCGAGGACTGCACCCGACACGATCGCCAGACCGCCCATCGTCGGCGTTCCCGCCTTCGTGGCGTGGCCCTCGGGGCCGTCGTCGCGGATGGGCTGGCCGATGTGCAGGCGGGACAGCCAGCGGATCAGGAACCGCGTGCCCACCAGCGAGGTGGCCATCGCCACGGCGGCGGCGATCAGGAGGCGGATCACCGGCGGGACCCACCCGTCATCGGACGGTCGGTGACCGGACGGGGCGTCGTCATCGACCCGGGTCCCGGTTCGCGAGCAGTTCGCCGGCAACCTCGCTGTCGTCGAAGGGCAGGTGCTCGCCGGCCACCTCCTGGGTGCGCTCGTGGCCCTTGCCGGCCACCAGCACCAGGTCGCCGGGGCGCGCCCGGTCGATGGCCGCGGCGATCGCCGCCCGCCGGTCGGGTTCGACCAGCAGGGTCCATTCCCCGCCGGGCGCGCCGGCCCGTTCGCGTTCCATGCCCACAAGAATGTCCGCGATGACCCCCTCGGGTGGTTCATCCCTCGGGTTGTCCGAGGTCACCACCACGATGTCGGCGCCCTCGTCGGCGGCTCGACCCATCTCGGCGCGCTTGCCCCGGTCCCGTCCTCCGCCGCAGCCGAAGACGCACAGCACCCGCCCGTCGCCCGCGACCTCGCGTGCGGTGCTCAACACCGAAGCCAGCGCCTCGGGCGTGTGGGCGTAGTCGACGACCACCCGGACCCCGTCGACCTGCGGCAGCGATTCGAACCTGCCGGGGACGGGCGCCACCCGGGCGAGCGCCGCCCGGACCTCCTCCTCGGCGACGCCGAGACACAGTGCGAGTTCAGCGGCGACCGGTGCCCCCCGCCAGTCGGGGGCGTCGCCGGCCTCCAGGGCGACGACCTCGAGTCCGGCAGCGCGGGCCGAGGCGACACGATCCCTGCCCGCACCGTCGGCCTCGACCATGACGACGGCCTGTCGGGAGAACTCGGGGGTGAGGAGCCGCTGCTTCGCGGCGGCGTAGGCGCCCATCGTCCCGTGGTAGTCGAGGTGGTCCCGAGAGAGGTTCGTGTGGGCGACGACGGCGAAGTCCGTGCCGTCGACCCGATGCTGGGCCAGGGCGTGCGAGGAGACCTCCATGCACACCACCTCGACGCCCTCGGCGGCCCAAGACGCCAGCGAGGCCTGGAGATCGGGGGCCTCGGGTGTCGTGCGCTCACCGGTCAGCGTCCCCGATTCGGCTACACGCCGACCGGCCTGTCGCAGGATGTCGGACAGCAGGTGCACGACGCTGGTCTTGCCGTTCGTCCCCGTCACCCCCACCGCCTGAAGGCGCTGCGAGGGACGCCCGTGCAACTGGGAGGCGAGCAGGCCCATGGCACGCCGGGCGTTCGGGACGAGGATGCGGGGAACCCCGAGGTCCAGCTCCCGCTCGACCAGCAGGGCCGACGCCCCGGCCTCGACGGCCCCGGCGGCGTGGTCGTGTCCGTCGGCGCGCGACCCCGGAAGGCAGCAGAACAGGTCGCCGGCGACCACGCGACGCGAGTCGTAGGCGATCCCGGTGACGTCGACGCTGCCGAGTTCGATTCCGGAGGTCCCCGTGCCGGCAGCCGCTGCCGGCGCGTCGTCGCCCCACTGGCGGCGCGCCGCCGAGAGGAGCTCGCCCAGGTCCACGGTCAGCCCCCGGCTGACGCCGCGGCGACCTCGTCCGACGCCCGCTCGGCCTCCTCGCGTGCGAGGGCTTCGGCCGCCTCCAGGGCGGCAACCTGGGCGGGGGTGGCGGCCATCACGCGGCCGTCCTCCTCGAGGCCGATCCGTTCGGCCTCCGAGGGGATGCGGCGCTGCCGCACGGCGAACTGGGCGAAGTCGGCGAAGATCGGGGCGGCCGCCCGGCCCCCCGAGTAGCTGTGCAGGGCTGGCTCGTCGACGACCACCAGGACGACCAGTTCGGGGTCCTCGGCGGGCAGCATGCCGACGAAGCTGGCTACGTAGTCGACGTTGCCGCTGCCCTCGCCGTAGCCGCCCTCCGGTTGGGGCTTCCAGGCCGTGCCGGTCTTGCCGGCCACCCGGTAGCCGGGGACCTGTGCGTTCGTGCCGGTTCCAACCTCGACCACGCCCTCGAGCATGTCGACGAGGTGGCGGGCGGTCTCGGTGTCGATGACCCGGGTCGGGGCGGGGACGTCGGTGGCGGTGAACATCCCCGCAGTGTCCCGCGAACCGAGCACCAGTGTGGGCGCGGGCAGCTCGCCGCCGTTGGCGATGGCCGAGAAGGCGGAGGTCATCTGCAGGGGGGTGACGGCCACCCCCTGCCCGATGGCGATGGTCGGTAGGGAGGTGCCCGACCAGCGGCCGACGGCGGGGAGGATGCCCGATGCCTCGCCGGGGAAGTCGAGCGGCGTGCGCTGGCCCAGACCGAAGTCCAGCAGTTGCTCGTAGAGCCGCTCCTCGCCCAGGTCGACCGCCCAGAGGATGGTGCCCACGTTCGAGGACTTCTGGATGACGTCGGCGATCGACCAGTCCTCCTCGTCGTGGGGGAAGGAGTCGCGGAAGTCGCTGTCGTGGACGTGAACCCAGCCGGGGACCTCGCGAACCGAGGACACGGCGCCCAGCCCTGTTTCGAGGACCGCCGAGAAGGTGAGCGCCTTCATGATCGATCCCGGCTCGAAGCTCCAGGTGGCCGCACGGTGTTCACTGGAGGGACGCACCATCCCGTCCTCCCGGACGACGGCCGCTGACGCGAGCAGCTCGCCGGTGTCCGGGTCCATGGCGACCAGGATCCCGGAGTTGGCGCCGGCGGCCTCGACGCCGTCGAGGAGGAGTCGCTCGGCCTCGAACTGCAGCGACCGGTCGATCGAGAGGACGAGATCCTTGCCCAGGGCGGCCGGCTCGACCTGGTACTCGCCGCCGGGGATGGTCGCCCCGCGTGCCCCGGTCTCGACGATCATCTCTCCGGGTGCACCAGAGAGGAGGTCGTCGTGGACCATCTCGAGGCCGCTGACGCCGTTGTCGTCGATGTCGGTTCGGCCGAGGAGGGCGATGGTGGAGTCGTTGCCGGGCCGCAGGCGGGCCCGCTCCTGGTAGGTGTAGATGCCGAGGAGTTCGAGGCCCAGCACGGTCTGGGCGACCTCCTCCTGGACCTGCCGGTCGATGTAGACGAAGGCCTTGCCGCTGGCGAGGCGTTCCTCGAGGACCGCCACATCGGTGTCGACGATCTGGGCCAGCGCCCGTGCCGCCCGGATCGGGTCCTCCACCTGGCGGGGATCGGCGGCGATGGTCTGCAGCGGAACCGAGAGTGCCAGGTCCACGCCGTTGCGGTCGAGGATGGCGCCGCGGGCGGCCGGCAGCGAGATGCTGCGGATGCGCTGCGCCTCGCCATGTTCCAGGTATCGGTCGGGCTCGAGGACCTGGAGGGATACGAGGCGCCACAGCAGGGCGGCCGCGGCGAAGACGAAGACGACGCCCGTTGCGATGCAGCGCCGGCGCAGCCGACGGGCATCCTGTTGCCGGGGGACGAGGCGACGGGAGCCCCGACCGCTGGTGGCTGCGGGGGCCGGCCGCCGACTCATCGGTGCAGCGTCCCGAAGGGGTTGCCGACCGGCGCAGGGATCGGGGCGGCCGGATCACCGGGAAGGGTGGACTGGAGGTAGACGCGCTGCGGCGGTGGAAGCATCCCGAGGCGCCCCTGGGCGACCTCGAGGATCCGCTCCGGGCTCTCGAGGCGGGCGACCTCCATCCGGAGCACCTGGGCGGCCTCCCGGCCATTGTCGAGTCGCCGCTGCAGGTTGTCGACCTCGAACTGGCCGGCGACGAGGACGCTGTGGAAGCCCGCCAGTGCCAAGAAGGCGGCGAAGACCCCGAGCACCGTGGCGACGGCGATGGGGGCGACGATGGGGCGGCTCCCGGTGGCCTCGGCCGGAAGGGTGACGGTCGCACGACGAAGGGGCCGGGGCAGGCGGAGGACGGCGGTCATCGGCGTGCCTCGGGTTCGATCCGGTGCAGAACGCGGAGCCGGGCGCTGGCGGCACGGGGGTTGTTTGCCAGTTCCTCCTCGTCGGGCAGGAGCGCACCGCGTCGGGGCGTGCGGGCGATGGCGACCGCTCCACAACCGCAGGGCAGCCGCGGCGGGCAGGTGCAGCCGCCGGAAGCCGCCAGGTCGAAGCGTGCCTTCACGATGCGGTCCTCGCCGGAGTGGTAGGCCAGCACCGCTCCCCGACCGCCGGGCAGGAGGCGCTCGATGGCCGCGTCGAGGGCGCCGGGCAGTTGGGCCAGTTCGCCGTTCACCTCGATGCGGAGGGCCTGGAAGGTGCGCTTGGCGGGGTGGCCGCCGCGTCGCCTGGCTGGGGCGGGGATGGCGTCCCGGACCAGGTCGGCCAGTTGCTGCGTGTCGGTGACCGGCCGGGCGGCGACCACGGCGGCGGCGATGCGTCGGGCGTGCCGCTCGTCGCCGTGCGTCCGCAACACGGTGGCCAGGTCGGACTCGGCGTAGCCGTTGACGACGTCGGCGGCGGTCAACGACTGGCGTCGGTCCATGCGCATGTCGAGGGGTCCGGGGTCGCGATAGCTGAAGCCGCGGTCGGGCCGGTCGAGCTGCGGCGAGGAGACGCCGAGGTCGAACAGGAAGCCGGCCAGCATGCCGTCGCCCAGGTGCTCGTCGAGGACGGAGGGGAGGTCGCCGAAGGCGGCGTGCACCAGCTGCACCCGGTCGCCGTGCTCTGCGAGGCGGCGTTCGGCGGCCTCGAGGGCGTCGGCGTCACGGTCGATCCCGAGGAGCCTGCAGTCGGGTCGGGCGGCCAGGAGTTCGGCGGCGTGCCCGGCACCGCCGAGGGTGGCGTCCAGCAGGAGGCCTGCGGGGGCTTCTACCAGGGCGTCCAACACCTCGTCGCTCATCACCGGGAGGTGGTGGAAGTCGTCGCCGGGCGGGCCGGTCGACGGGGCGGGGGGCGGGGTGGGGTTGTCCATGTCCGGTCCGGCACCGACGATCGGCGGGCGGCAGGTCCGTCCCTCGACAGTCCCCCGACCAGCGGGCGCTCGCCGGGGTTTCTCTCCCGGACGGGCTGGATGGCAAGCGGGCGGAGTAGGGACCTCCCATCCTGCCGATCGGGGGACTGTCGAGGGACGGCGACCGCCGCCGTCCCGCATCGTCGTGGTCAGGTCGTGCCGTGCCACCTCCTCGTTCCTCGCCTACACGCCGATGCCCTGGGCGAAGGCGTCTGCCACCGCCTCGCTACGGGTGGCCGCCAGGGCAGGCCAGGCCGACGCCGGCCACACCTCGATCCAGTCGATGGCGCCACAGAGCACGACCTCACGCTCGAGTCCGGCGAGCGCACGGAGCTTGTCCGGGAGGAGCAGGCGACCCTGGCTGTCGAGGCGAACCTTGCTGGATTCGGCAGCCAGTCCGCGCAGGACGTCGTGACCATGCTCACCGGCCCGCACCTTCTCCTGAACCCGGGCGACCATGGCGTCGAAATGCTCGGGGGTGCGGATGGCCATGCAGCCGGCGTCCGGCGACAGGTAGGCCCAATCCTCGAAATGGGAACGCAGACGGGACGGCAGGACGAGGCGCCCGGCGCCGTCGAGGCTGTGCTCGTAGGTGCCGACGAAGGCCATCTCCCCGATCCCCCCTTTCCTGCGTTTCCCGTGGTTGGTCGTCCCATGAGGTGGCCAGGTGGACCGAAGCCCTCCTTTTCACCCCATTGGCCCCCAAACCTAGGTTGTTTTCTCCCAAACCGCAAGTCTTGGGCCGCTATCGGGCGCGAAGGGTCAACACATTCGTCAGTCAGGACGCGGCTCAGGCCGGCAGCGCGTCGAGCAGGGCGGTCAGAAGGGCCTCGGCGGCGTCGGGTTCGGCGTCGAGTTCACGCAGGCCGACGGCGGCGGCCGTCAGGTCCTCCAGCGCCCGCTCCCGGGGCTCGAGGCCCAGCAACTCGACCAGCGGTGCCGGCGCCCAGGACAGGGGCACCGCACACTGGAACCGAGCCCCCGCCCGGGTGCGCCGCTGGCTGATCCCGACCAACTTGCGACCCCCGACCTGCACCTCCCCCGGTCCGGTCCCGGCGAAGCAGGCCGCAGCCGACCACTCGGTGGCGACCATCGCCCCCCGATGGACGTTCGCCTCCACCCCCCGGACCGTCAGTGCACCGACCCACGCCTCCCCCAGCCACCAGGCCGAGCGTCCGACATCGTCCTCCCAGAGGTCATCGCCACGCGGGAGCAGGACGTCCACCCAGAGGACCTCCCCCGGCCGGAGCAGCACCCCGCCCCCGCCCGACCGACGACGGACCAGGCCGACCCCCGCTGCCGCCAGCACCTGTGGATCGGGAACCCGACGCTGGCCGCTCCCGACCACGAGGGTCGGACGGTCGACCTCGTGGACGTGCACGCAACGACCTGCGATCTCCACCTCGGCGACATGACGCTCGGCGACCGTCCCGACCGGTCGCTCGAGGAGCCAGCCGGTCACGCCGTCCGGGTGGCCACCAGGTCCAGGTAGGGCTCCCAGGCCTGCGGCACGCTGCCGGCCATGACGGCGAACCACGTGGTGAGGCGCGGAACCCTCGGCTGGTGGTGGAGTCGCAGGCCGACCTCCTCGGGTGAGGAGTCGCTCTTTCGGGTGTTGCAGTGGCGGCAGGCCGCCACCACGTTCTCCCAGTCGTGGGTTCCGCCTCGGCTACGCGGCACCACATGGTCGACGCTCTCGGCCCGGGAACCGCAGTACTGGCAGCGGTGATCGTCCCGGTGCAGGACCGCCCGACGGCTGAAACCCCGACGCCGGAGCCGTGGCACGTGCACGTAGCGGGAGAGCCGCACCACCGAGGGCTCGTCCACCTCGAGGAACTCCGAATGCAGGACCCGTCCCGTGCCGTGGACCAGTTCGGCGCGCTCATCCAGCACGAGGACGACCGCCCGCCGGACGGAGACGATCGAGAGCGGTTCGTAGGTGGCGTTCAGGACCAGGGCGTTGCCCATGCCCCGACCCTACTTCCCGGCCCCCGTCTGGCCATCAGCATCGCTCCACCCAGGCGCCTCCCCCGCGGCCACCGCCCCGGGCAGCGCACGGCACCACTCCAGCCAGACCAGCACGTCCTCGACCACCGGCGGATGCGACTCGTCGCCGTACTGGGTGACCTGCCGGAACGCCCGGTAGCCGGGGTCGGGCAGTGGGAGGAAGGGGGGCCGGCGCCACCACCCCCGCGGTGCCAGGCGGTGCACCTGCCGCAGGGCGGTACCCCACAGGTGCGGGCGGACGAGCACCGCCACGATCAGACGGCGGAGCAGGGCCGCGCTCATGCCGCCTGCCCCGGAGCGGCGAGGCCGCGGAAGCCGACGGCGGCGGCGCCGACCAGCGGCCCGTCCGCACCGAGGCCGGCGGGCACGATGCGCGCTCCCTGCGTGAAGGCCAGGCCGCATCCCGCGGCCAGCGCCTCGTTGGCGGCCGTGAAGAACGGCTCGCCGAAGCCCAATGCGACCGACCCGGCCACGACCGCCAGGCGCAGGTCGAGCAGGTTGACCGCCGCCGCCACCCCCCGACCGACGTGGCGCCCGGTGCGCACGCGGACCTCCGTGGGCGCCTCCTCGGGGGGACCACCCAACTCGGCGGCGAGCGCCCTCCCGGAGGCGACGGCCTCGAGACAGCCGGCGGCACCGCAGGCACAGACGGGCCCGTCGGGTGCGACCACGACATGGCCGAGGTGGCCGGCGTTGCCGGCCTCCCCGTCGAGAAGGCGCCCGTCCAGCACGATCCCGGCACCGATGCCCGTGGAGACGACCATGGCGAGGTAGTTGCGCTCGCCTGCGGCCGCCCCGCGCCAGCCCTCGCCGAGCGCCAGGGCCTTGGCATCGTTGTCGACGAACGCCGGGAGGTCGAAGTGGGCGGCCAGTCGGTCACGGAGCGGAAAGGACCGCCAGGCCGGGATGTGCAGCGGCGAGACCTCGACGCCGCCGACGCTCATCGGCCCGCCGCAACCAACACCGATGGCGGCGACGGGTTGCGCGGCTGCGGCCAGCACGCTGGCCCCGAGGTCGACCAGGTCGCCGAACAGTCCTTCACCGTCGTCGCAACCACGGGTGGGAATGCGGCCCTCGGCGACAATACGGCCGTCGTGGTCCACCACGCCGACCGCCACCTTGGTACCGCCGATGTCGATGGCGAGGAGGTGCGGCGGCGCCGGGGTCGGCGCGTCCAAGTCATCGACCTCGTTGGCGACGTGCACCGGAGCGCTGTCGGGGACGCCGGGTCAGGTACGGCCGGGTTCGCCGCGCTCGAAGCGGTCGCGCATGCGTTGGCGGGTGCCCCCGATCGCCTCCCGGAGCGACGCCGTCCGACGGGAGCGGCGCCCCTGCTCGAGGCCGGTTCGCCCCAGGTGTCGAAGGCTGCGTTCGAGCACCAGGGCGGCGGAGAGCATGACGAGGAACCCGACGAAGGCCAGCAGGTAGGAGGTGGAGAGCGTGAGGATCATCAGCGCCACGCCACCCACGAAGCCGAAGATCGCCCACTTCAGGCGGTGCAGCGCATCCGTGTAGACGGTGGTCTCCGCCACCTCCCGGGCCAGCCTCGGGTCGGTGTCGTGGAGCTGCTGCTCGATCTCGCTGAGGATCCGTTCCTCGTCGTCGGAAAGTGGCACGCGGCCCTCCGCCTCGTCGTTGGTGTGTCCAGCATCGCACAGGGCGCGCGCGACCACAACGCGCACGGTCTGCCACGTGTATCCAGCCCGTCGAGACCGGGGTCAGGGCCCTTGCTCCCCGGGTGACTCCTCGGGGCCCCAGGGGCGTTCCCCCGGGGCCGGCGAGGTGCCGCCCGGGGCGATGGCGTCCCGCCCGAAGCGTTCCCGGATCTGGTCGACCATGCGCTCGGCATCCCGCCGGGTGCCGCCGCCCAGATCCTCGAAGCGCAACTGGCGCACGGTGGCGTCCTGGAGCCCACTGACGCCCACCCCGAGGAGTCGAACCCCCGGCGAGGGGTCGAGCTCGGCCAGCAGTTCACCGGCCACCTCCGCGATCTCGGCGGCCGTGTCCACCGGGTCCCCACGGGTCTGGGACCGGGTCACGGTGTTGAAGTCGGCGAATCGCACCTTCAGCGTCACGGTCCGGCCGGCGATCCCTGCCGCCCGCAGGCGACCGGCCACGCCGTCGGCCTGTCGGAGCAGCGCACGCTCCAGTTCGGCGTGGGTGGTCCGGTCCTGGGCGAACGTCTCCTCGTGGCTCACCGACTTGGCCGCCTGGTCGGGGTCGACCGCCCGGTCGTCGATCCCCCGGGAGAGCCGCCAGAGGTGGCGGCCGGCCGCCTCACCGAAGAGGTCCAGCAGGGTCGGCTCGGGGACCTCGGCCAACTTGCCGACGGTGAGAATGCCCAGCCGCTCCAGGCGCTCGGCCGTGCGCGGCCCGACCCCCCAGACCGCCGAGACGGGAAGCGGACGGAGGAACCCCTCGACCCCCTCCGCGTCGATTACCAGCACGCCGGCCCCCGCCTCGGTGCGCCGCTCCCCCACCCGGGGCTTGGCCTGTTGGCTGGCCAACTTGGCGAGGAACTTGTTCGGGGCGACTCCCACGCTGCAGTGGAGCGACTCCTCCGCGAGGACGATCCGTCGAATCTCCGCCGCCTGCACCTCGGGTGACCCCAGAAGGGCAACCGAGCCACCCACGTCCAGGAATGCCTCGTCCAGCGACAGCGGCTCGACCAGCGGGGTGAAGCGGCCGAAGATCGCCATCACCCGCCGGCTCACCGCCGCGTAGTGGGCGTGGTCACCGGGCAGGAACACGGCGTTCGGGCAGAGCCGCCGGGCGACGACCGAGGGCATCGCCGAGTGGACGCCGTAGACCCTGGCCTCGTACGAGGCAGCGGCGACGACTCCCCTTTCGCCGGACCCGCCGACCAGTACCGGTCGCCCCCGAAGCTCAGGGTGCCGGACCTGCTCGACCGACGCGAAGAAGGCGTCCATGTCGACGTGGAGGATCGTGGCGGCCCGGCGCCCGACCTCGCCGTGCTCCGCTCCGCTGTCGGTCACCGTCGTTCGACGACGAGCTCCCCGGGGCGAAGGCCCATGGCCAGGAAGTCGTAGTGGTCGTCGACCCCGGTGCCGTGCAACCAGTCGCCGACCGGCACCCGCACCCAGGCCGGCGCGGTTCCGAGCAGGCTCGGGGCCTCCGAGGCGTCCACGAAGCGACCCTCCTCCACGATCCCGTCCGGATCGTCAAACCAGAGATCGCCGGACCAGGACTCCGCCCGGAACACCTCGACGCCGAGACGCATCTCGCGGTCGGGAAAGTCGACGGACACCCGGTAGACCCGCTCCGACCAGGCCGCCACACGCAGGCCCGTCTCCTCGAGCACTTCTCGTGTCAGCGCCTCGAGGCGCGTCTCGCCGGGATCCACCACGCCGCCGGGTGGCGTCCACTCGACACGACCGTCCCGCCTGCGGTTCGCCACCAGCAGCAGCCGATCGTCGCGCTCGACGAGAGCGCCGGCGACGGTCCAGTCACGCATCCCGGCAGTCTCGCACCTGCCGAACCGTCCCGTGGCCCCGGCTCCGGACGTCGGCCCCCGACCCGGACAACCCGGACGTCTCGTGGGCCTCGACACGGGTTCCCGGCGAGCGCAGACACGTCGCCGGTAGCCTCGGCGTCGTGGACGTTCCCGCCGCCCCCGCCTCGGCCGCGCCCCCGGTGGGGGCGCGGATCCTGGCCTTCCTCGCCGTGCTGATCGCCGGCGCCTGCGGCGGCCTCGTCGGGTACGCCGTCACCGACCTCCAGTGCCGCGACGACTGCGAGGTGCTGGCCGCCTCGATCGGCGTCGCCGGCGCCGTGGGCGGCGCCGTCGGCGTCGGCATCGTTGCCACCCTCACCCTCCGGGCGATGGCCGAGTGGCGCACCAACCAGCTCCAGCAGGCCGCACGGGAGCGCCACCCGATCCCGCCGAGCCCGTGACTCCCGGCCGGTGTGTCGACACTGCCGTTGAGACCCCCGAGGCCCTGGTCGCCTCAGGCCGGTGACCCTCGCCGAGGAACTACGCGACCTCGCCCTCGAGGCGGCACGGGCGGTGGCCCCCGAACTCCGGCGCCGGGCCGGCGGCACCCCCTCCGACGGCACCAAGAGTTCCACCACCGACCTGGTCACCGCCGCCGATCGCTGGTCCGAGCGGGAGCTCGTCGGGCGCCTGCTCGGGGCCCGTCCCGACGATGCGGTGCTCGGCGAGGAGGAGACGTCCGTGTCGGGCACCAGCGGTGTCCGCTGGGTGGTCGACCCCATCGACGGGACGACCAACTTCGTGTACGGGCTGGCCGGCTACTCGATCTCGATCGGCGCCGAGTTCGACGGTCAGTCGGTCGCCGGCGTGATCGTCGAGCCGGTCAGCGGCGACGAGTTCGCTGCCGCGGCGGGGTGCGGCGCCACCTGTAACGGCGACCCCATCCGGGTCAGCGGCGAGGTCGACCTGGCGCAGGCGCTGGTCGCCACCGGCTTCGGCTACCAGCCCGAGCGACGACGACGTCAGGCCGTCGGCCTCGTCGAGTTGCTGCCTGCCGTCCGCGACATCCGACGCGTCGGCGGGGCCGCCCTCGACCTCGCCAACGTGGCCGCCGGACGGGTCGATGCCTTCTTCGAGCGGGGCCTCGCACCCTGGGACATCGCCGCGGGCCGGGTCCTCGTCCTGGAGGCCGGTGGTCGCATCGGGAACCTCGACGGCACCCCGACTGAAGGCGACTTCGTCCTCGCCGCCCCCGATGCCCTCTGGGGCCCGCTCGCCGACCTGCTCCGCGCCCTGGATGCCGACGACACCTGAGCGTCCGCCGGAACGCGCCATGGCCGGGATTTCGCCGGGTCGCCTCGACCCGGACGGGCGCGTGGACGGGAATGCAGGCGACATGCTCCCGGGCGAGGGCCACGATGACAGCGCGGGCCCCGTGGATGAGGCACGATGATGGCCGTGGGGACACGAATCCTGACCGTCGAGGACGATGTGCGGATCCGCACCGCCGTTCGGCTGGCCCTCGAGGACGAGGGCTGGGAGGTCGACGAGACCGCCAGCGGCGAGGAGGCCCTCAAGGCGTTCGGCCGGGCTCCCTCCGATGTCGTCCTCATCGACATCATGCTTCCGGGGGTCGACGGCTTCGAGGTCTGTCGGGCCATCCGGCGCACCAGCGCCGTGCCGATCGTGATGGTGACCGCACGCGCCGACACCCACGACGTTGTCGCCGGCCTCGAGGCAGGCGCCGACGACTACCTCACCAAGCCCTTCGCCCCCAAGGAACTCTCGGCCAGGATCCGTGCCCTGCTGCGCCGCTCCCGGAGCACCGAGACCGAATCGGCGACGATGCAGTTCGAGCAACTCGAGATCGCACCGGACGAGGGCGCGGTCCGGATGGGCGGCATCGAGGTCCACCTCACCCGCACCGAGTTCCAGTTGCTCGTCGAACTGGGCCAACAGGCCGGTCGGGTCCTCAGCCGGGAGGACCTGCTCGAACGGGTTTGGGGCTACGACTACTTCGGCGACGGACGACTGGTCGACGTCCACATCCGCCGGCTGCGCACCAAGATCGAGCCGGATCCCGCCAACCCGCGCTTCGTCGTGACCGTCCGCGGGATGGGTTACAAGCTCCAACCCTGACATGACGAATGCGCTCCAGCACCGGGACGACCGGCGTGCCGTCGGACTGCGTGCCCGCATCTCGCTGCTCTTCGCCTTCGGTGCCCTCGTCGTCTCGGTCGTGCTGGCCGGCGTCACCTTGGTCCTCGCCCGTGGCCAGCTCGTCGAGAACCGCGAGGAGAGCGCCGCCGTCATGGCGGTCAGCAACGCGGTCCGCCTCAACAACCAGTTGACGCCAGACACCACGTTCGAGGACCTCCCGACCATCGTCGACTCGCTGACCAGCCTCGAGGGCAGCCAGTCCCTCGTGCGGCTGCGCGAGGAGTGGCTCCTTCCCCCGGAACTCGGCCGTGGCGACCTTCCCGGCGTCCTCGCCGCCCGGGTGGAGGCCGGCGAACCGGGGCAGCTGCGGGCGATCGTGGGCGGGCGACCCCAGGTGGTGATCGGGCTGCCACTCCCCGCCTTCGATGCCGCCTACTTCGAGATCGTCGACCTCGAAGACGTCAACGACACGCTCGGCTCGATCCGGATCATCCTGCTGTCCACCGGTGCGGCCACGACACTCCTCGGCGCGGCCATCGGCGCCTGGGCCAGCCGTCGGGCACTCCTACCGCTGCGGCGGGTCCGTTCCGCCGCCGAGGCCATCGCCGGCGGCCGTCTCGACACCCGTCTCGAACGCCAGGTCGACCCCGATCTCGACGCCCTCGCCGACTCCTTCAACGGGATGGCCACGGCCCTCGAGGCGCGGATCCGCCGCGACGCCAGGTTCGCCTCGGAGGTCAGCCACGAGCTGCGCAGCCCGCTGATGACCCTCACCACCTCGGTGGGCGTGCTGGAGGCCCGGCGCGACCAGTTCTCCGAACGCTCCCGGACCGCACTCGACCTGCTCTCCCAGGACCTGGCCCGCTTCAGCCGGCTGGTCGAGGACCTGCTCGAGATCTCCCGCTTCGATGCCGGCGCCGCCTCCCTCGAAGTGACCGACCTCAACCTGGCCGACTTCATCGACGCCACGCTTCGGGCCACCCACCTCGCCGGGGTGCCCGTGGCAGACCCGTTCCACGGCCGTCTGGTGATCGAGGCCGACAAGCGCCGCATGGCCCGGGTGATGTCGAACCTGTTCGTGAACGCCACCCGCCACGGCGCTGGGGTCGCCGGGGTCGTCATCGAGGCCGACGCGGGCACCGTGCGGATCGCCGTCGAGGACGACGGTCCCGGCGTGCCGGCCGACGAGCGGGACCAGGTGTTCGATCGGTTCTCCCGCGGCGCCTCGGCCGGCCGGCGGGGCGGCGACTCCGGGGCCGGACTCGGACTCAGCCTCGTCTGGGAGGACGTCCGGCTACACGGCGGACGGGTGTGGATCGAGGACCGGCCCTCCGGCGCCCCGGGAGCCCGCTTCGTGGTCGAATTGCCGCGGCCCGAGTCCACGGACGACGAGGAGGGGCGCGGATGAGCAAGCGGTCCCCGTCCTCGCACCCCCGCGGGGGTTTCCTGCCGGTCGCCGCCCTGGTGGTCGCCGCCCTGCTGCTGGGCGCCTGTGGCATCACCGTCGAGAGCCATCCACGGTCGGTGTCCGCCCGTATCCCCGACGTCCTCCAACCCGGCGCCACCACGACGACGGTGCCCGCCCCCGACGTGGAGCAGGTCGAGATCTTCCTGGCTCGGAACGTGGACGACCGCATGCAACTGGCCAAGGTCACCCGGGACATCGACCCGGACGGCACGGTCAACACGATCCTCGAGCAGGTGCTGGCCGGACCCAACCTCGAGGAACAGGAGCAGGAGTTCGTCTCCCCGTTCATCGAGGGCAGCACGATCGTCGGCACGACCCTCAGAGGCACCCTGCTCGAGATCCACCTCGACAGCCTCAACGGCTTCCCACAGGACGACTCGACCAGCAACCGGCTGGCCTACGCCATGCTGGTCTGCACGGCCACCGAGTTGATCATCGGCGCCGAGATCCAGTTGGTGCAGATCCTGGTGGAGCGCGACGGCGAGCTCAGCCCGATCAACATCCCGGTCAGTGACGGCGATCCGCCCGCCGAGGGCGCCCCCGTGTACTGCGCCAACTACGCCAAGTTCGACCCCCGCTACCAGGTCCCCGAGGGGTAGCGCACCTGAGCGCCACCTTCATCCCGCGGCAGCAAGTCCCCGAGCGCTCAACGGACAAGTCGCCGGAACGCGGCCCTCAGGCGAGTCGATCCAGGCAGCCGCGGAGGTTGCGGACGGCCTGGGCGATGCGCTGCTCATTCTCGATGAGGGCGAACCGGACGAACCCCTCTCCGCCGGGCCCGAAGCCGACGCCCGGCGACACCGCCACGTCGGCCTCGCGGACCAGGTGGCTGGCGAACTCGACCGAGCCCATGCCGCGATAGGGCTCGGGGATTGGCGCCCAGGCGAACATCGTCCCGCGTGGCGGCTCGAACTCCCAGCCGATCCGCTGCAGTCCGCTGCACAGGGCGTCGCGCCGCGACTGGTAGACGGCGCAGGCCTCCATCGGGTAGTCGGGGGCCTCGTTGAGCGTGACCGTGGCAGCGATCTGGATCGGCTGGAAGGTGCCGTAGTCGAGGTAGGACTTGAGCTTGGCCAGGGCGGCCACCGTCGGAGCGTGGCCGACCATGAACGCCACCCGCCAGCCAGCCATCGAGAAGCTCTTGGTCATCGAGTACAACTCGACGGCCACCTCGGCGGCGCCGGGCACCTCGAGGATCGAGGGCGGCCGATAGCCGTCGAAGCCGAGGTCGGCGTAGGCGAAGTCGTGCACCAGCAGCACATCGCGATCGCGGGCGAACGCGACCACCTCGGCCATGAACTCGAGGTCGACGCAGGCCGTGGTCGGATTGTGCGGGAAGGAGAGCACGATCACCCGGGGCTTGGGCCACGAGTACTCCCAGCCCTCGCGGAGCGCGCCGATGAAGTCGCCGTCGGTCGTGAACGGCATCTCCCGGACGTCGGCGCCGGCGAACAGGGGCGAGTAGCGGTGGATCGGGTACGAGGGGGACGGGACGAGGGCGGCGTCGCCGGACTGGAGCAGCACCCACATCAGGTGGGCGAAGCCCTCCTTGGCGCCGATGGTCTGGATGACCTGCGTGTCCGGGTCGAGCGTGACCCCGAATCGCCGCTGGTACAGGTCGGCCACCGCCTCCCGGAGCCTGGGAATGCCCCGGCTCGACGAGTAGCGGTGGTTCCGCGGGTTCGCGACCGCCTCGGCCAGCTTGTCGACGGCGACGTCGGGTGACGCCAGGTCCGGGTTGCCGAAGCCCAGGTCGATGACATCGCGGCCTTCCCGACGCGCCTCGACCTTGAGCGTGTCGATGATCGTGAAGACGTACGGCGGCAGGTCGGTGATGCGCCGGTAGTCCATCGTGTCGAGCGTACTTCCGGCGTGGCGGCCGGGCAGGTGGTGCCGGGGTGCGTGTCGCTACCGGTTGGCGGCGAGACGTTCGATGTGCGTCCGGAGGTCGTCGATCGCGGTGTGGACGATCTTGGCCTCGAGGCGGCGCTTCACGAAGCCCGGCAGCCGGACCAGAAGGTCGACCTCGAGGTCGTAGTGGACCTGCGTGGTGTTCGGATCGCCATCGACGGCGACGAACTCGTACTCACCGCTCATGCGCCGCATCACGTCGCCCTCGACCAGGCGCCACGACACCCGGAGCGGGTTGGAGCCGTAGGTGTAGCGCAGCGTGTAGCTGCTGCTGCGACCCATGGCCGCGGCCCGGAAGTGGACGTCGCCGGCCCGGCCCTCGTCGTCGCGTGCCAGCACCGTCGCCTCCTTGATGTCGACGGCCCACTCCGGGTACCGCTCGACGTCGAGCACGGTGGCGAAGCACAGGTCGGGCGGCGCCTGGATGTGCGTGCGTTGGCTGGCGTGGTCGCTCATCGCCTCCGACACTATCGCCCGGCGGGCAGCCGGCGGGGGGTATCGCTCCGCTCGGTTGTTTGCGCTCACCCACCCCGGGCCGGGAACTCGCCGTGGAGGGCACCCCAGAGTCCGCAGAGGCCGAGGCCGAACATCGGGACCAGCACCCCGACCGCCAGCGACGTGAACGGTCGGATGGCGGCGGCGACGGTGGCGACCACGACCTGGGCGGCGAGCAGTGTGAGGAGGCGCCGGCGGACCGACGACGGCGCACAGCCGGCGAGGAAGTACAGCCCGCCGATGCCGATCATCTCCCGCCGGCTGCGGTCGAGGGCCCGGCTGAAGGCCCACAGGAACACGACACAGCCGATGAGGAACAGGCCACCGGCCACCACGGCGGCGAACGCGCGAACGGGGCCCTCGAGGAGGACGGCAGGAACCGTGCAGGCCACGAACACCCCGGTCCCCCATTCGTCGAACCGCTGGATGCCCCGATCGGAGGGCGTGGGAGTCACGACCGCAGGTTCGCGTCGTCGATACCGGCCCGGAGGCGCCCGGCCAGCACGTCGTACGAGAACTCACGCACCGCCCGGTCACGGCCCGCGGCCGCCATGCGACGGCGCCGGTCGTCGTCGGCCAGCAGTTGAGCGATCGCGTCGGCGACCGCCTCGACGTCCGACGGGTCGTCGACCACGAGGCCCGTCTCGCCGTGCTCGACGGCCTCGGCGGCACCGCCGCTGCGGCCCGCCACCTGCGGGACCCCGGCGGCCGCCGCCTCCAGGAACACGATGCCGAAACCCTCCTGTTCGAGGCCGCCCAGCCGGGTCCTGCAGGGCATCCCGAAGACGTCACCCGCCCCGTAGAGGCCGGGCAGGAGGCGCTCCTCGACCCGCCCGAGCAGCCGGGCGGGCGCCCTGCTGCGCTCGATGAGGGCCTGGAGTCGATCGTGCTCCCGGCCGGTGCCGGCGATGGCCAGCACGACGTCCGGTTCCCGTTCGGCCAGCAGGGCGACTGCACGGACCAGGGTGTCCATGCCCTTACGGGGCACGAGGCGGCTGACGCCCACCACCAGGGGGGCGTCGACCGGCAAGCCGAGTTCGCGGCGCACCGATGCCCGTTCGGCGTCGCTCAGGGGCACGAAGCGCCCGGTGTCGACGCCGGGCGGAACCTGCAGAACCGGGAGCTCGCAGCCCGCGGCCCGCTCCCCCTCGGCCGCCGGGTAGCCGCCGGCACTGACCACCAGCGAGGCGCCGCGCAGCACGTGCCCCAGCAGTGGCCGGAGCAGCGGCAACCGCCCGGGGATCGTGACCTCGGCACCGTGGAGCACCACGGCGTACGGGAGGTCGACGCGTGGCGCCGCCAGCCCGACGGGAAGGGCCGGGTCCCACACCACCAGTTCAGCGCCGTGGTCGCGTGCCAGCCGCTCGACGCGGCGCGGAAGCCACGGGTACGGGAGCAGCCAGGGCTCCCGGGAACGGCTGACCGTGTACTGCTGGTCGGCATCGAAGGCACCGGTCCCCTCGTAGGGCGTGGTGTGCACGGCGACGTCCTCCGGCGGCAGCCGGCGCCAGAGCTCCCAGAGGTACGACTGGATGCCGCCCACCTTGGGCGGGAAGTCGTTGGTGACCAGCAGGTGGGATCTCATGCCCCTGACCGGTTCCTTCCCCGGATCATCCCGTACCTCCGCTCCCGGGCGACACCCCGGGATCCTGCCCCCGTCCGCACTGTTCCAGCGCCCAGACGGCGTGTTCCCGGAGCAGCGGGTCGGCGTGCCGTGCGTACCGGTGCAGCAGCGCGGACCGGCCCGGATCGTCACCCCCGGCGTTGCCGAGGACGACCAGTGCGTTGCGCCGCAGGTACCGCGGGTCGCGCTCGGCGATGTACCAGTGACCGAAGCGGTCGAGAAGCTCCTGGTCGTCGGCCTCGAGTATCCAGACGGCCGCCACGTCCGCGCCGGGGTTGCGTTCGCCGTCGGCCCGGCCTCCCGAACGGGCCTCCTCGGCCTCACGCTCGGCGGCACCGATCGGGCAGACCTCCTGACAGTCGTCGCAGCCGTACAGGCGGTCTCCGAGCGCCGAGCGGAACTCGACCGGGATCGGTCCCGGTGCCTGGGCCAGCCAGGCCAGGCAGCGGCGGGCGTCGACCACGCCCGGCTCCACGATGGCGCCCGTGGGGCAGCCCGTGAGGCAGCGCTCGCAGGTCCCGCAGCCGTCCCGGACCGGTGCCTCGTTCGGTGGGAGCGGAGCGTCGGTCACCACCGAGCCCAGCACGAACCAGCTGCCGCGACCGGGGAGGAGCACGTTGGCGTTCTTGCCGTACCAGCCCAGTCCGGCTCGAACGGCCGCCGCCCGGTCCACGAGGGCGTTGTCGTCGGCAACCACACGGGCCTGCCAGCCGTCGCTGCGCAGGCGGTCGGCGACCTCGCCGAGTGCCGCCCGCAGGTCCGCGTAGTGGTCGACCCGGGCATAGGCGGCGACCCTGGCGTTGCCGGAGGTGGCCGCCCCCAGCCGAGGGGCAGGTGTGCGTCGGGCACCGACCACCAGTGCACGTGCCGATGGGAGGATCTGGCGGGGATCGGTGGAGCGCGCCGGGTTGCGGTAGGTGAACTGCATCTCGGCCGCGAGGCCCCGGGCACGGCGGTCCTCGAGGTGGCGCCTCGCGTCGGCGAACGGCGCCGCCCCCGCCACGCCCACGGCGTCGAGGCCGGCCCGACGCCCCACATCGACGAGTTCACTGGCGAGGTGCGCCGCCGCATCGGCATCGGGCGACCGGTCGGCCCCGCTGCCCGCGCTGCCCCCCGCGATTCTGGCGACCCCACGTGCGGAGCCTCCGGCCGTGGCTGGCCCCGGATCGACGTCGGCCTCCTGCATCCCGCCATCGTCGCAGGTCGCAACGGCCCGACCGTGCCCCGGCGCGCCGCCGAGCAGCCGACACCGTGCCCACACCCCCGAGGGCCCCGGGCTCAGCGAACGTCGGGAACGTGGCGAAGCGGTGGAGCCAGGCCGGCATCGGCCAGGAGTCGGAGACTGCGGTGCTCGTCGAGGTCGATGACCACGGCCTCCCCTGGCCGGCGGTGCAGGAGAAAGGTGACGACGCAGTCGTCGCAGGTGCTGGTGTGGCGCTCGGCGCAGGTGTCGCAGTCGAGGACGAGGTCGGCGCGCTTCGCGTCGACTGCATCCTCCGGGGTGGCGCTGCCGGACGGGTCAAGGGTCTGATGCTGTTCCATGGCCACATCCTGCAGACGGGGTGTGACAGCCCTGCCGGGCACCCGCCTCCCGCAGAGCAGCACCCGGCCTTGACAGACGAACACCTGTTCGATTGACTGTGGAGGATGCCTACGAGGAGCGCCCGTCAGCCCGCCGCCGGCCAGCGCTCCCTCGACGACCTCGGCACGCCCCTCGCAGACCTCACCTTCTGCGTCCTCGACCTCGAGACCACCGGCACCTCGCCTGCCGATTGCGCCATCACCGAGGTCGGCGCCGTGAAGCTCCGCGGCGGCGAGTGCCTCGGCACCTTCCAGACCCTCGTCGATCCCGGCTGCGCCATCCCACCCCGGATCACGGTCCTCACGGGAATCACCGAGGCCTCGACCCGCGACGCACCGACGATCGACGCCGTGCTCCCCGCCCTGCTCGAGTTCCTGGGCGGCGCAGTGGTCGTCGGCCACAACGTCCGCTTCGACCTGGCCTTCCTCGGCGCCGCACTCGAGCGAGCCGGCCGGCCACCGCTCGGCAACCGCTCGGTCGACACCTGCGCCCTCGCCCGACGCCTGCTGCGCGACGAGGTCCCCAACTGCCGGCTCGGCACCCTCGCCAGCCACCTCCGCCTCGACCACCAGCCCAGCCACCGCGCCCTCGACGACGCCCTGGCCACCGGCGACCTCCTCCACCTCCTGCTCGAGCGGGCCGGGTCGCTCGGCGTCACCGGGTTCGACGACCTCCTCGTGCTCCCCACCATGGCCGGCCACGCCGAGGCGGGGAAGCTGGCCCTCACCACCGACCTTCCCCGCTCCCCGGGCGTCTACCTGTTCCGCGATCGGCGAGGCGAGGTCCTCTACGTCGGCAAGGCGAGCAACCTCCGGTCTCGGGTCCGCAGCTACTTCTCGACCGACGACCGGCGGAAGGTCCGCCGCCTGCTGGCCGAGACCGTGCGCATCGACCACCGGGTCTGCAGCAGCCCCCTCGAGGCCGCTGTGACCGAGATCCGCCTCATCCACCGGCACGAACCTCGCTACAACCGGCAGGGCACCGGCCACGGCCGCTACGTCTACGTGAAGCTGTCACTCGGCGAGCGGTTCCCCCGGCTCTCGGTCGCCCGGGTCGTCCGGGACGACGGCGCCCTCTACGTGGGACCCGTGCGCTCCACCTCCTTCGGGCGACAGCTGGTCGATGCGATCGAGTCCGTCGTCCCGCTCCGGCGCTGCACCGGCCGGGTCCCGGCCCGTCGCGATGCCCCGCCGTGCACGGCCGCGCAGCTCGGTACCGCCACCTGTCCCTGCTCGGGTGGCATCCACGAGGACGACTATGCCCGGATCGTCGATGTCGCCCGCCGCGGACTCACCACGGAGCCGGATTTGCTGCTCGGGCCGTTGGAGGAGCGCATGCACCGGTTGGCCGCGGACGAGCGCTACGAGGAGGCAGCCAACGTCCGGAATCGGGCCGAGGACCTGGCCACGACCCTTCAGCGGCTCCGCCGCATCGACCTCCTGCGGCGGGCGGGCACCGTACGGGTCCGGGTTGCCGGCCATGGCGGCGCCGAGATCGTCGCCGGGCGACTCCAGCGGACCTGGAGTTCGAGGGCCCCAGTACCCCTCGACGCGCTGCCATTCGACCAGGACGACATGGCCGGCTCGGATCCGTTGGCACGGCCACCCACCCGCGAGCACGCAGACGAATTGCACTGCGTCGCCACCTGGTTCGACCGGGAGGCGCACCGCCTCCACCTGCTCCACGCCGATGGACCGTTGAGCGAACCGATCCGCCCGGTCCCCCGCTTTCGCCCCCGCAGCCCCGGCTGAGCGCTCCCGTTGCGCCGGCCGGCGCCGTCCGCCCCTCAGTCCCGAAGCGCCTCGAGCACGCCCTGCGCCGCGCCCGTATCGATGGCGACCTCCGCTGCGGCGATCCCGGCGTCGAGGTCGACGGCCACGCCAGCCACGACCAGCGCTGCGCCTGCATTGAGCACGACGATGTCTCGGGCCGGCCCCCGCTCCTTCCCGGCCAGCAGGGCCCGGGCGATCTCGGCGTTCTCCTCCGGCCCGCCGCCGGGTAGGTCATCGGGGGCCACCACGGCGATCCCGTGGTCGGACGGGTCGAGTTGAAACTCCCGGACGTCGCCATCACGGAGCTCGAGCACCCGGGTGGGGCCGGTCACGGCGATCTCGTCGAGCGACCCATGGCCAGTGACCACCCAGGTGTGCACGGAGCCGGTCGATCGGAAGACCTCGATCATCCGGTCGCCGAGGTCGTGGTCGGCGCACCCGATGAGTTGCCGTCGGACCCCGCCCGGATGCGACAGCGGTCCGAGCACGTTGAACACGGTCGGGATGCCGATACCGGCCCGGACTGGTCCGGCGAAGCGCATCGCCGGATGGAACGTCCGGGCGAAGGCGAACCCCAGCCGGTGGGTGGCTACCTGCTCGGAAACCGATTCGGGCGGCCCATCGATACCGATCCCCAGCGCGTCCAGCAGGTCGAAGGCCCCTGAGGTCGAGGAGGCGCGCCGGTTGCCGTGCTTGCAGACGGTCGCCCCGGCGCCGGCCGCCACGAAGCAGGCCATGGTCGACACGTTGAGCGCCTTCTCACGCCGACGTGGCGATCCGCCCGTGCCGACGATGTCGATCGTCCCGTCGGGTAGGGACAGCGGCTGGGCGGCGGCGACCATGGCCCGCACGAGGCCGATGGTCTCGTCGATGGTCTCGCCCTTGACCTTGAGCGCCACCAGGAAGGCGGCGATCTGTGCTGGCTCGGCCTCGCCGGACAGGATCTCGGTGAGGATCGCCTCGGACTCAGCGCTCCCGAGGTCCTCACCGGCACACAGGCGGGACAGCAGGCCGGGCCAGCCTCCCAGGTCCTCGAGGCCCATACCAGCGTGGGTCAGGCGGAACGGCGCCGACGCCGCAGGATGCGACGCCGATCACGCTCGGTGGCACCTCCCCAGATGCCGGTGTGCTCCCGCCAGGTCAGGGCGTGCTCGAGGCAGGCCTCGCTCACCTGGCAGCCGCTGCAGACTGCCAGCGCCCGCTCAGTGCCGACCTCGTCCTCGGGATCCGGATAGAAGATCACCGCGTCCAGGCCACGACAGGCTCCCCGGTCCTGCCAGGCCAGCGAGGCGTCACGGCGCGACTCGCGGCCGGTGTCTGCTGCAGGCGTTCGTGCGGCAGCGGAGGCTGAGGAGTGCGTTTCCATGATCGGCGTAGTGCTAGTCCTCCCTGCGGTCCGGTGCAAGCCCCAATCGGCGCAATCCACCCGAGATTCCGGGAGGTCGGACCCTGCCGGGTACCCCGTCGCCGCAAGGAGCCCGCGACCATCGATCCTTCGGAAGCCGATTCCTCGTTGCCAACCGGCGCTCCGTCCCAGCAGACTGTGTACGACGGTGAGCCGGCCGGGTGGCCGCGGCACCGCCCCCACGGGGTGGCGCTGAGGAAGGTCGGGGCTCCGCAGGGAAGGATGCTGGCTCGCAGCCAGTCGGGGCGACCCGCAGGAAAGTGCCACAGAGAACAGACCGCCGATGGCCCCGACCTCCGTGTCGGGCGCACAGGTGAGGGTGAAACGGTGCGGTAAGAGCGCACCAGCGTCCGGGGCGACCCGGGCGGCTCGGCAAACCCCATCCGGAGCAAGGCCAAGCGTGGAGAGGGCGTCCCGCCCGTCGACACTCCCAGGTGGGCCGCACAGATGGATGGCCACCCATCCGGAACCCCGCAAGGGACCGGTGGACAGAACCCCGCCTACAGGCCGGCTCACCGTCACTCATCCGACCCCTGATGCGGCCCCGGTCTTCCGACCCCGGGCCTCTCGGGTGGCCGGCCCGCTCAGGCTGCCAACGCGAAGCAGACGACCACGACCACGCCCAGCAGCCCGCCCACGAGTTGGAGCCGGGCGACCCGCTCCCCGAGGAAGCGCCACGCCAACAGGATCGACACCCCGGGCGCCAGGCAGATCAGGGCGGTGACCACGGCGGCGACGCCCCGCTGGTACGCGGCCGTGCTCAACATGAACGCCACCGCGGTGGTCCAGCCCAGGGCCACGGCGGGCACGCCCACGCTGCGGTACGGCGTGGGCGCAGGACGTGCGGCGGCGTAGGCCGGCAGCAGCACAGCGCCGACGGTCATGGCGATGGCGGCCGGAGCGAGTCCCGCCGCCTCGTCGATGAACGAGTAGAAGAGCCCCGACAGGCCGATGCTGGTGCCAACCAGCAACGCCAGGCCCAGGACGTGGCTGCGCACCACCTCGGCGGGCCGCAGCAGGCGACCCTCGCCGGAGAGCAGCGCGACGGCGGGAAGCGCCACGAGCACGCCGAACACCTCCCAGCCCACCAGCCCCTGGCCGACCATCGGGCCGACCACGGCCGGCAGGGTGATCGCCGCCAGGCCGTACCCGGGAGCGAAGACGGTGACGGGCCCCCGCGCCATGCCGAGGTAGAGCAGTGGCCGGGTGACGGTCATGATCAGTCCGGCCGCCGCCGCCCAGGCCACGTCGTTCCCGGTGAGCCGGTCCGGCGGGGCGACCAGCAGGGCGAGGCCGCAGATTACGGCAGCCACCACCGACGAGATGCTGGCGGTGGCGACAGCCGCATCGGGTCGACCCGACCGCCGAATGGCGATGCCGCCGACCAGATCGCCACTGCCGAATGCCACCGACGAGAGGGCAGCGAGCAGGACGGCCATCGAGCGACGCTAGCGGCGGGAACCGCGAGCGGAGCCTAGGCTCCGTGCGATGGAGATCAAGGGCTACGAGATCGGGGCGGGGGCCGACCTCGCGGGGGCGAACCTCACCGACGCCGACCTGCGGGCCGCCGACCTGGGCGGCGCCTGGCTGGGCGGCGCCGTCCTGAGCGGCTCCGACCTCTCCGACGCCCGGATGGTAGGCGCCTCGCTGCGCCACGCCATCTGCCGCCGTACCATCCTCGCCGACGCCGACCTGCGCCTGGCCAACCTCTGGCACGCCGACCTCACCGAGGCTCGGCTGGGCGGCGCCACGATGAGTCGCTGCTGGTTGACCAGCGCCCGCCTGGTCAGCGCCGACCTGCGGTCCGCCGACCTGGGCGGCGCCTGGTTGACCGGTGCCGACCTCACCGGGGCACTGCTCGGCGGCGCGACGCTCGCCGGCACGACGTTCTCGCGGTGCCTCGCGCAGGAGGCCGACCTGACCGGCTGCTTTGCCATGGGGGCCGACTTCCGGGGCGCCATCCTCAACGGTGCCGTCCTGCGATCGGCCAACCTGTCCGGCGCGGTCTTCCGTGGCGCTGCGCTCATCGGCGCCGACCTCTCCTCAGCCGACCTGGTCGGCGCCGACTTCAGCGAAGCCCAACTCGAGGCGGTGCGCCTCGACGGAGCCCGCCACGACGAAACCACGTCGTGGCCACCGGGCTTCCAGCCACCCGGCTCGGGCGGTCTGGACGCCCACGAGTAGGCATCCCCGACCCGGGGATCAACCCAGACCGGCCAGGTGGCTGGTGTCGTTGAAGCCGTGGAGCGACGGACCGAACCGGCCGGCGCCGATCGACATGATGGCCGCGGTGCCGACGAAGCAGCGCCAGGCCACCTCGTCGCCGACGCCGAGGGCCCAGGCCATTGCCGCCTTCACCGGTGAGACGTGGGTGACGACCACGACATCGCGGATCGTTGCCTCGTCGAGCAGCTCCTCGCAGGCGGCCCGAACACGTGCCCCCAGTTGCCGGTGGCTCTCCCCGCCCGGCGGCGCCCAGTCGAGGTCGGCCTGCCAGGCCGCCCAGGTCTCACGTGGGACCTCGGCCACCGGCGTTCCGTCGAACGCGCCGTAGTCGAGCTCGATCCAGCGTTCGTCGACCTCGACATCCACGCCGAAGGCTCCGGCCGTTTGACGGGCGCGCCGGAGGGGGCTCGTCACGACCCGGTCGGGAACCGGGAGCGCGCCGGCGGCTGCTGCCGCCTGACGAACCCCGAGGTCGTCGAGGGGCGGGTCACTTCGGCCGAGGAGGAGTCCCGAGGCGTTGGACTCGGTCCGGCCGTGGCGCAGCACGTAGAGCATCAGCCCAGACCCGGCGTGGAACCCTGGCCGCGCACTCGGAGCGAGGGTCGGCGCGACATCAGGCGCGGATCGCCGTCAGGCGCCCCTCGCGGAGGAAGGCCCTGCGGCGGCTCGGGTCGGCAAGGCCGAAGCGGCGCCACGCCCAGAGCGCGGCCAGCGCACCGAGGCCCTCGAGGAGGAGTCCCGCCGGCCACCGGCCGAACTCGGGAAGCGGTCCCCGACCCAGGGCGGATGCTCCGGCGAACGGCCACCAGAAGACCTCCCGGTCGGCCCAGGTTCCGTCGAGGACCAGGTGGGCGAACAGGCCGATCGGCAACCCCAACCAACGGCGCTGCGCCAGACGTCGGCCGCGTGCCACCAGCATCACGCCGAACAGGACGGCCACGGCGAACGACAGGGTGTGGAGCACCCACGGCCCGCCCGCGGGCCCCTCGAGGACCGGCAGGACCGCACCCAGGACGACGAGTCGGTAGTCGAGGGCGGGGCTGTCGAACACGAGCGCCACCAGCACCAGCGACATCGCCGCGAACCAGAGGAACATCGCTCAGGTGAAAGCGCCCATCGGACCAGCGTCAGCCCACGACAAGGCGCCCGCACTCCGAACAGTCGGCGAGGGTCCCCTCGGCCAGGTGCTTGATGCGGTCCCGTTCGACGGCGGGCATGGAGTAGGGGCACCTGGTGCAGTCGTTCCCGTCGAAGCCCGCCACCGTGCTGCTCCCGAACGCGCCGCGTAGCCGCTCGTACCTGGCCAGCAGGTCGTCCGGGACGGCAGCGGCAGCCGACTCGCGCCGCTCCTGCACCTCCGCCAGTTCTGCCTCGAGCGCAGCCTCGGCGACCGCCACCGCCCCTTCCGCGGCGCCGATGGCGGCGTCCTCGGTGCCCGCCCGCTCGGACAGCTCCCCCAACAGGACATCCAGGGGCTCGATCTCCTCGAGCACCTCGAGGAGGCGTTCCTCCAGTTCGTCCTGACGGGGTCGGAGGCGGTCGACCTCCTCTTGGACCTCACGTGCCTCCTTCGGGGAGGTGATGCCGCTCCCGTAGAGGCGGTTGTTCAGCTCGTCCACCCGGGCGACCACGGCATCGACGTCGGCCTCGGCGCGCTTCTGGCGTCGATCCAGTTCGAGCCGCTCCAACCTCGTCGTCTCGAGTTGCGACTCGGTGGCCCCGCGGGCGCCGCGTGCTGCCTCGAGTGCCGCCTTCTCCGGCAGGTTGGCCAGGCGATGCCGGATCTGCTCGGCCGCGGTGTCCTCGTCCTGCACCGCGAAGAGCTCGTCCACGGCGGTCATGCTAGGAGACAGCGCCGGCTCGCGGTGCCGAGGGACGGAGAGGTGGGCGGTTACCCGTTCAGTACGTGCCACCGAGCTTGTTGTGGTCCCAGGAGGCCACCTTCTCCGGGACGATCGTCACCGCCGTGCGCTTGGCGGCCAGTTGGACCGCCGCCGCCCCGACGTGCTCCTCGGGGATCTCCGGTTGGTTGCGCCGGATCACCGACTCGGCCACCCGGACGACGTCCTCCGATTCAGTGCTCAACTCGGCGCGTCCCCGGATCATCACGCCCCGGAGGGTGTCGTAGGTGGTGCCGTCCTCGAGCAGCACCGTGATGCGGTCGTCACGCTGCAGGTTGAGGATCTTCTGGGAGCGCGTGTAGGTCTCGAACGCGATCCGACCGTCGACGATCCCGTACCAGAGCGTCGACAGGTGGACCGAGCCGTCGGACTGGAGGGTCCCCACCTGGAGGCTCTGCTTGGCCTCGATGAAGGCCTCGACCTCCTCGTCGGTCATCCGGATCAGATCGCGACGTGAACTGCCCATCGGCTGGCTGCCCTCCCACTCTGTCCTCGAAACGCCGGGGTCCCGGCCTACGGCCACACCATAGGGAACCTCGACACGCCAGTTCCCGCCGGGCGCCGGGCGATCCCTGCCGAAAATCGGAACACCCCGCCCGGGGGGGTGGGCGGGGTGTTCTCTCGCTCTCGGCCGTTCGATCAGGGGGGATCTCAGCCGGAGTCTCAGGGTTCGAAAGGGGGGCTCTCGAACCCGTGTGACGCCCAGACTACCGATCGGCCCCTGCCCGGTTCGGTTCGTGCGGCTCCGGATCTGGTGACATCCGACACGGCCGTCGGGGGTCCGGGAGTAGGGTCGCGTCCACCGGAAGAGGCTTCCGCGAACCTGGAGGACCCATGGCCCGACCGACCGACGAGCAGCGCCGCGGGATGCTCGTCGACATGGTCACGGCACGCATCCAGGCCCAGAGGCTCTGGAACCTGCAGCGGCAGGGCCGCGTGGGAACGCTCGCCCCGATCGACGGTCACGAGGCCGCGATCGTCGGCGCCGTCCACGCCCTCGACCCCGACCACGACTGGGTCATACCCCAGTACCGCGAGCCGCTGGCGCTGCGCCGCTATGGACCCGAGGTCCTCGACCGCTTCCTGCTCTACAACATCGGCCACCCGGCCGGCGGCCACCTGCCGGCGCCACTGCGGGTGCTCCCCAATCAGATCTCCCTGGCCACCCAGCTGCCCCACGCTGTGGGACTGGCCAAGGGTCTGACCCTCCAGCACGACCCCGGGGTCGTCCTGGTGTTCTTCGGCGACGGCTCCTCGTCTGAGGGCGACTTCTACGAGGCGGGCAATTTCGCGGGAGTGCTCGGCGTCCCGGTCATCTTCCTCTGCCTCAACAACCAGTGGGCCATCTCCACGCCCACCCACCTCCAAACGGCCGCCGAGTCCTTCGCCGCCAAGGCGGCGGCATTCGGCTTCCCCGGCGTCCGTGTCGACGGCAACGACGCCGGGGCCGTCTACGACGCCGTCGACACCGCCCGGGACCGCGCCCGCGCCGGCAGCGGCCCCACGCTGATCGAGGCCACCCTCTACCGCCTGGGCGCCCATACCACCGCCGACGATCCGACCCGGTACGTGCCCCCCGAGGACCTCGAGGCGGCCCGGCGGGACGACCCCGTGGACCGTCTCCGGGAGGAACTCGTGGCATTGGGCCTCTGGGACGATGCCGTGAACGCCGAGGTGGAGGCCGAGGCCCTCGACATCTTCGACGATGCCTTCGAGCGGGCCTGCGCCACGCCACTCTCCGACGACGCCATGCTCGACCACTGCCTCGCCGAGGACACCCAGCGCATGGCCCGCCAGCGGGAGCGGCTGCTGGCCGACACCGGGGGCGCGGGCGGATGACCGAGCTCAACATGCTCGATGCCATCAACGAGGCACTCCACGCCGAGATGGCCCGCGATGACCGGATCGTGGTGCTGGGCCAGGACGTTGCCCGCAACGGCGGCGTGTTCCGGGCAACGGAGGGGCTCTTCGAGAAGTTCGGCGAGGAGCGCGTCATCGACACCCCCATTTCGGAGGGCGTCATCGCCGGCAGCGCCGTGGGCCTGGCCATGGCGGGACTCGTCCCGGTGGCCGAGATCCAGTTCCTGGGATTCGCCTACCAGGCGATGCACCAGATCGCCGGGCAGGTCGCCCGCCTGCGCTACCGGACCCGGAGCCGCTTCGAGCCGCAGATCACGTTCCGTGCCCCGTTCGGGGGCGGCGTCCGGACCCCCGAACTGCACTCCGACTCCCTCGAGGGCCAGCTCGGCAACCTGCCCGGCCTCAAGGTGGTCGCCCCGGCCACCGCGGCCGACGCCAAGGGCCTCCTGGCGGCGGCCATCCGTGACCCGGACCCGGTCGTGGTCCTCGAGCCCCTGCGTGGCTACCGGGGGATCCGGGGGGAGGTCCCCGACGGCGACCACCTCGTTCCTCTGGGGTCGGCACGCACCGCCCGTCCCGGTGACGACGTCGTCGTGATCGCCTGGAGTTACCAGGTCGAGCTGGCCTGCCGGGTATCGGACCGCCTCGCCGACGAGGGCCTGTCGGTTCGGGTACTCGACCTGCGCAGCATCGCCCCGCTGGACGTGGCCGCCATCGCCGATGCCGCGGAGGCCTGTGGCCGGGTCGTCGTGACCGAGGAGGCGGTCCAGACCGGCGGGTTCGGCGGCGAGGTCGTGGCCACCGTCGTCGAGGAGGCCTTCTGGTCGCTGGAGGCCCCGGTGGTGCGCGTCTCGGGCTATGACGTCCCCTACCCCGTGGGCATGCTCGAGGAGCGCTACATCCCCGACGAGGACCGCATCGCCGCTGCTGTGCGCCGTGTCCTCGAGGTCGCCTGAGCCCACACGCACCGGCCTGCCAGACCCGTGACCAGAACCGCCGACGATCCGCCAGCCGCCAGATGAGCTACCACTTCCACCTCCCCGACATCGGCGAGGGGCTCGAGGAGGCCGAGATCGTCGAGTGGCTGGTTGCGGTCGGCGACACGGTCGCACGGGACCAGGCGCTGGTCGAGGTCCTGACCGACAAGGCCAGTTCCGAACTGCCCTCGCCCACGGCGGGGGTTGTGGTGGCGCTCGGCGGCGGCGAGGGCGACCGGCTCCGGGTCGGCGACCTGCTCATCGAGATCGACGACGGGTCGGCGGGCGACGCGGACCCACCCCGTTCGGAGGCGCCAGCCACCCCCGAGTCGATGCCAGCGGAACCCACCGAGGCTTCCGCCGAATCCCATCCCGCGAGTCGCGCCTCCCGTCCGAAGGCGTCGCCGGCGACCAGGCGACGGGCGCGCGAACTGGGCATCGACCTGGCCGGCATCACCGGCACGGGCCCCGGTGGCCGGATTCTGGACGGCGATCTCGACGCAGCCCGGGCTTCGGCGACCTCACGCACCGGTGCCACGGCTGTACCTGCCGCACCTTCGACGACGGCGCCCCGCGGCGACGCCCCCCAACTCGGCCAACTCCCCGCGGGACGCCATCCCCTGCGGGGGGTGCGCGGCGTGATCGCCCGCAACATGGCGCAGTCGTGGAGCGAGATCCCCCACATCCACTCGCTCGACGAACTCGACGCCAGCCTGCTCCTGGACCTTCGGACCCGGATGGAGGGCATGGGGCGTCCGGTGACGCCGCTCGCCGTCGCCGTCGTGGCTGCCGCACGCGCCCTGCGGGCCTTCCCCCAGGTGAACGCCTGTGTCGAAGGGTCCGCGGAAGGCGACGAGATGCTGGTGCACGAGCGGGTGAACATCGGCCTCGCCGTCGCCACCGACGGCGGGCTCGTGGTTCCCGTCCTGCACGACGCCGACGGCCTCGACGTGTTCTCGGCCACCACGGCGATCGAGGGCCTCGCCGCCAGAGCCCGGACGGGCGACCTCGGCACCGCCGACCTCACGGGCGGCACGTTCACCATCACCAACTACGGGTCGCTGGGCGGCCGCTGGGCCACACCGATCATCCCGCCCGGCCAGGCGGCGATCCTCGGGATGGGGCGCATCGCCGATCGGCCGGTCGCCGTGGACGGCTCGGTCGAAGTCCGCCCGCTCCTCCCCTACGCCTTCGGCGCCGACCACCGGATCGTCGACGGCGACCTGCTCGAGGCCTTCAAGCGCTCGATCGTCGAGGACCTGGCCGAACCCCTGCGGTTGCTCGTGGACCCATGATGGACACCCGCGACCTGCCGGTGCCCGTCCATCAGCGGGACTCCTGAACCATGGTGGTGGGCGAGTTCGCCACACCGGCCGACCTGCTGGTGGTCGGCGGTGGCCCCGGCGGTTACGCCGCCGCCCTGCACGCCGCCCGGCTGGGCCGTGAGGTGACTCTGGTCGAGCGGGACGCCCTCGGCGGCACCTGCCTCAACGTCGGCTGCATCCCGTCCAAGGCCCTGATCGAGGTCGCCGACGCTGTCGCCGCCCCGGGACGGGTCGCCCCCTGGGGGGTCCGGTCCTCCACCGAGGTCGACATGGCCCGGGTCAAGTCACACCTCGACGACGTCGTGGCCGACCTCACCTCCGGCGTGGCCGGCCTGCTCGACCGGGCCGGGGTTCGAACCATGACCGGGACGGCGGTGTTCAACCGTCCGGACCGGGTTGCCGTCGAGGCAGGCGACCGGCTCGAGCACCTCGAGTTCCGCCACGCCATCGTCGCCACCGGCTCACGGCCCATCGAACTGCCCGACCTGCCCCTGGACGGCAATCGCGTCGTCGGCTCCACCGAGCTCCTCTTCGGCGAGGACCTTCCCGACGAACTCGTCCTGGTGGGTGGCGGCTACGTCGGCGTCGAGTTGGCCTGTGCCTACGCCAAGTTGGGGAGCCGGGTCACCATCGTCGAGGTCGAGGATCGGGTGCTGCCCGGCTTCGGGCGGCGCATCGGGACGGCCGTCGAGCGCGGCCTGCGGCGGCTCGGTGTCGGACTCTGCTGCGGACACCGGGCGCTCGGAGCCTCCGAGGAGGGCCTCACGGTGGCGGGACCCGACGGGGAGGTGGTCCTGCCTGCGGACCGGATCGGGGTGGTCGTCGGTCGTCGTCCCAACAGCGACACGGTCGGCATCGCAAACACCGGCGCCACGGTCGACGAGCGGGGCCTCGTCGCCGTCGACGCCCAACGACGGGCGACCGACCGCGTCTTCGCCATCGGCGACCTCACGGACGGCCCGGCCCTCGCCCACAAGGCCACCGCCGAGGCCGAGGTGGCCGCCGAGGCCGCCTGCGACCGTCCCGCCGGCTTCGACCCCACCTGCATTCCGATGATCGTCTTCGGCGACCCCCAGGTGGTCTCGGTCGGACTGGACCGGGAGGCGGCGGCCGGCGCCGGAATCACGACGACTTCCGGGCGCTTCCCTTTCGCCGCCTCGGGCCGGGCCCGGACGCTCGGGGACGCCGACGGCTTCGTGGAGGTGCTCGCCGACGAGACCGGGACGGTCGTCGGGATCCACGCGGTGGGCGCCCACGTGGCCGAACTGGCCGGGGAGGCGGCGCTCGCCGTGGAGTCCGCGGCGACGATCGAGGACCTCGCCGGCACCATCCACGCCCACCCGACGCTCGGGGAGTCGGTCATGGAGGCGGCCCTCGACCTCGCCGGACGCCCCGTCCACCGGGCATGACCTGAACGGGAGTGCGCGGCGCCGGGATACGCCAGGAGCGACGAACGGTGCGTCGGTGGATCTCTGTCCCGTTCGGGGCGGGCGTGGTGCTGGCAGCCCTGCTGGTTGCCGCATGCGGGGTTCTCCGAAGGCGCCCGCACCTTCCAGCGGCACTCCCCCCCCACCACGGCCGCCACCACGACCGCCACCACGACACGAGGTCGCAGGAGTCGCCGGAGGGGTTGTTCGGGATCACCGATCCGATGCGGGCGCTGGGCACCCTCGCGAACGTGCACCGATTTTCGAATGCAGCCACCGGTTCGGAAGGTGTCCGTGAGATCCTCCTCCTCATCAACTTCGGCTGGGACCCGGACGGCCACCTGCTCCGACTCGTCGAGGGAACCCGAATCTCCTTCCCGACGGCCCACAACCAGGCACACACCCTGCGCGGGCCCATCGCCGACGATCCGGAGGCGCAGGTACTCGAGTTCGAGATCGCCGACGGCCAAGTCTCGGCGACCGTCCCCCACCTCGACGCCTACGGCGTCCTGGTGGTCGTCGGCTAGTCGCTGTCGCGGCACTCAGGCCGCAGCACTGCTTCCCGCCATCATCAGGCCGAGATGCCCCACATCAACATCGGCACGGTCGACGATCCCCATCAGTCGCCCCTCGAACATGACGGCGATCCGGTCGCTCAGGGCCATGACCTCGTCCAGGTCCTCGGAGATCACGAGGATTGCCGTTCCACGACCCTGCTCCTCGACCAGTCGCCGGTGGATGTATTCGGCGGCACCGATGTCGACGCCGCGTGTCGGCTGGGCTGCGAGAAGCACCGACGGTCCACCGGACAACTCGCGGGCCAGGATCAGCTTTTGGATGTTTCCACCCGACAGGTTCCGCGTCGGCGTCTCGAGAGAGGGCGTCTTGACGGCGAAGCGCTCGACGAGGTCGGCCGCCCGCTCAACGATCCGGCCCAGCCGGAGCAGTCCCCGACGGCAATACGGATCCCGGTCGTGCTCGACGAGCATCACATTCTCGGCGACGGTGAATTCCCCGATCACCCCGTCGCGCATCCGTTCCTCGGGGACGTAGGCCAAGCCGGCGGATCGCACCCGACTTGGGTGGGCGTCGGTCACGTCCTGGCCGTCGACGAGCACCCGCCCCGACATCACTGGCCGCAGCCCGGCTACGGCCTCTGCCAGCTCGCGTTGCCCGTTGCCCGACACGCCCGCGATGCCAAGGATCTCGCCGGAGCGCACCTCCAGGCTGAAGTCGTCGACAGCCTCGGTGTCTCGATCACCGCTGACGGTGAGTCCTTCGAGCAGAAGACGCACCTCGCCTAGGGACAGGTCAGGCTTGTCAGGCGCCAACTGCACCGGGCGACCGACCATGAGGCGGGCCAACTCCCCCTTGGAGGTCTCGGCCGGTGTCGTCTCGCCGCTCACTCGGCCATCGCGAAGCACCGTGATCCGGTCCGACAATTCGAGCACTTCGTCGAGTTTGTGTGAGATGAAGATCAGTCCGCGTCCATCGTCGGCCATCTGCCGGAGGATGACGAAGAGCTCGTCGACCTCTTGCGGCGTGAGGACCGCCGTCGGCTCGTCGAGGATGAGTAGGCGACACTCGCGGTACAGGGCCTTGATGATCTCGACCCGCTGCCGCTCCCCCACCGAGAGTTGCCAGACGTACGCCTGCGGATCGACTTCGAGGCCGTACTGGCGCGAGAGGTCCCGCACCCGGTCGGCCACGCCGCTGGTGTCGAGCATGCGTCCGCTGTCGGCCAGGCCAAGGGCCACATTCTCCGCAACCGTGAGCGTCGGTACCAGCATGAAGTGCTGATGGATCATGGCCACGCCGGCCGCGATCGCCGAGGACGGCGAGTCGATCCCCGAGGTCTCACCATCCAGGAGCACCTGGCCCGCATCGGGCCCGTAGAGGCCGAAGAGGATCTTCATCAGGGTGCTCTTGCCGGCCCCGTTCTCGCCGAGGAGCGCGTGCACCTCGCCGGCATGGACGTCGAGGTCGACGGCGTCGTTGGCGAGTACACCGGGAAAGCGCTTGGTGATGCCGGCGAGCTGGAGCAGCGGTGCGTTCATGGTCGCGTGTCGTTCATGGGGTGAGTCCCCGGGACACCGGGGTGGTCGGAGGCCGATGGACCCTCGACCACCCCGGGCATCCCATGGAGAAGCGTGGAGGGGATCCCGGAATGGACCCCGTGGATGGCCGCTAGGCGCCGGTCGAGACGCTGCCGTCCGAGATTCCCTCGATGGCAGCCTCGCCGATCGCCTTGGCGCCGCCAGCATCCACGCCGTCGTTGAACTCGATCACCAGGCCACCGTTGGCGAGGGTGATGGTGTGGGACGAGCCACCCAGGTCTCCGGACTTGACACCGTCGACGATCCCCTGGAGCACGACCTCCCACTTGTACACCTGCGAGGCGACGACGAAGTCCTCGCCGAGCGAGGTCTGGTTGGACTGGGTGCCGAACCACTTGACGTCGTTCTCGGCTGCCACGCCGGTGGCGCCCCCGACCATCTGGGCCGTACCGGTCAGGATGTCGGCGCCGTTGGCAACATGGCCCTCGGCAGCGGTCGCGGCCAGTGCCACGTCGCTGAACGACTCGATGTAGTTGACGTTGACCGTCACTCCCGAGTCCTGAGCGGCCGCACCGTTGACGAAGCCGTCCACGTAGAGCTTGGCGTCACCGACGGCGATCGGACCCACGACGCCGACCACGCCGCTCTCGGTCATGGCCGCAGCCATGGCTCCCATCACGTAGCCGCCCTGGTCGGAGGCAGCGGTGTAGGCGGAGACGTTGTCGAGGCCGAAGGTGTCCGACGAGGTGCCCCAAGCGAATGCCGTGTCGGGGAAGTCGGCGGCGATCACTTCGAGCGAGCCGCCGTACTGCGAGCCGTGGGCAATGACCAGGTCGTAGCCCTGCTCGGCATAGTCACGGATCGCGGCTGCGGCATCATCGACGATGAACGTGCCGTCGGTGATGTCGATCTCGGTCACGCCCGTGAGGGCGTTGGCGCCGTCGACGATGCTCTGAGAGAACGCCAGGTCGTTCGAGGCGCTCGGGGCCACGATGGCGATCCGGAAGCCGTCGCTCCCCGAGTCGTCGTCGGATCCGCAGGCGCCTGCGAACACAGCCAGAACGGCTGTCAGGGCTACCAACAGCAGACGGGGCCTATATCTGTTCTTCATCGTTTGATGTTCCTCTCCATGGTTACGGGTATTGCTTCGATCATTGCCGATCCGCCACGGGCGCGCTCGTCTCGAACACCCACCCGCTCAGTCCCCCCGCTCGAACGGTCGTGTGAGCGCTGCAGGTTGCCCGACGGTCCGGGTGATCACAACGAGCGCGGCGATGGTCAGGACGGCCGGCGCCATGGCCGTGATACTCGATGCCGCCCCGGACACGATGCCGAGAGTCTTCCACTGGATGACGGTCGACGAGACCAGGCCGAACAGCAGCGCGCCGGCCATCACCCCGGTGGGGCGCCAGGCGCCGAAGTAGACGAGGGCGATTGCGATGAAGCCCTGTCCGTTGGTCAGGTTCTGCTGGAAGATCCCGAGTTCCACCGCGAGCACCGCACCGGCCAGGCCGGCCAGGAGGTTGGCCAGCAGGATGGTCGTGTAGCGGACTCTGGCCACGCTCACCCCGAGGCTGTCGGCGGCCGCCGGGTTCTCGCCGACCGCCCTCACCTCGAGGCCGAACGTGGTGCGGTTCAGCAACAACGCCACCGCGGGCACAAGCAGGAAGGTGAGGTACACCAGCACTGAATGCTGGAAGAACATCTCACCGACTTTCGGGATGTCGCCGAGCAGGGGGAGGTCCCATTCCCCAAAGCCACGGATCGGCCTTGGTGTGCCGACCTGCTTCTGAAACAGCACGTCGCTCATCCCGAGGCCGAAGAGGAAGATGCCGATGCCGCTGATGCCCTGTTCGGCCCGGAACGTCACGGTGATGACCGCGTATACGAGGCCGATCGCCAGCCCTGTCGCCGCACCTACCAGGACCCCGGTCGTGGCACTGCCGGTCTCGAGGATCGTGTAGTAGGCGCCGAACCCGCCGAGCAGCATCACGCCGTCGACACCGAGGTTGAGCACTCCGCTGCGCTGCCCGATGACCTCGCCGAGGCCGGCGAGCAGCATGGGTGCCGCCAGGCGGATCCCGGCGCTGACCACGAAAACCAGGGAGGTCATGGTGAAGAAGTCACTCATTTGGCCACCTCCTCGGATGGCGTGTCCTTCCCGTCCCGGTGATCGCGTTTCTGCTCCGCCTGGCGCTCCGCCCGCTCGCGAAGGACGCGACGGAACTGCTCGCTGCTCACGACGAAAACGACGACGAGGCCATTGAGCCCGACCATGAGCGCCTTGGGCACCTGGACCGCTCGTTGCATCACTTCGGCGCCGACCAGCAGGCCACCGAAGAGGAACGACGAGGGAATAGTCCACAGCGGATGGAGCGCCCCGAAGAGTGCGGTCACGATGCCGTTGAAGCCCGCCGAGCCGGTGAAGCCGACGCTCGAGCCGTCGGTGACGAAGCGGTGGGACTCGCTGCCGAACACGAGGAGGGCCCCGGCAATGCCGCACATCGCCCCGCTGAGCGTGAGCGCCGCCACGATCGTGCGCTTGACGGGCATTCCCGCGTAGCGAGCTGCCGGTGAGCTGTGGCCCACGGCCCTCAGGCGGTAGCCGAGTGCGGTCCTCCAAAGCAGCACGTAGACCCCGACGGCGACGATCAGGGAAACGAGGACCCCCAGGTGCAGGCGGTGGCCGATTGGCAGCATCGGCAGGTCGGCATTCTCGGAGAGCCGCTCGGTCTGGGGGATACGACTGGAGGCCTTCTCGGCGGGGTCCATGATCGGGTCACGCAGCAGGAAGTTCATGAACTGCACGGCAACGATGTTGAGCATGATCGTGGACAGGATCTCGTTGACGTTGCTGTAGGCCTTGAGGGCCCCGGGGATGGCTCCCCAGATGGCACCACCCACGGCACCGGCCACGAGTACGAGGGGAACGAGCAGGGGTCGGGGAAGATCGCCCATGTTGAGGGCGGCGAGCGTCGACACGATCGCCCCGGCGATCATCTGGCCCTCGCCGCCGATGTTGATGACCGAGGCCCGGAAGGCGATGCAGATCCCGACCCCAACCAGCAGGAGGGGAACCGCCTTGATCGCCGTGTGGGACAGCGCCTTCGGACTGCCGAATGCACCGTCCAGCATCTCGGAGTAGCCCTCGATCGGGTTGGCGCCCAGCGCCAAGAGCATCAGGGCGCCGATCAGGAACGAGGCGAGGACGGCAATGAGGAGGACCAGCGGTCCCGCCAGTCTCGGACCCACCGTTCGGGCCATCACGTCGGTGAGTCGTCGCCCCATCGGGGGGACATACTGGCCCACCCGCAGGATCTTCTCAACACTTTGTTGATGATTCCACGATGATCACTCGGTTTCCCCCGGGCCCTACGCTCATTTGATGCCCGGAGCCCTGTCCTCGCAACACCATGTCGACCGGGTGGCCCGACGGGGGGCCGGACTGGCCAAGTGGACGAAGTACGGGGCCGACGTACTTCCGGCGTGGGTCGCCGAGCACGACCTCGGCCAACCACCGGCCGTGAGGGAACGCCTTCGCGAACTCGTCGACGCCGGCGCCTTCGGCTACCACTACGGCGACGAACCCATGGTCGAGGCCTTCTGCCGCTGGGTGGGTCGGCGCCACGGCTGGTCGCCCGACCCGGGGCTCATCCGCCCCACCACGAACGTCGTACAGGGGGTCTGGGCGTCGGTCCAGGCCTTCACGACCCCCGGGCAGAAGCTCATCCTCTCGGACCCCGTCTACTACCCCTTCCAGGACCTGGGACCCACCATGGAACGGGAGGTCCTGCGCTGGAACCTCGTCCGCGAGCGGGAGGCGGGCGCCGGTGAACAAGGCTGGCACTACGACCTCGACGCCCTCGAGTCGCTCCTGCGGGCCGAGCCGGACGCCCGGATCCTCCTGCTGTGCCATCCGCAGAACCCGACGGGCCGCGTGCTCACCGCCGAACAGCTGGCACGGATCGTCGAACTCGCCCTGGAGCACGACGTCCTGATCCTCTCGGACGAGATCCACTACGACCTCGTCCACCCGGGAGCCGTCCACGTCCCCACGCTCACCGTGCCCGGTGCCGAGTCCTGCACCATCACCATCACCTCGGGGATCAAGACCTTCGCCATCGGCGGCCTGCGTTGCGCCGTCACCGTCTGCGGCGACGAGGCCCTGTTCGACCGGTTGGCCCACGTGCCGCAGAACCTGCTGACCGTCCCCAACCGGCTGGGCTGCGAGGCCGCCATCGCCGCCTGGGACACCGGCGACGAGTGGGTCGACAACCTCAAGGGGGTGCTGGACGCCAACCGGCACCGGCTGATCGACCGCCTCGGCGCCGAACTCCCGGACGTGGGCGTCCATCTCCCCGAGTCGACCTTCCTCGCCTGGCTGGACCTCTCGGCCTGGTCGCCCGGCGACCGCCCGTCGACGTGGCTCCGGGAGCACACCGGCGTGGCCTGCGAGTCCGGCCCCAAGTTCGGTGCCGGCGGCGAAGGACACGTCCGGTTCAACTTCGGCACGTCGCCGGAGGTGCTCGACGAGATGCTCGACCGCCTCGTGGCCGGTCTCGGCGGGAGCTGATCCCCCGGGATCGGGCGACGTGCCTACGCTCCTGCCGTGAGAGGTTCGGACACGTTCGGTCGGAGCCGCGAAGCCCTGACGGGGCTGCTGACGGCCGGCCTTGCGCTCGCGGTCGGCGAGTTCGGGGCCGGCGTCTCCCGCTCCCTCGTCTCACCCGTCGCCGCGGTCGGCAACCTCATCGTGGACCGCGCACCCGGGTCCGTGGTCCGGACCTCGATCCGGCTCCTCGGGACGGCGCAGAAACCGATGCTGCTCGCCGGCATCGTGCTCTGCGCCCTCGGCCTCGGTGCCCTGCTCACACGGCGCTCACCCGCCGCCCTGCGGCTGGGCCTCGTCGGCTTCGGCCTCTTCGGCGGCTGGGCCATGGCCCGCGCCCCCCTCGCATCCGAGACGGGCAGTTGGCTGCTCGCCGCGGGCATGGTCGTTGTGGGGCTCATCGGCCTGGGCCTGCGGCCGGGATCCCCGGTGTCGGATCCGGCCGACGGCTCGCCACGGGGCCCGAGCCACGAAGACCCGCGGATCAAGTACGCGGACCGCCGGGGGTTCCTCGCCTACGCCGGCGGGATGGGCGGCACCGCCGTCGGCTTGTTGGCGGCCGGACGCCTGGTCGAGGATCGTTCTGCGCGGGAACTACGCGCACGCGTGCAGATTCCCAGCACC
>LUMW01000132.1_pt2 | contig 43374 bp, 41 predicted proteins | sample 729761 | NCBI WGS metagenome assembly LUMW01 (sample SAMN03860302, study PRJNA289734) | marine metagenome | biome: seawater column; feature: ocean; material: water; isolation source: Red Sea water column Station 192 - depth 500m | place: Saudi Arabia: Red Sea | collected 2011-10-15 | depth 500 m
GTGGAAGCCGCAGCCGTGGTGGAAGCCGCAGCCGTGGTGGAAGCCGCAGTCGTTTCCGGGCTGCCACCGCACGCGGAGAGCAGCAGAGGCACAACCAGGGCAGCAGTTCGCTTTGCGGCCAATTCGTTTCCTCCACGGGTGGGGCTGCGACGTCGAGTAGGGCAGGGTCAGTTGACGGTCGGACCCGATCCCCGCCGGCGCGCGGTCCTAGGTCACGACGGCGCTGAGAGCCGCCGACGCTTCACCGGTTCCCACCGCGTTGGCGACGCGTACCCGCATGCCGTACTCCTGGCCGCTCACGAGGCCAGTGATCGTCGCCGAGGTCGTACCGGCACCAGCCTCGAAGGACCGCCACGTCGTACCGCCGTCGCCGGTGAGCTCCACGTGGACGATCGTGATCGCCGACCCGCCGTTCGACGGCGTCTGCCACGACAGGGTCAGGCGGCCCTCGCCAGCCATGATCGACAGGCTGGCCGGCGCATCCGGGACGGTCGCCGGCACGACCTCGACCTCGACCCACTCGCTGGTGCCGAGCGCAGTCACCACCGCGACCCGCAACCGGTAGGCGGTGCCGTTGGCGAGACCGGTCACGGTGGCTCCCGTGGCGGCATCGACCCCGTCCTCGAACCGCGTCCAGGTGTCACCGGCGTCCGACGAGTGCTCGACCAGGTGGTCGGTGACCGGCGAACCGCCGTCCGCCGCCGTCGCGGTCCATGCCAGCGTCGCCTCGGCGTTGCCCGAAGTGGCGACCAGGTCGGTGACCGTCGACGGGCGACCCGGCACGCCGCTGGTGGTCGTCGACCACGGACTGGTCCCGACCGCCGTCACCGTCGCCACCCGGAAGGTGGCCGTGGTGCCGTTGGCGAGGCCGGTGACCGTCGCCCCCGTCGTGGCGGCGACACCGTCGTCGACCCGGACCCACGTGACGCCGCCGTCGGTCGAGAGGTCGACGGCGTAGTCGGTGATGGCCGAACCTCCATCGGCCGCCGGAGCCGTCCAGGCCAGCGACGCCTGGCCGTCGCCGACCGACGCGACGGCCACATCGGTCGGGGCGTTCGGCGTGCCGATCAGCACGTACACCGGCTCGGACGGCGTGCCGGTGCCGAGGTCGTTTACGGCCGCCACCCGGTAGCCCATGGTCCGGCCGTTGTCGAAGCCGTGCAGCGTCACGGTGGTGTCCGTCGAGACGCCGTCGTCCAGCACGACCCAGGTGCCGCCGTCGTCGCCGGAGTACTCGATGACGTAGTCGGTGATCGAATGGCCGTCGGCGGCGAACGGCGCCGTCCAGGTCAGGGTTGCGCTGCCGAAGCCACCGACACCGGTCGGGACGGCGGGCTGCTCGGGCGGGCCGACCGGCGTCACGCTCACCACGGTCGACCCGGAGGTGACCCCGTAGGCATTGGTGGCCGAGACCCGGAACGTGTAGGTGCGGCCATTGACCAGGCCCGTCACGGTGTGGGCCAGGTCGGTCAGGCCCGCGACCTCGCGCCACGGCGTTCCGACGAGGTCCTCGATCCAGTCGGCGTGGCCGCTGACCCGCGTCGCCACGTTGGGGAACAGCGTGTCGGCGCAGTTGCCGGTCAGGCCGTAGGACACGACCCCGACGAGCCGCGTCGTGCCCAGCTCCGCCACCACCGGGCCGCCGCTGTCGCCCAGGCAGGCGCCCACACCGGCCTCGCCGCCGACGCACAGCTCGTGGGCGGACTGGAACTCCTGCCAGTTGCCGCACACGTCCTCGCCCGGACCCGCCAGCACGCTCCCCGCCGAGCTCCGGAGCTCCGCGCCGAAGACCTCGCCGGCGGCATCGGTGGATCCCCAACCGGCCACCGAGATGGGCGTCCCCGACACGGGCGCAGTAGCGGCCGACTGCCACGGGATCAGGTCGGCGTCGGCGGCCGTCACCGGCGCAGCCAGGTACAGCAGGGCGAGGTCGTGGAGGACCAGTTCGCTGTCGTAGTCAGGATGGATGTGGATGGAGGCGACGGCGAGGCGGTCCGCGGCGGTGACGGCATCCAGGTTGGTGATGCCGACGGCGACGTCGATCTCGGCGGCGGCCTTGTCGTCGACGCAGTGGGCGGCGGTCACGACCCAGCGGGGGGTCACGAGCGTCCCACCGCAGTACTGGGCGTTGAAGCCGCTGGAGACGCTCGCAGCGAGAACGGCGACCGTGTGCGGATGGTCGGCGATCGACACCGTGTCGCCACCGATGATCATCGGCAGGCGGTGAAGGGGTGGGGCCACCTGGACGCTTCGCTGGTCGTTGGACCGCTCCCGCCGCTCGGCACGGGTGGGGTCGGGCCGGGACTGGGTCGAGGCCGAGGGTTCGGAGCCGGCGAGGTCCTCGTCGTACCAGGTGACCCGGTAGGTGACGCCGTCGCTCCCCGAAGCCGGTGCCACCCACGACAGCTGGGCCTGGCGGTCGCCTGCCGATGCGGCCAGGGATCCGACGGCGTCGGGCGTGGACGCCGAGAGGGGGGCCATGGCGACGGCCTCCGACCACGGGCCCGCGCCGGCGGCGTTCCGTGCCCGGACGACCACGTGGTAGGTGGTGCCGTTGACGAGTTCGGTGAAGGCGTGGGTCGTGGCCCCGGCCGCCGCCTCGACCTTCGTCCAGTTCTGGATCAGGTCATCGGCGGTCGCCACCTTGATCCACACATCGAAGCCGGTCAGTGGCGAACCGCCGTCCGCCGGCGCCACCCAGGCGACGTCGAGGCGATCGTCGCCACGGGTCACCCCGGGCACGCCGACCCGCCGCGGCGGCAGGCTGGCACCCTCGGCCATCACCCATTCGCCGGTGGCCGCCACCTCCAGGAATCGCGTTCCGTCGGACAGGTCCGCCTGCCCGCTCCAGGCACCGATCTGGTTGATGGGGAGGGCGTTCGGCCGGCCGTCCGGTCCGAACTCCCAGACGATGAAGTTGGCGCCGCCGTCGTGGCGGGCGGTGACGAGGCCGGCGTCGGCTGAAACGGCCGTCGGCAACAACAACACGTCGTCCTGCATGCCGCCGGCGTTGCGTCCGGTTCCGAAGGGCGTCGCCGCCGTCACCGGGAGGAACGTCGCCGTCCAGTCCCCGTCGGCCGTCACGGCGAGGATGGCGATCGACTCCGGCCCCTCGGCAACGACCCGTCCATGGAAGGTCCCGTCGCGGGCGACGAGCACCTCGAGTTCGTTGCCGGCCACGTCGAGCCCCGCAACCCGGAAGGGCCCGGTGCCGGCGTGCGTGAGGGCGACGACCTGGTAGTCGGCGGGGAGTCCGGTCGTCAGTGTGACGGTCTGGGTGCCGGTACCGCTGACGGCCACCGGGGCGACCTCGGTCGCCACGGGGAGGTCGGGCCGCACGACCTCGATGCCCCGGCTGCCGGCGTCGAGGCCGGCGAAGAAGGTCAGCAAGGCGGCACCGAAGACCTGGGCCTGCTCCCGGCTGATGCAGTAGTGGTCGGCGACCCAGTCCAGCATGGCCAGCTCCTCGCCGGCCCAGACGGACTCGTAGCGACGGCTGCCGTAGGGGTCGATCAGGGCGCCGTAGCCGAGATCGCACTCGGCGTCGGTGCGATCCGTGAGGTTCAGGATGAAGTTGATGACGGCGACCCCGGTGCGCTGCAGTTCGGCAGGCCCGGCGAGGTCGAGGTGGTCGGCGGCCCACAGCAGGTCGGGCACGTCGTCGTCGTCGTAGCCACTGCCGACCGCACCCGCGGAGGCCGGCGACGCCGCCAAGCCCACGAACACCGCCAGGAACAGCCCGACGCCGGCGACCAGCGCGCCCAACTGCCTCGTCCTCGTCACGACAAACCGTCCCGCACCCCGGACGCACCCTGCGCCCTCGGGCCGCACCAGCGTACGCCCGAACACGCCCGGCGCGCCCGCGGCCACGCCTGGTGTTCAGCCCCGGAGGACGTCCCGTAGGCTCGCCCGGATGAGCGCCGTCCCCCTCGTTCCGCCCGTCGAGGAGGACCTGCTGCGCTTCGCCGTCGACATCGCCCGCGAGGCCGGCGAGCTCACGCTCGGGTGGTTCCGAAAGGACGGCCTCGTCGTCGAGGGCAAGGACGACGGCACGCCCGTCACGATCGCCGACCGGTCCGCCGAGCGGCTCCTGCGCGAACGCATCGCCGCCGCCTTCCCCGACGATTCGGTCGTCGGCGAGGAGGAATCCGACGCCGTCGGGACCTCCGGTCGCACCTGGGTGCTCGACCCCATCGACGGCACCCAGTCGTTCGTCCACGGCGTACCGCTCTACGGGAACCTCGTGTCCCTCGAGGACGAGCACGGGCCGGCGATCGGCGTGGTCAACATCCCCGGCCTCGACGAGTGCGTCTGGGCCGGCCGGGGAAGGGGCTGCTTCGTCGACGACCGCCCCACCGGCGTGTCCGACCACGCCGGGATCGCCGGCGCCTGCGTCGTGACCAGCGGCGTCGACTACTGGCTCTCCGCAGACCGACTCCAGCCGTTCATCCAGCAGGGCACCGTCATCCGCACCTGGGGGGACGCCTACGGCTACGTCCTCGTCGCCACCGGGCGGGCGGACGCCATGGTCGACCCCATCGTGAGCCGCTGGGACGTGGCGCCCTTCCTCACGATCCTCCCCGAAGCGGGCGGCGTGTTCAGCGACTTCACCGGGACGGTGACCGCCGACGGCGGCAACGCCATGGCCGCCAACCCGACGCTCCACGCCGAACTGGTCGACCTCCTCGCCACATGACGGCCCCTAGCGCTCCAGGCCGGCGTACGGGTCGGCCGGCGGTTCGCCGATCCCCCGATCGCACGCCACGCCCGGCTCCGGTGCCGTCTTCGCATCCCGGTAGGCGTCCACGAAGGCGTTGATCCGATCACCGTCAGGGCCGTCCAGTTCGAGCCGGACCCCCCAGGCGGTCACCACCACCGGCGTCGACTGCTCGGGATGTGGCGACACCAGGACCCGTGACGTGCCGTCCAGCAGTTCCGTGAGCTCCACGATGTGATCGACGCCGACGTCCGGCCGGTAGGTAACCCAGACGGCGCCGTGCTCGAGGCTGTGGACCGCCGCCTCGTCCAGCACCGGCACGGTGTAGATGCCGCAGTTCTGCCAGATGCCCAGGTGGTCGCCACCCGCCGGCGGCACCGTCGGGTAGTCGACGTCGGCGGCGGTGTGCTCACGGGACGTGATCGTCAGGTGCTCCACGCCCTCCAACAGTGCCGAATCGGTGGGCGACGAGCCGCCCCCGCAGGCGCCGACCACCAGGGCCAGGAGCACCAGGGCCACCGTCGATATTCGTTCAGACGACCGCATGCTCCCCCTCGAATACCTCGGCCACGACACCCCGGTCCGCCACGTCCTCGAGGAATGCCACCGGTTCGACCATCTCCGCCAGGCTCGCCATGCCGTGCACCCGCACCCGGTCGGCCATCACCCATTCGGCTGCCGTGGCGGCAACGGCGGCCGCCGCCACCGCCGGCCGCGCCGCGGCCCCCAGCACCCGGACGTCCTGGGCATCGCCCCGCCGGCCGCGCACCTCGACCCGCACCGCCCCCACGCCGCCTTCCACCGGCGGTGGACTCAGCATCGGCAACGGCGCGGTCAGCCGGTCGCGCCGCGTCGCCGCCATGCGGGCGGTGATGCGCTCGACCCCGGGGAAGGCGTGGTGGAGCAAAACCGGGTCGGGCAGCGCCGCCCGAAAGCAGTCGTGGGGACCGACCGGTTCGGGAAACCAGCAGAGTTCACGACCGGATCCTCCCGGCCGTCGAACCCACTGGTCGCCCCGCCAGTCGTAGGACAGCCGGCTCAGCGCCCGGTGGTGGACCACGGCGCAGGCCGGACCACCAGCACCCGCCTTGGCCACGTGGATCTCCTCGACCTCGTCGAACCACGACCCGGCGTGGGCGGCCAGCACGCACGACAGGCCGGGAGCGAAGCCGGCGCCCAGGACGACCGGCAGGCGTGCCGCCGCGGCCTCCCCGGCCAGCCGCACGATGGCCACGGTCTCGGCGAGGCCGTCACCGCAGAGGACCACCGGACGTCCCGCCTCGAGAGCGGCCTCCAAGGCCGGCGCCTGGGTTCCCCGCGGCGAGGCGACCACCACGAGGTCGACATCGAGATCCCCCGGAAACGGGGCGTGCTGGACCTCTACCCGATCGGCTGCGCTCTCAAGCACCGCACGTGCGCCGAGCAGTCGCTCCGGGTCGGTATCGCGCAGGACCACACGGTCGACGGCGCCGAAGGACGAGCGGCCGCCCACGGCCAGCAGGTGGCGGGCGACGCGTGCGCCGACGGCGCCGGTGCCGAGGATGGCGACCCGGCTCACTGCGTGGAACCCCCTCGACGGTGTGTCCGTTTCACGTCAGGTCCGGGCCGGTCAGGGGTCGCCAGCCGCCCGACTGGCGGGGCAGGGAGGCACCGCCGGCCGCCCGCAGCGCCGCCGAGGCGGCCGCCGCCACCGAGAGCGCCGCTAGGGCACGTCTGATCATCCACATGATGCGTTCCGGCCTGCCGTCGTGCCGGCCTCCACTGCTCGTCGCACGGTCCGGATACTAGGGACCCGTGCGGGTGGAAGGCGGCGGGAGTGTGGGGCTAGCTGGAATCGAACCAGCGACCTCACCCTTATCAGGGGTGCGCTCTAACCGACTGAGCTATAGCCCCGCGGTGCGGGAACGGTAGCGGGACCGGGGTTCGGCGCCTACCCGCCCGAGTCCGTCGGCTCGTCGCCGGACGACCGTCGCCGCCGACCCACCTTCCCGGCGGGGACCACGTCCTCGCCGGTCCGGACGCGTCGCCGCCGGACGGCGGTCTCCTCCTCGATCATGGTGAAGCGGATGCCCCCCATGAGGTCGCTGATCAGGTTGAAGAGCACCACGAGGACCACGGTCAGGGCGGTGCCGCCGATGACCAGCACGAGTCCGGCCAGCACGTAGAGCCGGAAGATCTTGTCGGTGTCGAAGGCGAACGTCTCGAGGGCGAACAACTCCTCGATGAAGCGCTCGACCTTCTCGATGATCCCGGCGGTCTCCGCCGTCCGCCACAGGGCCTGGGAGGCAATGACGGTCATGCCCCAGACGCAGAGGTAGAACACCAGGCCGATCTTGAGCACCGACCAGGGTTCGACGTGGCGGAGCAGCCGACGGACCCGACGGACGCGGTAGCCGCGACGGGGCTCGCGGGGGGTGCGTTCGGACATGGTCCGGCCCCGGCCCAACGGCGAGAACCGGGCAGCCGACGGACCCCGCCGGGGCGTCTCGGCCTCCGGTGCGGGTGCGGTGGGGGCAGGCGCCGTGTGCGCCACCGTGGCCTCGTCGTCCGTGGTGGCCTCGTCTTCCGTGGTGCCCTCGAAGAGCCGCTCGAGCCGGACCCCGGTGGTCGCCGGCCCGGCGGCCGGCGGCTCGGCCTCCACGGGTGCCGCGCCGGGCGCGATGCTCGCCGATGACCGTGGGATCGGCTCCGTGGATTCGGCCAGCGACGGATCCTCGGGCGCGGTGGGGCGGTCGGGTTCCGCCTCGGGACGATCGGTCACGGGCGCAAGTCTAGGGCGGTGCGGTTCCGCCGAACCGGTCGCCCCGGTGGCTGCCGGCCACCACGGCCAGGCGCGCGACCGCAGTCGCTTGCGCCCGCCCCACCCGCACCTCCACGACGACCCGTCCCCCGTCATGCTCGAACGACACGACCCGTGCCCCGTTGGCGGCCGCCAGCCGGAAGGCCTCGGGTCGGGCCCGATCGGGACTGGCGACGGCGGCCAGGGCGGCAGCGTCAGCCGCCGTGCGGGCCTGTGCCCGATCGACGGCGATCCGGCCCAGTTCGGTGGCCAGCATCGCCAGACCGGCGGCCAGCACCAGCAGCACCGCCGCGAAGGGCAGCACCTGTCCCCGGTCGCCCCGGATTGGCCGTCCCATGGCCCACCTCCCGCCGGTCGTGCCGGTCGTGCCGGCGCCGGTTCTGGTGGGGGAAGTGGTGCGTGGGGCCCGTCAGTCGTCGGCGTCGGCGTCGGCGTCGACGGGCACCCTGGAGATGGCCGCCACCTGGTGGCCCGCGTCGGGGGTCATGACGCGCACGCCGGTGGCGTCGCGGCCCTGGACCGAGATCTCGGTGACCGGCATGCGGATGATGACGCCACCGGTGCTCACGATGAACACGTGGTCGTCCTCGGAGACGACCACGGCGCCGGCGACCGACCCCCGATCGTCGGTGGTGCGGATGCCGCGCACGCCGAGGCCGTTCCGGCCCTTGGTGGCGAACTCGTCGAGGGCGGTCCGCTTGCCGAACCCCTCGGCGCTGACGTGCAGGATGGTGCACTCGGGACGAGCCACGGCACACGAGACCAACTCGTCGTCGTCCCGGAATCGCATGCCCTTGACGCCGGCGGCGTCCCGCCCCATAGCCCGCACGGCGCCCTCGGCGATCCGCAGGGTCTGGCCGGTGCGCGAGACCAGCAGCAGGTCGTCGTCGCCGTTGGTGGGCACCACCTCGACGACCTCGTCGCCGGCCTTGAGGCGGATGGCGATCAGGCCGGTCCGCAGCGACGAGTCGTAGGCCGTGAACTTGGTCTTCTTGACGCGGCCGTTGCGCGTGGCGAAGAAGAGGAACCGGTTGGTCTCGTAGTCGCGGGTGTCGATGACCGCCTGGATGCGTTCGTCCGGCTTCAGCGGCAGCAGGTTCACGGCGGCGATGCCCCGTGCTGTGCGGCTGGCCATCGGGACCTCGTGGGCCTTGAGCCGGTAGACGCGGCCCCGGTTGGAGAACAGCAGCAGGAACGAGTGCGCCGTGGTATGGATCAGGTGGGCGACGTAGTCCTCGTCGCGGAGCCGGGCCCCCGCCACGCCGCGTCCACCGCGACCCTGGGTGCGGAACTCCGCCACCGCGGTGGTCTTGACGTAGCCGGCGGCGCTCATCGTGAACACCAACTCCTCATCGTCGATGAGGTCCTCGATGTCGAGATCGCCCGGGTCGTGGACGAACTCGGACCGACGCGGCGTGGCGTACGTCGAGCGGATCTCGATCAGTTCCTCCTTGAGCACCTCGCGCAGGCGTCCCTCGTCGGAGAGGATCGCCTCGAGTTCGGCGATCTCGACGACCAGTTCGGCCAGGCGTTCCTCGAGGTTCGTCCGGCCCAGCCGGGTGAGGCGGACCAGTTGCATGTCGAGGATGTGGTTGGCCTGGACCTCGGAGAACTCGTACGGGCCGGCCATCAGCCCCTCGCGGGCGGCAGCCCGGTCGGCGGAGCCGCGGATGAGGGCGATGATGGCGTCGATGTCGCCGAGTGCCGTCAGGAGCCCCTCGGTGATGTGTGACTCGGTCCGGGCCCGCTCGAGCCGGTGTTCGGATCGGCGGCGGATGACCTCGATCTGGTGGGTGACGTAGGCGTCCAGCAGCTCGCGCAGGTTCAGGGTCCGCGGCACGCCATCGACCAGCGCCACGGCGTTCACCGAGAACGTGGTCTGGAGCGGCGTCCGCTTGAAGAGGTTGTTGAGGATCACCAGTGCCGCGGCGTCCCGCTTGAGGGTGATGACGATCCGGGTGATGCCCTGCGAGGACTCGTCGTTGACGTCGGCGATGCCCTCCAGCTCGCGGCCGTCGACGAGGTCGCGGATCTTGCCCATGATCTGGTTCGGGCTGGCCTGGTAGGGCAGCTCCGACACGATGATCCGGCTGGACCTCGGGCCCTCCTCGATGTCGGTGCGGGCCCGCAGCCGGACCGTGCCTCGCCCGGTGCGGTAGGCGTCGGCGATACCCGCCCGGCCGAGGATCAGGGCCCCCGTCGGAAAGTCGGGGCCCGGGAGGTGCGCCATGAGGTCGTCAGGGGTGGCGTCCGGGTGGTCGACCAGGTGGACGGTGGCGTCGATGACCTCGCCAAGGTTGTGGGTGGGAATGTTGGTGGCCATGCCGACCGCGATGCCCTGGCTGCCGTTCACGAGCAGGTTCGGAAACCGGGCCGGCAGCAGTTCGGGCTCGGCGAACTCGCCCGAGTAGTTGTCGACGAAGTCGACGGTCTCCTCGTCGATGCCGTCGAGGAGGGCGAGGGCGATCGGATCCAACCGGCACTCCGTGTAGCGGGGCGCCGCCGGGGCGTCGTCCGGCGAGTAGCCGAAGTTGCCCTTCGGATGCACCAGTGGGTGGCGCAGGCTGAAATCCTGGGCCATCCGGACCAGCGCGTCGTAGATGGCCTGGTCGCCGTGCGGGTGGTACTTGCCCATCACCTCGCCCGTCACCCGGGCGCACTTCATGGTGGGCCGGTCGGGTCGGGCGCCAAGGTCGTACATCCCCCAGAGGATCCGGCGGTGCACCGGCTTGAGGCCGTCACGGGCGTCGGGCAGGGCCCGGGCCACGATGACCGACATGGCGTAGTCGAGGAACGACTGCTCCATCTCCTCCTGGATCTCGATCGGTTCGATCGAGCCGGAGGGCAGTTCCTGGGCTGGCGTGTCGGTGGTGTCGCTCATGCGTGCGTGGCTGGGGTCAGGCGGCGGAGGCGGTTCAGATGTCGAGGAACCGGACGTCCTGGGCGTTTATCTGGATGAACCGCTTCCGACTCTCCACGTCGTCGCCCATGAGCGTCGAGAACACCTCGTCGGCGATGGCCGACTCCTCGACGGACACCTGTAGGAGGCTGCGGGTGGCGGGGTTCATGGTGGTCTCGCGGAGTTCCCCGAAATCCATCTCGCCGAGGCCCTTCAGGCGTTGGAACTCGCGCTTGTGGTTCGGGTTGTCGGCGAGGAAGGCGTCCTTGGCGTGGTCGTCCTTCAGGTAGACCTTCTCGCGGCCCACGATCGTGGAGTAGAGGGGCGGCTGGGCGATGTAGACGTGGCCACCCACGACCAGGGCCTTCATGTTCCGGTAGAAGAACGTCAACAGCAGCGTGCGGATGTGGCTGCCGTCGACGTCAGCGTCGCAGAGCAGGATCACCTTGTGGTACCGGATTCGGTCCACGTCGAAGTCGTCGCCGTAGCCGACGCCGATGGCCTGGATCAGCGTCTGTATCTCGTTGTTGTCGAGCATCTTTTCGGGGCGCGCCCGCTCGACGTTGAGGATCTTGCCGCGGATCGGGAGGATCGCCATGGTGCGGGGATCACGGGCCTGGACGGCCGAGCCGCCGGCCGAGTCACCCTCGACGATGAACAACTCGCACTCGCGGGGCTCGCGCGAGGCGCAGTCCTTGAGCTTGTCGGGCATGCCGGCGCCGTCGAGCGCCGACTTGCGTCGGGCCGACCGCCGGGCCTCCTGGGCGGCGATTCGTGCCCGCTGGGCGTTGACGGCCTTTTGGGCGATGCGCTTCGCCTCGGACGGATGCTCCTCGAGCCACCGGCCCAGGTGGTCGTTGGTCGCCCGCTGCACGAGCGAGCGAATCGAGACGTTGCCCAGTTTGGACTTGGTCTGCCCCTCGAACTGGGGTTCCGCCAACCGGACGCTGATGATGGCGGTGAGCCCCTCGCGTATGTCCTCGTTCTGGAGCTTGTCGTCGCCGTTCCTGAACAGTCCCTTGCTCGCGACGTACCGGTTGACCACCCCGGTGAGGGCGCTGCGGAAGCCCTCCTCGTGCATGCCGCCTTCGATGGTGTTGATGCCATTGGCGAAGGAGTGGAGGCCGTCGGTGTTGAAGCCGGTGTTCCACTGGAAGGCGACCTCGACCTCCTGTTCCTCCTCGGCCTGTTCGTAGTAGCCGACGACAGCGAACAGGGACTCCTTGGTGGCGTTGACGTGCGCCACGAAATCGCGGATGCCGCCCTCGTAGCAGAACGACTGCTCGGTCTGCTCGTCGCCCCGCTCGTCGTGGACCGTGATCTCGAGTCCCCGGTTGAGGAATGCCATCATCTGGAAGCGCTCGACCAAGGTCTGGAGGCGGAACGTGGTCTCGTCGAAGATGGCCGGGTCGGGCCAGAAACGGACGGTGGTGCCGGTACGACCGTCGGGCGACGGCCCCACCTCCTTGAGGCGGGTCACGAGGTGGCCGCCCCCGGAGAACTCCATGTAGTGGCGGCGACCCTCACGGTCGATCTCGACCTCGACTCGGGAGGACAAGGCATTGACGACGGAGACGCCCACGCCGTGGAGGCCGCCGGAGATCTTGTAGCCCTCCCCGCCGAACTTGCCGCCGGCGTGGAGGAGGGTGAGCACCACCTCAGCGGCGGTGAGGTCCTCGTACTGGGGGTGGCGGTCGACGGGGATGCCGCGGCCGTCGTCGCTGACCTCACACCCGCCGTCCTCCAGGAGCCGGACCGAGATGCTGCGGCAGTGTCCGGCCATCGCCTCGTCGACGCTGTTGTCGACGACCTCCCACACGAGGTGGTGCAGGCCCGTCGGACCGGTGGAGCCGATGTACATGCCGGGTCGCTTCCGGACGGCCGCGAGGCCCTCCAGGACGGTGATGTCGGCGGCGCTGTAGGAGGTCTCTGCGCTGGTCATCCGACGGTTCCCACCCGGGTCTCCAAGACGGTCCTGCTCGAGGGGGGATTTCCCGTCGCCTCAGTGCGGTTGGCGGTGCAAAACCGCAGGTCAGAGGGCATGTTCACGACGCCACTAGTCTACCAGCCGCACCCCCGGATCGGCCGTCATTCCACCACCGAAACAACCCCTCCGGGACCGCCCGCCCGGACAGGTTCATCCACCCGTCTGCGGGGCCACCTTGGCGGTCACGGCGGTGATGCGCCCGGGTCCGACGAGGGCCTCGATGCGGTCCAGCAGCTGCCGTTCAAGCCACCGCAGCTGGCTGGCCCAGGCGGGGTCCTCGACCCGCACGATCAACTCGGGACCGCGGACGGCGACCGCCACGATCCGGCTGGCCAGCTCCGGTCCGATGATCTCCGGCCATGACTCGAGGATCGACGCGGTGGCGTCGATCTCAGGCGAGCCCATGCCCGACAACAGCCGTTCGAGCGACCGGCGCAGCGGCACCGGACCCGTTGCGTCCCGTGGCCCGGTCACGTCGCCGAGTCCTCGACGACCAGGCCGTCGGCGATACGCAGCACCCGGTCGGCACCGACCCCGGGCGGGAGGTCGCCAGCGGCGGTCACGAGGACCTGGGCCGCTGGAAGGAGGTCGACCAGGCGGGCCGCCCGACCGGCGTCGAGCTCCGAGAAGACGTCGTCCAGCACGATCACGGGCTCGTGGCCCAGGTGGTTCGCCAGGTGGCGGTGTCCACCCAGCCGCAGGGCCAGGGCCAGTGACCGTTGTTCGCCCTGGGAGGCGTGCGTGCGCGACGGCATGCCGTCCAACTCGACCACGAGGTCGTCGCGGTGTGGGCCGACGGTGGTGACGCCGCGCCGCAGGTCGTCCTGCCTCGCGGCGACCAGGGCCGGTCCGAGGCCGCCGGCCAACCATTCGGGCTCGTAACGCAGCAGGCCGGGCCGGTCGGCCCCGCCCAGGGAGGCCAGCACCGCGACCACCTCGGGGCCGAGGGCGACCACCAGATCCCGGCGCGCCACACCGAGGGCGTCGCCGACGCCGGTGAGCTTGTCGTCCCATACGTCGAGGGTCGACAGCACCTCCGGGGTGGCCCGGCCTCCGGACTGGCGCAGCAGGGCGTTGCGCTGCCGCAGGATCCGGTCGAGGTCGGCGACCAGACCGTGGTTGATCGGGTGGGCAGCCACCAGCAGGTCGTCGAGGTACCGTCGCCGCTCCGCCGGGGCTCCCTTCACCATGGTCAGGTCGTCAGGCCCGAACACCGTGGCGACCAGGTGGCCCAGCAGGTCGCGGGTGCGTGTCACCCGGTTGCGGTTGACCTGCATCCGACGCCGCCCCGATGTCGCCAGTTCCACCTCGAGGAGGGTTGTACGGCCGGCCTGCTCGACCTCGGCCCTGAGGATGGCCCGATCGGCACCGGTCCGGACCAGGGCCTCGGTCGGGACCCCGCGGAACGAGGCGCCGGTGGCCAACCAGGCCACGGCCTCGACCAGGTTGGTCTTGCCCTGGCCATTGTCGCCGATGACGGCGGTCCGCCCGTCGCCGAACGACAGATCGACGGATGCCAGGTTCCGGAAGTCGGTGAGCGCCAGCCGCCGAATCGGCATCGGACGGCCGCGCCGGACTACGACACGCGGACGGGCATCAGCAGGTAGAGGAAGTCCTCGTCCTCGGTCCCGCGGATCACCGCCGGCTTGAGTGCGTCACAGGTCTCGAGGCGGAGCTCCTCGTCAGGACACACCTCGAGGCCCTGGATGAGGTACGTCGGGTTGAAGGCCACAGTCAGGTCCTCGCCCTCGTAGGTGGCGTCGACGGTCTCCTGGGCCTGGCCGATGTCCGGGGTGATGGCGATGAGTTCGAGGCCGTCTGCTCCCATGGCCAGGCGCACCGGCGTGTTGTCCGTCGCCAGTAGCCGGACGCGACGCAGCGCGTCGAGGATGTCGTCCCGGGCCACGATCAGGGAGTTGGGGTGGTCGTCGGGGATCAATCCGCGGTAGTTCGGGTACTCCCCCTCGATGAGCCGGGTGACGATCTGCACGTCACCCACCGTGAAGATCGCCTCGCGCTCGCCGAGGCAGACCACCAGGTCGTCGGCGTCGCCGAGGAGCCGGCCGACGACATCGAGGGCCCGCGACGGCACCAGGACTGTCTGGTCACGGCCGAGGACGCTGGTCCCGGGCAGGTCGCGCATGGCGAGTCGGTAGGAGTCGGTGGCCACGAACCGCAGGCCGTCGTCCTCGGCGGCGAGGAGGACACCGGTGAGGATGGGACGGCTGTCGTCGCCGCTCGCCGCGGACACGACCTGGTCAAGTGCCGCAGCGACGCCGGCCGCCGAGAGGGTGACCTCGTCACCGGCCGGCGGCTCGAACCGTGGGAACTCCTCGGATGCCAGCGTCCGAAGGCTGAAGTTCGAGCGTCCGGAGCCGATGCTGGCGCCGTCGTCGCCGATCTCCACCTCGACCTGGCCGCTGTCGAGTGCACGGGCGATGTCGGCCGCCAGCTTGGCCGGCATGACGGCGACGCCGTCCTCCTGGCCGCCGACCTGCGCGACGACGCGAACCGTGAGGTCGCCGTCGCTGCCTGTCACCGACAGCACATCACCGGCGAGGTGCAGGTGGATGCCACTGAACACCTGGTGTGAGGTACCACGGGTGGCCGCTGCACGGCTGGCGACCGACAGCGCCCGATCCAGGACGTCTCGCTCACAGCGGAATTTCACAGGACACTCCCCTTCGGCTCGGCCGGGGTCTCATCGGGTAATAGCGAGAGTAGGCGTGTGGATTGTGGATGGAACGGCATTTCCGCAGGTCGTGCCGTGATTCATCGTCCACTGGTCGTCCACGCGCGTCCACAGTGTCTGGCGGCCGGTACGACCCGACTGTGGAGGATGGTCGATGCGTCCACAAGTCCTCCCGGTCCCGTCCCCAACCTCAGTCGCTGGTCTTGATGGCGGCGGTGAGGGATGTCACCTGGTCGTAGATCTCCTGGCGTTCGCCCATGAGCCCCTGGATCTTGTCGACCGCGTGGATGACCGTGGTGTGGTCGCGGTCCCCGAACTCCCGGCCGATGGCGGGGAAGCTCAGGTCGGTCAGGTCGCGGAACACGTACATGGCGATCTGGCGGGCCGTGACGAGGGGGCGCCGACGACTGGGGCCGATCAGGTCCATGACGGTGAACCCGTACAACTCCGAGGTGTGCCGCAGGATGACCTCCGGGGTGATCGGACGCGGCTGGTTCGAGGTGATCAGGTCGCTGAGAACGGTGCGGGCGTCGTCGACGGTGACCACCATCTGGTTGAGGCTGGCGAAGGCGATGATGCGGGTCAGCGCACCCTCGAGTTCGCGGATGTTGTCCGTGATGTTCTCTGCGATGAACGTAAGGACCCCGTCGCCAACCAGTTCGGGGGCGGGGGCCTTCTCGGCCTTCTTGTGGAGGATGGCGAGGCGGGTCTCGACGTCGGGTGGCTGCACGTCGGTGGTGAGGCCCATCTTGAAGCGGCTGCGCAGCCGATCCTCGAGGGTGGGGATCTCGTCGGGCGGCCGGTCGCTGGAGAGCAGGATCTGGCCGCCGGCCTCGTGGACCGACTTGAAGGTGTGGAAGAACTCCTCCTGGAGGCCCTCCTTGCCGGCGAGGAACTGCACGTCGTCGACGAGGAGCACGTCGATCTCCCGGTAGCGCTGCTTGAACTCGGGAAGTGACTTGTTCCGAATCGCCTCGACGAAACGGTTCATGAACTCCTCGCTCGAGACGTACCGGACCCGCTTCCTCGGGTAGTGGTCGAGCACGTAGGAGGCGACGGCCCGCAGGAGGTGGGTCTTGCCGAGGCCCGATGACCCGTAGATGAACAGCGGGTTGTAGTGCTTCCCGGGCTCGCCGGCCACGGCCAGGGCGGCGGCATGGGCGAAGCGGTTCGAGGTGCCGATGACGAAGTCGTCGAACGTCAGGGGGACCGGCATGGCATGGTCGATCGGCGGTTGCTGGAGTAGGTCGTCGTCCGGCTCGGCGGCCTGGCGGACCTCGACGCGGGGACGGAGCTGCTCGTTGGTGGCCTCGGCGAACACCTCGCGCAGGACCTCGCCGTACTTGTCCTCCATCCGACCCTTGGTCAACGCACTGGGGACGCTCAGGACGAACTCGTCGTCCTCGATCCCGACCACCTCCACGGCACTGAACGTCATCTGGTAGACGACATCCGAGACCAGCGATCGGATCGCGTCGGCGCACTGCTCCCAGAGGTCGTTGGCGTCCCACACCCGTGTCGTATCCGTCACCTTGCTGCTCCGATCGTCGTTATCCACAGGTGTGGAATCCATTGTGGAAACCGGGTGGCATGGACGGAACGGCCACGGAGGAGCCCACGTCGCCCGGTTGGTGGGCGGGGCAACGTAGCACTGTGGATGACCGCGCGCACAAGGGCCAATCGCGCGCGGGAAAGGTGCAGGTGGGTCGTCGTTTTGGCGCGCGGCCGCCCGCGACGATCGCGTTTTCGCCACCGCCCGCGTGCCGCTCCGACGACTGCGACGGCTCGAGGCGGACTTGTGGATAACCCGCCGGACAAGCGTCCTGTCGTCGACATGTCGCGCCGCTCGTGGTTGGCGCGACCCCCCGGGCCGCCGTAGCCTCTCCTGGTCGCCACGCGCCCTCGTGTGGCGTGTGTGGTCCTCGCCCGGAGCGAGTCCCGCAGCGGCCACACCACCGAGTTGGCCGCCACCCGAATCGACCGCAGGACCGGAGCTCCCACCCCTTCCGAGGCCGGACCTGGCAGCAGGAGCACAGCGATGAAGCGCACCTACCAGCCGAACAATCGGAGGCGTGCCCGCAAGCACGGCTTTCGCCACCGCATGCGCACACGGGCAGGGCGGGCCATCGTCAAGGCCCGCCGCCAGAAGGGCCGGACCCGCCTCTCGGCTTGATCCGGCGACTCTCGCTCCGGAGCGATTTCGATGCTCTTCGGCACGATGGCCGAACGGTGCGCCGCGGACCACTGCGCGTCCGCTACCTCGCCTCGCCGGGCGGCGTCCACGATCCGGGCGTGCGCGTGGCGTACGGGATTGGTCGCCCGGTCGGCAACGCGGTCGTTCGCAACCGCCTCCGTCGCCGACTCCGCGCGGCCATGACCGCCCTCGACGCCGCCGGACGCCTGCCGGCCGGCGACTATCTCGTGCGAGCCGAGCCCCGTGCGGCCGCCGCCACGTACCGGGACCTCGAGGCCGCCCTGGAGGCCGTCGCCGACGACCTCGGGGACGGTGCCTGACGTGGCCACGACGACCTCGGCCCCGCCCCGCACCGTGTCCACCTCGCTCTTTGCCCGGCCCCTGCTCGGCCTCGTGCACCTCTACCAGCGCCTGACGGACGGGCGTCCGACACCGTGTCGGTTCGTCCCCACCTGCTCGAACTACGCCCTTGACGCCCTGGAGCGCCATGGGGCCCGCCGCGGCGGCTGGTTGACCGTGCGACGACTCTGTCGCTGCCACCCCTGGGGCCGCACCGGCTGGGATCCGGTGCCCGCCGGCCCGCAGACGACCACCGCAACGGACGAGGACCGAGGCTGATGTTCGACCTGATCGCCAAGGTGCTCGCCTGGTTCTACGAGCTGTGGCCGTCCTACGGGATGGCCATCGTGCTGCTCACGATGGTGGTGATGGTGCTGGTCACGCCGTTGACCCTCAAGGGGACGCGGTCGATGATCAAGATGCAGCACCTGCAGCCGGAGATGAAGAAGATCCAGAACCGGTACAAGAGCGACCGGGACCGGATGAACAAGGAGATGATGGCCTTCTACCAGGCCAACAACATCAACCCCATGGGCAGCTGCATGCCGCTGTTCGCTCAGGCACCCATCTTCATCGTCCTCTACAACGTGTTGCGGGGCCTGACGCGACGTCAGTCCGACGTGGGCGAGGTGGCCGGCTGGGCGGCCGGCCGGCTGTCCTCGGGCGAGGCGTTCGTGGCCGTGCCCGACGTCAAGCGGCCCTTCTTCCCCGACTACCTGCCGGAGGACTCGGTCCTCTTCCAGGACCTCTCGCGCAAGACCGAGATGGTGTCGTGGGGCTTCGACCTCTCGAGGTCGCTCAGCCGGGCCCTGGGGGACGGCCTCGTTGCGTCGTTCCCCTACCTGCTCCTGATCATCGTCGTCTTCGTCACCTCGTGGGTGATGAACAAGCAGATCCGGGGCCGCAACAAGACCGCATCGGCGAACCCGTCGCAGGAGATGATCATGAAGATCATGCCGTTCTTCCTGCCGGTGATCTCCTTCGGCCTGGATGCGGCACTGGTCACCTACTTCGTGGTCTCCAACCTGTACCGCACCGGCCAGCAGGCCTACATCACGCGTGCGCTGTACGGGCCGGGACAGGAACAGTTGGCGGTGGTCATCCCGACGGCGGAGGCGGACGAGCCCAAGCCCAACAAGAAGTCGGGCGGCAAGTCCGGGAACACCCCTGCCGCCAAGGGCGGGAACCAGGGCGGTGGTTCGACGACGGGCGGTTCGGACGATGCCCGGAGCCGGCGGACGACCGCGGGAAGCCGCTCGACGCCGAACGACGACGACACCGGGAAGGCCCGGAAGCAGGGTTCGGCCAGAGCGTCCGAACCCGAGGCGGACGGCGAGAAGGACAACAAGAAGGCTGCGCCCCGACGGGACGCCAAGGCGGATCGACGGGCGAATCGGCGGGCGAATCGGCGATCCGGACGTGACTCGTCGACCGGTCGGCGTCGCCGGCGTGGCGGGGAGGAGCCGGAGGCACCCGACGGCCGCCCCCCGGCGGCCAGGCGCGGAGGCGGTCGGACGACCCCGCCGGGCACGGCCCGCCAGCGTGGTGCGCAGAACAAGAACAGGAAGAAGAGGAAGTAACCGTGGAGTGGATCGAGACCACCGGAACGACAGTGGATGAGGCCAAGGAGCGCGCCCTGGACCGGCTCGGCGTCGCCGAGGACGAACTCGAGTACGAGGTCCTCGCCGAGGCGTCCCGGTCGATGCTGGGACTGCGCAAGACGGAGGCCCGGCTTCGGGCCAGGGTCCGGCCCCGCCAGCCCCCTCCCAAGGCCGACCGGCGTGACCGCGACCGGAACCGCCGCGGCGGACAAGACCGTGGTGGCCGGAACCGCAACGGCAGGGGCCAGAAGCAGGGTGGCGGCTCGGGCGACGGCAACCGCTCCAGCGGTGATTCGGGCACGGGCCGTGGTAGCGGCGCCGACCAGGCCGTCGAGGGGCGTCAGACCGACGTCGAACAGTCCGATCAGGCCGCCTCGGCCGGCGGCTCGTCGCTCAATCGGCGGCGGGGCCGGGGACGTGGCGGTTCCGGTGGATCCGGGACGCGCCTAGAGTCCCCCACCGACAACGGGGCCGACGACGGGGACACCCCGCCGGCGAACGCCTCCACCAAGGGAGATCAGATGGACCTGGAGACCCAGTCGGACATCGTCGAGGGGTTCGTCTCGGGCCTGCTCGACGAGATGGGCCTGGACGCACGCGTGGTGAGCTCGATCGAGGACGATCGCCTCTCGGTCGAGGCACAGGGGCTCAACCTGGGCCTCGCCATCGGCCATCGTGGCGAGACCGTGCGGGCCATCACCGAGATCGCCCGCACCATCGTGCAGCGCCAGTCCGACGGTGACGCCGTCGGCACGCTGACCGTCGACGTGGGCGGCTACCGGGAGCGGCGCCGCACCTTCCTCGAGGAGTTTGCCCGGAACCAGGCCGAGGCCGTCCTGGCCGACGGCCGCAAGCGGGCGCTCGAGCCGATGGGCTCTGCCGACCGCAAGGTCATCCACGACACCGTGGCGGACATCGACGGCGTCGACACCGAGTCCGAGGGCTCCGACCGTGACCGCCGGGTGGTGATCCGGCCCGTCAGCGGCTGAGCACGTCCGGGTGGTGATCCGGCCCGTCAGCGGCTGAGCACCGGCATGGACGGCGTCGGGCGGGTACTCGACGCTGCGGTCGACGAGGGGTTTCTGACGGCCGGCGCTGCGGCGGAGGGTCGGGTCCACAGCGACGGATTCCTCGTCGGCACTCCCCCACCCGCCGCCGACGAGGTGGCGATCGACCTGGGCACCGGCGGCGGCCTGCCCGGCCTCGTCCTGGCGGCCCGGACCGACTGCCGCTGGTACCTCGTCGACCGGGGCGCCCGGCGGTGTCGGTTCCTCGAGTGGGCGGCCCGATCATTGGACCTGTCTGACCGGGTGACGGTCCTGAACGCAGAGGCCGTGGACGTCGCGCGCGGTGAACTCCGTGGCAGTGCCGTCCTGGTCTCGGCTCGGGGTTTCGCCCCCCCGGGCGCTACCGCGGAATGCGGGGCGCCGCTGCTCGTTCCCGGAGGCCGGCTCGTGGTCAGCGAGCCGCCCGACGGCGATGGGACCCGCTGGCCGGCTGGTCCGCTGGCCGACCTGGGACTCGTCGACGGCGGCGGCTGGGCGCACGAGGGGGCCCGCTTCCGGGCCCTGCGGGCGGTGGGCGACCGACCGGCGGGGTTTCCGCGCTCGTGGCGGGCGATCACCCGTTCGCCGCTGTTCTGAGGGCCGCCGGACGATCCCGGACGACTTCGGATGCTTCCGGATGGTCCCGGACGGTCGGCGCTGCCCATGGCCCGGACGCCGATGGGCCGGCAGGCTCAATCGGCGTCCAGCTCGTCGGCGAGGTCCCGCAACCAGCCCTCCAGTTCGGCTAGGGCAGTCCGCGCCTCGCGGCGCTGGAAATCGCTCAGGGAACGGGGTTCGCGTGCGGTCAGGCGGGCGTCGAGGGTGTCCGACCAGGACCGGAGGAGGTCAGGGAGCGTTCCCCCGCCGCCGGTGGCTGGCCGGGTCGACGAGCGACCAGCGCTGGCGCCCTCCCGGAGCAGCCGCTCGAGGGAGTCGACCGAGACCTTCCAGGGCGAGTTGTCGGTCGGGCCCTTGAGGCCCTCCACCCGCTCCTCCTTGAGCCAGCGGCGGATGGTGGACACCTCGTAGCCGAAGCGTCGGGAGGCCTCCTTCAGGGACACGTACTCGGCCATGGGCTCCTCGGTGAGTGGTGGTGGGCTGGCGCTCTGGACGATTCGGATGGTCCGAAGAATCCGGGAGGATCCGCCCCGGAGGGCGAGGCGTCATCCGGAGGTGGACCGGGCTTTCTGGTGGTCGGCGCAGGGTAGTCCGTTCTGCATGCTTGGGGAGCGATAGTTGCACATCGCTTGGTGGCGAACGGCCCCCCGTTTTCCTGCGGCCGGTCGGCGGTGGCCGTGGACGGGGACGGTCGAGGGTGGAATGCCTGGAGACGGCCGGAGGCCTTTGGACTCTTGGAGTTGTCCGGAAGTATCCGGTGCCAGGTGGCCGCCTCGGTGGGGAGGGCACCCCGCTTGGCCCGTGTTCACAAGGGTTCCCGGCGATCGACCGGTGGCGCCTTCGCACCGTGGCCCAGAAGGAGAAGACCGCTGGTGCCCAGATGGGACCGTCCGGACGCCTTCGAAGGATTCGCCGCATCCGTCAAGGCCGATGTTCGGCCGGGGGCGAAGCTGGGCCTGGGGACGGTCGTGCCCCGTGGCGAGCGGAATCTGACCACCACGGTCTGGGTCGGGAGGCCCGTCCGGACCCTTCGGAGGATTCGAACATTCTGAACGCTTCGAATCCTTCGAAGTGTCCGCACCCGACGTGCCGTTCCCGGCTACCGTCGCCGGTATGGCGCCCGAGGTCCCCGACACCAGCACCGACTCGCCGCGACGCGGGCCAGCCGGCCAGGACGAGCTCTACCTCGACGAGATCCTGGCCCTCACACCGCTCAAGCGCACCCGCCTCTACACCCTGCGGGACAAGGGCAGCTTCGGCCCGGTCCGAGAGGCGCCCGGACCCACCTGCCCGAGGCCCGTGTTCCGCCTCGACGGCGTGGCGGCGGTCTGCGAGTCCCTCGGCTACGAGGCCCCGACGGCCGACGACCTCCGTACCTACCGGGAACGGGCCCCGGAGCCCGCCGCCGAGGCCGCTCCACAGCCATCCCTCCCACCTCCGCTGCCGGCACGACCACCCGCCGCCGTTCCCGAGGAGGCGGCCCACCAGGAACGGGTCCGGGCACTCGAGGACGAGCGTGACGAGGCTCGCCGTCGCCTGACCGCACTCGAGGTGGCCTTCGCCGAGGTCGAGGCCACCAGGGACCGGGCGGTGGGGGACCTGCAGGGCCGGGCCGAGGGGGACGCCGTCCGGGAGGCCGAACTCGAGCGTCTGGCGGCTGCGCTCGACGCGCAGCGTGACGATGCAGGGCGCCTGACGGCCGAAGCGGCACGCCACGAGGAGCGCGTCCGCCTCCTCGAGGCGGACCACGAGCAACTCCGCGACGAACGGGACCGGGCCCGCGCCGAGGAGATCGCCGGTCGGGAGCGGGCGATCGGCCTCGAGGCCGATCTGCGGATCACCGAGGCGGGCCGTGAGCGGGCGCTCGAGGACGTGACCGTCCGTGAGGCGCGCATCCGGCGCCTGGAAAGCGACCTCGAGGAGCGGACCGCCGAGGCCCACCGCCGGGAGGCCGAGCTTCGGGGGACGACCACCGAGTTACATCAGGCGACGACGGCCCGAGACGAGGCCCGCGCCGAGCGGGACGACCTGCGGCGGGACCTGGGGGAGTCCCGGGAGGAGAACGCCGCCCTCCGTCCCGAGGTGGAACTCCTGCGGGCCAACACGACCCGGGGATTCCGGCGACGGCAACGTCGGCAGGCCCGCCAGGAGGCGAAGGCGGTGATGACGCCGACCGGCGATGCCGACGGGTCGGGCGAGAAGCAGGACGGGGCCTGACCGGAACCCCCGGCGGGAATTGCGGCGACGCTCAGTCGGTGGGGGAGTCGGCCGGGTTGGCCACCCAGTCGGCAACCGCTCCAACGAGGGCCTCGGCCAGTTCGGCGGTTGCGGTCACGACCGACGACGGCGGTGCCATGGTGCAGAGCACAGCCGGCATACGCGTCCTGCGCAGGATCGGCAGGCGCATGCCGCGGACCGGAACGTCGGCATCGCCGAGGTCGGCGGCCAGGACCTCGTGCACCGCCGGGGCACAACGCTGGGCGAGTCGCAGGCCACCCTCGCTGTGGAATCCCTCGGTGGCGAAGTAGGCGACCTCCGGGGCGGCCACCGCTTCGATGCGCACGCCGAGGTAGACCTCGGCCTCGAAGCGGTTGGCCGTGCTCGCCTGGGTGGTGTCGTCGGGGTGGTCGAGGGCGACCACGTTGGCGCCACGGTTGCGGAGCCCTCGCGAGATGGCGGCAGTCAGGGCTCCGCAGTTGCCGAAGTGCCCAAGGGCGATGCGCCGCTCGTCGAGTTCGGGCCGGCTCCGACGCAGCCGGTCGAGCTCACGCACCTGGGCCACGGGCGTCGTGCCGGCGGCTCGACCGGCCAGGTGCCGCAGGGCACGGAACGTGTCGGGTCCGGCGATGCCGTCCAGTACCAACCCGGCGTTCCGTTGGAAGTCGCGCAGAGCACGGGCGGTGTCGGGTCCGAAGATGCCGTCGATCCGACCGGCGTCGAAGCCGAGGCCCCCGAGACGGAGTTGGAGGTCGGCGACGTCGTCGCCACGGAGCATCGGCGCGTGCAGGTACAGGTGGCGGTCGCCGAGGCGGTGGCCGGCCTCGACGAGGGAGGCCAGCGTGTGGTCATCGACGTCGCCGTGCTCGTGCAGGCCCCGTTCCGCCTGGAACCGGGCGACCTTGGCAGCCGTGTCTGGTCCGAATCGGCCGTCGGCCAGCTCGTCGTCGACGACCGGATGGCCGGCGTCCTCGAGGCGCCGGTGCAGGTCCCGGACGCCGGCGCCGGTGGCGCCGATGGCGAGCGACTGCCCGGCGGGCGTGGGGTCCGCGTCGGCCATCGGCCGGGGCGAACGGGCGGACAGTGCGGCTCGGCCTAGAGGTGGGGCGTGAGTTCCTCGAGCAACTGGGCCTTGCCCTTGGCACCGACGATCTGGGTGGCGGGTTCGCCGTCCCGGAACAGGATCATGGTGGGGATGCTCATGACCTGGTAGCGGCGGGCCAGTTCGGGGGCCTCGTCCACGTTGACCTTGGCGATGCGCAGCGCACCGGCCTGCTCGTCGGCGATTTCCTTGAGGATGGGGGCGACCATCTTGCAGGGGCCGCACCACTCGGCCCAGAAGTCGACCAGCACCGGCTCGGCGGCGGAGCCGATCTCCTCGTCGAACGTGGTCTCGGACAGGTTGCTGATGGCGCCGGACATCTCGTGCCTCGCTTGGTGTCGGTGGCGGTCGGTGGTTCGGGTCCCCGGAACGGGACACCTGAACCCTTTCTACCCGCTGGTGGAGGGCGCCGCGGTGTGGGGCGGCCGGTCGTCGGGCACGTGGTCCGCCGGCGTGTTCAGTCGTGGCGGCTCTGGAGCCAGCGCTCGGCGTCGATGGCGGCCATGCATCCCGAGGCGGCGGCGGTGATGGCCTGTCGGTAGGTGTGGTCCTGTACGTCACCGCAGGCGAACACGCCGGGGATGTCGGTGGTGGACCGGTCGGGGTGCGTGAGCAGGTAGCCGTTGTCGTCCATGGCCAACTGGCCCGCGAACAGGTCGGTGTTTGGCCGGTGGCCGATGGCGACGAAGAGGCCGGTGACGGGCAGCTCCCGCAGGTCGCCGGTCGCCGTGTCGCGCAGCCGGATGCCGGTGACGGCCTCCTCACCGAGGACGTCGTCGACGACGCTGTTCCAGGCGAACTCGATCTTCGGGTTCTCGAAGGCCCGGTTCTGCATGATCTTCGATGCCCGCAGCTCGTCGCGTCGGTGGACGACCGTGACTTTGCTGGCGAACTTGGTGAGGAACGTGGCCTCCTCGAGGGCGGAGTCACCGCCGCCGACGACGGCGATCTCCTGGTCGCGGAAGAAGAAGCCGTCGCAGGTGGCGCAGGTGGAGAGTCCGTGGCCGATGAGCCGCTCCTCGGCCTCGAGGCCGAGCATGACCGACCGGGCGCCGGTCGAGATGATGACGGCGTCGGCCGTGTGGGTGGGTTCGGCGGCGTCGGGGTCGCCGACCCAGATGCCGATCGGGGTGGACGCCAGATCGACGCGGCTGGCCTTGACGGTCTCGACCTTGGCGCCGAAGCGGACGGCCTGTGCGCGCATGTCGGTCATGAGCGTCGGACCCATCACGCCCTCGGGGAAGCCGGGGAAGTTCTCGACGTCGGTCGTGAGCATCAGCTGGCCGCCGGGCTGGTCCGAGTCGGAGGACGGCTCGCCCTCGAGGACCAGCGGCGCCAGGTCGGCGCGGGCCGTGTAGATGGCGGCGGTGAGTCCGGCGGGGCCGGAGCCGATGATGACGACTTCGTGGTGGGTGGGGGGCATGGGGGCTCCTGGCGACCGGGGGAGAGGGGACGAGGACGTGGGTGGGGCTGGTCAGTCGGTGTGGGACTTGCGGCGTGACCACAGGAGGGCGCCGCCGAGCACGCAGGCGCCGCCGAGCACGAGGTGTGCCGCCCAGGACTCGCCCGGCAGCACGTTGTCGAGGAGGCGGAAGGCGCCGATGCCGAGCAGGACGAGAACGGCCAGCCCGGCGATGGCGACGAAGGTGCCGAACACGATTGCCCGCGTGGCGCTGAGCAGCGGATCGGTGGTGCGGGCCCGCACGGCGTCGACGGCCTCGACGATGCGATCGGTGGCGCGGGCGGCCAGGTCGCGGTCGTCGTTGGAGGGGGAATCCGCATCGGCCATGGCGGGTGATCCTACAAGGGGCGTCGATGGCGCGATCGGGGAGTCACTCCCGGTCGGGATCCGGGTACCGCCGCATGGTGCACGTGTCCGTGAGGACCATCGCCCAGGTGTCCGGGCCGACGATGAGCACGGCCTCGAGGACCTGGTCCCCCCGGGAGTCGCGGAGGAGGACCACATCGAGTCGCTCCTCGCCGTCCAGCGCCGCATCGACGGAATCCGGACAGGGGGCGTCCTCGGGAACGGGGACGGACCAGGCATCGGCGCGTCCCGAACGGATGGCGTCGGCGGACTCGGACGCGTACGGGAACAGGAGGGCGAAGATGTCCTCGTCGCCGGCCACCGGCCTGTCGTCGGAGGAATCCGCCATCCCCGAGGTGGCGGCGCCCTCCGGGATCGTGGTCACCGGCGGTTCGGCTTCGGCGTACGAGAAGCTGCCATCCGCTTCCTGAACGGCGTCGGAGGAGACGTTTCCGGTGGACGGTGCGGACTCCGCCTCGGTGGCGAGGGCCGTCGACTCGTCGGCGTCGAGCGCCTCGGTGGCGAGGGCCGTCGACTCGCCAGTGTCGAGCGCCTCGGCGGCTCTGAACTCCTGGTCGGTATCGGCTGGCGCCATGGCGGCGATGGTGGTGGACGGGACGATGGTGGGGGTGGGCGCAGCGGTCGTGGTCGCCCCCGACATCTCGGTGGCAGGCGCCTCGGTCGCCTGCGACGCCACGGCCGATGTGGTCTCGACGGCCCGGGTCGCCGACGGAGCGCCCGCTAGGTCGGCGTCCCGTGCGTCGTCGCCGAGGCTCAGGATGGCCACTCCGACGAACAGGGCCAGGGCGGCGGCCACGGCGGCCGCTGGCAGTGCCGGGACCCGCCGTCGGCGGGTGGCCAGCGAGTGAACGTCGGGGCTGGTCGCCGAGGCTGCCAGTGCCGACGAGATCGCCGCCTCGCGCAACGCGTCGGACGGCGGCGGCACCGGTGCGGCGATGGCGTTCCGGATGGCCCGGAAGGCCGCCACGCGCTCGAGCAGCACGGCGTCGGCGTCGTCGGGGAGGGGCGCCTCGCCGTCGACGATGGCCGAGGCCAGGGTGTCGAGGGCGTCCGGAGCCATGGGTTCCTCGGGTGGGCGGGGGTCGTCGGGTGTCATGGTCACCGGTTCAGACGTTCGTCGGAGGGTCCGTGGTTCCCGAGCCGGTTGGCCAGGGCGGCGCGTCCACGGGCGATGCGGGAGCGCACGGTGCCGGGGGGCAGGTCGAGGACCTCGGCGATGGCGGCGTAGTCGAGGTCGCAGAGGTCCCGCAGGACCACTGCCACCCGGAACTCCTCGGGCAGGTCGGCCAGGGCGGCATCGACGTCGAGCCGGTCGGCGAGTCCAGTGTCGGCACCGCCCTCCGTTCCCGTGGGGAGGACCTCCTCGACGGGGACCGGCCGTCGTCCGCGGCGGCGCAGTTCGTCGAGGCAGGCGTTCGTGGCGACCCGGTACAGCCAGGTGGTGAACGCCGAGTGGCCGTCGAAGCGGTCGAGGCGGGTGGCGACGGCGAGTAGCGCCTCCTGGGTGGCATCGGCGGCGTCGGCGTCGTTGCCGGCCAGCCGCCGGCAGATCCCCCAGATGCGGTCGTGGTGGCGCCGCAGCAGGCCGTCGAGGGCCTGGCGGTCGCCGCTGCGTGCGGCGTCGACCAGGTCGTCGTCGGAGGGCCCGGTGGGCGGTGGTGCCACGATGGTCGGAAACTAGTTCCAGCCGAGGAGGGCCCACCCGGCGCCCAGCAGTGCCATGGTCGCCACGACCGCGGCGCCCAGCACGGCGAGGAGCAGGAGGCCGAGCACCGCCCGGGAGAGGCGCCGTCTGGCGACGTGAACCGGATCGTCGCCGACCTCCGCCTCCTCGTCGTCGGGCAGGAGGGCCATGCGCAGGTCGAGCATGCTCGACGGCCGGTCGGCATCGGGCGCGGTGGGCGCACGATCGGCCAGCCGGCGGAGGTGTGCCGGCACCTCCTCCCGGTTGCAGTGCGCCAGCAGTTCGGCCAGCAGCAGGGCGACGGCGTCGAGGTCGCCACGTGGGTCGAACGGCCCGCGGCCGGAGTCACCGGTGCCGCGCAGGTCGGTCAGGAGAATGGCGCCGTCCTTTCGGACGAGGATGTTGGAGGGACGGAGGGCACCGTGGGGCACGCCGGCCCGGTGGGCGGCGTCGAGTACCCGGGCGACGGCGTCCACGAGGGCGACAACGTCATCCGGCGTGAGGTCGGGCTGGCGGTCGAGGAGCCGGTCGAGTGGTGTGGCATCGACTCGCTCGGTCACGACCACGGCCAGGCCGTCGTGGGAGGTCACGTCGAAGACGGCGGCGATGCCCGGCAGGTGCAGGCGGGCGGCGGCCACCGGCGGCTCACCGACGTGGACCAGCTTGACGGTGACCGGCCGCTCGAGTACGGCGTCGTGGCCAGCCCACACCTCCGCCCGGGCGGTCTCGCCGAGGAGTTCGTCCAGCCGGTACCGCCCGGCGACCACGGCGCCGGGTGCGCCACCGTGGGCCTGGTGGAGTGCCATCGCACTCGACGGTACCGACGGCGCCTCCGGCGGTGGTGCATGGCCCCGCCCAGCGGGACCGGAGGGTCAGTTCGCCAGCACGAGGCCGACGCCGATGACGCCGGGTCCGCCGTGGCTGGCGACGACCGGGCCGATCATGTCGACGCGGATGTCGTCGCGGCCCGTCGCTGCGGCCAGCTGGGCCACGAACTCGTCGATGTCACCGGCCATGGCGTGGGCGACCGCCAGGTGTTCGATCTCGTCGGCGTGCTCGGCGACCTTGTCGCTGAGCCAGGCCAGGGCCTTGCGGCGGGTGCGCTGCCGGCCGGCCTCCTCGACCTCGCCGCAGCTGAAGTCGATCAGCGGCTTGATCGAGAGCATGCTGCCCAGCAGGGCCTGGGCGTTGCCGATCCGGCCGCCCTTCTTGAGGTTCTCGAGGGTGTCCAGCACGGCGTAGACGCGGGTTCGGGCCGACAGGTCGGCCACGAGTGCGGTGATGGCGTCGGCGTCGGCGCCGTCGGCGGCGGCCCGGGCGGCGGCCAGCACGATGGTGCCCAGCCCGCACGTGACCGACACGCTGTCGAGCACGCGTACGTCGCCGTCCACCGAGCGGGCACCCGCCTCGGCGGCCTCGATCGTGGCCGACACCTTGCGCGACAGGTTGATGCACACCACCTGGTCGGCCCCGAAGGCCAGTGCCCCGGTGAAGGCCTGCTCGAACTGGCCGGGGGAGGGCGCGGCGGTCTGGGGCAGGTGTTCGCTGGAGGCCATCCGGGCGTAGAAGTCGGTGACCGTGAGCTGCTCGCGGTCGATGAGCTCCTCGTCCCCGAAGCGGATGCTCAGGGGCACCACGTCGATGCCGAACGACCGGATCTCGTCGTCGGTGAGGTCGCAGGCGCTGTCGGTGACGATCCTGACGGTCATGGCTCCTCCCGGGGTTCGGGCGCACTGTAGTCGTCGTAGTCGTCGCCCGAATCAGGGTGGTCGCCGGGGTCGGCGCCTTCGCCGCTCCCGGACGCGTCCCGGCCGTTCCTGGCCGATCGGAACCACCAGAGACCGAGGACGATCAGGCCACCGGCCAGGAGGAACACACCGACGCCGGAGAGCTGGGTGCTCCGGACCAGCAGCAACGAGGACTGGAGTTGCAGCAACTCCGCGGCGTCCGGTGAGCGCACGGTGACCTGGAGTCGGGCGTCGCCCGACGTCTTGGCCCCGACGGGGATCGGGATCCGGTTGTCGCCCGGCTGTAGGACCACATCGAGGGTGTCGCCCTCGGGAAAGTCGAGTCGTCCGTCGGATTCGAGGTGGAGCCGAACCTGCACGGGGACGGCGAGCCGGTTCTCGACGGTGTAGGGGACCGTCGCCCGGCGGGACGTCATCCGGACGTTCTGGTCGTCGGGGGCAGCGAAGGCGTCGAGGACGTCGAGGACGCCGTCGTAGACGGCTCGCAGGTAGGCCTCGCCGGCCTCGACGCTGACCTCGGTGGCCACGGTCGCCTCGAGCAGGTCGTGGAGGTGGGCGACCTCGGGCCGGTTGTCGCCGACCATGGCCTCGTAGGCGTCGATGGTGACCTCGACGAGGCTCCGGTCCCGGGCCTTGGTGGCGACCGAGCCAACCGGTTCCGGCCACAGGCCGGCCTCGTCGACGGCCGCATCGTCGAGGGTGGCGGTGGAGGCGAAGGCGGTGGGGAGTGGCGCCATCTCGAGGAAGGGCGCCGCCTCGAGCGCTCCCAGCAGGACGTCGAGCAGGTCGACGTCGAGGACGCGCGGGTCGTCGAAGGCCAGCACGGTGAGCCGCGGAACCCGTGGTTCGGCCCAGGCCCGGATCGCAAGGTCGGCGAGTAGGTGCTGGGTGGCGGCCACCGGGCCGTCGGCCGCGAGCAGGTGCTGCTCGAGCGTGGGGTCGACGACCAGGGCCGTGAACGGCCAGCCGGCGTCACCCCGGAGCCGGACCGGCTGGGTCAAATCGTCGAGGTGGTCGGGACGCGGGTCGAGGTGGTCGGCGTCGACGAGGAATCGCTGGCTGCCCTGGAGGCTCAGGGCGTCCAGCGTCTCGGCGGTGCCGGTGGCGGGCAGTCGGGCGATGGCACGGTCGGGGGTCGTGCCCAGGTGGTCGGCGAGCGCCAGGTCGCCGTGGTCGACGAGGTCCCGGTAGACGTCGAGGCGCCCAGCCTGACGCCAGGCCTCCGGGTCTGCGGTCACGTACGGTCCCGAGGCCAGGCGCACCCCGCCGCCGAGGACGCTGGCCAGGTCGTCGACCAGGTCCGGGTGGGTGGGGTCGCCTGAGTGGACGAGGCCGACGATCGTGGCCGGGGGGAGGCGGAGGTCGGCGGCCACCTGCGGGTGGCGGGCGAGGGCGTCGACCACCGAACGCAGGCCGTGCAGGGTGTCGGCATCGGGGGTCGAGGAGCCATCGGGCTGGAGCGGGGGCGGTCCCGTCACCTCGAGCAGCAGCGACGTGAGGAGCGGCAGGGGCGGGTCGCCGTCGGGTAGGCGGATGATGGCGGTGTCGACCCGGTCGAGGACCGTGCCGTCCGTCGAGGTGAGGAGGACCGAGAGGTGGTGTGCCGATCCCGGGCGCATCGGCAGGTCGCCGTCCGTGCCGGTGTCGAGGCCGATGGAGGCGATGCCGCTGGCGCCGAGGTGTTCGGCCAGGTCGATGGCAGCCTCCGAGCGGGCCACCTCGGCGTCCCCGGCGGTGTCGGCACCTGCGCCGAGGACGAGGTCGGGGCCGATGGCCCCGTGGAGTCGCACCACCAGGTGTGCGTCCTCGACCGCGCCGGTGACCCGGAGGTCGAGTTCGAGTACGTCGTCGTCGCCCACCCACCGCGTCTGACCGACCAGGACGAGGCTGCCGCCGGCCTCGGTGTCGGCGCCTGCGGGTCTGGGCCCGAGGCCGAGGCCGAGGGCGACGACGACGACCGCCACGAATCCCCGGCGGACGACGCTTCCCCGCCGGCTGCCGGCACGTCGGCGGGCGGGTGCGCTCATGACGACGGGTCGAGGCGGAGCACGGCGAGTCCGCCCGGGCGGTCGGTGAAGCCGACCGACCGGTACAGGGCGAGGGCCGCCTCGTTGCCCGGTTGCGTGTTGACGAGGGCCGTGGTGGCGCCGCGCCGTGCCAGCCAGCGGAGGGCGTCGTCGAGCAGGGTGCGCCCGAGGGCGTTGCCCTGACGGGAGGGATCGACGGCCAGCCGCTGGACGAATCCCTGGTCGCCGGCCCGACCGGTGACGGCGTAGGCGACGACACGCTTCGAGCGGCGGTCCGCGACCACCCGGCAGCGGCGGGACGGTGTCGCCCGACGCGCCTCGTCGAGGGCCAGTCGGTCGAACCGCCAGAACTCGGGGAAGGACGCCGCATCGACGTCGAGCACCCCGTCGAGGTCGCCGCGGCGCATCCGCCTCGACCGGACCGGCTGGGCGGCGGAGCCGGCGGGACCGGCGCCAACGCCGAGGTCCGACAGGTCGAGGACCAGCAGGTCGAGGTCCTCCTCGAGCCGGAAACCAGCCTCGAGGAACGGCCGCTGTTCGGCGGGTGTCAGCGCCGACGTGACGATGGCGTCGTGGCCGTGCGAGCGGACGTGGCGGACCGCCTCCCGAACGGCGTCGGGGTCGAGAAGGCCGCCGCCGAGGGGGACGAGTTGGGCATCGGCGCGGTCGCGACGGTGGGGACCGAAGCGGAAGCGGACGCCGGACGTGGCGGTGAACAGCCGCGACGAGGATCGCAGGGGCCGGGCGACGGACGACAGCAGGGGGAGGGCGATGCGGCCCACACTACGGCTCCGGGGCGCCGCGCCGCCGGTCGCCGGAGGCCCGCGCGACCTGCAGTCGGCGGTCCCGGCCGGTGGGACGGCGACGGGTACGCTCGCCGTGGTGAGCGTCCTCGTGGTGACCGACGAGCGCTTCCTCGACCACCGGCCGGGCGAGTCCCATCCGCGCCCTGGACGAAGAGGGTGGGGGCCGGGTCGATCCCGACACCCGCATGAGCGCCGGGTCGTGGACGGCCGCCCGGCTTGCTGCCGGCGCCGGACTGACTGCCATCGACGCCCTGCGCGCCGGCGAGGCCGACACGGCCTTCTGCGCGGTCCGCCCGCCCGGACACCACGCCACGCCCTCCCGGGCGATGGGCTTCTGTCTGCTCAACAACGTGGCGGTCGCCGCCGCAACCCTCGCCGACGCCGGTCAGCGGGTGGCCGTCGTCGACATCGACGCCCATCACGGCAACGGCACCCAGGACGCCTTCTGGTCCGACGGGCGGGTGCTCTTCGTGTCGTGCCACCAGTGGCCGCTCTATCCGGGGACCGGCGCCCCCGACGAGGTCGGCGAGGGAGACGGCGCCGGTACGACCGTGAACCTGGCCCTGCCGCCGGGCGCAGCCGGCGACACGTACCGGTACGCCCTCGACGCAGTGATCGTGCCGGTCGTGGAGCGCTTCGCCCCCGACTGGCTGCTGGTTTCGGCCGGGTTCGACGCCCACCGCGCCGATCCGCTGACCCAGCTGGGCCTGACCGCCGCCGACTACGCCGACCTGACCCGCCGGCTGGTGGGCCTGGTGCCGGCGTGCCGCAGCGTCCTCTTCCTCGAGGGCGGCTACGACCTCGTAGCCCTGCGTGACGCCTCGGGCGCTGCGGTGGCGGCCGCCATCGGCGTTGACCACCGCCCCGAGGCGTCCAGCGGCGAAGGGCCCGGCCGGGACGTGGTCGACGACGCCGCGTGCCGGCACGGCGTGGCGCCGTGAGTGCCGTGCCGCCCGACCCGGCGTTCGCGTCGTTCTGCGCCATCGTCGCCCCGCTCACCGAGCGCTTCGCAGCGGCGGGCCTGCGGCTGTATCTGGTTGGCGGGGTGGTGCGCGACGTGCTGCTGGGCCGCCACGACGAGCACCCCGACCTTGACCTCACCACCGACGCCCCGCCCGACCGCATCCGCTCGCTGATCGACGGGATCGCCGACGCCGTCTGGCTGCAGGGCGAGAAGTTCGGCACCATCGGCGCCCGCCTGGGCGGCATCAACCTTGAGATCACGACGCACCGGGCCGAGGCCTACGTGTCCGACTCGCGCAAGCCGGTCGTCACGTTCTCGACGCGGCTCGAGGACGACCTGGTCCGCCGGGACTTCACCGTGAACGCCATGGCGGTCGACGCCGCCGACGGCACGCTGCACGACCCGCTGGGCGGTCGGGCCGACCTCGAGGCCCGTGTGCTGCGCACGCCCCTCGCTCCCGAGGAGTCTTTTTCGGACGACCCCCTCCGGACGCTGCGGGCCGCCCGCTTCCTCACCGCCTACGCCCTCACGCCGGTGCCGGGCCTGGTCGATGCCGCCCGCTCGGTCGCCGAACGGCTCGACATCGTCTCCGCCGAGCGCATCCGCGTCGAACTCTGGCGGCTGCTGGCCCTTCCGGACCCGACGGCGGGCCTGGCGTTCCTCGACGAGGCGGGCCTGCTCCCGCTGCTCCTTCCCGAGGTGGCGGCGCTCCCCGGAGACGAGCGCTCCGGGGTGCTGAGGCGGACGGCATCCGTCGACCCGGTGCCCGAGGTGCGTTTGGCGGCGCTGCTCCTCGGACTGACCGAGCCGGTGCTCGGCGACCGCCTGCGGGCCCTCCGGCTGTCGGGTGCCGAGGCTGTGGCCGTGTCCGGGCTGGTGGCTGCAGCGGCCGGCATCGGGCAGGGGGCGACGTCCGACTGGTCCGACGAGGAGGTCCGCCGCCTGGCCGCGGCGTCTGGAGGCCACCTGGCGGCGGCACTGCCGCTGGCCGCCGCCGGCGGGTTCCCGACCGAGGCGCTCACGGTCCGCCTCGACGACCTCCGGGCCGCTGGCGAGCTCGACGACCTGGGCCCGGCATTGGGCGGCGCCGAGGTGATCGACCTGCTGGGCCTCGAGCCCGGCCCCGACGTGGGCGTCGCCGTTGCCTGGCTGGGGGATCTGCGCCTCCGGGAGGGCCACCTCGACGAAGCCGAGGTCCGTCGCCGCCTGGTCGAGTGGTGGGAGAGCCGTTGAGCCGCTCGGTCGCCCGGTTCCGGCCCTGTGCGCCGAACGACCTGTCGACCGTGGCGTACAGTGCTCCATGGCCATCGGACCGGCGACCAGGGGACTGGTGCCGGATCCGCGTCCGGCCGACGTCGACTACCGGCTCGCCCGTCAGAACACCCTGAGGGCCTACCGGAACGGTTCCCTGGCTCGACACCTGGTGTGCGACGCCCAGGCGATGTTGCAGCGCAACGCCCACTACTGCGGAGAGCGCACCGGCGAAGTGTGTCCGATCTGCGAGGAGCGCGAGCTGGTCCACGTCGTCTACGTGTTCGGGCCGCGGCTGCCCGCCCATGGCCGGTGCCTCTCGGCCCCGGGCGAACTGGCCCGCTACGACGCCCGGTCCGGCCACTATTCGGCCTACACGGTGGAGGTCTGTGCCGCCTGCGCCTGGAACCACCTGGTGCGCGTGTCCGTCGTCGGCCGCGGCTGAGCCGGCCCCCCGCTTCGCCCCACCCGCCGTCGACCTCCGGCCCGGGGGCGTCGGATGTCACAGCAGTCGACCATGGGCCTCAAGCGGGTTGCCCTGTTAGGTTGTGCCGTACCGCTGGCAGCTCGAGTGCGCTGGACGGGGAAGGAGGCCAGTCATGGCTCAGCAGATGACGGTGCCCGCCGTACGCGCACGCAAGACGATCGGCCGGTCGACGGACGGGGCGTCCGGTGACGACCAGCCGCTCGTGATGCTCACGGCGTACGACGCGCCGGGTGCCCGCATGGTCGACCAGGCCGGTGCCGACCTGATCCTGGTTGGCGACTCGGTGGCGATGGTGGTGCTCGGCTACGACGACACCCTGCAGGTGACCGTGGACGACATCGCCCACCACACCGCCGCCGTGGCCCGGACCCGACCGAACGCCCTCGTCGTCGCCGACATGCCGTGGATGAGCTACCACGTGTCCGTCGAGGAGACCGTCCGCAACGCCGCCACGCTCATCCGCGCTGGCGCCCAGGCCGTCAAGCTCGAGGGTGGTCGTCGCCGCCTGCCGATGGTCGAGGCCCTGATCGCCGCCGAGATCCCCGTCATGGGCCACCTCGGCCTGACCCCGCAGTCGATGCACGCCATGGGCGGCTTCAAGGTCCAGGGACGAGACGTCCAGGCGGCCCTCGAGCTGGTCGACGCCGCCAAGGCTCTGGCCCACGCCGGCTGCTTTTCGATCGTGCTCGAGGGCGTACCGGACCGGGTGGCCGCAAGGGTCTCGGAGACCGTCGACGTGCCGACCATCGGCATCGGCGCCGGTCCGGACTGCGACGGCCAGGTGCTGGTCTTCCACGACGTGCTCGGGATCGAGCACCGGATCCTGCCCAGGTTCGTCCGCCGCTATGCCGACCTGCACGCGGCGGGCGTCGAGGCGCTCGAGCGGTTCGCTGCCGACGTGCGTTCCGGGGCCTTCCCGAACGCCGACGAGAGCTACGCCATGGACGACGAGGAGGCCGACGCACTCGGCCTCTACGGCGCTGCCTGAGCGCCTGATCCCCGTTCGCTTCCGGGGGGGAGGCCGACTGTCACACCCCCTGTGCACACTGTGGGACATGACGACCAGATGGGACACGAGGCACGGTCCGCACGCGTGCCGGACCGGCGCCGATAGCCTCACCACGCTCCCCCGGAGCCTGACAACCCGTTCCCCCTGCCCCGGACGAGGGGCCCCGGGACCGCATCCGTGCCCCCGGGACCAGAGGAGGTGAGTGCCTGCCATGCGGGCCTACGAACTGATGATCATCTTCGACGGCGACCTCGAGGAGGCCGCCGTTGCGGCCAGCCTGTCGAAGGCCACCGCCGCCATCGAGGCCGAGGGCGGCCGCGTGGCCACCACGCTCGATTCCGAGCCGTGGGGCCGTCGCCGCTTCACCTACCGGATCAACAACAAGTGGGAGGGCGTCTACGTCGTCCTCGAGGTGGTCACCGAGGCCACCAACCTCGACACCACCGACCGGATCCTCCGGCTCGCGGACCGCAGCGAGGTGGTCCGCCACAAGATCCTCCGCCTGCCCGACGCCGAGGCCGTTCGCCGCGGCCTCATGGGCGGCGGTGAGCCGACGGCCGAGGCCGTCTGAGTCCCAGGAGCATCGACATGGCTTTCAACAACAACATCACGGTCGTGGGCAACATCACCCGCGACCCCGAACTGCGCTTCACGCCGGGTGGGGCCGCCGTGGCCAACTTCGGCCTGGCGTGGAACCGCAAGGACCAGAACGGCGAGGACGTCGCCTCCTTCTTCGATGTCACCTGCTGGCGCAGCCTGGCCGAGAACGTGGCCGAGTCGCTGACCAAGGGTGCACGTGTCATCGTGACCGGCCGCCTCGAGCAGCGCTCCTGGGAGAACCAGGAGGGCGAGCGCCGCTCCAAGGTCGAGATCGTCGCCGAGGAGGTCGGACCCAGCCTGCAGTGGGCGACCGCCGAGGTGACCCGTAACGAGTTCCGCGGTGCCGGCGGTGGCGGCGATGGCGGCGATGGCGGCGGTTTGTCCGGCGGCCAGGACGGCGGCCGCTCCTCGGGCGGCGGCAACTTCCCGACCGATGAGGAGCCCTTCTGATGGCACGACGTCCCCCCCGTCGCACCAAGCCCCGCGACAATCGCCGCGGACGCCGCAAGGTCAGCGCCCTGACCATCGCCAAGGTCGAGTACGTCGACTACAAGGACACCGAGCTGCTCAAGAAGTTCGTCTCGGACCGGGCCAAGATCCGTGGCCGCCGCGTCAACGGCAACGACGCCCGCCAGCAACGCGAGGTCGCCAAGGCGATCAAGAACGCCCGAGAGATGGCGCTGATCTCCTACACCAACCGGGTCACCACGCAGCGCCGCGAGCGCCGCGACGAGCGCGGTGGACACTCGGACGGCCCGCCGTCGCGCCCGTCCATGCCGCCGCCCGGCTCCGGTGCCGAGGTCGCCATCGCCGAGGACGTCATCGCCGAGGACGCCATTGCCGAGGACGGCATCGCCGAGGACGTCATCGAGAGCGTCGACGAGGCCACGCTCCCCGAGGACGTGACCTTCGAGGCCACCGAGGAGTCCCCTGCCGGCGATGAGCCGATCGCCGCGGGTGGCGACGAGAGCGAGGAAGTGTCGTGAAGGTCCTCCTGCGCACCGACGTCGAGGGCCTGGGCCGTACCGGCGACATCGTCAACGTCGCCCGCGGCTACGCCCGCAACTACCTGGTGCCCAAGGGCCTGGCCGTGGCGGCCACGGTTGGCATCGCGGACCAGGCCGAGGTCATGCAGCGCAAGCGCGCCCTGCAGGCCGCCGAGGACCGGGCCGACGCCGAGGCGGCCGCCACCCAACTGGCGGGGGTCCTGCTGACTGCCAGCGCCAAGGCGTCCGAAGAGGGCCGGCTCTACGGCTCCGTCGGCAGCGCCGAGGTGGCCGCCGCCCTTGCCGACCAGATCGGCGTCAACGTCGACCGCCAGCAGGTCGAGGGCGAGGTCGCCAAGGACGTCGGCCTCCACGAGTTCACGGTGCACCTCCACCCCGAAGTGGCAGTGCCGGTGAGCCTCGAGGTCACGGCCGAGGACTGAGCCGATGACCGCCGGTGCTCCACAGCAACCGACGGTCGTCCACAGTTCCGTCCCCAGCGTTGTCCCCGCGTCCGGGCGCGAAATCCGGGTGATTTCCACGGCCTGTCCACTGGTGACGCACAGGGCCGATCCGGCAGGATGGCCGGGGCGCCGAACGGCGTCCGACGGCCAGGAGCACGGGTCGGACCATCCCGTGGGCCGCTCCGACAGTGGCAAGGGACAGGGACAGGGAATCCGATGGGTGCAGGAAGCGACCTTGGCAGTACTCGGGGGATGTCGGGCCGGTGAGTGACGAACTCCCTCCCACCGGCGACGACCTGCCCGCCGAGCCGCCGCCCGTCGACCACGGATCCGACCGGTGGGGTGCCGACGACCGGTCCTCGTCCGGCCGGCCCCGGTCGTCCGCCGTGGGGCGGGTTCCCCCACACAACGTCGATGCCGAGGCATCGCTGCTGGGCGCCATGCTGCTGTCGCGCGACGCCATCGCCGATGCGCTCGAGATCGTCGAGGCCGACCACTTCTACAAGCCGTCGCACGCCCACGTGTTCGACGCCATCTGCACGCTCTACTCCATGGGTGAGCCGGCCGACCCGGTCACCGTCGCCGAGGCGCTGGCCCGGGCCGGTGTGCTGGACCAGCTCGGTGGCCCCGGCCTGCTGCTCGAACTCCAGGCCTCCACGCCGGCCACCTCCAGCGCCGCCAAGTACGCCCGCATCATCCAGGAGCACGCCACCCTCCGGAGCCTGATCGGCGCCGCCAACGAGATCGCCGAGATCGGCTATGGCCGGCCCGACGACGTTGTCAAGGCCGTCGACGAGGCGGAGAACCTCGTCTTCCAGGTCGGCCAGGGACGCGTGGCCGACACCATGGCCAAGATGCGCGACCTGCTCGACGTCAACCTCGACGCCATCGAGCGCCGCTACGAGAGCGGCGAGGACATCACCGGCATCCCGACCGGCTTCGACGACTTCGACCACCTGCTCTCGGGTCTCCAGCCCAGCAACCTCGTGATCGTCGGCGCCCGTCCCGCCATGGGCAAGACCTCGTTCGCCCTCAACATCGCCACCTCGGTGTCGATGACGCAGAACCTGCCGGTGCTGCTGTTCTCGCTGGAGATGAGCCAGCTCGAGCTCAGCCAGCGGATCCTGTGTTCCGACGCACGCGTCGACTCCAAGAAGGTGCGCAACGGCAACCTCAACGAGGAGGACTGGGCCCGCATCAACCACGCCGTCGGGAGGTTGGGCGAGGCGCCGCTGTGGATCGACGACAACCCGAACACCACCGTGATGGAGATCCGGGCCAAGGCCCGTCGCCTCAAGAGCCGTGTCGGCCAGTTGGGGGTCGTGATCGTCGACTACCTCCAACTCATGACCGGCCGGTTGAGCGCCGAGAGTCGCCAGGTGGAGGTCTCGGAGATCAGCCGTGGACTCAAGATCCTCGCCCGCGAGCTGGAAACGCCGGTGATCGGCCTGTCACAGCTGTCCCGGGCGCTCGAGGTGCGCCAGGACAAGCGGCCGATGCTGGCCGACCTCCGTGAGTCGGGCTCGATCGAGCAGGACGCCGACGTGGTGGCCTTCATCTACCGGGACGAGGTCTACAACCCGGAGTCGCCCGACATCGGCACCGCCGAGGTGATCATCGCCAAGCACCGCAACGGACCCACGGGCGTCACCCGACTGGCGTTCCTGCCACACCTCACCCGCTTCGCCAACATGGCCCGCGTCGCCTGAGCGGCGGACGACTGATGACCAGGCCCGACACGCAGCGTCCGCTCCACCGGGCGACGGCCACCTGAGGCCGACGGGTCGGTGTTCCTCGGCGAGGACCTGCTGGGCTGGCTGCTGCTGGCGCTCGGTGGTGCCATGGTCGTCGGCAACGTGCTGGCGCTCGTGCGCCCTCCGGCGGGCGGCCCGGACGCCGCCCGCCCGCCCCTGGTCCGCAGCCTGTTGTACGCGGCGCTGGGCCTGATGGTGGCGATCTGGGCGCTGGCGACCCTGGCCGGCAGCTGACGCCGCAGCGACCTTGTCCCGCCCGGGGTTCCGCATGAACGGTCGGGACCGGACGCGGGTCCGCTACCGTGCCGCGCCGGAGGTACCGACATGATGACAAGCCTGCCCCGAACCCTGACCGAGGCCTGTGGCCTCGAGCCCGGCTTCATCTGCGAGTGGGTGTACGACACCACCGACAACGAGGCCGCCGCCGAAATCGTCGGCTGGCTGGTCGAGCGACCGCTCAAGGTCGTGGTCATCCTGTTCGGCGCCTGGCTGCTGAACCGGTTCGTCGGCCGCGCCATCGACCGGCTGGTCACCCGCATCGTCGAGACCCGCTCGCAGGAGACCACCGAGGCCGAGTCCGACGACCTGATGGCCCGCATGGGTCGTCGTGCCCGCAGCAAGCTGCAGCGAATCCAGGAACAGGCCGAGCGCTCCAAGCAGCGGGCGGTGACCCTCGGGGCCGTGCTGCGCAGCATCGCCACCTTCGCCATCTACGCCATGGCCATGCTGGCCATGCTGGGCGAGCTCGGGCTCGACCTGGGTCCGTTCATCGCCGGCGCCGGCATCGTGGGCCTGGCCATCGGCTTCGGCGCCCAGTCGCTGGTCGCCGACTTCATCGCCGGCATCTTCATCATCATCGAGGACCAGTACGGGGTCGGCGACTACGTCGACGTGGGCAGCGCCGCCGGCACGGTCGAGCGGGTGACGCTGCGGACGACGGTGATGCGCGACGTCAACGGCACCGTCTGGGTGGTTCCCAACGGCGACGTCCGTCGGGTCGGCAACTCGTCGCAGCTCTGGGCGCGCTCGGTGCTCGACGTGGACGTGGCCTACGACACCGACATCGACCTGGCGGCCAGCGTCATCAAGCAGGTCGCCGATGAGATCTGGCAGGAGGGCCTCGAGTCGGCGACGGTGCTCGAGGAGCCCGAGATCTGGGGCGTCCAGAACTTCGGCGCCGACGCCATCTCCATCCGGCTGGCGGTCAAGACCGAGCCGGGCGAGCAGTGGGCCACGGGCCGGATCATCCGGGCCAGGCTCAAGAAGGCCTTCGACGAACACGGCATCGAGATCCCGTTCCCGCAGCGCACGGTGTGGGTCAACAACGTGGTCCAGCGCGATGCCGCCGACGCAGGGGCCACCGAGGTCCGCGACGACCTGCTCGAACGGCGTTCGGGCGGCGACGGCGACGAATAGAGGGGCTGGCGGGCGGCTGCTCCGGCAACCGGCCGTATCAGTTGTCGCTGCGCTGGATGGCCCGCTCGTCGGTGCCGAGGTAGCTGGCCACGACCTTGGGGTCGTGCCGGACCACGTCGGGGGTTCCCTCGGCGATGACCTGGCCGGCCTCGAGGCAGTAGACCCGGTCGGACAGGGCCATGATCATCGGCATGTCGTGCTCGATCACGACCATGGTGGCGCCGAGTTCGCCCTGGATGGCCTTGAGTAGTGGGCCGAAGGCCTCGGTCTCGCGCTGGGCGATGCCGGCGGTGGGCTCGTCGAGGCAGAGGATCCGGGCGTCGAGGGCGAGGAGGCCCGCCAGTTCGACGATGCGCCTGGTGCCGGTCGAGAGTTCGGCGACGAAGACGTCGGCGTAGCGGCCCAGTCCGAGGAAGTCGATGAGGTCACCGGCCTGGGCGTGCTTGGCCCGTTCGTTGCGGCCCGACGCCGGAAGGACCAGCGCGGTCGACAGGAAGCCGGTGCGTCCCCGGGCCTCGAGTGCGACCTTGACGGTCTCGCGGACGGTCAACTCGGGGAACAGGCGGGCGGCCTGGAAGGTGCGGCCGAGGCCGGTGCGGGCCCGTTGCGAGGCGGTGAGGCCGTTGACCTCGCGGCCGAGGATCTCGACGGTTCCCTCCGACGGCACGAAGCCGCCGATCGCGTTCATCAACGTCGACTTGCCGGCGCCGTTGGTCCCGATGAGGCCGACCACCTCGCCGTAGCCGACCTCGAGGTTGGCGCCGTCGACGGCCCGGAGGCCGCCGAAGGCGACGGAGACGTCGCGCACGGCGATGGCTGCCCCTTCGCCGGGGGCCTCGTCGCGGTGGCTGCCGCCGACGGCCACGGCGGGCGGGGTGGTGAGGGTCTTCGAGGGGGCCTCGGGTAGCCGGGCCTCCGCCCAGGCCAGCAGGGCGTCGCGCACCGAGTAGGCGATCTGCACGAGGCCGCCGGGGAAGTACAGGAGCAGGATCAGCAGGCCGATGCTGGACGTGAACAGCGGGACCAGGTCGTTCTCGGGCCAGAACGCGGGGAGGCCGACCACCCAGAGGGCGCCGATGACCGGACCCATGATCGTGCCCAGGCCGCCGATCACCACCATCGACACCAGGCGGAGGGAGTCGCCGATCATGAACAGGCGGTCCGCGTAGGGGATGTTCTGGACCAGGCCGCCGAGCAGGGCGCCGCCCATGCCGGCGATTCCGCCGGCCAGGGCGAAGGCCAGCAGCTTCGTCCGCGCCGGGCCGACGGTGTAGGCCGCAGCCGTGTACTCGTTCTCCCGGACGCCGATGATCGTCCGGCCGATGCCGCTGGACCGCAGCCGTCGGACCACCAGGAGGAGGACGATCAGCACGGCCAGGCAGAAGTAGTAGTACGAGCGCTGGCTGGACAGGTCGAGGGGGCCGACGCTGCCTCGTCGGAAGGGGATGCTCTGGCGGAAGCCGCCGTTGAAGGCCGGTCGCTTGAAGACGTACTGCTGAGCGGCCAGGGCGAACGCGAAGGTGGTGATGGCCAGCAGCAGGCCCTTGACGCGGAGCGCGCCGAGGCCGATGAGGGCGGCGACGCCTCCGGCCACCACCGAGGCCAGGATCATGGACACCACGTAGGGGACCCGGGGGATGGAGACGGTGGCCAGGTGCCACTCGCCGAATCCGAGGCCCACCTCGAGGCCTCGGTTGAAGCCGGCGGCGATGAGGGCGCCCACGCCGGCGAAGGCCATCTGGCTGAGGGACAGCTGGCCGGCCCACCCGGTCACGATGGTCATCGAGAGGGCGCAGACGGCGAAGCCGAGGATGCTGGAGTACAGCAGGTGTCGCGACGGGAGCGTCACGACGAGCGGGAGGACCACGGCGACGGCCAGGAGGACCGTGCACGCCATGGTGGACAGGTGGCGGACCCACCAGACCTCCCGAAGCCGTTCCGGGATGGGGCGCCGTCGGGCCGAGAACGAGAACGAGCCCTCGTTCTCGGCCACGCCCCGGCTCTGGAAGGCCACGGCGATGGCCACCACCACGAAGAGCAGGAAGTCGATCATGCCGCTCTGGCCGAGGAAGTTGAACTGCACGTGGGCCTGGACCACGCCGATCACCAGGCCGGCCACCAGCGCCCGGGGAAACGAC
>LUMW01000110.1_pt1 | contig 42912 bp, 40 predicted proteins | sample 729761 | NCBI WGS metagenome assembly LUMW01 (sample SAMN03860302, study PRJNA289734) | marine metagenome | biome: seawater column; feature: ocean; material: water; isolation source: Red Sea water column Station 192 - depth 500m | place: Saudi Arabia: Red Sea | collected 2011-10-15 | depth 500 m
GCTTCGAGGCCTTCTTCTTGCCCGGCTCCTCAGGCTGGACGTCGCGCACCAAGCCCTCACGCTGCGCCTTGCGACGGGCCCGGTCAGCCTGGGCTTCCACGATTCCCGATGAATGGCTCTTCACGCCAATACCCAGAGATTCACAGAGGTCGAGGACCTCGGCGTTGGTCATCCCTAGTTCTCGCGCCAGCTCATACACGCGGATGTTCTTCGGCACGGTGGTTTCGTCGTCCTGTTGGTTGGTGGAGTTCTGCTCATACGCCTATCGGCCCCCGAATCAAAGGGATCGATAGGCGGGTCGGCGCCGGCCGAACCGCCGACGCCGGCCACGTCCGCCGCGGCGAGGCCGTCGCCCTCGGCTTCAAGAACCTCATGTTCTCCGAGGGCTTCGACGACTCCAGTGCCGCCGTGTGTCGCATCGAGGACGGCGTCGCCACCGTCACCTGCGCCTGCGCCGAGGTCGGCCAGGGGTTCGTCACCCTCGCCCAGCAGATCGCCCGGGAGGTCCTCGGCGTCTCCGAGGTGGTGCTGGCGCCCGCCGAGACCGCCACGGTCGGCTCCGCAGGTTCCACGTCGGCCAGCCGCCAGACCTGGATGTCCGGCGGTGCCGTACAGGCCGCCTGCGAGGAGGTCCGCCACCGGCTGCTGCGCCGGGTCGCCGAGTCGTACGGCGTCGACGTGGACGAGCTGGTCCTGGCCGACGACCGGGTCGTCTCCCTCGGCGGCGACTTCGAGGCCGACCTGACGGCCGTCACCACCGTGCCCGTCGAGGCGGAGGTCGAGTTCCACCACGCACCGACCCAGCCGCTCGACGAGGACGGCCAGGGCGACGCCCACGTGTCGTTCGCCTTCGCCGCCCACCGGGCCATCGTCGACGTCGACCCCGACCTCGGCCTCGTCAAGGTGGTCGAGCTCACCACCAGCCAGGACGTCGGCCGGGTGCTCAACCCGCTCCAGGCGGTCGGCCAGCTCGAGGGCGGCGCCGCTCAGGGCGTCGGCCTCGCCGTCATGGAGGAGGTCCAGGTCCAGGACGGGCGCATCCGCAACGCCTCGTTCACCGACTACCTGATTCCGACGGCCCTCGACATGCCGCCCGTCGAAGTCGCGGCGCTCATCGAGCAGCCCGAGCCCGGCGCCCCGTTCGGCGCCAAGGGGATCGGCGAGCCGCCCAGCATCTCGTCCACCGCCGCCGTGGTCGCCGCCATCCGGGACGCCACCGGCCTGGACCTGGAGCGTGCACCGGTCCGCCCCGCCGACATCGCCCTGGCGGAGGCACGGTCATGACCGCCGACCTGCGCATCGACGGCGACCGCCTGCTCCGCCGCATCGAGGAGCTGGCCACCATCGGCCCCATCGACGGCGGCGGCTCGTGCCGGCTGGCCCTCACCGACGAGGACCGCGAGGGCCGGGACCTCGTCGTCACCTGGATGCGCGACCTCGGTCTCGACGTCACCATCGACGGCATCGGCAACGTCGTCGCCACCCGGCCCGGGCGGACCGACGGCCCGCCTGTCATGACCGGCAGCCACATCGACACCGTCCGCACCGGCGGCCGCTACGACGGCAACCTGGGCGTCCTCGCCGGCCTCGAGGTGCTCGAGACCCTGAGCGAGCACGGCATCGAGACCGAGCACCCGTTCGCCGTCGCCTTCTTCACCGACGAGGAGGGCGCCCGCTTCCCGCCCGACATGCTCGGCAGCCTCGTCTACGTCGGCGGCATGGGCCTCGAGGACGCCCTCGACATCACCGGCATCGACGGCGCCGAGGTCGGCGCCGAACTGGACCGCATCGGCTACCGCGGCCCCGCCCCCTGCCCGGGCCCCGCCCCCCGGGCGTTCGTCGAACTCCACATCGAACAGGGCCCGGTGCTCGAGGCCGAGGGCACCACCATCGGCGCCGTCACCGGCGTGCAGGGCATCTCCTGGACCGGCTACACGGTCACCGGCCAGTCCAACCACGCCGGCACCACCCCGATGCACCTGCGCCACGACGCCGGCTACGCCGCCGCCCGCATCGCCACCCACGTCCGGGAGGTCGCCGAGTGCATGGGCGACCGGCAGGTCGCCACCGTCGGACGCCTCGAACTCCACCCCGACCTCGTCAACGTCGTCGCCGGCAGCGCCGAGCTCACCGTCGACCTGCGCAACACCGACGAGACGCTCCTCCGGGCCGCAGAGGCCGACGTGGCCGCGTTCGTGGCCGGCCTGGCCGCCGACGAGGGCGTCGAGGTCGAGGCCACCACCCTGGCCCGCTTCGAGCCGGTCGAGTTCGACGACCGGGTCGTCGCCGCCGTCGCCGCCACCGCCGAGCGGCTCGGCCACTCGGTCGCCCGCATGCCGTCGGGGGCCGGCCACGACGCCCAGATGCTGGCCCGGGTCTGCCCGACCGGCATGGTGTTCGTGCCCAGCCGGGACGGCATCAGCCACAACCCGGCCGAGCACACCGACCCCGCCGACCTCGTCGCCGGCGCCGACGTGCTGCTCCAGGTGCTGCTCCACCTCGACGCCTGCGACCTCGACGGGGAAGGCGACGCACGATGAGCCGCCTCGTCACCGTGGGCGCCGCCCAGACCGGCCCGATCCAGCGGGACGACACCCGCCCCGACGTCGTCGAGCGCCTCCTCGCCCTGCTCCGGGAGGGGGCCGACGCCGGCTGCGACCTCGTCGTGTTCCCCGAGCTGGCCCTCACCACCTTCTTCCCCCGCTGGTGGGTCGACGACCGCGCCGAGTTCGACCACTTCTTCGAGACGGAGATGCCCGGCCGCGACACGCAGCCGTTGTTCGACGAGGCGGCCCGGCTGGGCGTCGGCTTCCACCTCGGCTACGCGGAACTCACCCCCGAGGGCCGCCACCACAACACGGCGATCGTCGTGGACGGTACCGGCACCATCATCGGGCGCTACCGCAAGGTGCACCTGCCCGGCCACCATGACCACCAGCCCTGGCGGGCGTTCCAGCACCTCGAGCGCTACTACTTCGACCCCGGCGAGGGCTTCGGCGTGTTCGCCGGCTGGGGCGGCGTGCTCGGCATGGCGATCTGCAACGACCGCCGCTGGCCCGAGTCGTACCGGATGCTCGGCCTCCAGGGCTGCGAGCTGGCCCTCATCGGCTACAACACGCCGATCCACTACGCCCCCGACCCGAGCCAGGACGCGCTCCAGGGGTTCCACAACCGGCTGTGCCTGTCGTCGGGCGCCTACCAGAACGGCATGTGGGTCGTCGGCGTCGCCAAGGCCGGCGAGGAGGAGGGCTGCGACCTCCTCGGCGAGAGCGCCATCTACGCCCCGTCTGGCGAGGTGGTGGCCTGCTGCGAGACCGTCGGCGACGAGCTGGTCGTCGCCGAGTGCGACCTCGACCGCTGCGCCGACTTCAAGGACACCCTGTTCGACTTCGGCTACTACCGGCGCCCCGAGGTGTACGGGGCGATCACCGGCCAGGCCGGCGTGGAGGTGCCCGCCGACGTGGCAGCGGCGCTGGGACGCGATGGCGTCGACGGGGAGGGGGAGCGATGACGGCCTTCGAACTCAACGGCGAGCTGGTCCAGGCCTCCGCCGACCATCCGCACCTGCTGGCGGCACTCCGCGACGAACTCGGCGTACTGTCGCCCAAGGACGGCTGTTCGCCGTCGGGCCAGTGCGGCTGCTGCACGGTGCTGCTGGACGGCAAGGCCCGCATCGCCTGCCAGACGGCGATGGACAAGGCCGAGGGGGCGACGGTCACGACCCTCGAGGGGCTCGACGGCGCCGAGCGCGACCGGTACGCGTCGGCGTTCGCCGCCCACGGTGCCCTGCAGTGCGGGTTCTGCACGCCCGGCATCGTCATGCGCGCCAAGGCGCTCCTCGACAAGAAGGGCGACGCCCTCACCCGTGACGAGGCCTCCCGGCACCTCGGCGCCCACCTGTGCCGGTGCACGGGCTACGTGAAGATCCTCGACGCCGTCGAGTCGCTGGCGTCCGGCGAGGTGCCCGTGGCCCTGCCGCTGGGTGGGCTGGGCACCAGCGGAACCAAGTACGAGGCATGCGAGCTGAGCCTCGGCGACCGGCCGTTCATCGACGACCTGGCGCCGAAGGGGATGCTCCACGGGGCGCTCCGACTGGCCGACCACGCCCGGGCCGACGTGGTCCGCATCGACACCTCGGCGGCGGCCGCCGTCGACGGCGTCGAGGCCGTGTTCACCGCCGCCGACGTGCCCGGCGAGCTGCGGGTCGGCCTCATCCACGTCGACTGGCCGGTGTTCATCCCCGAGGGCGGGCGCACCTCGTACCTGGGCGACGTCCTTGCCATCGTCGTCGCCGGCGACCGGGAGACCGCCCGCCGGGCCGCCGCCCTCGTCGACGTCGAGTACGTGCGGCTCGAGCCGTTCAGCGACCCGGTCGTGGCCGTGGCGTCGGACGAGGACGCCGTCTGGGAACTGGACGGCAACGTGCTGTCGGTCTCCGCCTACGCCCGGGGTGACGTCGAGGCGGCCCTGGCGGCGTCTGCCCACGTCGTCGAGGAGGTCTTCCAGACCCAGCGCATCGAGCACGCCTTCCTCGAGCCCGAGTCCACGCTGGCCGTCCCGACCGGTGACGGCGGGCTGTACGTGTACTCCGGCGGTCAGGGGGTCTGGGACGACCGCAACCAGGTGGCGTCGGTGCTCGGCATCGACCAGCAGCGGGTCACCGTCGAGCTGGTGAGCAACGGCGGCGCCTTCGGCGGCAAGGAGGACATGTCGAACCAGGCCCAGACGGCGCTGGCCGCCTTCCTGCTGGACCGGCCCGTGCGCTGCACGCTGTCGCGCGAGGAGTCCCTCCTCATGCACCCCAAGCGGCACCCCATCCGCATGGCCTATCGCGCCGGGTGCGACGCCGAGGGCCGCCTCACCGCCCTCTGGGCCCGGATGCTCGGCGACTCCGGCCCCTACGCCTCGGTCGGCATGAAGGTCCTCGAGCGGGCCGCCGGCCACGCCAGCGGCCCATATGTGGTGCCGGCCATCGACGTCGAGGCCACTGCCGTGCGCACCAACAACCCGGTGTGCGGCGCCTTCCGGGGCTTCGGCGCCAACCAGGCCCAGTTCGCCATGGAGGGCGTGATGGACCGCCTCGCCGCCGCCGTGGGCATCAGCGGCTGGGAGATGCGCAGCCGCAACGTGGTCGGCCCCGGCGACGTCTGGGGCCCCGGCCAGGTCATGGACGACGGCTGCCTCGGCGCCCGTGCCTGCCTCGACGACGTCAAGGCCGCCCACGACGAGGCGGTCGCCGCCGGAAAGCCCGTCGGCGTCGGCCTGGGCCTCAAGAACTCGGGTCTCGGCAACGGCTTCAAGGAGGTCGCCAGGGCGGTCGTGCACTTCCGGGAGGACGGCGCCGTCGAGGTCCGGCACTGCTGGACCGAGATGGGCCAGGGCGTCCACACCGTCGCCCTCCAGGTGGCGGTCGAGGAGCTCGGCGTCGACCCCGAACGGGTCGAGGTCCTCGTCGACACCACCCGCGAACTCGGCGCCGGCCAGACCACCGGCAGCCGGGGCACCCTCATGGGTGCCGGCTCGGTGGCCGACGCCTGCCGCAACGCCCTCGCCGACGGCTGCCGCACCGGCGTCGACTACGAGGGCGAGTACCGGGTCGACTGGACCAACTCCATCAACGACGGCCTCGACAACCCCGTCATCCACTCCACCTTCGGCTACGCGGCACAGCTCGTGGTCCTCGACCCCGAGACCGGCGGGGTCGAGGAGGTCGTCGCGGCCCACGACGTCGGCCGGGCCGTCAACCCGATGCTCTGCGAGGGCCAGGTCGAGGGCGCCGTCCACATGGGCCTCGGCTACGCCCTCACCGAGGGCTTCCCGGCCGACGGGGACTCCCGCCCGCGCAACGCCACACTGCGCAGCCTCGGGATCATCCGGCCCAAGGACATGCCGCCCGTCGACGTGCGCCTCGTCGAGTCGCCCCAGCCGGACTCCCCGTACGGCATCAAGGGGGTCGGTGAGATCGGCCTGGTCCCGACGGCCGGCGCCGTCGCCGCCGCCCTCCACGCCCACGACGGCGAGTGGCGGTCCGAGTTGCCGATGGCCGCCCCGGAGCAGCAGGAGCACTGGGCCGACTGGGACGGCCGATGAGCGACGCCACGACGCCCGGGCTGGTCTGCGCCCACCACCACCTCTACTCGGCGCTGGCCCGGGGCATGCCGGCACCGCCGCGGACCCCCGGCGACTTCGGGGAGATCCTCGAGCTGGTGTGGTGGCGGCTCGACCGGGCGCTGGACCTCGAGTCGATCCGCTGGTCGGCGATGCTGGGCGCCCTCGAGGCGCTGGAGCGGGGCTGCACGGCGGTCATCGACCACCACGAGTCCCCCGAGGCCATCGAGGGATCGCTCACGGTCATCGCCGACGCCTGCGCCGAGGTCGGCGTGCGGGTGGAGTGCAGCTACGGCGTCACCGATCGCCACGGTCCCGACGGGGCCCGCCGGGGGCTGGAGGAGAACGCCCGCTTCCTCGCCGAGGGCGGCCGGGGTCGGGTCGGCGTCCACGCCGCCTTCACCTGCACCGACGACACCCTCGAGGCCGCCGCCGGGATCGCCGCCGACCACGGGGTCGGCGTGCACGTGCACGTGGCCGAGGGTCCCGTCGACGCCCAAGCCGCCGACCGGCTGCGCCACCTGGCCACCGACGACTGGCTGGTCGTGCACGGCGTCCACCTCGACGACGACCACGGCCTGGCCGGCACCGTCGTGCACAACCCCCGGTCCAACATGAACAACGGCGTCGGCTACGCCCGCCCCACCCGGTTCGCCAACCCGGTCGCCCTCGGCTCCGACGGGATCGGCGCCGACATGCTCGACGAGTTCCGGGTCGCCTACGTGCGCCATCGCGAGCACGACGTGACCGCCTCGCCCGAGGACGCCTGGTCGTGGCTGGCCACCGGCTGGGACCTCTTCCCCGAGGCCCGCGACGACCGGGTCACCTGGTCCTACGAGCCGATGGACCCGTGGCGCCTCGCCTTCACCACCGGCGTCGGCCCGACGCGCATCGAGGTCGACGGCGAGGTGGTGTGGGCCGACGGGGCGCCGACCCGGGTCGACGCCGACGAGGTGCGGGCCCGGGCCGCCGAGGAGGCCGTGCGGCTGCACCGCCGGCTCGAGGAGACCTGAACCGTGGCGACGAGGCAAGCAGAGGAGGAGCGAGCATGACCCGACTGGCGATCTACCTCCAGGACGCCCACCCCATCGACGAGGCCATCGGCTACGCGCTGTACGCCGAGCAGCGCGGCTTCGAGGCCGTCTGGCAGGCCGACTCCCGGCTGGTGCGCGACGCCGTCGTCCCGATGGCCGCCTTCGGCGCCTGCACCGACACGATCCGGATCGGCTCCGGCGTCGTCGACTGCTGGACCCGCAACCCGGCCCGCCTGGCCTCCACGTTCTCCACCCTCGACGACCTGGCGCCCGGACGGATGATGCTGGGCATCGGCGCCTGGTGGGACCCGCTGGCCGCCAAGGTGGGCATCGACCGGAAGCGGCCACTCGGCGTCATGCGGGAGGTCGTCACCGTCGTGCGGGCCCTGCTGGCCGACGAGACCGTCACCTTCGACGGCGACTACGTGCACCTCGACGGCGTCGAGCTCGACTACGTGTACCAGGAGCGCCGGCCCAAGGAGGTGCCGATCTACATCGGCGCCACCGGCATGAAGATGATGGAGCTCACCGGCGAGATCGCCGACGGCGTCGTCCTCAACTACCTGGTGTCACCGGAGTACAACCGGCAGGCCATGGCGGCCCTCGAGGTCGGTGCCGCCCGGGCCGGCCGCGGCGTCGACGACCTGGACCGGCCGCAACTGGTCGTCTGCTCGGTCGCCGAGACCCGCCAGGAGGCCCTCGACGGGGCCCGCCTGATGGTCACCCAGTACCTCGGCCAGCAGCCGCACATCATGAAGGCCTCCGGCGTCCCCGAGTCGCTGCTCGAGGAGATCGGCCGGGTGCTGACGTGGCCGGCCACCCACGAGCAGGTCGAGGCCGCCTCGAAGCTGGTCCCCGACGACATCGTCCAGATGATCTGCGCCGCCGGCACCCCCGACGAGGTCCGCGAGAAGGTGGCGCAGTACACGGCCGACGGCTGCACCTGCCCGATCCTGTACCCGCTGGGCCCCGACGTGCGCATGATGGTCGACGTGTTCGCCGACTGGACGCCCTGATGCCGTCCCTGCCGCCTGGAACGCGGGGCGCCTGATGGCCAGGCTCGTCATCCGCGGCGCCCGCTACCCGGGTGATGTCGCCGTCGAGGACGGCGTCATCACCGCGGTCGGGTCGGTCGAGGCCGCCGACGGCGACGAGGTGCTCCTCGTGGAGGGCGACGTCGTCACCGCCGGCCTCGTCAACACCCACCACCACCTGTACCAGTGGATGACCCGGGGCCGGGCCACGGGCTGCAACCTGTTCGACTGGCTGGTCCACCTGTACCCGATCTGGAACCGGCTCTCGGTCGAGGACGTGCGCGCCGCCGCCCTCGTCGGACTGGGCGAGCTGGCCGCCACCGGGTGTACCACGGCGTCCGACCACCACTACCTCGTGCCGGGGGGCGACGACACCGTCTTCGACGCCATCGTCGACGCCGCCGCAGAGGTGGGCATTCGCCTGTTCCTGTCCCGCGGGTCGATGGACCTGGGCGAGAGCCGGGGTGGCCTGCCGCCCGACCGGGTGGTCGAGGACCGCGACGCCATCCTCGCCTCGACCGAGGCCGTCGCCGCCCGCCACCACGACGGCGACATGGTCCACGTGGTGGTCGCCCCGTGCAGCCCCTTCTCGGTCACCACCGAGTTGATGGTCGAGTCGGCCGAGCTGGCCCGCCGACTGGGCCTGCGCCTCCACACGCACCTCTGCGAGACCGTCGAGGAGCAGGAGCACTGCCTCGAACGCTTCGGGCGCCGACCCGTCGAGATGCTCGACGAGTGGGGATGGGTCGGCGCCGACGTCTGGCTGGCCCACGGCATCCACATCGACGACGCCGAGATGGGCATCCTCGGCAACGCCGGTACCGGCGTCGCCCACTGTCCGTCCTCCAACGCCCGGATCGCCGCCGGCATGTGCCGTGTCACAGATCTCCTATCTGCGGGCTGCCCGGTCGGCCTCGGCGTCGACGGGGTGGCCTCCAACGAGGTGGGCGGCCTGTTCCCTCATGCCGTCCGACGTCCTCGAGATCGGCACCCACGGCGGCGCCCGCTGCCTGGGGCTCGATGACGTGGGGCGGCTGTCACCCGGCATGCGCGCCGACCTGGTGGTCTGGCCCGGCGACGACCTGGGCGACATCCACGACCCGCTTGCGGGCCTCGTGCTGGGCCCGGACCGCCGCGCCCGCCACGTGCTCGTCGGCGGACGGCCGGTCGTCAGCGACGGGAACCTCGACGGCGTCGACCTGGCGGCCGCCCACCGCGACCTCGCAGAACGTGCACGGCGTCTCTGGTGAGATGCACCACCGGATCTGGGCGATGATGGTGCCATGACCGCCACGGCCGAGTTCACCATCGAGCCGTTCGTCGACGGTGCCCCGGGACCCCACGTGCGGGCGGCGATCGCTGTCGCCGAGGAGGCCGGCCTCGAGGTCGAGGTCGGGCCGTTCGGCACCACGGTGACCGGCGAGACCGAAGCCGTCGTGGCAACTGCCTCGGCGGTGCTGGGGGCCGCCATCGAGCACGGCGCCACCCGGGTCTCGCTGCAGGTGACCGTCGAGCACGGCGTCGGGTAGCCAGGGCGGAGGAGGAAGTGGGCGAGTCTGTGGCGACCCCTGCCGTCGAACTGGTTGACATCTGGAAGCGCTTCCCCGGCGTCGTGGCCAACGCCGGCGCCCACCTACACGTCCGCGGCGGCACGGTCCACGCCGTGCTGGGCGAGAACGGCGCCGGCAAGTCGACCCTCGTGAACGTGCTGTCGGGCGTCTACCGGCCCGACGAGGGGGAGGTCCGGCTGGGCGGCAGGCCGTACCGGTTCCGCACGCCCGCCGACGCCCTGGCCGCCGGGATCGGCATGGTCCACCAGGAGTTCCGCCTGGTCCCGTCGTTCACGGTGGCCGAGAACGTGGTGCTGGGCGCCGCCAAGCGGGTGCTGCGCCGGGGCGACCTCGAGGAGCGGGTGGGCGAGCTGGGCCGCCGCTTCGGGCTGGCCACCGAGCCCGACCGCCCGGTGTGGCAGCTCTCGATGGGGGAGCGGCAGCGGGTCGAGATCCTCAAGGCCCTGTGGCGCGACGCCCGCATCCTGATCCTGGACGAGCCCACGGCCGTGCTGACGCCCGCCGAGGCCGAGGAACTGGGCGAGGTGCTGCGCCACATGGCCGACGACGGCCGGTCGGTCATCTTCATCAGCCACAAGCTCCACGAGGTCACCGGCTTCTGCGACGAGGCCACCGTGCTGCGCGGCGGCGAGACCGTCGCCGCCTCCCTGCCGGTCGCCGAGACCGATGCCGCCACCCTCGCCGGCCTCATGGTGGGGGCCACGCCCCTCACCAACGAGCGGCCGCCGTCCCGAACGCCCGGTGAGGTGCGATTGGGCGTTTCGGGCCTCCGTGCCCTCGGCGACCGCGGCCTCGAGGCCGTCGGCGGCGTCGACCTCGAGGTCCGCTCGGGTGAGATCGTCGGGATCGCCGGCGTGGCCGGCAACGGCCAGCGCGAGCTGGCACAGGTGGTCGCGGGCCTGCGTCCGGCCACTTCCGGCACCGTGACCCTCGACGGCGCCGACATGACTGGCGCCCCGCCCAGGGCCCGGTTCGCCGCAGGCCTCGCCTACATCCCCGAGGACCGGCTCGGCGTGGGCCTCGCCCCCCGCCTGTCCGTGGTCGAGAACAGCGTGCTGCGGACCTACCGCGGACAGCGGCGCGGCCCGCTCCTCTCCGGCTCGCGCATGGCCGCCCACTGCCGGGACCTGGTCGAGCGCTTCGGCGTGCGCACGGGCCCGCTGGGCGACCCCATCGCCGGCCTATCGGGTGGCAACCTGCAGCGCCTCCTCGTCGGACGGGAGCTCGGCGGCAGGCCGTCGGTGGTCGTCGCCGCCCAACCCACCCGTGGCCTCGACGTTCAGGGCGTCAAGGCCATCCAGGACCTGCTCGTCGCCGAACGCGACGCTGGCACGGCGGTCCTGCTCATCTCCGAGGACCTCGACGAACTGCTCACCATCGCGGACCGCCTCCTCGTCCTCCACGACGGGTCGATCGCCGGCGAGTTCGACCCGGCCTCGGCCGAGCGGCACGCCATCGGCGAGGCCATGGTCGGCCACGCGCCGGAGACGGCCCCGTGAGGCGCCCGGTCCTGGTCCGGCGAGAGCGACCGCTGCGTGGCGGCCAGCCGCTGGCCTTCGCCGTCGGCCTGGTCGTCGCCCTCGCCGTCGGCTACGTCCTCCTCGTGATGGCCGGCCACGAACCGATGCGCGTCTACCAGCGCATGTGGGAGAAGTCGCTGTCGGACTCGGACGCCTGGTCGCTCACCCTCAACCGGGCCGTGCCGCTGGGCCTGGCCGGCCTGGCGGTGGCGGTGGCCGGCTCGATGGGGCTCTGGAACATCGGCGCCGAGGGGCAGATCCTGGCCGGCGCCATGGGGGCCGCCTGGGTGGCCCGCATCGGCGAGACCTGGTCGGGGCCGGTCCTGATCACGGCGATGCTGGCAGCGGCGTTCCTCGCCGGCGGCGCCCTGGCGCTCGTACCGGCCGTGGCCCGGGCGCGCATCGGCGTCAACGAGATCATCACGACGCTGATGCTCAACGAGATCGCCCTGCGGCTCGTCCAGTGGCTGATCCACGGCCCGTGGAAGGACCCCGAGTCGCACAACTTCCCACTCACGCCCATGCTGCCCGACCAGGCCAAGCTCCCGACCCTGTTCGGGCGGGCCCACTGGGGCGTCGTCATCGCCGGCGCCGTGATCCTCGTGTTCGCCGTGGCCGCCAGCCGCACCGGCTGGGGCTACGAGCTGCGGGTGGCCGGGTCGTCGGCCGAAACCGCCCGCTACGCCGGCATCTCCCTGAAGCGCAAGATCCTGACCGTGCTGCTCCTGAGCGGCGCCGTGGCCGGCCTGGCCGGTGGTGTCGAACTCTCGGGCACCGCCGACCGCCTGACCGAGGGCATCTCGAACGGCTTCGGCTACGCGGGCATCATCGTGGCCGCACTCGCCCTGCTGCGGCCGTCGGGCGTCGCCTTCGTGGCGCTCCTGTTCGGCGCCGTCCAGGTCGGCGGCCAGAGCATCCAGATCATCGGGGTGTCGGCCTCGGTGTCGACGATCCTCCAGGCGTTCATCCTGTTCGGCGCCATCGGAGCCGGCGTGCTCACGCGCTACGAGGTGCGCCTCGTGGCGGGGCGGGCCGGCGCCGAGGAGGGGGCGGCGGCATGACCGAGGCGTCGATGATCGGCCTCCTCGTGGCGACCGTCTCCTTCGGGGCGCTGCTCTACCTGGCGGCACTGGGCGAACTGATCGCCGAGAAGGCCGGCATCCTGAACCTGGGCGTCGAGGGGATGATGGCGATGGGCGCCGTGTCGGCGTTCATGGCGGCCCTCGAGTGGGGCAACCCGTGGCTGGCGCTGCTGGTCGGCATCGTCGTGGGTGCCCTGACGGCCTCGGTGCACGGCTGGTTCACCGTCGTGATGGGCGCCGAGCAGGTGGTGTCCGGACTGTCGCTGACGATCCTCGGCCTGGGCTTTGCCGCGTACACGGGCAAGAACGTCGTGGGCCGCCCGCCCGGGGCGGTGCTGGCGCCCGTCGACTGGGGCCCGCTGACGGACCTGCCCTGGGCGGGCCCCGTGCTGTTCGGGCAGGCGCCGTTCGTCTACCTGGCGGTGCTGGCGGGCGTGGCCGCCTGGTTCGTGCTGACCCGCACCCGCATCGGGCTGGCCCTCCGGGCGGCCGGCGAGTCCGCCTCGACCGCCGACGTGGCCGGCCACTCGGTGGTGGGCCTGCGGTTCGGCGCCGTGGCCGTGGGCGGCGGCCTGGCCGGTGCCTCCGGCGCCTACCTGACGCTCTCCCTCACGCCGCAGTGGGCGGAGGGGATGACGGCTGGTCGCGGATGGATCGCGGTGGCACTGGTGATCTTCGGGGCCTGGCGGCCGGGCCGTGCGGCGGTGGGTGCCCTGCTGTTCGGCGGCCTGCTGGCGCTCAAGACCCGACTCCAGACCTTCGGCGTGGACATCTCGCCGATCCTGCTGTCGATGCTGCCCTATGTCCTCACGATCACGGTGCTGATCGTGATCTCGGTGCGGGCGAGGAACCGCCCGTCGCCGTCCCCGGCCGCCCTCGGCACCGCCTACCGGCGTGAGGAGCGCTAGCGCTCCACGCCGGTGAGGAGGACGACGGCCGCACGGGTGGCGTCGAGCGCGTCCTTCCGGCGGGCGGCCGCGACCAGGGGCTGCCAGTCGTAGACGACGTCGTCGAGGATGCCGGTGGCAAGCGACGATGGCTCGTTCCAGGGCCACATGTTGACGTCGGCGAACGGGTCGCCGGACTCGACACCGCGGTCGAACGCCCTTCTCAGCGGGGCGCAGCCCTCGGTCTGGACGGTGAGGAGCCGGGGCCGGCGGGGGAGCACGCCGAGTGCGACGGCGTCGCCGAGCGCCTGCACACAGCTGCTGGCCAGCGCCCCGCCGCCCACCTGGACGTAGAGGTCGGCGGCGTCGGCCAACTGTTCGGCCAACTCGAGGCCGAGGGTGCGCCCGCCGTCCAGGGTCAGCAGGTTGTCGGTGCCCTGGCAGGTGAACGCCACCGCGCCCTCGGCGACCAACTGGCGGGCCCGGTGCACGCACGGGTCGCCGACCTCGCCGGCGCGGCGTTCGCAGGTACGCAGGTCGGCGCCCAGGTCGGCCAGCCGGTCCAGCACGGTCGGGTCGGCCCATGGCGGGACGTGGACCACCAGCGGCCGCCCGGCGGCCCGGGCCACGACGGCGGCGCCGAGGGCGGCGTTGCCGCACGAGGCGATGGCCAGCGGCGTGTCCATCGGGACCCCGGTGGCCTCGAGGTGCAGGGCCAGGCCGAACAGGTGGCGGGCCTTGTGGGTGCCCGACACGTTGCCGGTCTCGTCCTTGGCCAACAGCGACCCGACGCCGACGGCTGCGGCCAGGTCGGGATGGGGACGCAGCGGCGTGGTCGCGAACCCCGCGCCGTCCACCTCGGCCACGGCGTCGTCGAGGCGCCGCACCATCGCCACGTAGGCGTCGTCGTCCATCCCGTTGCCGAGTGCGGCGCCGTGTGCCCACAGCAGGTGCCGGAAGCGGACGAACGGGTTGGGGTCGTCGCCGTGGAGCGTGCCGGGACCCGGCCAGGACGCACCGGACGGGGTGCCCAGCCAACCGGCCGGGCGCTCGACGGTCACGAGTCCGCGAGCACCCCGGTGCGGGCGTTGAACTCGTCGATCATGGCGTCCCAGACGGGGCCCATCCCCTGGACGGCCTGCCAGAAGGACTGGTCGCGGCGGGCCTCGAAGTCCTCCAACTCGATGCCCTGCTGCTCGACCCAGGTGAAGTAGCCCAGGTTGAAGATGCGGTTGCGGCCGACCCCGTCGAGCACCTCGACGTGGGCGGTGTCGGTGCCGTCCAGGTGCGCCTCGACGGCGTCGGCGGCCTCGGCCGCCCCGAAGCCGCCGGCGTAGCGGCCGGCCAGCATCGACTCGCGCTCGCTGCCGTACATCTCGCCACCGTCGGTGGCCACGGTGACGATGGCGTCGTCGGGGCCCAGCCCGAGCTGCTTCGCCACCTTGATCGACGCCAGCACGTTGCAGATGCTGGAGAGTCCGAAGTGGCCGAGCGTGTCGACCACGGCCTCGTCGACGCCCCGGTCGCCCGTGAGGTGGGCGCGGCCCTCTTCGGTGTTGAACACCATGCCGAGCTCGTCGCAGGGTCCGTCGCTCACGCCCACCACGACGTCGGTGTTGGTGACGTTGTGGATGAACGGGATGTGCTTGTCACCGATGCCCTGGATGTTGTGCTCGCCGAAGCCGTTGTAGAGCATCGTCGGACACTCGAGGGCCTCGACGGCTGCGATCTTCGCGCCGTGGTCGGCCTTGAGTCGCTCACCGGCGGCGAGGGTGCCCGACGAGCCCGAGGCGGCGACGAAGGCCGCCAGGCGCAGCCCGGGGTTGGCCTCCCGGTGGTGCTCGTACAGCGCCGACAGGGCCCGGCTGGTGACTTCGTGGTGGCCCACGTGGTTCCCGAACTCGGTGAACTGGTTCAGGATGAAGTTGGCGGGATCGAGGGCCAGCTCGTCGCAGGTGTCGTAGATCTCCTTGACGTTGCTCTCCGAGCCCGGCGTCCGGACGATGTCGTCGGGGTCGGCGATCCAGGCCTCCAGCCACTCGAAGCGCTCCCGGCTCATGTTCTCGGGCAGCACCGCCACGCCGCGACAGCCCATGAGCGTCGAGATGGCGATTCCGCCGCGGGCGTAGTTGCCCGTGGACGGCCAGACGGCGCGATGTTCGGTGGGGTCGTACTGGCCCGTCACCACGCGGGGCACGAGGCACGAGTAGGCGGCCAGCACCTTGTGGGCGCCGATCATCGGGAACCGGTTGCCGAACGCCACGATGATCGGACTCTCGACGCCGGTCAGCGACGACGGCAGCACGACGTGCTCGGGCAGGCCGGCGCGGCCGCCGTGCAGGTCGTTGTACCAGTGCACCCGGAACAGGTTGCGGGGGTCGGCGTCGTTGCGGTCGACGCCGGCCAGCGCGGTCGTGATCGCGTCGGGAATGGTCGACGGGTCGGCCAACTGGGCGAAGGTGGGCAGGACGATGCCTTGCTGGCGGAAGCGGTCGACGGTGCGCTGGTAGCGCTCCTGGTCGACGACGTCGGTGAGGACACCGAAGCGCTCGAGGTCGAGGGAGGCGGGGCCGCTCATGGAGCGCAGGCTAGCCCCGCGACTCCCTTGAGGTTGACAAAACGTTGAAGTGGGGTGACGCGGAAAACACGATCCCGGGTGCGAACATGTGCACATGTTCCGGCGGACCCTGCAGATCGGACTGACCGCGTCCCTCGTCGTGCTCGGCATCGTGGTCGCGGCGCGCGCCGCCGAACCCGCCGTGCGCCCCGTCCTCTACCCGGCACACGACGTCGCCGAGGTGGGCCGCAACGCCACCCTGCCCGGCGAGACCACCACGACCACCTCTGAGCCGCCGGCCACGACCGCGCCCACCACGACCACCTCTGAGCCGCCGGCCACGACCGCGCCCACCACGACCGCGCCCACCACGACCACTGAGGTTCCGCCCGAGGAGCCCGTCGACGGGAACCCGGCCATCGACGAGGCCGCCGTGCTGGGTGCCGAGTACGGGTGGTTCGAGCGCGGCGAGCGTGTCCGCGACCTCCAGCGCCTCCTCGACCTGTCGGCCGATGGCGTCTACGGCGCCGCCACGCGTGCCGCCCACCTGGCCGAGAACGAGGCCCGCGGCCTGGCCACCGTCGGCATCCCGCCGGTTCCCACCACCACGACCACCACCACCACCACGGCGCCGCCTTCGACGACCGCGGTGCCCGAGGAGGTTCCCGTCGAGACCACGACCACGGTCCCCGACGCATCCTCGGGCGAGACGACCACCACCACGACAGCCGCCCCGACCACCACCGCCCCGTCGGCGTTCGGCGGGATGGGGGCCGAGATCGTGGCCCAACTCCTGGGCCAGCCCTGCATCGCCGACGGCGACCTCTCCGACTGCCCACCGAACGTCGTCGAGCTGGTCGCCGGCCTGACCGGCTGACCCGTCGCCGGGATCCCGATCCGGGGTCGCCCCGGTTGAGTATCGAACATACGTTCGATACGGTCGCGACGTGCAGTGGGAGCGCCGATCCCTGTCCCATCTGCCCTGGCGCGAGATCGAGCGTCGGCTGGCCGACCGTCCCGGCGCGCCCCTGCCGGTCCCATCCCCGGTCGAGTCACCGCCGTCCCGCCGGGTGGAGGGCGCCGTCCCCTACGCCGAACTGCACTGCCACTCGGGCTTCAGCTTCCTCGACGGCGCCTCCAGCCCCGAGGAACTCGTCGCCGAGGCCGCCCGCCTGGGCCTGACCGCCCTCGCCCTCACCGACCACGACGGCTTCTACGGAGTGGTCCGGTTCGCCGAGGCCGCCCGCGACCACGGCCTCCCCACCGTGTTCGGCGCCGAACTCTCCCTCGCCGCCGGACCCCGCACCGGCAGCCCCGACCCGGCCGCCGAGCACCTCGTGGTGCTGGCCGGCGGTCCCGACGGGTACGCCCGGCTGGGCGGCACCCTCACCGAGGCCCAACTGGCCGGCCGCAAGGGCGCCCCCCGGCTGGACCTCGAGCGCCTGACCGAGCTGGCCGGCACCGGGGGAGCCGCCGACTGGGTGCTCCTCACCGGCTGCCGCAAGGGAGCCGTGCCCGCCGCCCTCGAGGCCGACGGCCCCGCCGCCGCCGCCCGCCGGCTGGCCGACCTGGTCGACCGGTTCGGCCGCGACCGCGTCGTCGTCGAACTCTGGGACCACGGCCACCCCCTCGACGCCGAGCGCAACGACGCCCTCGCCCGCCTCGCCGTGGCCGTCGGTCTCGGGGTGGTCGCCACCAACAACGTCCACTACCACCGACCGTCCCGACGGCGCCTCGCCACGGTCCTCGCTGCCGTGCGGGCCCGTCGGTCGCTGGCCGAGCTCGACGGCTGGCTACCCGCCGTCGGGTCGGCGCACCTGCGCTCTGGCGTCGAGCAGGCCCGTCGCTTCGCCCGCTGGCCGGGGGCGGTCGAGGCCGCTGCCGAACTGGGCCGGCGCTGCGCCTTCGACCTGCGGCTCGTGGCACCCGCCCTGCCGCCCTTCCCGTGCCCCGACGGCCTCGACGAGTTGGCCCACCTGCGGAACCTCGCAGAGGCCGGGGCCGCCCGCCGCTACGGCCCCCGCGGCGACGAACGGGTGCCGGGGGCCTGGGCACAGGTCGACCATGAGCTCGACGTCATCGGCCGGCTCGGCTACCCCGGCTACTTCCTCGTGGTCTGGGACCTCGTCGAGTTCTGCCGCCGCTCCGGCATCTACTGCCAGGGGCGGGGATCGGCCGCCAACTCCGCCGTCTGCTACGCCCTCGGCATCACCAACGTCGACGCCGTCGGCCTGGGCCTCCTGTTCGAGCGCTTCCTCTCCCCGGCCCGGGAGGGGCCGCCCGACATCGACGTGGACATCGAGAGCGGGCGCCGCGAGGAGGTCATCCAGTACGTCTACGGACGGCACGGCCGCCGCCACGCCGCCCAGGTCGCCAACGTCATCACCTACCGGCGCCGCTCGGCGGTGCGCGACGTGGCCCGGGCCCTCGGCTACGCCCCCGGCCAGCAGGACGCCTTCGCCCGGGCAGTCGACCGGCGCCTCCCCGGCGAGGACCGGGACGGGGGAGGGGCCGGGGCAGGACCCGGGCGAGACGCCGAACCCGCCGTGCCCGCCGAGGTGCTCGACCTGGCCGGCGAACTGTGCGACGCCCCCCGCCACCTGGGTGTCCATTCCGGCGGCATGGTCATCTGCGACCGACCCCTCGGCGAGGTCTGCCCGATCGAGTGGGCCACCCGAGCGGACCGCAGCGTCCTGCAGTGGGACAAGGACGACTGCGCCGCGGCCGGCCTGGTCAAGTTCGACCTGCTGGGGCTCGGCATGCTCAGCGCCCTCCACGGCACCGTCGACCTGGTCGCCGCCCACCACGGCGTCGTCGTCGACCTCGGGCGTCTGCCCCAGGAGGACGCCGTCTACGACATGATCTGCGCCGCCGACACCATCGGCGTGTTCCAGATCGAGAGCCGTGCCCAAATGGCCACCCTGCCCCGGCTGCGGCCCCGCTGCTTCTACGACCTGGTCGTCGAGGTGGCCCTCATCCGCCCCGGCCCCATCCAGGGCGGCTCGGTCCACCCCTACATCCGGCGCCGCAACGGCCGTGAGCCCGTCACCTACCCGCACCCGCTGTGCGAGAACGCCCTCGCCAAGACCCTCGGCATCCCGCTGTTCCAGGAGCAACTCATGCAGCTGGCCATCGACGTGGCCGGCTTCACCCCCGTCGAGGCAGACCGGCTCCGCCAGGCCATGGCCGCCAAGCGCAGTCGGGGGCGCATGGCCGCCCTCCACGAGCGCTTCGCCGCCGGAGCGGCCGGGCGGGGCGTGCCGCCCGACGTGGTCGAACGGCTCTGGGAGAAGCTGGCCGCCTTCGCCGACTACGGCTTCCCCGAGAGCCACTCCGTGTCCTTCGCCCACCTGGTGTACGCCAGCAGCTGGCTCAAGCACCACTACCCGGCGGCGTTCTGCGCCGGCCTGCTGAACGCCCAGCCCATGGGCTTCTACGCCCCGCACACCCTCGTCCAGGACGCCCGCCGCCACGGCGTCGAGGTCCGCACCCCCGACCTGAACCGGTCGGCGGCCGGCGCCACCCTCGAGGGCCCGGCCGACGCCCCGGCCGTGCGCCTCGGCATCGGTTCGGTGCGCGGCATCGGCACCGACCTGGCCGACGCCATCGCCGGCGGCCGGCCCTGGCGGCACCCGGTTCGTTCGCGCCGACCTGGCGGCCGCCGGGGTGGTCACCGCCGACGACCTGCGCACGGTGTCCGACGGGGCGAAGGTGCGGGTGGCCGGCATCGTCACGCACCGGCAGCGTCCGGCCACCGCCGGCGGCGTCACCTTCCTCAACCTCGAGGACGAGACCGGCCTCGTCAACGTGGTCGTCTCCCCGGGCTGCTGGATCCGGTACCGCACGGTCGCTGCCGGGGCGCCGGCCCTGGTGGTCCGGGGCCGGATCGAGTCGGCCGAGGGGGCGATCAACGTGGTCGCCGAGCACCTCGAGTCGCTGGTCCTGGCCTCGCCGGTCCGCTCCCGGGACTTCCGCTGAGGGTCCGCCCGACCCGGCCGCGCCGAAAAGCGCCGCCGGCCCGTCGGCGGTCCACCACACTGGGGGCCATGTCCTCGGAGCGACGCGCCCCTGCGGGCCCACGGCGCCTGCGGCCCGGCTGGGTCGATGCCGGCCAGCGGCTGGCCGCGCTCGTGGTCGGGGTCCTCGCCGCCACCCTCAGTGGGCTGGTCCTGGCCGCCGCCGAGGGCACCCTGGCGGACCTGCCGGGACTGCTGCTGCTGGTGCCAGGGGCCGTGGCACTGCGCGGCAACGTGTTCGGCGCCATGGGGAGCCGGCTCGGCACCGCCGCCCACGCCGGCACGTTCCGCCTCAACTTCCGCCCCGACGGCGTCGTCGGTGGGAACCTGCTGGCGGCCGGGGCGCTGTCGCTGGGCTTCAGCATGGTCCTGGCGGTGCTGGCCAAGGGCACCGCCACGGTGTTCGGCCTGAGCGGCACGATGACCCTCGTCGACTTCCTCGTCGTCTCGACGCTCGGTGGGCTGCTGGCCACGCTCGCCGTCGGACTCTTTACGGTGGGCCTGACGGCCGGCTCGGTGAGGCTCGGCTGGGACCTCGACAACGTGACCGCCCCACTGGTCACGACCATCGGCGACCTCCTCACCGTGCCGGCGCTGGTGGTCGCCACGGTGGCCGCCGGCCGAGGCTCGGCCTCGGCCGCGTTGGCGGTCGTGCTCGTGGTCGGCGCCGTCGGTGTCCTCGCGACGGCGTGGCGTGCGCCGGTCGGCGAGGTCGCCCGGATCGTGCGCCACTCGGTGCCGGTCCTCGTCGTGACCGTGGTGTTCGACCTGCTGGCGGGCATCACCCTCGAGAAGCGGCTCGACGATCTGCTGGGCGCCGAGTCCCTGCTGATCCTGCTCCCGGCGTTCCTCGGCGGGGCCGGGGCGCTGGGCGGCATCCTCTGCAGCCGCCTGTCCACCCAGTTCCACCTCGGCCTCGACGACGCCACGCCGCTACCGAGCCGCTCCAGCGGGCGCGACATCCGCTCCCTCGCCGTGCTGGCGGTCCCGGTCTTCACGCTGGCCGCTGTGGCCGCCCACCTGGTTGCCGAGGCCACCGGCCAGACCGGCCCGAGCCTGGGCGAGGTGCTCGCCGTGGCGCTGCTGAGCGGTGGGCTGGCCACGCTGTTCGCGGTGCTCGTCGCCTACTACTCGACCATGGCGGCCTTCCGGTTCGGCCTCGACCCGGACACCTACGGCATCCCCGTGGTGACCTCGTCACTCGACCTGGTGGGGGCCTTCACGCTGGTCCTCGCCATGGTCGCGGTGGGGGTGGCCTGATGACCCGATTCCCACCCAACCGGCGTTGCGCCGGACCTACCATTGACCCCCGACCTCGAGCGAGGAACTGATGGACGACAGACCCCGCAACCTGCGGGCCATGCTGGCCGAGGCCAAGGACACCTCGGAACTGATGGTGGACCTGGCCTACGCCGCGGTCTACTTCGGCGATCCCGACATGGCCGAGGAGGTGTTCGAGCTCGAGGAGCAGATGAGCGAACTGGTGCACGACATGCGTGCCGTGTGCGTGCTGGCGGCCCGCAGCCCCCGTGACGCCGAGGGCATGTCGTCGGTGCTCCAGGTGGTGTCCGCCATCGAGCGGATGGGCAACGACGCCGTCGACATCGCCCGAATCGTCACGCACCGGCTGGGCATTCCCGCACAGCTCGTCGCCGACCTGTCCGACGCCGAGGAGGTGTCGCACCGGGTCCTGGTCAGCGAGGGCTCGCACATGGCGCACCGGCCCCTGTCGGCGCTGGAACTGCCCGTGCAGGCCGGCATGCGGGTGATGGCGGTGCGCCGCGGCCGCGAGTGGGACACCGACGTCGACGGCGACACCGTGCTCGTCCCCGGCGACGTGCTGTTCCTGCGCGGGTCGCCGGAGGGCATCACCCGCCTGCGGGAGCTGGCCGCCGCCCCGGTCTGGGAGCCGCCCCACGCCGAGGACGACGCCGCCGTCACCGACCTCGACCGGGCCGTCGACGTGCTCGTCGAGATGAAGAACCTGTCCGAGACCGCCGTCGGGCTGGCCTACAGCGCCCTCGTACTGGGCGACCGCGGCCTTGCCGCCGAGGTCCGCCACCTCGAGGACCGCCTGGACGAGATGAAGGACCACCTCGAGCTCTGGGTGCTGCGCTCCGCCGGCGCCGACCTCGAGCCGTCGGCGCTTCGGGGCCTGCTGCACCTGGCCGAGGCCGCCGAGGACATCGGCGACCAGGCCCAGATGATGGTCTGGATGATCGAGCAGGACGAGGAGCTCCACCCGATCCTCGGGATCGCCCTCGGCGAGGCCGACGAGGTCGTGGTCCGCTACCCGGTCGCCGAGGGGTCCGCCATCGACGGCGCCGCCCTCTCGGAGTTGCACATGAACATCGAGCCGGGCTTCACGGTGCTCGCCATCCGGCGGGGCGGCCGCTACGTCTACCGGCCACGGGGCGGCGTGCGCCTGGCGGCGGGCGACGAACTGATCGCCAGCGGACCCGACGAGGGTCGACCGCTGCTGGCCCGGCTGTGCGGCTGGGACCTCGTCGAGGACGACGAGGGCGACGACGAACTGGTCCCCGCCGGGGCCGGCTCGCCGAACGGCTGAGGGGGCGCTAGTCGGCTGGTGCCGCCGGAGTCGGTATCGGGGCGGACTCGTCGCCGTCCCCGTCGTCCGGGTCGTCGCCGCGGAACAACTCGGCGATGGCGCCCAGCGAACCCATCGTGGCGCTCATCTCGGTCGGCAGGAAGATCTTGGTGGCCTGCCCGTCGGCGATCGTGCCGAGCGCCTCGAGGTACTTGATCGCCAGCAGGTCGGGTGTGGGGTCGCCGTCGTGGATGGCGCCAAACACCGAGCGGACGGCGGCGGCCTCGCCCTGGGCGACGGTCTCCTCGCGGAACCGGTCGGCATCGGCGACCTGGCGGATGGCCTCGGCCTCGCCCTCGGCGTGCAGGATCGCCTCCTGCTTGACGCCCTCGGCGTGCAGGATCTGGGCCTGCTTGTCGCCCTCGGCACGGGCGATAGCGGCCTCGCGGGCGCCTTCGGCCTCGAGGACCACCGCCCGCCGGGTGCGCTCGGCCTTCATCTGCTCGTGCATGGCGTCCATGACGTCGGTCGGCGGGTCGATGCGCTGGATCTCGACGCGCACGACCCGGACGCCCCACTTGTCGGTGGCGTCGTCGAGCACCTGGCGCAGGGCGACGTTGACGTTGTCCCGGGAGGTCAGCGCCTCGTCCAGGCTCATCTCGCCGATGACGTTCCTGAGGTTGGTCTGGGCCAGCTTCGTGACGGCCAGGATGAAGTTGGCGACGTTGTAGACCAGACGCTGGGCATCCGTCGGCTCGTAGTAGATGACGGCGTCGACGGTGACCGTCACGTTGTCCTTGGTGATGACCTCCTGTGGTGGCACGTCGACCACCTGCTCCCGCATGTCGACGCGGATCAGCTTCTGGATGATCGGGATGATCACCTTGAGGCCCGGATCCGTCGTGGTCTTGTAGCGGCCCAGCTGCTCGATGATCCCGCGCTGGTAGGGGCGCACGATCTTGATCGCGTTCGCCACGAAGATGAACAGGACGAAGGCGATCACGCTGAGGACGATGAGTCCAACCATGACGGGTTCCTCTCTTGGGATTCTCGGGGGGCGGTGGGCTTCGGTCAGTCGGCCGCGACCGGGCGCACGATGGCCCGGGTGCCGCGGATCTCGACAACCTCGATCTCGGTGCCGGCGGCCAGGCCACCGCCGTCGGTGGCCTCGGCGTGCCACTTCTCGCGGCCCAAGCGGACGGTACCCATGCGGTCGGCGCCGACCGACAATTCGGTGACTACGACGCCGGTCTGGCCGATCAGGCGCTCGGCGCCGACGCTGATGGGGTCGCCGGTGGCGTCCAACCGCCGGACGATGGGCCGCACGGCGAACGAGGCGGCCAGCGAGACCACGACGAAGACGATCCATCCGGTCGCCGTGCCGGCCCCCGAGAAGGCGAACACGGCCGCCACGGCAGCACCGAGGCTGAACGGCAGGAGGAAGAACGTGCCGGCCATGCTGATCTCGCCGACGATGAACACGGCGGCGGCGCCCAGCCACACCCAACGCCAGACCTCAGGGTCCATGCGTTGCTCACCTGCCCTTCCTGTCGGCTCCGTCCCGGCACCGCGGACGGTAGCACGGGCCGCATTCACGGTGGCAGCGGGCCTGGACCGTCGGGCTTCCACGGGTCTGCGGACCGTGACCCGGCCGTGGTCACGGTGGCCTCGGCCCCCGGACGGGCGCCCGCTACCGTTCCCTGCCATGACCGGGAGAACCGACGGATCGCAGTTGCGGCTCCTCACCGTCCACGCACACCCCGACGACGAGGCCTCGAAGGGGGCGTCGACGGTGGCGGCCTGTGCCGGCCGGGATGTGCACTGCGTGCTGGTCTGCTGCACCGGCGGCGAGGCCGGCGACATCCTCAACCCCGCCATGGACCGTCCCGAGGTCCGTGAGAACCTGCCCGAGGTGCGTGCCGAGGAGCTCGACCGGGCAGCGTCGATCATCGGCTACCACGAGGTCGTCATGCTCGGCTACCACGACTCGGGCATGGCCGACGACGAGCACAACGCACATCCGGAGGCCTTCGCCAACGCCGACCTCGACGAGGCCGTGGGCCGGCTGGTGGCGGTCATCCGCCGGGTCCGGCCCCACGTGATCGTGACGTACCCCGACGAGCGCCGCGGCTACAAGCACCCCGACCACCTCCAGGTGCACGACATCTCGCTGCCCGCCTTCGAGGCCGCCGGCGAGCCCGGGCGCTTCCCGGAGGCGGGCGAGCCCTGGCAGCCGTTGAAGCTGTACTTCACGACCTGGTCGCGGGCCCGGATCGAGCGACTCCACGCCATGTTCGGCGAACTCGGCCTCGAGTCGCCCTACGGCGACTGGTGGTTCGAGCGGCCCTCCCACGACCACCTGATCACCACCAAGGTGCCGATCCGGGAGCACTGGCAGGCCCGGTGCGACGCCCTGCGCGCGCACGCCACCCAGATCGACCCGGCGTCCCCGTTCTGGTTCGGACTGCCCGACGATGTCGCCGGCGACGCCTACCCGTGGGACGACTACGTGCTGGCCGAGACCCTCGTGGGTGGCCCGCCGGAGGGCGAACTCGAGACCGACCTGTTCGACCGGATCCGGGGACTGTCCGAGGCCGACGTGGATGCCCTGGCCCGGCGACACGCCGGGGCGGAAAGCACCTGATGGCGTCGTTCCTGTCCGAGGAGTGGCTGGCGGAGTTCGCCGGGGCGCTGGCGGACCTGCCGGAACGTCCGGGGGTGTCGGGGACCGCACGTTTCGCGGTCTCCAAGACGCCGCACGGCAAGGTGCAGTTCCGGCTTGTCGTCGACGACGGTCGGATCGAGCTGGTGCCCGGCCGGGACGGGGACCAGGACGCCACGGTGACCTGGGGCTACTCCGATGCCGTGGCCTGGTGCCGGGGCGAGTTGGATCCCGACGCCGCCTTCATGGCCGGCCGCTGCAAGGTCGAGGGTGACTACACCCGGTACCTGTTCGGCCTGCGACCGGTGCTCGGCAGCGCCGAGTTCGCCGCGGCGCTGGTCGGTCTGGCGGCCGCCAGCACCTTCGACGAGGCCTGAGCGCCGGGACTCCGGGTCAGGCGGCCCGTAACCCGCCGGGACTCCGGGTCAGGCGGCCCGCTGGGCGTCGCGGACGTCGCGCCAGTTGGCGAGTGTCACGTGGCCCCGGTCGAGGTCGGCCCGCAGTTCCGAGTTGCCGCAGGCCAGGTCGTGGTGGTCGACGCGTCGGCCCCAGCTGTCGCAGAGGGCCCGCAACTCGGGGGTGTCGACGGCGGGCTCCACGACGATCTCGGTGACGCCGGGTTCCAGGTCCATGGCCTGTCGCTCCAGGACGGAGGCCTCGGCCAACGGTCGCAGGCGGTGATGGTCGACGGTGAGGACCCCCTCCTCGGCGGCCAGGGAGCGGAACGGGAATCCGGCCCGCGCCTCGGCGTCGCCGCCCTCGAGCCGGATGGGCAGGCGGTACTCGACGGCGAGGTCCAGCAGCACGTCGAAGAACTCAGGCCGGTTCTGGAGGGCCCCGAGGTGGGTGGAGAGGTGGCAGACGTCGAAGCCCCAGAGCACGGCCCGTTCCAGCTGGGCCCGGCACTCGGAACGGGTCTCGTCCAGGTCGGCATGGTCCCAGAGGTCGCCGACCGTGCGGGGGAAGCCGCCGTCGCCGTCCAGCAGTGACGGGGCGACGGTGATGGGTCGCCAGCGGTAGCAGTCCAGCTCGGCGTTGAGGGTGAGGTGCACGCCGACGGGCTCGCCCCGGTAGTGGGCCGCCGCCTCGCGCGACCACGGGGCCGGGACCATGAGCGAGGCCCCGGTGGCCAGGCCGCTGCGGATGGCCTGGTACACGCCCTGGTTGGCGGCATGACACATCCCCAGCTGGTCGGCGGTGAGGATGAGGAGCCGGTCGTCGGCTCGGTGGCCGAGGGCCTCGGCGAGGGTGGTCATGGAGGAACGGTACCCGACGTCCGTCGGACGGGGAATGGGCGCGGTCGTGGTCGATCAGGCCAGGGGGGCGTGGGGCCCGCCACAGGCCCCCCAGAGTCCGCGGTCGTCGCTCCGGGCACGCGACTCGGCGGCCGCCAGTTCGTGGCGGAGGGCGTCGTTGGGGTCGATGTGGAGCGCCGCGGCGTGCCCGCTCTCGACCAGTGACCGGTTGACCGACAGGCCGTCGGCGAGGCGCTCGACGTAGGCGAGGAGGCGGCCGTAGCGGTCGCGGGGCTCGACGTCGCGCTGGATGCGCACCCCGGCGCCGGGGGCCAGCAGCAGGCGCAGCCGCTCGGACGCCTCGGCGCCGAAGCACTCGGGCGGCCGGTCGGGGTGGACGGTCTCGGGGGTGTCGATGCCGAGCAGGCGGACCGTCTCGTGGCGTCCCGCCAGGTCGACGACCAGCGTGTCGCCGTCGACCACCTCGACCACCGAGCCCAGGCCGTCGGCGGGCAGCGCCGACGACCCGCAGGCGACCAACGAAAGCACCAGGAGCAGCGGCGCGGGACGCAGGCGGCGCACGGGATCCTCAGGCGACCCGCCGACAGGAGCCGGGGTCGGGATTGTCCGCGGGCCCGGCCGCCTCGGCGGGGTCGTCCTCGCCCTCCGTGGTTGGGGAGGACGATGTGGTGGAGGACGATTCGGTGGAGGCCGGACCCGGGCGGCCCTCGGCCTCGGCCTCCGCCTCGGCGATCTGGCGCAGCCGGGCGCGGGCGGCCCGCACGCCGGCCAGGCCGATGGCCCGGGTGCGGGCGTCGAGCCGGTATCGGGGTCGGGTGGGCCGGACCGGGCCGTCCAGCCGGTGGTCGGGGCTCTCGGTCCGACGGCGGGTCGGCGGTGGGGTGAGGGCGAGTTGCTCGTTCATGGCCACATCCTGCGGACGGACTGTGACAGTGTCCGTCGGGCGACTGCGGGGGAGGCCGGAAACCCGTGCGATCATTGGCCGTCGGGCCCGGACGGGCCATCGAGTGACCAGGGAAACGACGAGAGAGGACGGTACCCGACGTGTCCGCGTACGGCATCACGGTCCCCCTGCCGGGGCCACTCCACGACCAGCAGGGCCTCTACCGGGAACTCGTGGACCTCGGCTACACGGACGTCTGGAGCGCCGAGGCCAGCGATGCCGACGGCCTCACGCCGCTGGCCCTCGCCGCCGCCTGGGCGCCCGAGCTGCGGCTGGGCACGGCGATCCTGCCCGCCTACACCCGCAGCCCGGCCCTGCTGGCGCAGTGCGCCGCCACGATGGCGGCCGCCGCCCCGGGCCGCTTCGCCCTCGGCATCGGGTCGTCGTCGAACGTGATCGTCGAGCGCTGGAACGGCATCCCCTTCGAGGCGCCCTACCAGCGGGTGCGCGACACCGTCCGCTTCCTGAAGGCCGCCCTCACCGGCGAGAAGGTGGTCGAGGCGTACGACTCCTTCAGGATCGACGGCTTCCGCCTCGGTCTCGTTCCCGAGCAGCCGCCGACGATCCTCGTCGCCGCCCTGCGGGAGGGGATGCTGCGCCTGGCCGGCCGCGAGGCCGACGGGGCGATCATCAACTGGCTTTCGCCCGACGACGTCACCACCGTGGCCGGCATCGTCAACGGCCAGGGTCCCGACCGGGAGGTCGTCGCCCGCATCTTCGTGTGCCCCAGCGACGACCGGGAGGCCGTGCTGGCCGGCGGGCGCCGCCTGCTGGCCGCCTATCTGAACGTGCCCGTGTACCGGGCGTTCCACGAATGGCTGGGGCGGGCCGACCAGCTGGGCGGGCACTGGGAGCGCTGGGCGGCGGGCGACCGGAAGGGGGCACTTGACGAGATCCCCGAGCAGGTGGTCGACGACCTGCTCGTCCACGGCACGTCCGAGCAGTGCCGGGCCCGGATCGCCGAGTACGTCGCCAACGGCGTCACCACCCCGGCCCTGGCGATCGTGCCGCTCGGTGGCGTCGACCCCATGGCGGCCGTCCGCACCCTCGCCCCGAACGCCTGACGCGCCCTACCCCTCATCGGCGAGGCGGGCGGCCGAACGGAGGTGGGCGGTCAGGTCGTCGAGGCGGCTGTGGGCATTGAGTCCCGAGGTGTGCGGCATCACGTAGACGGGCGTGCCGCCGAGGGTCCGTTCCTGCACGCCAGCCACCGCCCTCCGGTCGGCGACGACACGCCAGCCACCGAGGCCCACGAAGCAGGCGGCCCGCGGGCGCAGCCAGGCGCAGAGTCGCTCGACGCGGGCGAAGCCCTCCCGGAACTCGTCGACGTCGACCTCGTCGGCCCGCGCGGTGGTCCGTCGCACCAGGTCGGTCATGCCGAGGCCGTGCTCGGCGAGGGCGTGCCGGGGGTCCCGGTCGGCGGTGGCCACCCCGGCAGCCAGCACCGCCGGCCAGAACCGGTTGCCCGGTCGGTGGTAGCCGACGCCCGAGTCGGCCGAGGCCGGGCTGGGGTTGAGGCCGACAACCAGCAGGCGCATCCCCGGTGCCACCGTGTCGGGCAGGCTGCGGCGGCGCTCGACGGGCAACTCGACGGCCGATCCGGCCGAGTGGGCCTCGCCGACCCCCGTGAAGCCGGCCCCGACGACCAGGTCCAGGGCGCGCTGGCCGTCCCAGGCGTCGTCCGGCACCGGGTCGAGCCGCAGGTCCAGCCGGACACCCACGGCCAGCGAGGCGTGCAGGTCGGCCAGCGCCAGTGGCAGGTCGGTGGTCGGCCCTCCGCCGCCGACGGTGTGGGGTGAGAGCGGCACCAGGCGAGGGTAGGCGGGGCCCGCAAGCGGGTGCCACGCGTTCGCGGAATGCGCGCCTAGGGTGTGGGCATCGACGAGCAGCGCAACGACCTGGGAACGGAGGACGGCGACATGACCGAGACGCTCGATACGACCACGATCGATGAGATCAAGGCCATCATCGACCGCGGTCTCGGCACCACCCAGAGCCGCGAGCTCATCGCCGCCTCCGAGGTCGCCGACCTCCTGCTCGACCTTCGGCTGCTGCTGGCCGCCAGCGACGCCGACCTCGAGGCCTCGCCGCTCAACTAGCGGGCCGCCCTGCTCAGCGCAGGGGCAGCACCTTCCGGATCAGGCGGCCCAGCGCCAGGCCGATCCCCGCGCCGACCACCACGTCGCTGGCGTGGTGGATGCGCACGTGCACCCTCGACGCCGCCACGACGCCCGCCGCCGCGTACCAGAGCGGCCTGATGCGAGACCGCTCGGCCAGCAGGGTCGCCGCCAGGAAGGCCGCCGAGGCGTGGCCCGACGGGAAGCTGCTGGTGAGCGGCTGGCGCAGGTTGTGGGGCCGCTCCTCGTCGTGGACGGGCCGCTCCCGGCGGAACGCCGACTTGACGGCGCCGTTCACGAGCGCCGACTCGGCGGCGAGGGCGGCCGACAGGCGCAGCGCCTCGCGGTGCCCGTTGCGGCGCACGACGCCGCGGGCCGTGCCAGTCAGGTGCCAGAGCAGGCTGAAGTCGGCGAGTTCGCTGGCCGCGTAGAAGAGCCGGTCCAGGTTGGGATTGCCCCGCAGCGGCTCCCACGCCTTGTCGACGGCCGTGTCGAGGGCGCGGCCGATGGGACCCAGCGGGTGGGGCTCGGAGGGAGCGTCGTCGGCGTCGGGGACGACGCTCAGGTGCGACCGCTCGTCGGCGGTCTCGGAGGCCGGGGCCATCCGGGCAGGGTAGTGGCGTCCCGGGAAGACGCCGCCGCGGCTCCTCGGCGGCGGTGACGACGGGTTCAGCGGTGGGCGCCGGGCCTGGACAGCACGCCCCGTCGCCAGCGGCGCGGCGTCGCCAGCAGCGCCCGCGGGTAGTCCTCGAACATCCAGCGGGCGAAGTTGCGGCGCGTCCACGCCGTGGCGCCGGCGGCAGACACCGCCGTTCGTGCCCCGAGCGGCAGCGCCAGCACCCGTTGGAGCACCACCGACATGCGGTGGTCGGCCAGCAGTTCTCGACGCACGTGGCGTCGGTAGCGGGTGCCCACCTCGGCGGCCGATCCGCCGGCGAGGATCGCCTCGGCGGCGAGGATCCCCGTGAGCAGTGCCTGGCCGATGCCCTCGCCGGTCAGGGCGTCGGTGGCCGCAGCGGCGTCACCGGCAAACAGCACCGGGCCGTGTTCCAGAACCGCACGATCCACGCGTGCGGGAATGGGCCAGGCGGTGCGCCGCCCCTCGGGCACGGCGTCCGGGCCGAGCACCTCCCGGATACCGGGCCGGTCGCAGAGTCCGTCCCAGATTCGGCCCGTGTCTCCGACGGCGACCCGGCCGCCACGCAGCACGCCGAACCCGACGTTGGCCCGACCATCGGGCAGCGGGAAGCTCCAGGCGTAGCCGGGCAGCAGGTCCGGTTCGAACCAGACGTGCAGGTCGGCTGCCGCCGGCCCCACCCCGGTCACGTACTGGCGGAAGGCGTGCCACTCGCCCCGGTAGCCGTCCTCGGCCAGGCCCAGCAGGCGCCGGGTGGGAGACCACATGCCGTCGGCAGCGACCACCGACCCGGTCCGGAACGTCGAGCCGTCCGCCACCTCGACGACGGCGCCGTCGCCATCGACTCGGATGCCCGCCCATTCGTGGCCCTCCCGCACGTCGGCGCCAGCCGACCGGGCCAGGTCCAGGAGGGCGGCGTCGTACTCGGCCCGCGGCACGATCGCTGCGTACTGGCCGGCATCCACGGGCAGCGGGAAGCGGCGGCTGCGGCCACCCTCGCCGCCGGTGTGGATGACGGCGTGGTCGACGACGTGCCAGCCGGCGATGGGTGCCGGGTCGAGGCCGAGTCGTTCACCGAGTCGCAGGGCCAGCGTGGTGAGCCCGTCGCCGCAGCACTTGTCCCGCGGAAAGGTGGCCTTGTCGAGCACCGCCACGGACCGGCCTGCCCGAGCCAGCGTGGTGGCCGCCGCCGATCCGGCCGGGCCGCCGCCGACCACGGCGACCTCGAACGCCTCCACGGGTCCGCCTAGAAGAGCCGGGGCGTCGTCGATTCGATGCCCCGGAGTTCGTCGTAGTCCACCTCGACACAGCCGATGCCCCGGTCGCCCGCCAGCACCTTGGCCTGGGGCTTGATCTCCTGGGCCACGAAAAGGCCCCGCACGGGAGCCAGCACGTCGTCGCGGTTGAGGAAGTCGAGGTAGCGGGTGAGTTGCTCGACGCCGTCGATCTCGCCTCGTCGCTTGACCTCGATCGCCACGGTGTTCCCGTCGGCGTCACGGCACAACAGGTCGACGGGCCCGATGTCGGTCGGATACTCACGCCGCACCAGCGCCAACTCCTCGCCGAGGAACGACGGGTCCTCGGCCAACAGCTCCTGGAGGTGTGCCTCGACGCCGTCCTTCTGCAGGCCGGGGTCGACGCCCATCTCGTAGGCGGTGTCGGACAGCACCTCGTGGAGCGTGATCGTGAGGGTCTCGCCCTTGGGGTTCGACACCCGCCAGGTGTCGACGCCGTCGATTGCCTCCTCCACGAGCGCGTTCGGGGCGTTCATCCAGTTGAGGGGCTTGTAGGCACCACCGTCGGCGTGGATGGCGACGCAGCCGTCGGCCTTGACCATGAGCAGGCGGACCGCCTCGGGGAGGTGGGCGGTGAGGCGGCCGTCGTAGTCGACCGTGCAGCGGGCGATGACCAGGCGCACGGTCCGCGAGCCTACGGGCCGTGCCCCGGCGTCAGCCGACGGCGTCGAGGACGGCGGACGCCAGTTCCCGCCGGCAGACGAGCAAGTCGGGAAGGTACGGGTCGGGGTGGTTGTAGGTGGGCGGCGAACCGTCGAGGCGCGACACGTGGAGGCCCATCGACGCCGCCACGGCGGCCGGGGCGCAGTTGTCCCACTCGTACTGGCCGCCGGCGTGGACGTAGACGTCGACCTCGCCGCGGGCCACCGCCATGGCCTTGGCGCCGGCCGAACCCATCTCGACCAACTCGCCGTCGAGGGCCTCGGCGACCGCGAGGGCCACCGCCGGCGGCCGGGTGCGGCTGACCACGACCCGGGGGGCAGCCGGCACGGGGCCCAGGTCGTCGAGGGTGCCGGCCTCGTTGGTCGAGAGCGTCAGGCCCAGGCCCGGCAGGGCGACGGCGCCGGCCGTGGGCCGTCCGTCCTCGGCGAGGGCCACGTGGACCGCCCAGTCCGTCCGGGGCGGCTCGCTGAACTCCCTGGTGCCGTCCAGCGGGTCGACGATCCACACCCGCGACACGCCGGCCCGGTCCGGATGGACGTCGTGGGCCGAGCCCTCCTCGGACAACACGCCGTCGTCGGGGCGGGACTCGGCGAGGGCGTCCATCAGCAGGTCGTGGGCGGCCCGGTCTCCCTCGTCCTTCAGGGTGGTCGCCGGCACGCCCTCGGCGACGAGGCGCCCGCGCAACTCCAGCAGCAGGACGCCGGCGCGCATGGCCAGCTCGGCGGCGAGGCGGTGGTCGTCGGAGGTGGCCATGGGTCGCGATCATCGCAGACCCCGGCCCGTAGCATTGGGAGCCGAACCGCCACGCCGGCCGCGACGGGAGCGCCGTGACCACGACCTACGAACTCACCGACCTCGACCAGCTCGAGGCAGAGTCGATCCACATCTTCCGGGAGGTGGCGGCCGAGTTCGAGTGCCCCTGCCTGCTGTTCTCGGGCGGCAAGGACTCGATCGTGATGCTGCGCCTCGCCGAGAAGGCGTTCTCGCCGGCCCGCCTGCCGTTCCCGGTGATGCACGTCGACACCGGGCACAACTTCCCCGAGGTGCTCGACTTCCGCGACCGGCGCCTCGCCGAGCTTGGCGCCCGCCTCGTCGTGGCGTCCGTGCAGCAGTCGATCGACGAGGGCCGGGTCACCGAGGAGACCGGCCCGCGGGCCAGCCGCAACCGCCTCCAGACCACCACCCTGCTCGACGCCATCGGGGAGCACCGCTTCGACGCCCTGTTCGGCGGCGCCCGACGCGACGAGGAGAAGGCCCGGGCCAAGGAGCGGGTGTACTCGTTCCGCGACGAGTTCGGCCAGTGGGACCCCAAGAACCAGCGGCCCGAACTCTGGAACCTCTACAACGGCTGCATCCGCCAGGGCGAGCACATCCGGGTGTTCCCGATCTCGAACTGGACCGAGCTCGACATCTGGGAGTACATCCGCCGGGAGGGCATCCAGATCCCGTCCATCTACTTCGCCCACCAGCGCCCGGTGTTCGAGCGGGACGGCATGTGGCTGGCCGACTCCGAGTACGTCACCCGCATGGAGGGCGAGGAGGTCGTGAACCGCACCGTGCGCTACCGCACCGTGGGCGACATGTCCTGCACCGGCGCCGTCGACTCGAACGCCGCGACCATCGAGCAGGTCATCGAGGAGGTGGGCGCCACCCGGATCACCGAGCGGGGCGCCACCCGGGCCGACGACCGCGTGTCCGAGGCCGCCATGGAGGACAGGAAGAAGGAGGGGTACTTCTGATGGAGCTCCTCCGGTTCGCCACCGCCGGCAGCGTCGACGACGGCAAGTCCACCCTCATCGGCCGCCTGCTCTACGACACCAAGCAGATCTTCCAGGACCAGCTCGAGGCCATCGAGCGCACGTCCGAGCAGATGGGCAACGAGTACACGAACCTGGCGCTGCTCACCGACGGGCTGCGGGCCGAGCGGGAACAGGGCATCACCATCGACGTGGCGTACCGCTACTTCGCCACACCCAAGCGGAAGTTCATCATCGCCGACACCCCCGGGCACATCCAGTACACGCGCAACATGGTCACGGGCGCCTCGACTGCCGACCTGGCGCTGGTGCTGGTCGACGCCCGCAACGGCATCGTCGAGCAGTCCCGCCGCCACGCCTTCCTGGCGTCGCTGCTGCGCATCCCGCACCTCGTGGTGTGCGTCAACAAGATGGACCTGGTCGACTACGACGAGGCGGCCTTCGAGGCGGTCAAGGCCGAGTTCCGCGAGTTCGCCATGAAGCTCGAAGTCGCCGACCTCACGTTCATCCCGGTGTCGGCCCTGCACGGCGACAACATCGTCGAGCGCTCGCCCAACATGTCGTGGTACGAGGGCTCATCGCTGCTGCACCACCTCGAGGAGGTGCACATCGCCAGCGACCGCAACCACGTCGACGCCCGCTTCCCGGTGCAGTACGTGATCAGGCCGCAGTCCGACGCCCACCACGACTACCGCGGCTACGCCGGGACGATCGTCGGCGGCGTGTTCAAGCCCGGCGACGAGGTGATGGTGCTGCCGAGCGGCTTCACGTCGACGGTGGCGTCAGTCGACACCTTCGAGGGGCCCGTCGACGAGGCGTTCTCGCCGATGGCGGTGACGATCCGGCTGGACGACGACATCGACGTGTCGCGCGGCGACATGATCTGCCGGCCCGGCAACCAGCCCAACGCAGGCCAGGACCTGCAGGCCATGGTGTGCTGGATGTCGGAGGCGTCGCGGCTGGCACCACGCACCAAACTGGCGATCAAGCACACCACCCGGACGGCCCGCGCCATGGTGACCGACCTCCAGTACCGACTCGACGTCAACTCGTTGCACCGGGACGAGTCGGCCGAGGTCCTGGCCCTCAACGAGATCGGCCGGATCGCGCTGCGGTGCACCCAGCCGCTGTTCTTCGACGAGTACCGGCGCAACCGGGCCACCGGCAGCTTCGTGCTGGTCGACGAGACCACGAACGCCACGGTCGCCGCCGGCATGATCATCGGCGCCGGGGCCTGACCGGGCCCATGGTCGAGGAGGCCGGCGCCGCACGCAGTCCGGACGTCGTCTGGCACCCCGGGTCGCTGGACCGCGACGAGCGTGCCGGGTCGCTGGGGTTCCGCGGGGCCACGGTGTGGTTCACCGGCCTCTCCGGGTCGGGCAAGTCGACGGTGGCCGTCGCCTGCGAGCGGCTGCTGGTCGCAGGCGGCCGGCCCGCCTACCTGCTCGACGGCGACAACCTGCGCCACGGCCTCAACGGCGACCTGGGTTTCTCGGCCGAGGACCGCGACGAGAACGTCCGGCGCGTGGCCGAGGTGGCACGGCTGTTCGCCGACGCCGGCATGGTGGCGCTGGTGCCGCTCATCAGCCCCTACCGCGCCGCCCGCGACCGGGCCCGGGCGCTCCACGAGGCCGCCGGCGTGCCGTTCCTCGAGGTCTTCGTCGACGCGCCGCTCGAGCTCTGCGAGGCACGCGACCCCAAGGGGCTCTACGCGAGGGCACGGGCCGGCGAACTGACCGGCATGACCGGGGTGGACGACCCGTACGAGCCGCCCGAGTCACCCGACCTGGTGCTCACTCCCGACCACGGCCCCGCCGTCGCCGCCGCCACCAGGGTGCTCGACCTGCTGGGCTGAGCGTCAGGTGCGGGTGAGGGGCTTGTAGCGGATCCGCGTGGGCTGGGCGTCGAGCCCCAGCTCCTTGGTGCGGTACGCCTCGTACTCGGTGAAGTTGCCCTCGAACCAGCGCACCTGCGAGTCACCCTCGAAGGCCAGCACGTGGGTGGCGACCCGATCGAGGAACCAGCGGTCGTGGCTGATGATCACGGCGCAGCCGGCGTAGGCCTCGAGGCCCGACTCCAGCGCTCGCAGCGTGTCGACGTCGAGGTCGTTGGTGGGCTCGTCGAGGAGCAGCAGGTTGGCGCCGCTCTTGAGCACCTTGGCCAGGTGCACCCGGTTGCGCTCGCCGCCCGACAGGTTCCCGACCTGCTTCTGCTGGTCGGCGCCCTTGAAGTTGAACGACGCCACGTAGGCCCGGCCGTTGACCTCCCGGCGGCCGACCTGGAGGGACTCGCGGCCGTCGGTGATCTCCTCGTAGACGGTGCGCTCGGAATCGAGGGCGTCGCGTGACTGGTCGACGTAGCCCATCTCGACGGTGGGGCCGATCGTGATGCTGCCCGAGTCGGGGAGGGCGGCCGGGTCCCCGTCGCCGGTGGCGGCCTCGACGAGCATCCGGAACAGCGTGGTCTTGCCGGCGCCGTTGCCGCCGATCACGCCGACGATGCCGGCGGGGGGCAGCGAGAACGACAGGTCGTCGACGAGCAGCCGGTCGCCGAATCCCTTCGACAGGTTCGCCACCTCGACGACCTGGTCGCCGAGTCGCTGGTTGGCGGGGATGTCGACCTGGAGCTCGCGGTCGCGGCGCTCGACGTCGGCGGCCTCGGCGACCAGCCGGTCGTAGGCGGCGAGGCGGGCCTTGCCCTTGGCCTGGCGGGCCTTGGGGGCCATGCGCACCCACTCCAGCTCCCGTTCGAGGGTGCGGCGGCGCGACGAGTCGGCCCTCTGCTCGGCGTCGAGGCGGGCCTGCTTCTGCTCCAACCAGCCCGAGTAGTTGCCCTCGTAGGGGATGCCCTTCCCGTGGTCCAGCTCGAGGATCCAGCCGGCCACGTTGTCGAGGAAGTATCGGTCGTGCGTGATGGCCACGACGGTGCCGTGGTAGTCCTTGAGCGTCCGCTCCAGCCAGGCCACCGACTCGGCGTCGAGGTGGTTGGTGGGCTCGTCGAGGAGCAGCAGGTCGGGTCGGGACAGCAGCAGCCGGCACAGCGCCACCCTCCGGCGCTCGCCGCCCGACAGGGTCGACACGTCGGCGTCGCCGGGCGGCAGCCGCAGGGCGTCGATGGCGATTTCGATGGTGCGCTGCAGGTCCCAGGCGCCGGCGGCCTCGATGCGCTTCTCGAGGTCGGCCTGCTCGTCGCCCAGCTTCTCGTAGTCGGCGTCCGGGTCGCCCCAGGCGGCCAGCACCTCGTCGTAGCGGGCGAGCAGGCCGGCCACCTGGCCGACGCCGTCCATGATGTTGCCCTGCACGTCCTTGGACTCGTCGAGGGTGGGCTCCTGCTCGAGCAGGCCGACGGTGAAGCCGTCGGTCAGGCGGGCCTCGCCGGTGAACCCGTCGTCCACGCCGGCCATGATCCGCAGCAGCGACGACTTGCCGGCCCCGTTGGCGCCGATCACGCCGATCTTGGCGCCGGGGTAGAAGGCCAGCGTGATGTCCTTGAGGACCTCGCGGTCGGGCGGGTGGAAGCGGCTGACCCGCCGCATGGTGAAGATGAACTGGGCTGACATCGCCGCCGAGGCTACCGGTGGTGCCGCGTGGGCCTCCGTGGCGGTCGGCACCTAGGTTTCCGGCCGTGATCGGGGCGGTGCGAGACGGGGCGTCGGGCGGATGATCGGGGCGGTGCTGTTCGACTTCGGCGGGGTGTTGACCTCCAGTCCGTTCGAGGCGTTCGCCGCCTACGAGGCCGAGGCCGGGCTGCCGCCCGACACCATCCGGCGGCTCAATTCGACGAATCCGGACGACAACGCGTGGGCCCGCATGGAGCGCCGCGAGGTCGACGAGGCCGGGTTCTGCGAACTGTTCGAGGCCGAGGCGGCGGCCCTGGGCCTGGTGGTCGACGCCCGTCGGGTGCTGGCCGGGCTGCGGGGCGAGCTGCGGCCCGCCATGGTCGAGGCCCTGCGCCGGTGCTCGGAACGGCTGCGCACGGCGCTGCTCACCAACAACCTGGCGCCGATGGCCGAGTCGGCGGAGGCCGGGGCCGCGTCGGGGGTCGTCGACCTCTTCGACGTCGTCGTCGAGTCCAGCGTCGTCGGCTGCCGCAAGCCCGAGCTGCGCTTCTACGAGATCGCCTGCGAGGGACTGGGCGTGGAACCGGCGGCCTGCGTGTTCCTCGACGACCTCGGCATCAACCTCAAGCCCGCCCGGGCCATGGGCATGACGACCGTCAAGGTGGTCGACCCGGATGCCGCCATCGCCGAGCTCGAGGCGGTCGTCGGCTTCCCGCTGGGCTGAGCCGCTACGGTCGCCGGCGATGCGGATCGTCACCTGGAACGTCAACTCGCTCAAGGCCCGGCTGGCCCGCGTCGAGGCGTGGATCACCGCCGCCCAGCCGGACGTGCTCTGCCTCCAGGAGACCAAGATGGCCGACGAGGCGTTCCCCCACGGGGCGTTCGCCGCGCTCGGCTACGAGTCGGCACACCACGGCGAGGGCCGGTGGAACGGCGTGGCGGTCATCTCCCGGGTCGGGCTCGACGACGTGCGACCGGGCTTCGCCGACGGGCGCGACGACCCCGACCCCGACGCCCGGATCCTGTGGGCCACCTGCGGCGGGGTTCGGGTGGCGTCCTGCTACGTGCCCAACGGCCGGGAGGTCGGCCACGACCACTGGCACTACAAGCTGGACTGGCTGGGTCGCCTCCACGACGACCTGGCCGCCAACGCCGACCTGGCCGCCGACCCGGTGGTGGTGGTGGGGGACTTCAACGTGGCGCCCGACGACCGCGACGTGTGGGACCCGTCGGCGTTCGCCGGCGCCACCCACGTCACCCCCGAGGAACGGGCCGCCGTCCAGCGGCTGGTCGACCTCGGGCTGGTCGACGTGTTCCGGGAGCGCCACGACGCCGCCGGCCTGTTCTCGTGGTGGGACTACCGCAACCTGGCCTTCCCGAAGGGCCGCGGCATGCGCATCGACCTGGTGCTGGCCTCGCCGCCGGCCGCCGCCGCCCTCGACTTCGTGGTCGTGGACCGCAACGAGCGGAAGGGCGAGAAGCCCAGCGACCACGCCCCCGTCGTCGCCGACTTCGCCCTGGGGTAGCGCCGTGACGCACGCCCCGCGGCCGCCCCGGGACCGGGACCTGCTCGAGGGACTGCGGCGGGTGTGCCTGACGCTGCCGCAGGTGGAGGAGCGGCTCAACCACGGCATGCCCACCTTCGGGATCGTCGGGCGCTCCGCCTTCGCCAACCTCCACACCCACCCCGACGACGGCCGCCCCACGCTCTGGTTCAAGGCGGCGCCCGGCGTGCAGGACGAACTGGTGGACCAGGAACCCGAGCGGTTCTTCGTGCCGCCCTACGTCGGGCCGAGGGGCTGGGTGGGCCTGCGCCTCGACGTGGACCTGGATTGGGACGAGGTGGCCGGCGTGGCCGAGGAGGCGTGGCGCCTCACCGCCCCGAAGCGGCTCCAGGCCGAGTTGGACGGGGCGTAGCGCTCACTCCCACTCTGCGAGGAACGCCAGCAGGTCGGCGCCGAAGCGCTCCAACTTGGCGGGGCCGATGCCCGACACGGCGAGCAGGCCGTCGTCGTCGGTCGGGCGGGTGGCCGCCAGCTCGTGGAGGGTGGCGTCGGCGAACACGGTGTAGGCGGGCTTGCCGGCCGCCCGATCCAGACGCCAGGCCCGGAGTGCCTCGACCAGGTCGGGGTCGGCGTCGCCGGGATCCACGGGCGGAGGCGTCGGCCGGCGGACCGGGGGTGGTGCCAGGTCGGCGGGTCGCTCGTGGCCGGCGAGGATGGCCAGCAGGTCGTCGCCGAACCGGTCGGCCTTGACCGGGCCGATGCCGGTGACCTGCTGCAGCTCCTCGACCGTGGTCGGCCAGACCGAAAGGAGCGAGGCGAGGGTGACGTCGCGGAACACCTTGTAGGCCTCGACGTCGGCGGCCCGGGCCTGGTCCAGCCGCCACGCCCGGAGTTCCTCGACGACCGGGTGGTCGGGCAGCCTCGTCGTTCGGACCTGCTCCCGGGCGAGGGCCGCCCGGCGGGCCTGCTCGGCCTTCTCGAAGGGCTGGTCGAGGTTCGCGATCGCGAACTCGAGGTCCTCCAGCCAGAATGAGGGCCGGCGGTTCGAGGTGCGGTCCTTGAAGCTGCGCTGCTGGGCCCAGGTGAGGTGCAGCCCCTCCTCGGCGCGGCTGAGCGCCACGTAGAGCAGGCGCCGCTCCTCGGCGAGGGCGTCGGGCTGTCGGGCGTGGGCGATGGGGACGAGCCCCTGCTCGAGGCCGGCCACGTGGACCGTCTCCCACTCGAGGCCCTTGGCGGCGTGGAAGGTGGCGACCTCGACGGCGTCGGTCGAGTCGTCGTCGGCGGCCCGGGCCTGGCTGTGCAGCCAGCCGGAGAAGCCCGAGGCGGTGCCGGCCGGCTCGAGGGCGAGGAACTCGTCGGCCAGCACGCGGAGGCGGTCGAAGGCCGCCGCCCGGTCGGCGTCGCGCGGGTTGGCGTCCTCGTCTCCGGCATCGCGGTCGGGGTCGGGCCGCAGGTCGCCGAGGTGCTGGGACAGCGGCCGCTCGCTGCGGGACAGCGGCCTCAGGGCCGCCTTGACGTCGCCCCGGTCGAGCAGGCCGCTGCCGGCGCGGGTGCGGACCGGAATGTCGGCGTCGCGGAGCCCCTGCACCACGACCTCCGCCTGGGCGTTGGTGCGGACCAGGACGGCCTGGCGGGACCAGGCGCCACTGGTTCCCCGGCACTCGCGGACTCGGCGAGAGATGGCTGTCGCCTCGGCCCGGTCGTCGGGGTGGGCGGCGACGGTGGGCGTCGGGCCACCGGGCCGGTTGGCCCGCATCGGCTCACGGCCGCGCAGTGCCGCCGCGGCGACCCGGAGCACCTGGGGGGTGCTGCGGTAGTTCTGGCGCAGTTCGACGACGGTGCCCCCCGGGAAGTGGGCGGTGAAGCGTTCGAGGTGGTCGGCGTCGGCGCCGTTCCAGCCGTAGATGGCCTGGTCGGGGTCGCCGACGACGCAGAGGTCGTCGCTGCCGTCCAGCCAGGCGGCCAGCAGGGCGAACTGCAGCGGGTTGACGTCCTGGAACTCGTCGACGTAGAGGTGCCGGAACCGCCACCGCTGGGCGTCGCCGAACGCCTTGTCGGTGCGCAGCGCCCGGACGCACTGCTCGAGCAGGTCGTCGAAGTCGACGAGGCGTTGGTCGGCCTTGAGGTCCTCGTAGTCGCGGTAGATGCGGGCGACCGTGGACGGCGGCAGGGGCGGGTTGCGGCCGAAGCCCTCGGCCCGGTCGGCGTACGCCTCGGGCGGGATGCGCCGGGCCTTGGCCCACTCGATCTCGGTGACGACGTCGAGTACGTCGGTGCTGCGCCGGTCGCGGGGGAGCAGTGGCGTGATCGTCCGGAACTTGCGGTCCAGCAACTCGGGCTCGCGCACGTCGTTCTCGTGCCACCAGGTGCGCAGCTGGGCGTAGGCGACGGCGTGGAAGGTGCCGGCGGCGGCCTGGTCTCGTAGGCCCAGCGACCGCAGGCGGGACCGCAGCTGGCCGGCGGCCTTGCGGGTGAAGGTGAGGGCCAGCACCCGTCGGGGGTCGTGGCGCCCGGTCTGGGAGCGCCAGGCGATGCGGCGGGTCAGTACCCGGGTCTTGCCCGAGCCGGCGCCGGCCCGGATGGCCAGCGGGACGGTGTCGACGGTGACGGCATGGCGCTGTTCGTCGTTGAGCCCGGCCAGCAGCCCGTCGGCGTCGGATTCGGACGCGCCGTCCCGAGGTTCCTCGGTGAACAGCGGGCCGGCGGTGGACATGGGGCGCACCCTACCCACGGGGGGTGACGGCGTTCCCCGGCCCGACGGACCGGATCCACCCGGCGGCAGGAAGGTGATGCCGACCGGTTCGCGAGTCGGCGACGCCTGAGCCCGAGGACGGACCCACCCCGGAACAGGCGGCGCGCCGGACGTAGCATCCGGTCCGTGGAACCGCTGTCACCGAGGCGCTTCGAGGTGCTCGTGGCCGAAGCCCTCGACACCCTGCCGCCCGAGCTGGCGGCCCTCATGGACAACGTGGCGGTGCTGGTCGCCGATCGTGGCGACCAGCCCGACCTGCTGGGCCTCTACGAGGGGGTGCCGCTCACCGAGCGCGACGAGTACGGCGCCGGCGGGTTCACGATGCCGGACTGCATCCACCTCTACCGGCTGGCCCTCTGCGAGCTCTGTGACGACGAGGAGCACCTGCGCGAGGAGGTGCTGGTCACCGTCGTCCACGAGGTCGCCCACCACTTCGGCATCGACGACGACCGCCTCATCGAACTGGGCTGGGACTGACGCTCAATCTCCCCACGCCATGGGGACGTGTGGGATGCCGTCCTCGGTGAACTCGTCGCCGGTGCGGACGAAGCCCTTGGCGAGGTACCAGTCCTCGAGTTGCGACTGGGCGTCGAGCACCAGCCGTCCCGGCGTGCTGGCCACCACATGGTCGACCAGCCGGCCCGCCAGGCCCCCGCCGCGCCGGTCGGTCCGCGTCGCCACCCGGCCGATCCGGTGTGAGCCGTCCGCCTCGGCCAGCACGCGCAGGTAGGCGACCGGGTCCCCGTTGCTGCCCCCGATCCAGACGTGGCGGGTGCCGGGCTCGACGTCGCGGCCGTCCAACTCCGGGTACGCGCACGCCTGCTCCACGACGAACACGTCCACCCGTAGCCGCAGCAGGTCGTGGAACAGCCCGACGTCGAGGTCGGCGAAGCGGCGGTCGTGCAGGTCGGACACGCCGTGACGGTAGTCCCGGGCGCATTTCCCCCCGGCATTGCCGCCGGGCCGCTCCGCATCGGATGATGGCGGCGTGCCGACTGCCACGCTCGCCACCGGGATCGACTGCTGCCACGAGGTGCACGGCGACCCGGCCGACCCCACGATCATGCTGGTCCACGGGCTCGGCAGCCAGCTGCTGGCCTGGCCCGAGGCGTTCTGCGACCTGCTGGTCGCCGAGGGGTTCCAGGTCGTCCGGTTCGACAACCGCGACAGCGGCCTGTCGACCTGCCTGCCGGAGGGGTCGCAGTACACGCTGTCCGACATGGCAGCCGACGTGGTCGCCCTGCTCGACCACCTCGGCGTCGCCGACGCCCACGTGGTCGGCATGTCCCTCGGCGGGATGGTCGCCCAGACCGTTGCCGCCGAGCACCCCGGCCGCTGCCGCAGCATGGTGTCGATGGCCTCCAACACCGGCAACAGCGACTTCGGCCGGCCCGGCGGCGAGGTGCTCG
>LUMW01000105.1_pt1 | contig 42844 bp, 39 predicted proteins | sample 729761 | NCBI WGS metagenome assembly LUMW01 (sample SAMN03860302, study PRJNA289734) | marine metagenome | biome: seawater column; feature: ocean; material: water; isolation source: Red Sea water column Station 192 - depth 500m | place: Saudi Arabia: Red Sea | collected 2011-10-15 | depth 500 m
GTTATAGCGGCAGCTCGCATTGGGGTAGGAACTGTCGCAGCGAAAAATATTACTGGAAGAAGAGGAAGTAGGGTCATTGAAGATACTTGCACACCAAAGAAGCCCAATGCTGTCGAGTAAACAAATACAGCTGCAATTAATAAGGGTGACCTCAGTAAGAAAAAAGCTCCGTAATGTTTGAGCTTAGCTAATCTGAAGGCATGAAAAATTTCTAAATTTCTTATTCTGTTGTTCTGAAATAAAGGTCCTCGAAAGAAAAATACCCAAAGGATAAAAAATAATGCTCCACCAATAGCAATATATTGAACCAACCCAAATACTTCAGGTAAATCTTGACCGCCAATAGAAAAACCTATGGTTGCCCAAACTAATAAATAAAATATTTCACAAAACATTATGAACAGCATTAATGAAGTAACTTCCCATCCAGGTACCTGATCACGTCTGTTTAAGTAAAAGGCCATCGCACCTTTCCCAATTTGCTCATTAAACATGGAGATGATGTAAGCACTGGCTCGGATAGGCAAAATATCTGTGTATTTAATATCTTTAATAAACCAATTAAGTGCTCTAGTTATGATTAATGTGTCTATGGAAAAATAGAATAGACAGTAACCGGTCATCATTAATAGCCATGGAATCCAGTTTACCGCTGCAAAAACAACTAACATGTATTCGATCAACGTCATGCCTTCTCTTAAGGCAGCTCCATTTAATCGGGTATAGATATAGTAAAAACACGCTATAGCTATCCCAAATAACAAGATCTTTCCGATCCTACTAGACTTTTTAGGATTTACTTCTGGACTTTCAGATGTGCTCAATCTATTTCTCTAATTAGGGAGGTTGAAGTCTTCCCAGACCTATAGGTTTTGGGGTACATTAGAAGATCATGTTTAATTGGTCAACAGTTCTTCCTCAGCCAAATAATAGCTATTCAGGCTCTAAGGTTTCTCTTTATTATCTAGTGCTATTATCTTGTATGTTTACTTTTCGTGGTGTGGTTCATTATTTTGCTCCTGATGGGGGCTCGGGAATTATTGCAGGCTTGCCTTTAGAAACTTACCCCGAAGGAGCTGTCCAAAGCATCATCACCGGTTTTGGTGTTTATGGGAAATACCATTTGATTCAAGCAGTATTGGCTTGGTTGATCGTTTTTAGATGGAGAACTTTGATACCAATTTTTCTTTTGGTAGTAGGGATAGATCAGCTTTTGGGAATTATTCTTATAACTGTTAAGCCTTTACCTGTCATACCACCTGGGCAAATAGGTGTTTATCTGTTATTTCCTATTACTTTGGTAGCCTTTTTATTATCTATCCGACAAGCGAAGTGATCCTCAATCAAGAACAACTTTCTTTTTTTAAAGTCAATGGATACATAATACTTCCAAAGATTCTTGACCCTGACCTTTGTGAGAAAGCACGTGATTTACTTTGGTCATCTTTACCCAAAGAAACGAATATTAAGAGAGAAGACCCTTCGACTCATGTAGGCCCATTTATTGAAAATGATTTGGAAGAAGATGTAACAAATCTTCGGCAAGGATATAAGTGGCAACTTAGATCAATAGGGACTGATCAGTTAATGATTGATCTTGTCTATTCAGAGGCCTTACAACAAATAGCAGAAGAACTTTTAGGTAAAGATACTTTAGTTAAACCGAAGGTAGGAGGGAAAACCATGGGTCAACATGGAGCAGCTTGGCCAGGAGGCCCTGTTGATCCAGCCTTGGATAATGAGGGGGCTAGGGGTATCTACGCAACTCTCCCGTATGGGGACAAAGAAAAAGAACCTGACTTTTGTCATAGCGATGGGCATCCTTTTAACTTAAGTCTGGTTGGATTAATCGATGATGTACTTCCCAATGGAGGAGCTTTCAAGGTTTGGCCAGGTTCACATAAAAGACTTTATCCAACATTTCAAATGCAATATGACCAACCAAGAATTGCTTATTACGAGCACTTGCCATCTTATAAAGGAATTATTCAGTCAGAGGCCTATGAAGAGGAAATTAAAAAGGTGATGGAAGATACCAAACCTGTTGATTGTTGCGGCTCAGAAGGAGATGTGGTCCTCTGGCATCATCGACTAGCACATATGGCAGGCCACAACTATTCCAACAAAATGAGACTTGCAGTTCTGGGAGACTTTATAAAAAAAGACTTAGATGAAAATAGGGCCAAACCACCCCAAGACAACATGTGGCAAGATTGGTCTGAAGATTTGAATACTGCACCAGAGACATATTCTGATGAAATGGCGAGATCTCAAAAGTTGATAGATTAAATAATTACAGATAAATTAAAGAACATTAATCCTTAAATTAAACATGAAAGTACCAATAGAGTTTACCGAGGAGTATGTAGAAGAAAATTCTCCTCACGACCAACAGATTTATAGAGACTTCCTAAGATCTGGAGAACCTTTCCGTTCTATTTTCGAGAATAACCCCTGGCTAATGCCACCGGATATTAAAAAACCACTTGAATGGGGTACAGGTATGTACTGGGATACCACCGTTGCCAGGAAACATGATTATTGGAAGGAATTTGATTTACCCAAAGCCACCAAAGACATTAAACAAATGAGAAAGGACATCAAGAAATGGGGTTTTTGTTTAATTGAAGATGCTATGTCAAAGGAACAGTGCGATCGTTTTCTCAATCGGCTACTTGATCAAGCCGAAGGTGAGAGATTAGCAGGCGTTGACCAACCAACTCCTTCAGGGCAATACATAAATACTTTAATCAATAAAGGAGAGGTCTTTGCTCAATGTATCGAACAAAATACTGAAGCGGTACAAGCAGGCCCTGTTATTGAACAAATCATGGATGAAACTCTGGGTAAGGGTTGGATATGTCACAGCTTTCTTTCCAACGGATCTGACCCTGGCGGGTATCCACAAGGTTTGCATATCGATCAAGGACCCTTGCTTCCATGGGTTACTGAAGAAGCACCTGCTTTGTTTAATACGATGTACATTCCGCAAGACATTAATGAAAAAAATGGTGGGACTCTAGTTATTCCAGGCAGTCATAGGATACTTATTGAAGCAGGGAGTGGTGGTAAGGTAGGTAAACTTCCTCCAGCCATTAATTTAGAGGCAAAGGCCGGAACCGTAATGCTTTTTGACGGAAGAATGTTGCATGGCACGGGTGTTAATAGAACCGATAAACAAAGGTTTGTAGCTACCATGAGTAATGTAAAAGCATGGACTCGAACCCAAGAAAATTGGGTAATTTCAGTTGCGCCTGATGTTTTAGAAAATGCCAGTCCAAAACTATTACATAGAATCGGATTACAAGCTTTGACGTATGGCGCAACCATCGAAGGCTTTGGTTTAGGGGCTCCTGGCAGAGTAGGAGATCAATGGGGCAGCATTAAGCAATTTAGAACAGCCTACGATAAGGGAGAGTATGAAAGGGTCAGAGAATTGTCAGGCAAATCTTCCAAAAAGGAACTGAAGAAGAAATACACTGTAAGGGAAGCAGTGAAAAGAGCCAGAGAGTCAGCTAAAACAAAATAAAATTTTATGAAGAGGGCATTTTAGGCTTGGTTCCTATAATACCGATTTCTTCAAGTTGATCTATTTCCGTTTGATTCAATTCTAGGATTTCTGTAAGTACTTCTTGATTGTGTTGTCCAAGAGTAGGGGCAGGAGTGTTAATAGGAAGCCTGTTTCCATTAACTCTAAAAGGAGCTGAAGGGTTTGGTTGATTGCCGACTACCGCTCGGTCTAGCCATTGCCAAAAGTTTCTAGAATTAAGATGTGGATCATTAAGCAGGGTAGGCATGGTGTGGGTCGATGCTGCAGGTATTTTAGCTGCCTGCAAAACATACATTAGTCTTTGAGATTCCTTCGAAGAGGTCCATTCGCTGATTGCTTTATCAAGATCTTCAAGCCTTGAGAGTCTATCCTTAAGATCCCCATAGTCTTTTAAAGGTGCACCAACCACTTTCTGAAAACTCAACCACTGATCTTCATTTAAAACTTGAATAACAATCCATTTGTCTTCTCCCTCGCAAGGATACACTCCATTAGGAGCAAAAAATTTAGACTTATTTCCATTTCTTGAAGGTTCTTTACCATTGGCTGTAAATTCAGTAATACCATGCGCAACCAATGGAAAGAGTGATTCAACTTGTGACAAGTCTATGAATTGTCCCTTGCCTGTCTTTGCCTGGTGTCTTAATGCGACCAAAAGAGCTGAAACTCCATTTAAACCTGCTACCGCATCCCCATAAGCTATGTGGTGCATCATAGGGGGATCTGATGCTACGCCATTTACATGAGGTAATCCGGATGATTGTTCAACCGTAGAGCCATATGCTCTAAACATTTTCCAAGGTCCAGTTGATCCAAAGGCATGCATGGAAAGTAAAATAATGTCTTCCTTTTCTTTTTTAAAGACGTCGTAACTGAGGTTTAGTTTAGGCAAAACACTTCCAGAGAAATTTTCCATTACTGCATTAGCTGTTCTGACTAATCTAAGAAGCAATTCCCTTCCCTTAGGATTAGATAAATCCAGAGTGATATTTCTATTATTTCGATTGATTGAATTAAAAGCAGGTGATTTTTCTGCACCATCCTCATCAATCCATTCCTGGGTTGCTTCCCAGCTTCGCCACCAGTCAAAGTTTTCACAACTCTCAACTTTGATTACATCTGCACCCAAGTCCGCTAAGTTCCTTGCAGCCAAAGGTCCTGCCCAACCCATGCTTAAGTCAATAATACGTATTCCGTGTAGAGGGCGATTACTTGTCATAGATAAAACTCTCGGTATGTTCTCCTAATTTGGCAACGTTGCCTCCTAAGGAAGGGGGGGTATCCATTAATCTAAAAGGGATACTAGGAACTGTTAACCTAGTTTCATCTGGCAAAATTGCTGAAGTGAAGGCTTCTCGTTCTAAAAACTGGTCTACATTTAGAAGTTCTTCCATAGTTGGAACTCTTGCCAAAGGTATTTTTTGCTCTTGGGCTTTGTAAAAGAGATCTTTGGAAGAAAAAGTTAATAAACTTTCTTGAATAACAGGCTCTATTATCTCTATGGCCTGTAATCTTCCTAAAGAAGTTTGGTATTCAGGAACAAAAGCAAATTGCTCCATGTTTAGTAACTTACAAAAGGCATGCCATTGACTGGGGGTAAGAACCGTTAAGCCTATCCATCCTTCTTTACAAGGAAAAACACCCAAAGGGTAAGTAGGAGCAAACCTATTAACACCCAGCCTTCTTCCTTCCAATCCTGTATTGAAAAATGAAACGGCCCCCACCTCAGTAAGACACAGACAAGTTTCAAAGATACTTGTCTCCAACAAAGTAGGGATTTTATTGTTTCCTAATTCAAAGCCTAAAACTTGCCCTAAACTTCCTGCGAAGGCGGCCATTCCGCCTAATATTTGAGCTTGATAACCGGTTGGGATAATAGGCGGTCCTTCAATTGCACCGAGACCGCGAAGCATTCCGTTTAAAGCAAAACATTGAGCATCTGTGCCGACGAAGTTTTCGTAATCTCCGTCTTTGCCGTACCAACTAATTTCAGACAAAACGCCTTCAGAGTATGCAGATAGTTCTGAGTTCTCTCCATTGCTTAGAACTAAGTCAGCATTAGAAACCAACTCCTTAATAGACCCTTTTTCGAGCTTGTCTCTAACGATGCTAAGCTTATTTGTATTGAGATAAGCATGCATGGCACTATCGTTTTTCCCACTTATAAAGGGAGGAATTTTGCGGGTCTCAAAACCTGATTCTGGTTCAAGGTTTATGACTTCAGCACCGTAATCAGAAAAAATTTTAGAACAATACTCAGTACTAACAGAACCGCTAATATCTACTACACTTAATCCCTCTAATGCCTTAGCCATAATCCCATCTAACCAAATTTATAATCATTTTTCCTTAGTTATCGATATTTGTTAGATCGTTCTCCATTGTACTTGTCAGAAAATGGTATTAACATTATTCCAAAGTCAGTTTTTAAAGGGGGTTTTTTTATGTTTACTCGAATGGACAAAGGTACTAAAGAGGATTGGGAGCATATTGGTGCTGAACACCTTCCGCATATAGTGGATATGCCAAATAGAGTCATCGGAATGCTTGAACAACTAGAGGGTTTTACAGGGGGATTTGCTGTAAACCAACTTCACCATTGCTTACAAACAGCCACGATGGCAAGAAATGCTAATGCCAGTGATGAAATGGTTTTAATCAGCTTAATACATGATATCGGCAAGGTGATTAGTGTTATTGGACACGGTGAAATCTGTGCAGAAATTATTAAGCCATATGTCAGTGAAGACGCTTACCATATTATTAGGACACACCAAGATTTTCAGGGTGAGCATTATTATCACTACATGGATAAGCCAACGGATCTACGAAAACAATACGAGGATGAGCCTTGGTATGCCAAAGCCACTGAATTCACTGATGACTGGGACCAACAGGCTTTTGATCCTGAATTTGAGGTAGATAGCTTAGAAAGTTTTAAACCTCTGATTGAACAATTTTTTGGAGCACCCCAACAAGCCTAGCTTGTGCGTCAACTGTCTGAAAAAGAAATATTAAATCACGCTTCTGAAATAGCTGAACAAGGCTATTCAATCATGGAAGGAGTGATAGACGACGAATTTAGAATTCAGGTTCTTAACGAATTAGAAAGACTGGAGTCTGTTAGACCCGGAGGAGATATTCCCCCTGGACCATTTACAGGCTTTGTAACTAGACGTTGGTTCGATTTATTAAATGACGCTGATATATGGCAGCAAGTTGCCATACATTCAGGTGTGATGTCAGTTCTCCCCCATGTATTAGGAGATGATTTTCTTTTATCGACTATGGGAAGTGCAGTAATTGGACCCGGAGAAGAATCTCAAATGCTTCATGTAGATGATGGGGTATATCAATTCCCTAGGCCGCATCCCAATTTGGTTTGCAATACTATGTGGGCACTGTCTGATTTTACTCATGAAAACGGAGCCACCTTAGTGGTTCCTGAAAGTAACAATTGGGATCACGATCCAGTCCTGGGAGAAGACTACAAAACAATTTCCTTAGAAATGCCAGCAGGAAGTATTGCTTTTGTGGTGGGCACTTGTTACCACGGTGCAGGAGCAAATACTACGGATAAAATTAGATGGGCCTTAACTATCAATTATTGCAATGGTTCAATGCGACAACAGGAAAACCTTATGTTGGGCATTAATCCCGAAAGAATGATGACTTTTCCTGAAGAACTTCAAAACATCTTAGGGTTTAAGTTGTGTAAGGGCGCAGGTCACATTTTTGCCTCTGATCCAAGACAAGAATTAATAAATAGATATGGAGAAGGCAGTGTTGAAGATGAGTACCTTAAACAGAGGAATAAGCTTCACTCTAAACGAATTAAAAAAGAAGTAGACTACTCGCCTGAGTAATTAATATTTTTTTTTCAGTGTTATTTTTATAATAAAAGAGTATCTTAAATATTAATAATGAAGATTTACTAAATGTAATTTGAACATCGAAACCAAAATTTCATTATCTCGAGCTGAAACCTTTCAGGATCAGGATGCGGTCCATGAAATATTTTCAGAACTTCGAAAGGAAGATCCAGTTGCTTGGTGTCCAGAAACAGAAGATGGTTCTGGGTTTTGGTCAATTACCAAGTACGATGACATTCAGTTTGTATCAAAAAACCCACAATTATTCAGTTCAGATAGAGTACATGGAGGAATTACTTTTCCATCACAAGAGACTCGTCGTCTGCGTAATATTTCTAGATCTAAAGGAGTACAAAGTAAGTTTAAAGATTTAAATATACTAGAGGCAGGTGACAGTATGATCCAGATGGATCCTCCTATTCATACTAAGCATAGACACATGGTAGCACCTGGATTCTCTCCAAAAAAACTATCAAATCTAACTCCTCATATTCGCGAACGTTGTGTTGACATTCTCAACCAGCTGGAGGGTAGAGGAGAATGTGAATTTATATCTTCAGTAGCAGCGGAATTACCCATTCAGATGCTTGCAGAACTTTTTGGTGTTGACCAGGAAGATAGAACCAAGTTACTTGAGTGGTCCAATGTCATAATAGGAGGCGATGATCCAGATATGCGATTAGACACTGATCATGTTGTTACAGCACTCACTGAGTTATATCAGTACGCTCTAGATTTGCATCAAAAACGTCGTGAAGAGCCTGGAGATGATCTTATTTCTATGCTCGCCAATACTGAAGTTGAAGGTAAATTAACTAGTATTAATGATTACATATCTGCCTTCATTCTTTTAATAGTTGCTGGTAATGAAACAACTCGTAATTCTATTAGTGGTGGTGTTCTTGCATTAAGCCAACATCCAGAAGAAAGACAAAAATTACTTAAAGATCCATCTATCATAAGTAACGCTGTGGATGAAATTATTCGTTGGGTACATCCGGTAATCTACATGGCTCGCACAGCTCTTGAAGATGTTGAACTTCGAGATAAAAATATCAAAAAAGGAGACAGGCTGGTTCTTTGGTACATGTCCGGTAATCGTGATGAAGACAAATGGGAAGATCCATTTTCTTTTAAAGTCACTAGAGATGGTCCACGTCATTTAAGTTTTGGTTATGGCCAACATTTATGTATTGGGTGGCGACTTGCAGAGATTCAACTTACAGTCTGCATAGAAGAAATACTTAAACGATTCCCTGATTTTGAAGTAAAAGGAGAGGTCAAAAGGATGAGATCAAATTTTCTGAACAGCATAAAGCACATGAATGTACATTATTCTGGTTAATATTCTTCTGATATAACGCTTATTTACTGAGTGATAGAATAGCCAAGATGAGCAAGGAACCTTACATACTTATTACTGCAGACACCCATGCCGGTGGCAGTCACGCTCAATATAGGGATTATCTAGACCCTAAATATCGAGATCAATTCGATGAATGGAGAGGAGGCTATAAGAATCCATCCCAAGAACATTACGCGGAAAAGAAAATGCGTAATTGGGATTTGGATATCCGTACCAAGGACCAAAATAGTCAAGGAGTAGTAGGTGAGGTTGTCTTTCCCAACACGGTGCCTCCTTTTTTTAAGAAAAGCATAGTTACGGCTCAACCCCCATCGCCCGAAGAATACAAACTCTGTTTAGAGGGTATTAGAGCTCATAATCGTTGGCTCAAAGATTTTTGTGCAGAAGACCCTGATCGGCGGGCTGGAGTTGGTTTGATTTTACCCAACGATATGGATGAGGCAGTAAAGGATATTGAGTTTATAGCAAAAGCAAACTTACGCGGCGGTGTGTTATTACCTCTTATTCCTCCAGATTGTGAGTGGCTTACTCCCTTATACGACCCTTCTTGGGACAAACTTTTTGCGGCCATTCAAGACCATGATCTTGTGATAAACCAACATTCAGGTCAAGGTTCTCCTAGGTACGGCAATAGTCTGGTTGGAGAAGCTTTATGGATTTCAGAAGTAACTTTCTATTGTCAGGCAGGTTTCCGTCATCTTTTGATGAGTGGTGTATTCGAGCGCTTTAGTAAGTTGAAGTACATACTTACCGAGTCGGGCTGCTCTTGGGTAGCTCCGATGTTAGCTCAACTGGATGGTATCCATTTAGGTATAGAGTTTGGAGCAATAGGAGAAATGCATTACGAAGGTGAATGGGTTTTAAAAGAATTACCCAGTGTATATGCTCAACGTAATTGTTGGTATGGAGCTAGCTTTCCCAGTAAAGCAGAACTAGATGGCATCGATAAAATTGGTGTAGAGCGAGTCCTTTGGGGGAATGACTACCCCCATTATGAGGGGACTTTTCCATACAATCTAGAATCGCTTCGTCTAACGTTTAATGATATATCCGAAACAGATCGTCGTTTGCTCCTGGGTGAAAACGCTGCTCAACTATACAACTTTGACCTAGAAAAATTACGACCTTTAGCCAATCAATATGGACCTACACCAAGTCAAGTTGATCAACCATTAGCTCGAGAAGAAATTCCAGCTGATGCTACCGGGGTTATTTTTCGGAATGCTCTGTTCAATCAACCCAGTGAGGGATAGTTATGACTATGCCTAAAGGCATTGGGATAGTTGATACCATGATCGGCTTCCCAGCCAATGATTTTTCTCAATACGATTTCATCCGCAAACAACTAAAAGACGGATCCACTGATCTGGATTTTCCGGTTGAATATATGTTTAAAAATGTTCCTAAAGAACTATATGGGAACAAAGATCCCATCTCGGTAACTTTGCATGAGATGGATAGATTTGGCATAGAAATTGGTCTTATTGGAGCAGGTGGAGATGTCAGCCTTGAAGCGCTTAAAACCCATTCAGATCGGTTTGTAGCACAAGGGAGTGTTGATCCTAATAAAGGTAAGGAAGGTATTCGAAACATGGTGCGCCAGTACGAGGAGTTTGGTGTGCGGTCATTCGGAGCTTTTAATTCAGGTTTCGATCCTCAAGTTGGTATTGATGATGAACTTATGTATCCGATCTATGACAAATGTGTAGAACTCGATGTTCCAATTTTTTCCTGTGCCGGTGTACCCGGACCCCGATTACCTATGTGGCCGCAACACGTGGAGCGAATTGATAAGGTAATGTACGATTTTCCTGAGTTAGTTTTTGTTACACGACATGGCTGTGAGCCCTGGGTAGATCTTGCGGTTAAGTTGATGTTGAAATGGCCAAATCTTTATTATTCCACTTCGGCTTTTGCTCCTAAATATTACCCAAAAGAAATTATAGATTACGCAAATACTAGAGGAGCCGATAAAGTAATTTATGCCGGCTATTTTCCAATAGGTCTTTCATTAGAAAGGATCATGACAGATATGCAAAATGTTACTTTCAAAGATGAAGTTTGGCCAAAGTTTCTACGCGGAAATGCATGTAAAGTTCTAAAAATAGAAGACCAATAATTCTGGGAGGTTAAAAAAGTAATATGCAATTGTGGACTTCCCCAACTCCTAACGGCTGGAAAGTTAACATTATGCTGGAGGAATTAATTGAAGCAGGCGTCGATCTACCAGATATTAAAGTTAAAAGTATAAATCTACAAAAAGGGGAACAATTTACTGAGAAATTCATTAAACATAATCCCAATCAGAAAATTCCCGTGTTAATTGACGGTGAAACTAGCATTATGGAAAGTGGTGCAATCCTCCAATATCTAGCTGAAAAATACCCAACCAGCCTTTTGCCAAATGATCATTCGAAATGGGAAGTTTTACCTTGGTTGTATTGGCAGGTTGCCAATTTGGGACCCGTCTTTGGTAATAAATTAAGTTATACCCGGTACATGGATGATATTGATGAATCTTTAAAGTCACATCCTTTAGAAAGGTTTGGAACTGAAGCAAATCGTTTACTCAAAGTTATGGACGGTCAATTGTCTAAGCATAAATTCATATGTAGTAATAATTTTACGATAGCGGACATTGCTATATACCCTTGGGTTAGGGGTTGGAAATGGAGCAAAATCAACATAACAAAATATCCTCAAATTGTTGATTGGGTGGAAAGAGTCAGATCAAGACCGGCTGTAGGAAGAGGATTGGCCTATGGAGTGCCGAAGGAAGAAATAGATCAGTGGAGTGAAGAAAGAAAAGCCCAATATGCTTCATCAGGCTCTACCATTGCTTCAAACAAGAATTTGGACAGAAATTAGTTTTTTACAAAATTCGCGATACTCATCGCTGTCTCATCACTTACTTCCGGTAGTCCCAAGAAAATCTCCGTACCATGGATAGACCCCATAACTTGTCGACACTGAGCTTCGACATCAGCTTCTCGCAACAATCGATAGAAGTTTACCCCTTCATCCCTTAATGGATCACATTCGTTCACGATAATATAAGTTTTAGGAAGTCCTTTTACATCTTCAACAGAGGCAAAACTTGGCCAAGCAAGTGGGTTTTTATTGTGATACTCCTCGATACCATAAATAATTGCTCCGAAGGACTTGTTGGTTTCCGAATGAAGACTTAACAATATCCCCTCGTTTTCTTCGGAGGAAGGGTTTTCGGGTAAAGGCCAATAACCTGCAATATAAGGACATAAGGCATAAAGTCCTTTAACTATTCCTATATCTCCATCCTGGTTGAGTTTCAGTCCCGTAGCCAAAGTTAGATTTCCTCCACCACTTTCCCCAGCTATTACGATTTTCCCCTTATCAATATTTAAGTCATCTGAATTTTCGTGCACCCATTTGATTCCTGATACACAATCATTGAGTCCAGCTGGAAATGGAGCAACTTCAGGTGCCGAAGAAGCCCACATGCAATTTCTAAAATCAACCATGGCAACTGCTACCCCTTGTCTAGCTATGCATCTTCCCCAAGCTGCATAAAGCTCATCAAAACAAGAGCTAACCATCATCCCTCCACCATGAATGTAGTAGATGCAAGGCAATGTTTCATCTGAGTCAGGTCTAATGTATTGAATTTTGATGGTGTTACCGTCCGGTTGGGAAGTAAATTCTTTGGTAGCTGTAACCAGACCCTCCTCAGGCATAACTTCTTTGTAATGTGGAGAATTGTTAATCATCTGCATAACATCTTTTCCTTGTTGGGCTGCTTCAGAATTTTGTTCTTCCAGTATTTCATCACGAGTTTGAGCCACAGAATCCATGACACTGTCTACCGGGATGTCTCCGAAAACAGCTTTTAGTCGTTTATCAATTCTGGGATCGTCTTTAATTTTATTCGTCATCTTTATCCTTTTTATTTTCCTTTAAAAACGGGTTCTTTTTTTTCTACAAATGCTTTGGTTGCATTTCTATGATCTTCTGTTTGACCGCAATGGATATGATGGGTTGCTTCCAAATCTAGGCAATCATCAACTTCTCCAGACATAGCTCTGTTAAGGTTTTCTTTCATGTACCTGTATGCCACTGAAGGTCCGTTAGCTAATCGCAGAGCGATCTCCATAGTTTTTTCTTCAAGCTCTTCTGGCTCACAAATCCAATTTGTTAAACCTAAATTTAAAGCTTCTTCAGCACTTACTCTTTCGGAAAGATAATAGAGCTCTCTGGCCTTAGCAGAACCAATTAGTTGCGTCATAAAGTAACTGCCGCCGTAATCGCCTGAAAATCCAACCCTTGCAAAGGCAGTAGTTAGAATGGCATTGCTGGCCATAATTCTTAAATCACATGCCAAAGCATAGGAAAGTCCAGCACCCGCTGCTGCTCCCGGTAAAGAAGCTAAAGTAGGTTTTGGCATCTTAAAAAGTTTTCCTGAAGTTGCTCTTTGATGCACTCTTTGTCTGTGTATCGCTGAATCAATAGTATTTGTTCCAACTGTGCCGTCGCCAGAAGCGGCCATTCCTTTAACATCTCCACCCGCGCAGAATCCTTTTCCAGCTCCTGTTAAAACTACACAACGTATTTCTGTATCAGCTTCAAATTGAGCCAGCATTTCTTGCATGGCAGCATTCATTTCACCGGACATAGCGTTTCTTGCTTCTGGCCTGTTCATGGTTAGTATTCCTACACCATTTTCTTTTGAAGCAAGTAATTCTTGTGTTCCTGTATCGATTTTACTCATTATATTTCTCCCCATTTATTATCTTTGTTATTCTACTAACGATAGCAAAGATAGATAAAGTATTTAAATGATATTAATGAGAATTTCCATAACCCTTATCTTGTTATTTCAACTTTCGACAGTATTTTCTTCAGTGACACCAGCTGTTAAAGAACCTAAGAGCGAGAATCCTAAATCAATATTGATGATCGGAAATAGCTTTATGTATTACAACAATGGAGTTCACAATCCTTTAGTAAGACTCATTCGAGCTACCGAAGAACTTGGTAAAGGACACAAAATAAGATTAATTACGATTAATGGCTCTTCGTTAAGTTGGCACGATGTGAATTCTTATATTAAAAATCCAAATATTGGTTCTTTTTCAATTAATTCAAAAAATGTTCTTAATAAATATGATTTTACGGGTTTTAACATGGCTATTATGCAGGACTGTAGTCAGTGCCCAATTCACCCAGAAAGAAAGGATTTGTTTTACGAGTTTGCAGAAAAGCACAGTAATCTTTTAAAAAAGAACGACATAGAACCAGTATTTATGATGACTTGGGCTTATAAGGATAAGCCAGAGATGACTAAGCAATTAGCTGAAGAATACACATCAGCCGGGAACAAAAATAATGTTTTAGTAACACCTGTCGGCTTAGCTTATAAAAATTCAATGAAGACCTACCCGGAAATTAACTTATACCATCCAGATAACAGGCACCCCAGTAAGGCAGGAACTTATCTTTCTGCCTGCGTGATGTTTGCTTCTATATTTCAGACTTCACCCGTTGGCATTACTTACACCTTTGATCTGGATAAAAAAATTGCGCTAAATTTACAAAAAATAGCTTGGGCTACCCATCAAGAATATTATGGGAACTAAATCCATAACAGCCATTTTTTTTATCAGCTTACTGTTTACTTTTCCACTGGCTGCTGAAGAAATATCATTAATGTCTTACAACGTTGAGAACCTTTTTGATAACAAAGATGATATAGGGAAAGACGACAAAGCATTTCTACCAGCCTCCTTTAAGCGCGGTTCTTATCACAAGGGTCATTGCAAAAAAATCGAAGTAAAAAAATGGCGGGACGAATGCCTTTACTTAGATTGGAATGAGGAAGCTAAAACAAAAAAAATATTAAATATAGCCAAAGTGGTTTCTTCTTTTGGTCCTAATGGGGCGGATATTATTGCATTTCAAGAAATTGAAAATATCAACGTTTTGAGAGATTTATATAATGAATTGGAACCTTTGGGTTATTTAGATTTTGTTTTATTGGAAGGTAAGGATTATCGAGGTATAGATAGCGCTATTATTTCTAAATTTCCGATAAAAAGATCGAAGCTTCATTTCATAGAATTTTCTCCTGGTTTCCCAACAAAGGACACGAGGCCTATTCTAGAAGCCCAGATAGAGTTATCAGGGAAGACTCTCAGAGTTTACAGTGTGCATTTTCCAGCGCCGTTTCTTGATTCTGTGATGAGAAACGATGCTTTCATTCATTTAGAAAGTTTACTGAACTCTCACAATGATCCTGCTGTGGCGATGGGAGATTTTAATGTAACCTCAGAAGAAGAAACGGAATTAGGGACTTTTAAGGACCAGTCAAAAATCTGGTATGTGTCTCATCAACAAGGCTGCACAAAATGTAAAGGAACGTATTATTACGAACCCAGAGATGACTGGTCTTTTTTAGACGCTATATTGGTTTCCAAAGGACGAGGAGTAAGCTTCAACACCCTCTCTATAGATGTATTGATAAATCAAAGTAATGCTTTTAAAGATTCTTCTAAACCAAAAGGGTTTGATGCAGTTTCTATGGAAGGGGTTTCAGACCATTTTCCAGTTATTGCCAAGGTAAATTTTAGTGACTAAGATAAAAAGTAAATAAAAGGAATAAGAATGACTACACATCCCCTAGATAGCTTGACTGCTGATGAGATAAACAAGGCTGTTGACTTATATAGAGCACATGACGAATCAGATGAAAACACTTTGTTTATCAATGTAACTTTAGTTGAACCAAGCAAAGAATCTGTTAGGAGTTATAAGGAAGGAGAAGAGTTTGATAGATCTGTAAAAATTATTGGAGTTGATTCTAATCCAGATGGAGGTTTTGTCGCTTCTATAGATCTGAAGAAGGAACAGGTAACCGCTTTAGAAAGATTACCTAATGAAGCTCAGGCAGCTTATAGTTTCGCAGAAGTTGGCTTGGCAACTGTACTAACCAAACAAAACAAAGAGTATCAAGATGCTCTCAAAAAAAGGGATGTCACGAATTTAGACCTTGTCCAGATAGATCCATGGCCAGCTGGAGGAGTAGTACACGAATCCATTAAACCAGGGCATAGAGCAATGAGAACTATTTCTTTTCTCAAAGAAAATGAAACAGATAACGCGTATGCAAAACCAATACAGGGTGTAATATCGCACGTTGATTTAACTCTTAAAGAGGTTACCTGTGTTGAGGATTTTGGTGTTGTCCCAGTACCCAAGGCACATGCAAGGTATGATGCAGAGTCCCAGTCTGAATTTAGAGAACAACCTAAGCCTATTGAAATAACTCAACCTGAAGGTACTGGCTTTGAAGTGGAAGGCAATCAAATTTCATGGGAAGGTTGGCAACTAAGAGCATCCATCCATCCAGTTGAGGGCCCTGTTTTGCATCAAGTTTCTTTAAATGAAAGACCTATCCTTCATCGTGCATCTCTATCCGATATGGTAGTTCCTTATGGTTCAGCAGACCCCATGCATAGCTGGAAGGCTGTTCATGACGGAACTGAATACGGATTTGGAAACTTAACAAATTCTTTAACTCTGGGATGCGATTGTGTTGGAGAAATTCATTATTTAGACGCAAATATTCTTACATTTGATGGCTCTGTAAATTTTATTGAGAATGCCATTTGTATTCATGAAGAAGATTTTGGAATTCAATGGAAACATGTGGATTTCAATAATTTTATTCCTACTGAAGTAAGGAGATCAAGAAGATTAGTCGTGAGCTCTATTTCTACTATAGGAAACTATGATTACGGAATGTTTTGGTATCTGTATTTAGATGGCACGATTCAAGTTGAAATGAAACTTACTGGAATAGTTGGTATAAGCGCTTTCGATGAAAAGCTGCACAACCCCGAACAAGACTTAAAGATTACTGAAGAATTAGTCTCACCATTACATCAGCATTTGTTTTGTGTCAGGTTAGATTGGGATTTAGATGGAGGTATTAATCAATTACATGAGAGTGAAGTCGTTGCTTTGCCTGTAAGTGAAGACAATCCTAATGGCATGCAATTAAAAAATGTAACTACGCATTTAAAGAAGGAGAAGGAAGCCAAGAGAGATATTTCACCTTCTTCAAGTAGAGTTTGGAAAGTAACAAATCCTGAAAAAATTAATTCCGTAGGACTTCCTGTGGGATATAAGCTGTTGCCTGGGAATACACCGAGTCTTCTAGCCCATCCAGATTCACCACCAGGTATACGGGCGTCTTTTGCTAAACATAATTTATGGGCAACTCCATTTAATGAAGACGAACAATATGCTGGAGGTGCTAACCCAGTAATGCATTCCGGACAAGGCGGTTTAGAAGATCTTACTTCCAAAGACAGAGACATAAGTAATGGTGACTTGGTCATGTGGCATACCTTTGGTCTAACGCATGTACCAAGACCTGAAGATTGGCCAGTAATGCCCGTAGAATATTGTGGGTTCCACCTTATACCTGTCGGTTTTTTTGATAAAAATCCAACGATAAATCTCCCCCCCACTTGTAAAGGAAACAGCAAATCAAATAAAGAAAACTAATTGTCTAAAATAACATTTAGATTCAATTGTTTTTAGGGGTAAGAGAGCTGAAATTTCAGTTCTTTAGATTTTTTCTTTACAATGCCCTTTTTCTGGGGAGGGATCATGAGAAAAACTCTTGTTTTGTGCCTTTTGATAGTTCCTTTTTGTCTTTTGTCTGAAGATGAAGAATTTTCTTACTCTTATTTGGGTCTTTCGTACAACGATGGAGACTCTAAAGGGGCGACTTTAGAGGGTTCACTATGGTTACCTGCGGGTTTTTATTTAAGTGGTTCTGCTGAAAGATCCGATTATCAGATTAAAGGTTCAGAATATGAAAAGAATTCAGAGTCATTACGTTTGGGTATTCATTACTCAATTGCTGACATATTTAAAAAAGCAAGTTATAAGAAATTAGATTTCGAATTCGCAAAATTCTTGGATTTTTACGTCGAGTTAGGACCTAAGAAATGGGAGTTAATAGACCAAGCAGGTGACATTAAATCTAGTACAGACATTAACTTAGTAGGTGGGCTTAGATTTGGAGATTCTGAAGGCTGGGAAGCAAATATTTTCTTTGATAGAAGCAAGCAAGCAGAGATAGAGATAGACCCTAATACCCTTGAAACAAAATATGGTCTAGGAGAGGATACGGAAAGTATCTTTGGTTTTAAGACTGTCAGGAATTACAGCGAAAACATAGCATTTGTTATAGAAGCTGCAGATAAAAGTAGTTCAGGAAATTCCTATACAATTGGTTTTCGTTATAAACTTTAAAAATGCATATAGAACAAATTTGGACTGGTAATGCCTATCGTAATTTTAATTACCTAATAGCTTGCCCTGAAACCGGTGAAACTCTAGCGATAGATCCCTTGGATTACGAAAAGTGTTTATCCAGAGCGAAAGAAAGCGGCTGGGAGATAACTCAGATACTTAATACACATGAACATGGTGATCACACCCCGCTCTATTCTCAGGCGATACATTATTTAATGCTGGAGCTGGAAACTGTAGCGGAGGAGGGCATCCTGAAGAACTTTATGAAACTTTCGTTTCTCAATTAGAGAAACTAGCTGATAACACTTTAATCTACCCGGGTCACGATTACATAACCAACAACCTAGGTTTTACTTTAGATCGTGAACCAGATAATCAAGTTGCTTTGGAGCTAAAAAGAGAATTGGAAGTCTCTCATGATCCTGAAAAACCCTTGGTTACCAGTCTTAAGAAGGAAAAAGAAATTAATACTTTTTTCCGTCTTACAAACCCTACTGTGATTTCGAAGCTTCAAGAAGCTTTTACAGATATGTCAGACCAACCCTCCCCAAAAGAGGTATTTCTTAAACTAAGAGAACTAAGAAACAGCTGGTAAAGAGTTATAAGTTTTTATGGGTCCCGTCGCAAAAGGCTCCATTTGAACTGTTTTTACAGCCGCAAAAATAAACTTCTTTATTTTCTTCAAAAGTTACTTTTTCTGGTAAGAAGTCAGTTCCTTCATGTGACCCGTCGCAAAACGGTTGCTTAGAACTTTGACCGCATCGACACCAATAGTAGCTTTTATCAGTTACAACGGCTTCTTTATAAGGAAATTTTTGTGCAATTTTGGGTTCAGACATTTTCTCCTCCTGTAAAAAAAGCAAGATAACATACTCTAAACCTGCAAAATCCCGATGAGAATGAGATCACTTCTCATTACTCTTTACTGAAAAGTTAAATTTAGCTTTCTACTAACCTATTTTTTCCTTTTATTTATATCTCATAACCTGGTGGGATTCTAAAGCCACCTCGCACATCTCTTATCATTTTAGAAACCTCTATGCAGGTCTTGTCTTCTAAATATGGTCCAGTTACTTGAAGTCCAACAGGTAAGCCTGACTCTGTTAGTCCTATGGGAGTGCTTGTGCTTGGAAGGTTAGCCATAACAGCCGGACCTGCCCATAGAGTTGAATCCCAGTACTCTCTTTCTTTACCATTGATCTTCAAACTTCTCTCATGAAAAGGTCTGTGATCATGTTTAAGGGCTGGCTGAACGCAAACAGGGCATAAAATTACGTCATAATTTTCAAAAAATGCTCTCCATTGTTGTCTCATAAATTGCCTCTTAGCGTTAACTAAAACCCAATCTCTGTAAAGCAAAGTAGCACCTCTAGCTGTTTTTGCCATTGAAGACATATCGTCGTCTTCTACAGTTTTAGCAATCTCATCAATGGTATCAAGAGTCTCTTGAGGAGCGCCCGCTACCATGAGCGGATTAAGTAGCTTGCTGTACACATCATCTGAATCTTTAAAAGAGAATGGAGGAGTTGCGTTTTCAATATTTGCTCCAGCCGATTTTAAATCTTCCACAGTAGCTGATATTAGTTTAGAAGTTTCAGAATCCACCTCAGCATAATCTTCCTCGGGCCAGACAGCTATCTTTAGATCTTCAAGTTTATTTGATCTTGCTTCAGGAAGTTTGAAACTCCAAGCAATATTATCTTGTCCCTGCGGGGCGGCCACAATGTCCATCGCAATTTCTATGTCTTCAGGTGATCTGGCTAATGGACCGGCTACAGACAAGCCATTGCCGGTAGAGATATGACCCGGAGGAGGCGGTAGGTGTCCTACTTCTGAAACAATATTGTAACTTGGCTTATGACCATAGAGTCCACAAAAGTGAGCTGGAGTTCTAATTGAGCCACCAATATCCGAACCTAGTTCCAGAGGCGACATGCCAGAAGCCAGCGAGGCAGCAGACCCACCTGACGAACCTCCTGGTGTTCTTTCAAGATTCCAAGGGTTATTAGTTACTCCATAGATTTCGTTATAACTTTGTATATCAGAAGAATTCAAAGGCACATTGGTTTTTCCAAAAATAATTGCCCCGGCATCCACCAAGTGCTGTACCGCTTCAGCATTTTTTTCAGGGACATTGTCTTTCCAAGCAGGGTTTCCGCCTGTGGAGACCATTCCCTCAACGGAGTACGCATCCTTGATGGTCATGGGCAGGCCATGCAGTGGCCCCATGTCTTCGCCCTTGGAAACAGCTTCATCTGCCTTTTTAGCTTTATCCATCGCTCTGTCTGCATCCAAGGCCACCACAGCATTAAGATCTGGGTTTACTTGTTCAACCCTTTTTAATAAAGCTTCTAAGAGCTCTACTGACGATAATTCTTTGTTCTTTATAAGGTCTACTAATTCATGTGTATTCTTATATATCATTTTTTTTCTCCTCCACTTAATCTATCACCCACAGACTTTTAATCAAGGGAAAGGTTATTTGTATAATGATCTAAAAAGAGCACAAATTGACGATACGTAAAATACTAAAAATGGGTAATCCTCTTCTTCGAGAACCAGCCCTACCATTTGAATCAGAAGAAATAACTTCCGATGAGACCAATGAATTGATTCAGAGTATGTGGGACACTATGGAAGAGTATGGTGGAATAGGGCTAGCCGCACCTCAGATAGGGGTCTCTAAACAATTGGCTGTTATTAGAATTGAAGAAGATAACGAGAGATACCCTGAAGCTGAAGAGTTTGAAGAGATTATCATTTTTAATCCTAAGATAACTTTATTAGATGAGACCTTACAGGGCTTTTGGGAGGGTTGTTTGAGTGTGCCTGGTTTACGTGGAGTAGTATTTAGACCTAGAAAAGTGCAGATCGATTACTTAGATGAATCAGCTAAAGAGAAATCCATTATCGCAGAAGATTTTTTGGCAACTGTATTTCAGCATGAGTTGGATCATCTGTTCGGTAAGCTTTTTATAGATAGGATAGAGGATATCAGTACACTGTCCTTTGAAGACGAATTGGTCTCGGCTGACGAAGAGAAAGAGTTATAGATAGATAGGAAAAATTATGGATATGGAAAAAAGGATTACAGCAGCTTGGCAAGGAAGAATATCGGGTTGCTTACTAGGAAAGCCGGTGGAAGGCCTGTCAATGAGAGAAGGCTATGAGAAATTGAATGCTTTTTTGAACGAAGCTCAGTCTTTTCCCCTAAGGGACTACATTAACTCTGTGGAGCATGACTATATAAGAGGAATAAACAAGAAATGCATGAAGGGCAAAATAGAAAAAGCTGAAATTGATGATGACATAACTTACACAGTTTTATGTTTGATGATGCTAGAGAGATACGGATTAGAATTAAAGAGCGAAGATGTGGCAAGAACTTGGTTGAATATGTTGCCTGCAGGAGCAACTTTTACGGCCGAGAGAGAAGCTTACCTTAACATTTTGAAGTACGCAGACATGGAATTTCAAGTTGGTGGTCCAAAGAAGTTTGAGATAACTGATATCAATGATAATAAATTCAATGATTGGATAGGCGCTCAGATAAGAATAGATCTCTATGGCTGGGTGTTACCCGGGAAACCAGGTTTAGCTTCGGGTCTAGCAAGACAAGACGCTATGCTTTCTCACAGAAGGAATGGGGTTGAATGTTCAGCATTTATTGCAGCCTTGGGGGCTTTAATTCCCATGCATGAGAACAAATTGTCAGCCGTTGAAGCTGCCCTAGAATACATTGATAAGAGCACCGAGACATTAGAGGCTGTACAACTTGGTATTGACAATATGAATAAAAATTTCCTCCCTATTTTGGAAAAGTACCAAGATATGTCTCCAGTCCATAGCTTAAATAATCTTGCACTAGTTGTTTGGGCTTTTTTGTCATTTGAAGATTATGATTCAGCAGTAGGAGAAGCCGTCACAGCGGGGTGGGATACTGACTGCAACGGAGCTACTGTGGGGGGTTTAATGGGCCTCCATAAGGCAGAAATTCCCTCTAAATGGCATGAACCTTGGCAAGGACGAGTTTGTACAACTATTTCTGGATTAGGAGAATTAGCTTTAGAGGATCTGATTGAAAGAACAACTTCATTAGTAACAAAATTTTCGGATCTTGAGGATAAAAGTCCTTAATTTATGTCTGAAATAATTGTCTTTGGAGGTGTAAATCTAGATCAGGTTGTCTACCTCCCCAGGCCCCCTAAAGAGGGAGAGACCTTAGAGGGACAGAGTGTACAAACCTTTTTAGGAGGAAAGGGCGCAAATCAAGCAGTAGCTTTATCAAGATTGGGTGCTTCCGTTTCTTTTGCGGGCAATGTTGGCAAAGATGCTTTTGGTGAAGAACTTACCTCAGCTCTTTTAAACGAAGGTCTTGATCTTTCTATGCTCGGTTCAGTTGATGAAAAAACGGGAACTGCACTCATCAACGTTTTTGAGAATTCTGAGAATCAAATAATTTATGTTCCAGGAGCAAATAAATCAACAAGCCATAAACAAGTTAATTCTGCGAGTTTAAAAGAAGCCAAATTAGTTGTTAGTCAAATGGAAGTAAATACCGAAGAAGTAGAGAAATTTTTTGTTAATTCAAAAGACAAAAACTGCCTGACTATTTTGAATGTTGCCCCATTTAGAATGCCAAGCAAGAAACTTCTTGCACACACAGATGTTTTAGTTTTTAACGAACTAGAATTCTCTCTTTTTCTAGGCATAGAAACTTCTAAATCCCTAGATCTAGATGGCTTAAAAGAAAAAATAACTTCCTTAGATATTGATGATAAGTCTTCTTTAATTGTTACTTTAGGAGAAAGGGGTTTAGTTTGTTATAAAAATAAAACTATGGATTACATTGAAGGACATTCAGTTAAAGCCATAGATACAGTAGGCTCAGGTGATTGTTTCATTGGGGCCTTAACTTTTTCTTTGTTAAAGGGTAAGTCCTTAAAAGAATCGTGCGAATTTGCAAATAAATCCGCAGCAATTTCAGTTACAAGAAAAGGTGCCGCAGCATCTATGCCAACAATTGAAGAGGTTGTGAACTTTAATTAAATTATTTAATTTGATTTCGTTAGGAATGAAAAATTCAAAGTGATTTTAGATAATCAATAACTCGTTCATTAAACAATTGGTTAAATTTATCTACATCTAATTCCAGCGCGACTTTGGTATTAGGCTTTAAGTTTAAGACCTTACCAAAAATTGATTCATTGAATTCACAGACAGTTTCTCCAGAAGTATAGCGACCTTGAGTTTCAACGCTAACATGAGCATCTTCAAAAGTTAACATTTCAGGTTTGAAGACACTGGCCATAGCCAAAGAATCGTACAAGTGGAGACCTTCATCACTGACAAGGTCACTTCTAACATTTATCCAGGGCTCTACTGACTCTTTAACAAAATGGCAGAAAGGATGTTTATTCTCTCCTATAGAGATCATTTCTTCTTTACTCATTCTAGTTTTATGGCAAACATCTAGTGGGATCATGGTAATCGGTATACCGGATCTAAAAACCATGTCTGCAGCTTCTGGATCAGCCCAGACATTAAACTCAGCTGCAGGAGTTATATTGCCAGGTACCTTGGCTGAACCAGCCATCATAGTAATGCTATTAATATGGTTAGTGACATCCGGGAATTCTTTCAATGTAATAGCTATATTTGTTAGCGGTCCAATAGTTACTAGCTCTACCTCTCCCGAATTTTCTTTGCAGGTTTTATAAATGAACCTTGCAGCATCCTCCTCACCCTTATCAGGTTTCACTAATGGCGTTATTTGTTCCATCTCTTTTCTTTGACTTAGCCACATTCTTGATTCATTTCTATCTTTGTTGAATGTATTAGGCGGTCCGGATCTAAGAGGTATGTCTTTTTTGAATTGTTCAATTAAGTAGGCTGCATTACTGTAGCCTCTTTCAACAGGAACATTACCTTGAACGGTTGTGATACCAAGAATTTCTAGCTCAAGTGAATTGAAAGCCATCATTATGGCAAAGCAGTCTTCAGGATCTCCGCCTTTTGTTCCCATTGCAGGATCTGTATCAATAATAATCTTCTTTTTCATACTTAAAGTTTGGTCTTAAAGATGGAGGAATATGAAATAAGTAATTTATTGATTGCGAGATTCTTCTCTAATCCGCTTAAACTCATTACCTTCGTACCACTTTGGCCATGTATCTGAATCGGCCAGATATTTAACCATGTTCGCAGTTATGGTTAATTGGTCAGCAAAGCCACTCAAATCCCAGTTGGGATCGTATTCATCCGATGCTTGATGATAATGTTTCGCAGTGTATTCATCGGCAAAAACCCTTCCTGCTTCCATGCCTCCGTCGACCTTATCAAAACCACCGTCTGCATAAAGTACTGGAACTCCTTTTTTAGCTAAACTTATATGGTCTGAACGATAGAAAAATCCTTTTTCAGGTAGTGGATCTGGGATTATGTATTTACCTACTTTATCGAGTTCAACTTTGAGGATATCTTCCAATTCTGAAGCTCCGTGTCCTACTACTATTACATCCTTAGTTTTTCCTACCGGCAGAACAGCATCAAAATTATAGCCGGCAACTATATTTGATAATTTTACAGGGGGGTATTCTGCAAAGTATTCAGATCCTAGCAGACCTGATTCTTCCGCCGTAACTGCTAAAAACAAAAGAGACCTTTCTGACTCAACTGTACTAAAGTAATTAGCTAATTCTAACAACCCAGCTGTACCGGATGCGTTGTCAACTGCACCATTGTAGATATTGTCTCCAGATTCCTCTTCTTTGATTCCTAAGTGATCCCAATGAGCCATCATGAGAATATATTCATTAGGTTTTTTATAACCATTTTTTACTGCAGCAACGTTATGGGAGATAGAGAACTCAACTTTATTAATGAGAGCCGCATCTAATGTTAAGCCAGTCATTTCTACATATTGAAAGTCAGCCTTCAGTGCATTTTGCTTCAGAGCATTTAAATCGAGATTAGCTTCATTAAAAAGGTCTTCTGCCACTTCACTGGTAATCCAAGCTTCAACTTTAATCCGGCTTTTTCCCATATCTTCTCGTTTGAGGTCTATTTGCTTTCCAGACCAACTTGTTTCAACAACTTGCCAAGGGTAAGCCGCTGGGGCTGTGTCATGAATGATTAAAACAGCTTCAGCTCCCTGCCTTGCAGCTTCCTCAAACTTATAAGTCCATCTTCCGTAATAGGTCATGGACTTACCATTAAAGAGCTTGGGGTCTTCGGTCCAGAAACCTGGATCGTTAATCAGCATTACTGCAGTTTTTCCTTTTACATCTAGGTTTTTGTAATCATTCCAACCGTATTCAGGAGCTACTATTCCATAACCAACAAAGACTAATTCACTAGATCTTACCGACACACCTTCAACCACTCTTTTAGTCCAATAGACGGATTCAGATCCAGGTTTAAGTATTCGCGGTTGATCATTTTTAGTAATAGACAAAAAGGAACTATCCAAATTGACTGTCATCTTACTGAGAGGAACTTCTAAGTAATAATCACCTTTTATTGAGGGTAGTCCCATTTTTTGGAATTCGTTTTTGAGATACAGCTTTGTTTTTTCTCCGCCTTGGCTACCAGGACTTCTGCCTTCAAATTCATCAGAGGCAAGGATTTTTATATGTTTGTGAAGGTTAGCTTCTTTAATCTCGTTGGCTGGTTGGTCGCAACCTTGAATAAATAAAGATATTAAAATTAAGAATAAAAGTTTCATTAGTATCTCCTTAGGTTAGGCTCTCTTGATTGATAGCCCTCCATCCACAGGCAAAACAGCGCCATTTACAAATGAAGCTGCCGGTAAGCACAGGCTCAAAGTCATATGTGCCACTTCTTCTGGTTCTCCATACCTTTTTAAAGGTACTCTTCGTCTGGCATAAATTTGTTTATCCTCTGTAGGTATAGCTGCTGTCATAGTGGTATTGATAGGACCTGGACAAATACAATTGACTGTAATCCCCTGTGATCCAAGTTCAGCAGCTAAAGATCTAGTCAAACCAATAACGCCATGCTTTGCAGAAGTGTATGGGCTAATTCTGGGGGTAGCACCCATACCCTCAGTGGAAGAAATATTAACTATTCTTGCGCAATCAGATTCCCTAATAAAAGGGAGGGCAGCTCTAATTAAATTTACCTGACCTTTAAGAAGAACGTCAAAAGTCTTATCCCAGCTTTCCTCATAATTTTCATCATCAATAGTTGTCGGAATCGATATCCCTGCATTATTTACAAGTATGTCTAACTGACCAAACTCTTTGATTACATTAGTTACGGCTTCGTTTATATTTTCTTGATTGGTAACATCTAAAACTTGTTTGAGACAAGTCCCTTCTGAAGAACCAATTTCTTTGGCAACTTCATCAATTTGCTTTTCGTTAATGTCTGAAACCACAACCTTAGCTCCTGCTTCAGCAAAAACAAAAGCGGTTGCTCTTCCCATTCCATTGCCTGCACCGGTAATTAAGGCAACCTTTCCTTCGACGGATCTAGATAGTTTAGTAAGTTTGGCCATTGTTAAGAAAATTAGTCTAAATTATTTTTTCATATTAAGCTAAGTGCTAGGATATCCAATCAAAACTTTAAGGAAAAAATTGAGATGACAGATTTAGCAACATTAAAAAAAGATGGGGATGTTTCAGTTATTACATTGGATGACGGTAAAGTTAATGTTTTTTCACCCGCAATGATTGAACAACTTAATGCGCTTTTAGATGAAGTTCCAGAAGATAAGGGGTGCTTATTGATTCAAGGAAAAGAGGGTATGTTTTCTGCTGGCTTTGACCTTAAAGTTATGCAGGGAGGGGACACCGATGCCATGTCTAAAATGGCTTCCGGTGGTTTTAGGCTTTTAGCCAGAGTTTTCAGTTTTCCAAGACCGGTCGTGGCATCTTGCAGCGGTCACGCAATTGCCCTAGGGGCTTTTATGCTTTGTTGTGCTGATTATCGTGTCGGAGTTAAGGGTGAGTTCATAGTTCAAGCAAACGAAACTAGAAATAACATGTCCATTCCTACTCCAATCTTGGAGATTTCTAGATCGAGAATTGCTAAGGCACATTGGTACAGAGCCATATTAAACGCTGAAGCTTACAATATAGAGGACTCAATTAAGGCAGGGTATTTAGACGAGGTAGTTGATAAAGAAGATTTATCAAGTAGAGCTATGGAAGTTGCTACTGATTTAGCTACATTAGGCCACCCTCACTACAAACTAACAAAGGAATTAGACCAGAAAGATACTTTAGAAAAAGTCTTATCAACAATATCTGGCAGTGATTCTTAGTTAAAGTAGAAGGCCTACAGACTAAACTGATTACATATTTACTTGGTTTTTGTTAACCTACGCATCCTTTTTGGGGCCATAGCTCAGCTGGGAGAGCGTCTGGTTTGCATCCAGGAGGTCGTCGGTTCGATCCCGACTGGCTCCACCAAATTTAACAGGTACTTTTTTAAGCAAAAACTTGTATCTAGGGCTTATAAGTAGTAAGTTCACACATATATATGAGCAAAAACTAGTTTTTTTGGAGCTTTTGCTAAGTTTTTTATTTTTTGGGGAGAAACATGAAAAAATTTCTATATTTGATAATAGCAACTGGTTTGGTATTTCCTGTCTTTTCTGCAGACGAGGATGAAAACAGGGGCGGTATTGAAGAAGTAATAGTCACGGCAGAAAAACGTGAAGCTTCGATTATGGACACCGCCATTTCTATAACAGCTTTTGATGAATCATTAATCGAAACTTTAAATCTAAGGAACCAAGAGGATTTGCAGAATTTTATTCCTGCTACAACTATTCAGCCCTATGATATTTCAATTAGAGGAATAGGTAGGGTTTTTAGAGCACTGGGAGGAGACCCGGGTATTGGTACATACCAAGATGGAGCTTATTCAGAGGACTTTGGTATAGCCTCAACTGATAACGCTCTTTATGATATTGCAAGAATTGAAGTACTTCGTGGACCGCAAGGAACCTTGTACGGAAGAAATAGTATTGGAGGTGCAGTTAATTTTATTACTAACAGGCCTTCACAAGAGTTTGCAGCAGAGATTAAAACCATTACTGGAAGCTATGGAACAGCGGAGGTATATGCTTTTCTCAATGGGCCTTTAACAGACAATCTAAGTGCGAGATTAATAACTACACATCGTATCAGGGGTGGAACCATCGAAGACTTGGCAGGACATGAAGATCTGGACAGTTATGATGATGAAAACCACACCATAGCACTTCGTTGGGAAAATGATAACTTCACAGCTGATTTCAGAGCTAATGCAAGAAGTTATGGAAGAATTCTCGGTGGAGCACAAGGTGCTGGAGCTATTGTAACCAGTCAATATGGTAGCAATAGCAGACCTAATAATTTGATGGCTCATGGCTACCGTCAAGTTGATCCTACTGTAGCCGCTTGTGCTACCTTATTTGACAGAACGAATCCCCTTTGTCCTGTTACTGGAATGACAATTCATTCTTTTAACCACAATGATATAGCTAGATATGGTCAGTTCATAGTGCCCGGGGTAGATGCAATCGAAAGTGGTTTTGCTGATCCAAACTACGCTTATGGATACGATCAAGGCATTCTAGATGCCACAACATTTGGAGATGGAAAATCAGTTCCTAAATTAAAGGGCACTGACTTGAAAGTAGCTACTAACGGTATGAATGATGAATATTTTAATCATTCAGCCGGTACCATAAACTTAGCATGGGACATAAATGATAAACTTACCCTTAAGTACATCGGAGCTTATACAGATTATCTTTATACCCGTATCACAGATAATGACTTAACAGGTAACATAGTCTTAGATGAACAGTTTTATGCTGAACAAGAAAATGAGAACTGGCAGAACGAGGTACAGGTTTTTTGGGATATTACTGACAATTGGAACGTAATATTCGGATTATTCGAATACCATAATGAAATTGATCAGGACTTAGATTTCTGGACTGACACTGGGCCTGGAGCCGGAACGCAACGATCTGGTGCAGCCAATTATGGAATTTTAGGAGCTACCGGATTACCTACTATCGGTAGCCCTTTCCTTGATTGGTATGTAGCTGGAAGAGATGCTAGTCCTTTAGGTCTTCCGGCAGGCGTTGGACTGTTTGGTCCAACACTAGGTACCGATCCTGTAGTGGGAGCTTCTCAAACCCAAGTTGGAATTTATTCAGCCCGCGATGTGGGTTGTGGCATAGTTGATCTGTTTGGCTTGGTGCCTACTCCTGATTTCAGTGACCCTCATTTAACATCAGTATGCTTCTTGGAAGGTCCTTGGACTGGAGATGTTGGAGGTTCTGTTAGCAATGGACCGATTACACCAGGAACGACCTTTATTTGGCAAACTGAAAATAAGACGGACGCTTACGCAGTTTATTTCCAGACTGAAGCTCAGATAAATGATACTTGGGCAATAACGGTTGGAGCTTCCTGGCACGAAGATCAGAAGGTTGCACAAGAGAACCTTTTTCTTTACCAAGAATCTCAGTTAACCCCAGCTGGTTTGTATGCATATAATGTAGCCACTGGAGCGCTTAATGCTGACGGTACGCCAACTGGTAATGAACATGTTCGTTTGAGGGGTATTCCAATGAGTCGTTCTATTTACAGGGCGATGGAGAGAGATTTTGAAGATGTTACTTGGCGTGTAAATGTTGATTACTCACCAACAGATAATGTCCTTTGGTATCTTTCTAATACTACTGGGTATAGAGCTGGTGGTTTTAATTTGGGTTACTTCTCTCCCTTCCCCAGCTATGACCAGGAAGAAGTTCTTTCAACCGAGTTAGGGTATAAAGGGACTCATTTAGATGGCCAATTGCAAATCAATGCATCAATTTATAAATATGTTTATGAGAATATACACGCGCAAATGACAACAGCGAGTTTCCTGGGTGGAACCGGTACTTCTGTTCAAGGCTTTCCAGAAGCTGATACAAATGGTGTTGAAATGGACTTCATATATGCGCCAAATGCGGATCTTGTGATTGGAGGAAATGCCAGTTATACAGATGCTTCCTATTCTGAAGAATATATCCAGCCTACTGGAAACATTGGCGTTATTGATGTAAATAACCCTGAGTCGCCTACTTCCTTGTATTCGATTTCTGAGCGAAATGTACCTATAAAGGGACTACAAATGCTCAGGATTCCTAAGAGCAAGATGGCTTTTTATGCAAATTTAACGAAGGATGCATTAGGGGGAACCATTGATTATCTTGTAACTTATTCCTGGACTTCCAGTATAAATTGGGACGATAGCCAAATAGCTATAGATAAGTCACCTGATTTTAGCAGGATGGACTTAAAGGCTACTTGGACTAATAATGAACAAGATTTAGAAATTATGGCTTTTGTAAATAATGTTCAAAATGTGATTGGTGTCAGGAATATGTGGCGTCAAGGCGAGGACCAAGGATACCAAAGGTCCATAGCTCCAACCCTACCACGTATGGCAGGCATCGGCTTTACATATAAATTTGACTAATCTATATAAAAGAAGAGAAAAAAACCTGCCTTAAGGCAGGTTTTTTTTATCGTGTGCTTCCCTCATACTCTCCCAACTTTGTAAGGAAAGTTAATCATAAATATTTAGATTTTACGTAATCCAGACTTTTCTTCAGTGAACTAACCATAAGATCAATATCATCATCATTGATAATAAAAGCAGGACCTAGGCAGATTATGTCTCTGTATTCTCCGGTCCCTCCAGGATAGAAGAAAACTCCGTTTTCTAGGCCTTTACCAACAATTTGATTGGTAATCTTTTCTTTCTCATCAAAACTGATAAGGCCTTCTTTTTCTTTGACTATCTCAACTCCAATAAGTAAGCCTTGGCCCCTTATTTCTGCAACTAAAGGATGTTGTCCCAATTCGGATAAGAGTTTTTGCTTTAACTGATCTCCCAGTGGGTTAACTCTTTCACACAAATTTTCTCTTCGGAGTATTTTGAGTACAGTAGTAGAGGCAGCGCAAGACTGTGGTAGAGCTGCGAAGGTATGGAACATGACCTCATAACCCGCTTTCAAAATTGAATCTGCTATTTCATTAGTACTATATGTTCCTGAAATTGCGGCATAACCCGCAGCCATTCCTTTACCGGCGACTAGGATATCGGGTCTGAGGTTATAAAAGTTGCTGGAAAAATCGACACCGGTTCTACCAAACCCTGTCATCACCTCATCGGCAATTAGTAGGATGTCATTTTCCTTCAAGATTTCTTGAGCTTCCTCCCAATAACCTTCAGGAGGGTAAATGGCTCCCCCACTTGATCCGTTAATCGGTTCCATCAGTAAAGCAGCAATATTGTTTGGCCCTTGGGCTTTAATTACTTCTTTTAAGTTATCGAGGTAATAGTTTTTTGCTTCAGGATGAAAGCTTCCTAACGGACACCTTAAAGGGTAGGGCGTTTCAATTGTGCTAGGAGCTGGAACATAACTCTCTAAACCTCTCTTTCTTGCTGTATGACCAGATATTCCTGACATATTCAGAGTCGTTCCGTGGTAAGAGAGAGATCTCGTCAGGATGATATTTTTTTCTGGTTTGCCTCTGCTGGCTTGGAATTGAATAGCTAGCTTAACTGCAGATTCATTAGCTTCTGAACCACCAGAAGATAAATGTATTCGAGTTAAATGTGAAGGTAACCAGTGGTTTCTTAATTCATCTAATAGTTCTTCTCTTTCAGGAGTTAAAAAGGGAGGTAGAACATAAGTATTATTAAGAGAAGCTTCCTTTATTGCTTCAGCTACTTCCTCTCTACCGTAGCCTATATTGTTAACAATTGCTCCACTAGCAGCATCTAGAATTTTTTTTCCTTCAGGAGTGTAAAGATAAGCACCTTCAGTTTTTACTATGTTTAGACCCGCATCTTTAGGAAGGAAAGGCCATTTAATCATTTCTCTTAAAAAAATTAATTATTGAAACTGTTTTAAACTGCCGTTTTCTTCTTCTTATTGGCTACTTCTTTATTTTTTGATTCTTCTATAATCTGACGACCAAGAGCTTCTACATTGGGTATTTCATCATCTTTTAATTCTGCCATCCATTTTTTTCGTTTCATCGCTTCTTTTAAGTAAGGAGCTAACTCTTCCATTTTTTCCTTTTCTCTAGCAGATTCCCTTTCTTTAAATTCAGGCATAACATCTGACGCGAAGAGCTCAAGAGCCTCACAAATGTGTTCATGTTTATTTCGTCCACCTTGTTGAATGAAGGTTACTTGGTCTACTCCAGTTTTTTCGAATTTTTTTAGGTAGGTAGTCAGCTCTTCAGGGGTACCAATTCCAGGGGTTTCAGCTTTAGGAGGCACCTTCATATGTAGTATTGATTTACCTTCTGTTTTTATTATATTTTTTTGAAAATCTTCCCAAATATTAGTCCTGCCTGGCTTATTAATGCCGAATACATAGTGATGACCAAGTCCGTAACTAAAGAACTGAAAACCTTCTTGCATTCTTCTTACTGCTTCGTCGTGATCTTTATGACAACCGAAGGAAGTGACCATAGCAATATTCGGATTTATGGTGTGCCCGATGGGGACACATTCTTCTTTTAAAATCTTGTAGTAATCATCGACCCATAGTTTAGCTTCATCCGGGTCTACGAAAGCAAAGGTCAGGGCACCAATACCAAGTCTAGCAGCCAATTTAATTGTCTCTCTATTTGAACAAGCTACCCATAGAGGAGGGTGGGGTCTTTGCAAAGGCTTGGGTACGACATTTCTACAAGGCATAGAAAAATACTCACCTTCGTAGCCCGGATAAGGCTCCATAGCCATCATATTGCAAGTCTGCTCAACCGCTTCTAGCCATTGGTTCCTTTTTTCTTCAACCGGAATTTTGAATCCTCCCAGTTCCGCCAAAGAGGAAGATTCTCCTGTTCCAAACTCTACTCTGCCATTCGAAACCAAATCTAGAGTGGCTACTTCCTCTGCTACTCTTGCGGGATGGTTGTAGTTGGGTGGCATTAGTTTAATTCCATGCCCTAGGCGGATATTCTTAGTACGTTGTGAGCAAGCGGCTAAAAAAACTTCAGGAGCAGAAGAGTGGGCATATTCTTCTAAAAAGTGATGTTCTACTTCCCAGACATAATCTATTCCAAGGTTGTCTGCCAGTTCCACTTGATCCAATGCATCTTGATAAAGTTTTAGTTCATCATTTTCTTTCCAAGGTCTGGGTAATTGATGTTCATAAAAGATTCCAAATTTCATTTCTTCCCCCCTATGGCTACTAACTTAAATAATTTTAAAAACCTATCAGTACATTGTAGGACACAAGTAGAGCTAAAAGAACTAGAAGTACTAAAGTTACCCAGAGAAATACTTTTATACCTAATTTTGGTTGGAGATCTGGTTCTAGCTTACTCACTAAATAAATAGCTATAGCATTTATTAAAGGCAGAACTAGAGCTGCCCATATACCCGCTATTAATAATAGACTTACTGGATTCGGAAAAAGGAAATAAATAGTTCCACTAATGATTGGGACTATACAAGCAAAGGCTCTGGTTAAAGATAGCCGAGTAATTTTTTTTTCTTTTATTATTCCTAAAACTAATAAGTAATCTGGCAGAACCCTAGTTTGTGCAGCTACTCCCGATAAAGTTGTTGAAAACAAGATAAAAAATCCACCTATAAGAAACATCCATTTTGCCCAACTACCCAAGACTTCAGTAAACATGTTGGTGAGAGTAGATATTAAGTCCCCGTTAGGCGGTGGATAAAGGTCAAGTGGGTGAAGAACCGCTGCACCTAGGATAAAAAATGGCAAAGTACCTAGCACCATAAAAAATAAGGTGGCCCAAACATCTGTTTGCATGACTTTGATCCATGTTTTTATGTTTCCTTTATCGGCGTCAGCTTCTTTTCCATATCCCTTTTCAAGGCACCAGTATGAGTAGGCCATAATCTCTCCAGAGTTTATTCCTGTGTAGCCGTATACAGCTAGTGCTAGAGCTAAATATTCAAATGGAAAATCAAAAGAAAAACCATAGGCCAGCTGGTCAAAACTAACTTGGTATTCTGTAGATTGAATGGCTATGGAGATAATTAAAGTTATAGCTGAGAAAGCAATGACAATGGTGAGCATTACTTTTTCTAAAGATTTGTATGAACCCCAAAACAGTATTCCAGAAGTTACTAAACTTAGAATGACTACCCACCAGCCGGGTGAAAAAAAAGGAACCAAGATGTTCGCAGCTTCAGCGGCAGAACCTATAATACCTCCACCCCCAGCTAAAGCTGGGATTGCCCCCAAAAGCAGAATCCAGACAGCCCAAGAAGATTTTTTTTGTCCTATTTTCGTGCTGGGACCGGGAATTTCAGAAAAACTTTCTAAAAAAGTTTTCTTAGTAACGATTACATACCTGGCAATTTCCGCTTGTACAATGGATTTACTAATGGTGCTAAATATCACCCACCAGAGGAAAGCAAAACCGGCTGCGGCACCTAAAAGGGATGTTAAAATTAACTCTCCACTGCCTACGACACTTCCGACAACTATAACGCTTGGACCCACATATTTTAGGCGTTGAATGAAGGTCTTAGGTGCTTGTATCATATTGGGAAATCTTTATTGATGGATTTTGTACTATTTTATGAAACAATCCACAATTTTTTAGCAGGATCACTATATACATGCACTTTAAAGGACACGGAGACATAAAGATAGCAGCGGACGTTTGGGGTTCTAATAACCAAGAATTGGTCATCTTATTGCACGGAGGGGGTCAAACCAGACACGCTTGGGGAGAAACCGGAAAAAAATTAGCGGAAGCTGGCTACCATTCCGTTGCTTTAGATTTAAGGGGTCATGGTGACAGTGAATGGGACGCAGATGGTGATTATTCAATCAGAGCTTATAAAGATGATTTAGTCTCTGTTATTAATGAGATAGGACAGCCAGCAAGGCTAGTTGGTGCTTCTTTGGGGGGTATGGCTTCTTTAGCATTGGCTGGAGATGAAATTAATTCAAATTTATGTACAGCTCTTATTATGGTTGATATAGGAATTTATCCAGATCCAGTTGGTTCAGACCGGATCGTCAGTTTCATGTTATCAGGTGAACAAGGCTTTGATTCTTTAGAGGATGCAGCGAAATCTATTTCGGATTATTTACCTCATCGAAAACAACCAAAAGACCCAGAGGGATTAAAAAAGAATCTTAGATTGAAAGATGATGGAAGATATTACTGGCACTGGGATCCCAGATTTATTCGAAGAAGACCGGGCTCAAGAGATAGGGGCTACTTTGATCTTCAATTAAAAGCTGCTGAAAAAGTAACTATTCCTGCTTTATTGATAAGAGGTGCTCTAAGTGATGTCGTTACTATGGAAGATGTAGACTATTTCTTGTCGGTGATCAGTCATGCAAAATTTGTAGAAATTGAAAAAGCAGCACACATGATAGCCGGTGACAGGAATGATATTTTTGCTGAGGAAGCTATCAAATTCTTGAAATCTCTTTAGCGTTTTGAAAGAAAAAGCATTTTCTATCTGATACCATCTTCCTATGTTAATTATTGGACTTACTGGAGGCATCGGAAGTGGCAAGTCGGTTGCTTCAGATAAATTCGCTTCACTTGGTATAACGGTTGTAGATGCTGATGTTGCTTCAAGAACAGTTGTGGAACCAGGGATGCCAACGCTTAAAGAAATTGAATCACATTTTGGTTCAGAAATTATTGCAGGTGATGGGCAATTAGATCGAACTAAACTTAGAGAAATTATCGCTTCAGATGCTGCAGAAAGAAAATGGCTTGAGTCTGTTCTTCACCCAAGAATAGGGGAACAGATAGCTAAGGAAATTGCAGAATCCACCAGCCCCTACACTTTATTCGTAGCACCTTTATTGTTAGAGACCAATTCTCAAGAAATGTGTGCCAGAGTAGTGGTTGTTGATGTGCCTAAGGAAGTGCAAGTTGAAAGAACCGCAGAGAGAGATGAAGTTTCTACTGATCAAGTTGAACAAATGGTTTCAGCCCAAATGGAAAGAGAGAAGAGGCTAGAAAAAGCAGACGATGTTTTGGTTAATACAGGCACGATAGAAGAATTGGAAAAAAAAGTTGAAGAGTTACATGAGAAATATCTTCAGATGGTCGAATGAAAAAAAAAGTAAATTGCCCACAATGCAAAACCCCAGTTGAGTGGAAAGAGGGCAATACATACAAACCTTTCTGCTCGAAGAGATGTCAGCTTTTAGATCTAGGATCTTGGGCTAGTGAAAGAAATAAAATAGCCGGAAGTTCTTTATTTGACTCGGAAGAGGATTTAGAGGAAATAACAAAGCATTAGTAAGACCAAAATCTGCTAATTCCAGCAATACCATAGGCGCCATTTTCTTCAGCTTTTAATAAGTCTTCTTTTCCTAACCCACCCAGTGCATAGACTGGCAGCTTAGTTTCTTTCGTTAATGCAGAGAATTTCTTCCAGCCCATAGGTTTTTGATTTTGATGCGAAGAAGTTTTATTTACCGGAGACAGAAATATGTAATCTGCATCTAAAATTTCTGCTTTCTTAATATCTTCTTCATCGTGACAGGAAATGCCAAAAAATTTATTCTTTTCCACTGGTCTTTTGGTTGAGTCCTTTAAATCTATGCCGGTTAGATGTAAGCCAGAAAATCTACTTATCAGGTTACTTTGATGATAAGAATTGATTATGACTGAGATATTGAATTCAGCAGTAATAGTTTCTAACAAATCTAATTCCTCTTTAACCTTAGATTCGTCAAGAGTCTTCCTTCTGTATTGAAATACAGAAACATTATTTGAAGCTGATCTTGAAATTGCAGTAAGCAGTTTTTCGGAGGTATCTGTTTCAGGCGTAATCGGATATATTCTGGGTAGATCCATTCCTAGCTTCGGTAGTCACTGTTAATCAAGACGTAATCTTCAGTCAGGTCTGAAGTGAGAACAGAGAAACTATCTTTACCCTCATTTAGAATAACCCTTATTACTACTTTCTTAGATTTTACAGATTTTGAAGCCTTCGTTTCGCTGTGCTTAGGGTCTCTCGAACCCCTGGTAACTAAGGGAGTGTCATTTAATTTAATGGAAACTTTTGCGATATCAGAAATACTGTCAGCTCTTCCAACGGCCGCTAGAATTCTTCCCCAATTGGCATCATTTCCATACATTGCTGTTTTTACTAAAGGCGAGTGTGCAATTGTAAAAGCCACGTCTCTAGCCACAGTCTTATTTCTTGCTTTCTCTACTTTGATCTCAATTTCCTTCTTTGCTCCTTCTGCATCTCTAATAATGTCTTGGGCTAAAGATTGAAATAATTGCACTAGCTCTTGTTGAAATTTTTTTATTTCTTTTGATTTACTTCTTACTTTGATGCCTGATTTACCTGTAGCTACTAACACTGAGGAGTCATTCGGAGATGTATCTCCATCGACAGTAATTCGTTCAAAGCTTTCTGATAGAGCTTCATTATGTAATTTATGCAGAAGCGATTGATTTATATCTGCATCAGTAAATACAAAGCTTAAGAGAGTAGCAAAGTCTGGTCTTATCATTCCAGATCCTTTTGCGAAGCCAGTGATATTGATACTCTTTTTTCCTTTAACTAAAGTTTTAGAAACCAGCTTAATTTTAGTATCAGTAGTTAGTATTGCCTTGGCTACTTTTCTCCAATTTGTAGGTTTTAACGAACTGTAAGCCTTTTTAAATGCTGTTATATGCTCTTCTGCATTCAGGGGCTCACCTATAATGCCAGTAGAAAAAGGCAATACATCTTCAGTGTTAAGATCTGCATACTCAGAAATTTCTTTACAGCATTTAAGGGCATCCAGCTCGCCTGATTTACCATTACCTGCATTTGCGTTTCCTGCATTGATTAAAAGAATTTTTTCTTTATTGCTTCCATTCTGAAGATGCTTTTTGGCTATTATTACAGGCGCAGCTTGAAAGGCATTGCTTGTAAACTTACAACTAATATTAGCCTTACTTTCTAGTTTTATGACGACACTATCATCCCTTTTGCCATAACGAGAATTGCTCGAGGAACTAGACAATTCAACGCCTTCTATATTTTGTATAGCTGCCATATATCTAAATTTTATTTCTTGTTAGCGTTTTTTCTCGCCATCTTGGCTTCGTATCTTCTGAGCCTTCTATTGCCTTGTTCTTGCGATTGAGGACTTTGTGGCTGGGATTTTTTTTCAGGTTCATCAGAGCTAAATGCAGACTCTGTATTTTGATGTTCTACTGTCTTCTTTCTTCCCAATTTTTGGATTCTCTCTAGTTCTTCTGGAGCATCGACTTCTATCTCGACCCTTGCTAAAAACCTTGTAGCCTCTGCTCTGATATTTTCAAGTAACTCCTCAAATAAGGCGAAGGATTCTTTTCTGAATTCCAACTTTGGATTCCTACTACCATAACTTCTCAGTCCAATTCCTTGCCTTAAGTAATCAACTGCTCCTAAATGTTCTTTCCAAGCGTTATCAATTATTTGAAGAAGAATTTGTTTTTCAAAATCTCTCATAACTGGACCAATGGCCTCTCCTTTGGCCCTGTAGCTGGCAGTAGCTGCAGAATATATTTTTTCACTAATATCCTGTTCATTTAAATTGGAATCGCTCTCTAACCACTCTTGTAAAGGTATCTGGAGGCCAAAGTTATTATGAACTGATGTCTCCAATCCTTTGATATCCCACTGCAGAACCGGTACTTGTTCAGGAATAAACTCACTAATTTCATTTTCAATTACGGTTTGTCTCATGGAGTCTAGTAAATCACTTATATCTGCAGATTCCAGTACAGAATTTCTTTGCGAATAAACTATCTGTCTCTTTTCGTTAGCCATATCATCGTATTCAAGAAGCAATTTCCTTATATCAAAGTTCCTGCCTTCAACGCGTTTCTGAGCTCTTTGTATAGCTCCGCTAAGCATTCTGTGCTCTATTGCTTCGCCGTCTTCCAATCCCAAACCTTGCATCATGTTCTTTACTTGGTCAGAAGCAAAGATTCTCATTAAAGAATCTTCTAAGGAGAGATAGAATTTAGATGAACCTGGATCGCCTTGTCTCCCAGACCTTCCTCTTAATTGATTGTCTATCCTTCTGGATTCGTTTCTTTCAGTTCCTATAACATGCAAACCACCGCAATCTATTACCTTTTTATTTCTTTCTTGCCAGTCAGAATATATTTTTTCTTTGGAAATATTATTTCCGCCTTCTTGCTTCCCAAGTTCCGCTTCCCAGTTACCACCCAAGACAATATCCGTTCCTCTTCCTGCCATATTGGTGGCTATGGTTACAATTCCAGATTGACCTGCTTGCGCAATTATTTCAGCTTCTCTCGCATGATTTTTGGCATTTAAAACTTGGTGATTAATGTTTTTTTGTTTTAAAAGGGCAGAAACAATTTCTGAACTTTCTAAAGAAGCAGTTCCAACTAACACAGGATTTCCCTTATTTCTGAATTCCTCTATTTCTTTGACGACTGCCTCAAACTTTTCTTTTTCGGTTAAATAGACTACATCATTGTTATCTTCTCTTATCATTGGCTGGTTAGTGGGGATTTCAAGAACTGAAAGGTTATATATTTCCATGAATTCCTGAGACTCAGTACTCGCAGTTCCTGTCATTCCAGCTAATTTTTCATATTGCCTAAAATAGTTCTGAAAGGTGCATGAAGCTAGAGTTTGACTTTCCAGTTGAATAGGAACACCTTCTTTCTGTTCTATCGCTTGATGAAGTCCATCCCCCAGTCGTCTACCGGGCATAGCTCTGCCTGTATTATCGTCTATTAGAACTATTTGATTTTCTTGAACTAAATAATCTACATCCTTTTGGAATAAGAAGTGAGCTCTTAGAGAGGATTGAATGTAGTGAAGAAGTCTTAAGTTCGCTGAAGAATATAAACTTTTCTGTTCGTTGAGCATGTCAGCAGATTGCAATAACTTCTCAACATGATCATGACCCAATTCAGTTAATTCTACTTGTCTAGACTTCTCATCAATTAAGAAGTGTCCCTCTTCTTTAATCACCTTGTTGCCTTCTTCATCTTCTGAGACTTCCTGTTGTTTAAGTTCGGGGATAAATCTAGCTATTTGGGTATAGATCTTTGATGTATCTTCTGCTGCACCTGAGATAACCAATGGGGTTCTTGCTTCATCAATTAAGATGGAATCCACTTCATCAACAATTGCAAAGTAAAAGTCTGTCATGACTCTTTCTTCTTGACTTATGGCCATATTATTTCTCAAAAAATCAAAACCAAGTTCATTATTGGTTGCATAGATAACATCTGCTTCATATGCAGCTTTCCTTTCTTCCAAGCCCTGACCCGATACAATAAAAGCTACTGTCATGCCTAGACCTTCATAAATTGGTTTCATCCATTCTGCATCTCGTTTAGCCAAATAATCGTTTACAGTTACTAATACAACTTTCCTTTCTGTAAAAGAATTGAGATAAGCAGGAAGAGTAGCCACCAAAGTTTTTCCTTCACCAGTTGCCATTTCAGCAATTTGACAATTATGTAAAGCTATTCCGCCTAATAGTTGGCAATCGAAATGGCGAAGATTAAGCTTTCTTTTCGCAACTTCTCTAGTGACAGCAAAGGCCTCCGATAGCAAATCATCTAGACTTTCTTCAGACCGATATCTTTTAATAAAATCTTCCCTCAGGTCTGCTAATTCAGAATCACTTAATGCAGAAAAATTCTCTTCTAATTTGTTAATAGATTTAACTAAAGGCTCGATTTTCTTTAGTTTCTTGCCAGTTTTTGAACTAAAAATTTTTCCAAAAATACTCATTGCTTTAAATTCTCAGGTAAATTTTACAACTTGTAAGGATTATTTTCCGAATAAGGATCAGAAATTATCCAAGACTGGGATCTATTATCGGGTCTAAATAGGTTATTGGTGAACTTTTAGGGTCATCATAAGAAAGGATTTCCCAAGCCTCAGGTCTAGAAATTAATTCTCTCAAAAGAGCATTATTAACTGTATGGCCAGATTTATAGCCCTCAAAAGAACCCACTAAGTTATGTCCCAGTAAATATAAATCTCCGATTACATCCAGAATTTTATGTTTAACCATTTCATCTTCAAACCTTATGCCTTCTTCGTTAAGAATTTCATCGTCTCCAATGGCAATGGCATTTTTCATACTCGCACCTAAAGCTAGATTTTCTTCATTCAGCATTTCCATATCTTTCATTAGACCAAAAGTTCTAGCTCTTGAAACTTCCTTAACAAAAGATGTGCTATTGAAATTAACGGATGCTACATTGGTGTGTTTTTTATGAACTGGGTGGTTATAAATCATGGTGAAGGTTACTTTGAAGCCATCAAAAGGGGATACTTCAGCCCAGGCGTCATTAAATTCAACCCTTACTTTCTCTTTGATGCGTATAAACTTTTTTGGTTTTTGTTGTTCATCTATTCCTGCGGATTGAATTAAAAAAACAAATGGTCCTGAGCTTCCATCCATAATCGGTATTTCTGCTGCATTCACTTCCACGTAAGCATTATCAATTCCCAATCCAGCCATGGCTGAAAGTAGATGCTCAACCGTGGATATTTTTATATCGCCATTACAAAGAGTGGTACTAAGAGTTGTATCCCCAACATTCTCAGCTCTGGCTTTTATTTCAACAGCAGGATCTAGGTCTGTTCTTACGAAAATAATTCCAGTATCTGGTGGGGCTGGTTTTAGTTCTAAAGAAATAGGATCGCCACTATGAAGGCCAACCCCGAAAGCTTTTATAGAATTTGTAAGGGTTCGTTGTGCCAGCATCGATGTATTCTAAATAAAATTTTCAGATTTACTAACAAATTCAAACAATAAAATGCCGCAGGCAACAGAAGCGTTTAAGCTGTCCACACTTCCTGGTAAGTCAACTCTTATCAAAGTATCACAATTTTCTGCTGTCAGTTTCTTTAGTCCCTTATCTTCTGAACCAATTATCAAGGCATTCTTCTTTTCCAGAACTATTTCTTTGTAATCCATCTCTCCGTTCTTCTCAGCGCCAACAATATTCACATCCGATAGCTTCATTTTTTTTATAGTTCTAACTAAATTTGTGACAACTACGAACGGTACAAGTTCAGAACCACCGGAAGAAATTTTTCTCACCGTAGGGGTCAAATGACAGGATCTATCTTTAGGAACAATCACAGCATCTACATTCGCAGCTGCTGCACTTCTTAAGCAAGCCCCGACATTATGTGGATCAGTAATATGGTCGAGAATAAGTAACAGCAAAGACTCTTTTTCAAGCAAGTTATCTAAGAATGATTCTTGTTCTTCAATTCTTTTATTGCATAAAAGAGCGATGATTTTGATTCTCAAAGTTCTCTGAAAAGAAATCCTTAGTTTTTAACGAGATCTCTATTTGACTAGTTTTAGCCGCAGAAAGAATCTTATTTATTCTGGAGTTAGATTTTGAATCCAATATAAAAAGTGTTTTTGCACTTCCTGGTCTTAAATCTAAAATAGTTTCGATGACATTTATGCCGCAAATAATTTCTTGGTTCTTGTTTATTTTCATTTGGTAATATCCAAATCTATTCTTTGCATAGAAATATCAACTTCCTTGATTCTAGCTGAGACTGGATCTCCCAGAAAGTACCCTTTACCTGAAGATTTTCCCTTCAAACTCTTAGTAACTTGGTCAAAAACAAAATAATCATTCTTTGGAAGGTTCTTTATGTGACAAAGTCCTTCAATTCCTAAATCATGGAGAAGAATAAAAATACCAAAATTTGTTATACCAGTTATGGTTCCCTTAAAAGATC
>LUMW01000156.1_pt2 | contig 42583 bp, 35 predicted proteins | sample 729761 | NCBI WGS metagenome assembly LUMW01 (sample SAMN03860302, study PRJNA289734) | marine metagenome | biome: seawater column; feature: ocean; material: water; isolation source: Red Sea water column Station 192 - depth 500m | place: Saudi Arabia: Red Sea | collected 2011-10-15 | depth 500 m
GACGACTGGACCCACGAGACCGACGACTTCAGCATCGACATGATCAAGGAGGCCATCGACGAGGAGGGCAACTGGCTCCACCCCCGCCAGGTCCTCCGCGAGCTCGAGAAGGCCATGCCGCCCCGGGTCATGGTCTCCACCGACATCGGCAACATCAACTCGGTCGCCAACAGCTACCTGCGGTTCGAGGAGCCCCGCTCCATGTTCGCCGCCATGAGCTGGGGCAACTGCGGCTACGCCCTGCCGACCATCATCGGCGCCAAGGCCGCCGCCCCCGACCGCCCCGCCGTCTCCTACGCCGGCGACGGCGCCTGGGCCATGAGCATGGTCGAGGTCATGACCGCCGTGCGCCACGACATCCCCGTCACCGCCATCGTGTTCCACAACCGCCAGTGGGGCGCCGAGAAGAAGAACCAGGTCGACTTCTACGGCCGTCGGTTCGTCGCCGGCGAGCTCGACGGCGGCGAGGACTACTCGGAGATCGCGCGGGCCATGGGCGCCGAGGGCGTACGCGTCGACCAGCTCGAGGACGTCGGCCCGGCCCTCAGGGCGGCCATCGACGCCCAGATGAACGACCGCAAGACCACGGTCATCGAGATCATGTGCACCAAGGAGCTCGGCGACCCGTTCCGCAAGGACGCCCTCTCCCGTCCGGTGCGCAACCTCGAGAAGTACGCCGACTTCATCTGAGCCAGGGTTCGGCCACCCCGACCGAACGGGGAGAGCGCCGCCGCTACTGCAGGCCCTTCACGGCGCCGCTGTCGACCGACAGCGACGCCCCGATGATCGACTTGGCCGACTCGGAGCAGAGGAACGCCACGATCCGGCCGAAGTCGCCGGGGTCGCCGAGGCGGCCGGTCGGCACCGACGCCGCCACGCCGTCGAGGTCGTCGTAGAGCTGGTGCAGCCGGTCGGTGGCGTGGAGGCCCGGCTGGACCGTGTTGACGACGACACCGTCGCCAGCCACCTCGAGCGCCGTGGTCTTGAGGAACGCCGTCAGGCCCGAGCGTGCCGTGTTCGACAGGATGAGGGTGTCCATCGGCTGCCGGACCGCTGCCGAGGTGATCGCCACCACCCGGCCCCAGCCCCGTTCCTGCATCGTCGGCACGAAGGCCTTCGTGAGGGCGACCATCGAGAGCAGGTTGAGCTGCAGCGCTGCCGGGTAGGCGTCGGCCGGAGTCGAGGCGAAGTTCCCCGGCGGTGGACCGCCACCGTTCAGCACGAGGATGTCGATCTGGCCGAGCGCGGCAGTGGCGTCCCCGACGAGGGCGTCGACGCCGGAAGGGTCGCCCAGGTCGACGGTGAGGGTGGCGACCTCGCCGTCGATGGTCGCAGCTGCCGCGGCCAGCTTCTCGGCAGACCGGGAGGCCAGCGCCACCCGGACGCCTTCGGCGGCCAGCGCCTGGGCACTGGCCAGGCCCAGCCGAGGTCCATGGATGCCTCCCGTGGTGGGGTTCGTCCGTCGGCGGGTGAACGTAGTGCCTCGGGCGCGGGTGACCGGCTGCCGCCGTGCGAGGATGCGCGGCGTGGAGGCTGCACGGGAACGCACCGGTGGGCAGTTGCTCGTCGACTGCCTGCTGGCGCAGGGCGTCGACACCGCCTTCGGCGTCCCCGGCGAGAGCTACCTCGCCGTTCTCGACGCCTTCCACGACGTCGCCGACCGCCTGCGGTTCGTGGTGTGCCGCCAGGAGGGTGGTGCCGCCTACATGGCGGAGGCCCACGGCAAGCTGACCGGCCGGCCCGGGGTCTGCTTCGTGACGAGGGGCCCCGGCGCCACGAACGCCGCGATCGGCGTCCACACGGCGCAGCAGGATTCGACGCCGATGCTGCTCTTCGTCGGCCAGGTCGGGCTCGAGCATCGGGGCCTCGAGGCCTTTCAGGAGGTGGAGTACCGGTCCTTCTTCGACGACCTCGCCAAGTGGGTGGTCGAGGTCCAGTCACCCGACGAGCTGCCGTCGGTCGTCGACCGGGCGGTTCGCGAAGCCTGCTCGGACCGGCCCGGACCTGTCGTGGTCTCGCTGCCCGAGGACATGCTGCGGGCCACCACGACCGCGGGCCCCGGACCCTGCGTCGAGGTCGCCGAACGGGAACCGACGGGCGACGAGGTCGCAGCCGTCAGCGAGGTCCTGTCCCGGGCGGAGCGGCCGGTCCTGCTCGTCGGCGGCGGGGGATGGACCCCGGAGGGCCGGCGCCACCTTCGGGATTCCGCCACCCGCAACGACCTCCCCGTCGTCGTCACCTTCCGCCGGCACGGCCTCTTCGACAACACCGACGACCGGTATGCCGGCGAGGCGGGCGTCGGAATGCCGCCCGCCGTCCGGGAGACGCTCGCGTCCGCCGACGTCGTCATCGCCCTCGGGAGCCGCTTCGGCGAGATGGCGACCGGCACCTACACGCTGTTCGGCGCCGGCCCCTCGACGCGCCCCGACGGCCAGGCCGTGGTCCATGTGCACGCCGACGCCGATGAGTTCGGCAAGGTCGTCGAGGCCGATGCCACCGTGCACGCCGGTCCCAACGAGGCGGCCCGGGCGCTGGCCGACCTCGACCTGCCCGGCTCGGCACGCTGGGGGAACTGGCGGGCCGGCCGCCGCGCCGCCTTCCTGGCGACCCTCGACTGTCCGCCGCAGCTCGGCGACCTGGACCTCGGCGAGGTCATGGCGTGGCTGCGGGAACGGCTCCCGGCCGACGCCGTGGTCACCAACGGCGCCGGCAACTTCAGCGTCTGGCCCAACAAGTTCCTGCTCTACGGCGAGGACGCCGACCTGCTCGCCCCGCAGAACGGCACCATGGGCTACGGCCTCCCGGCGGCGGTGGCCGCCAAGCTGCTCCAGCCGGAGCGGACGATCATCTGCTTCGCCGGCGACGGCGACCTGCAGATGAACCTCCAGGAACTCGGCACCGCCCTCCAGGAGGACGCCCGGCCCATCGTGCTGGTGGTCGACAACTCGTCGTACGGGACCATCCGGATGCACCAGGAGATGCACCACCCCGGTCGGGTCTCGGGCACCGACCTCGTGAACCCGGACTTCACGGCGATCGCCGCCGCCTACGGGATGCACGCCGAGCGGGTCGAGCGCACCGCCGACTTCGCCCCGGCCTTCGAGCGGGCGCTGGGCTCACCTTCTGGGGCACTGCTGCACCTCGTGGTCGCCACCGACCAGCTCAACCCGCGACTCACCGTCGAGGCGGCCCGCGGCGGGCGTTGAGCAGCACCTACCCGGCCGGCACGAGGCGCGACCGCTCCTCGTTGCTGGACACCGAGGGCGAGTCGGCGCCGTTCGAGGGTCGGATCCCGGCCACGGCACCTCCCCGTGGTGCATGCGAGGATGTCCGTCGTGCGCCTCGACACCGAACTCCTCAGCTGGTGGCTGTTCCTGCTCTGCGCGATCGGCTTCACGATCATGGCGGTCCGGGACCGCGACCCGCTGTTCATCGTCTCGACGCTGTTCTTCGCCGCTGCCTGCGTCGTGTTCCTCGCCGGCCGCAACCGGGCCTGAGCGGGTCCGGTCGGGTCCGAACGGGTCCGAACGGGTCCGAACGGCCCGGTCCTCGGTAGGTTCGGGCCATGGCCCGCAGCACCCACCAGGCACTCGCCGACGAGCGCAACGCCTCCGTCGAGGTCTGGATCAACGACGAGTTCTTCCCACGTGACGAGGCCAAGGTGTCGGTGTTCGACAGCGGCTTCCTCGTCGGCGACGGTGTCTGGGAGGGGATCCGTCTGCACCACGGCGAGTTCGCCTTCCTCGACCGGCACCTGGACCGGCTCTTCGCCGGCGCCGCCGCCATCGACCTCGACATCGGCCGCACCCGCGGGGAGGTCGCCGCCGCACTGCGGGCCACCGTCGAGCGCAACGGCATGCAGGACGGCGCCCACCTGCGCCTGATGGTCACCCGGGGCGACAAGAAGACCCCGTCGCAGCACCCCTCCAACGTGGTCGGCGGACCGAACATGGTGGTCATCGCCGAGCACAAGGTGGCCGATCCGTCGGTGGCCGACGCCGGCATCACGCTGTTCACGGCCACGGTGCGGCGGCCCGGACCCGAGGTGCTCGACCAACGGCTCAACTGCCACTCCAAGCTGCACGAGGTCATCGCCCTCATCCAGGCCGTCAAGGCCGGGGCCGACGAGGCGCTGATGCTCGACCCGACGGGCGCCGTCGCCACCTGCAACGCCACCAACTTCTTCGTCGTCCTCGGCGGCGAGCTGTGGACCTCCACGGGCCACTACAACCTGAACGGCATCACCCGGCAGGTGGTCCTCGAGGAGGCCGAGGCCGCGGGCATCCGGACCCACCAGGCGCCCTATTCGCTGACCGACGTCTACGCCGCCGACGAGGCCTTCGTGACCGGCACGTTCGGTGGGCTCACCCCCGTCACCGAGGTCGACGGCCGCACCATCGGCGACGGCACCGTGCCGGGCCCGATGACCCGCCGCCTGCGCGAGCTCTACGGCGCCGCCGTCGCCCGGGACGTCGGCGCCGACGCGTGATCAGGGGGCCGGCCTCGTGACCCTTCGCATCAACTGCTGCTCGGGGCCGCGCAACATCTCGACGGCACTCATGTACTCGTTCGCCCAACGGGCCGACACCACCGCCCTCGACGAGCCCCTCTACGCCCACTACCTGCGGGTGACCGGACGGGTGCACCCGGGCCGGGACGACGTGCTGGCCGCCCAGGACCCCGACGGCGAGCGCGTCGTGGCCGACGTGATGCTGGGCGGCTACGACACGCCGGTCGTGTTCTTCAAGCAGATGGCCCACCACATCGTCGACCTCGACCGCGCCTTCCTCGGCGAGTGCCGCAACGTGCTGCTGGTCCGCGAACCCACCGAGATGCTGGCCTCGCTGTCGGTCCGCCTCGACGACGCAACCCTGGCCGACACCGGTCTCGAGGTGCAGGTGGAGCTCCTCGAGTCGATCCTGGAGGCGGGGGAGGAGCCGGTGGTGCTCGACGCCACCGTGCTGCGCCGGGACCCACGAGCCGCCCTGACCACCCTCTGCGAACGGCTCGGCATCGGGTTCGACGAGGCCATGCTCTCGTGGCCCGCCGGCCCCAAGCCCGAGGACGGCGTCTGGGCGGTCCACTGGTACGACGCCGCACACTCGAGCACCGGCTTCCGCCCCTGGGAGTCGGGTACCGCCGTCGTGGCCGACCACCTGCGACCGGTGCTCGACGCTGCCGTGCCGCTCTACGGGCGCCTCGCCGAGTACGCCATCACGACGTGACCATTTCCCCGCCGGTGGCCGTGGACCAGCCGGTCAACCAGGCGCGCGACCCCGTCCTGTTCGACGACGTGGGCCGGACCCACCTCGTGCACGCCGTGGCCGGGGAGTCCGGCCTGGCCCTGGCCGGGGTCACCTGGTAGCGGTTCACGACCCTTGACACATGGTCGGGGCAGCCCGATCATGCCCTCATGTGTCATGAGGCGCGATGGCTGGGTCGCCTTGGCAGGACGGGCCTTATCGACCTTCATCGTGGCGCTCTTGGCAATAACGGGATCCGTGATGGTCCTCGCCCACGGTGGCCCTCCTCACGCCCACGCACCGTTCGCCGCTCCATTTGCGGATAATCGGACACATCAGTACACGTCGATCGAGACCACGACATCTGACTTCAACCACTGGCGACCGTTCATCGTCGCGTCGATGAATGATGACTACGACCCCACGAACCTCGTGGTTCTCGAAAGACAGCGGTTCACGCCGGTTAACTGGGTCGATGTCTACTGGTATGTGGTTCCCAGTTGGCTGATGACATATCCGACAGCGGCTGCTGAGGCTCAATGCCAGGGCTACGTCACGGGAAGCACGACGATCTGCGATCGGTTCAGTATCAAGATCAACGACAACGTGGCCACCGGTATGTCGGTGCTCCACAAGCACAACATGGCGTGTCACGAGATCGGGCACACCGTGGGATTCCGCGACGGAGGGACCGCGCAAACATCCTGTATGGATGGTGGCAACAATCAGATGCTGGGGACGTACGAGATCGCGAAGATCAATCTCCACTATTGAGCAGGGAAGGGGTTACCAGAGCATGACGTGGACCGTCGTCCGACCATCGAGGTGGATCGGGATGGTCGGCCCGTTGTGGCTCGTGCTTGCGGGCTGCGGCTCGGCGGGCGAGGACCAGGTCTCCCTCCGTGGAGGTGAGGCAGCGGCTGCTACGACCACAGTTGGGACGGAGCAGCTCCTTCCGGTCGTCGACATCGAGGCCTATGAACTCCCGGTCGCGTCGGTCTCGGAACTCGCCGATCGGGCAGACATCGTCGCCGTCGGTGAGGTCAACGGGGTTCGTCGGGACGTGTACCGACTGTCGGGGGGTTCCGAGGATCCAACGGGCAACGTGACGTCATTCGACGCCTTTGCGATCCAGGTGGTGGACCAGGTTCGCGGAACCTCGGTGGACGAGTACCTACTCGCTATTCCGGCGCGACTCCTGTCAGGCGACGATCCGGTGGCCACGATACGACCGAGCACATGGCCGGTGTCCGAGAGCGGAATCGGCGACCGAATGATGGTCTTTGCGATCGAGTCTCCCCATCAGGGCGCAAAGGGCGCGTATCTCCCGGTGGCATCCTTCGGTGTGCTCCGCATCGATGAGTCGGGAAACCTGCGTTCGAGGAATCCCGGGGACCCGAACAGTCCATTGGGGCGATTCGAGGGACGATCTGCCGAGGAGTTGCTCGAAGCCCTCCGCTGAGTCGAGGGCGGATGGACATCCTCCTACGTGCGGTCCAGGGCGACGGCGACCTCGGTGGCGACGCGGGCGTTCTCGCGGACCAGGGCCACGTTGGCGGCCAGGCTGGCGCCGCCGGTGGCGTCGGCGATGTGGGCCAGCAGGAACGGCGTGACCGCGTAGCCGGTCACGTTCGCGGCCTCGGCGGCCGCCAGGCCGTCGGCGATGGCGGCGTCGATCGTGGCCGGGTCGGCCTCGGCTTCGCGGGGGATGGGGACGCCGAGCACGGCACCCGTCGTGAGGCCCGCGCCCCAGTGGGCGTCGAGCACGGCCGCTGCCTCGGCGGGACCGTCGACCCGGGCGGAGACCGGCAGGCCACCGCCTCGCGTCCAGAACTCGGGCAAGGCGTCGGTGCCCCAGCCCAGGACGGGGACGCCGAGCGTCTCGAGGGCCTCGAGGGTGCGTGGCAGGTCGAGGACGGCCTTGGCGCCGGCGCACACGACGGCGACCGGCCATCGGCCGAGGGCGGTCAGGTCGGCCGAGGCGTCGCCGTCGTCGCCCCGGTGGACGCCGCCGATGCCGCCGGTGGCGAACACCCGGATGCCGGCCCGGTGGGCGGCGAACACCGTGGTGGCGACGGTCGTGGCGCCGATGCCGCCGCCAGCGAGGACGGCTCCCACGTCGCGGAGGCTGACCTTGGCGATGTCCGCACCGGTGCCGAGCCGCTCGAGGTCGTCGTCGGCGAGGCCGATCCGGATCGAGCCGTCTATGAGCGCCACGGTTGCGGGGACGGCGCCGCCGGCCCGAACGATGTCCTCGAGGGCCCGTGCGGTATCGACGTTCTCCGGATGGGGCATGCCGTGGGACACGATCGTGGACTCGAGGGCCACGACCGGCCGTCCGCCGGCGAGGGCGTCGGCCACCTCGTCGGTCGGGCACAGGGGCGGTTCCACGGGATCATCATGGCGCGTGGGACGGCGGCCGGACACGGCGGGCGGTCGACGGATACGGTCGACATGTGAGTCTGGTACAACGGAATCCGTTGCCAATAGGCAGAACAGCGACGAAATCCCTTGCACCCCGCCGACACCTGCGCGAGACTGTCCCGCATGCGGCGCCCCGACCTGCGCATCCTGGACCTCGCCGGCTCGCCCGCAGCCATGGGCCACGCCCACGGCACCGCCCACGGCGACGAGATCCGCGCCTACACCGACGAGCGGGTCCGGCTGGCCGCATCCCCGCCCACGAGGCCCACTCGGCGGTCCTCCACGAGGAGATGTGCGGCCTGGCCGAGGGGGCGGGCATCACCCTCGCCGAGGCGATCGTCGTGGGCGGCTTCACCGACTTCGTCGACACCGTCCGGGCCCACGTCGGCGGTCACCACCCCGCCGCCGTGGTCGAGGACGACTGCACCTCCTTTCTCGTTCCCGGCAGCCGCTCCGACGGCACCGGCCTGTGTGCCCAGACCTGGGACATGCACGACACCGCCACCGAGCACGTCGTCCTGCTCCGGGTGCGTCCCGACGACGGCCCCGCCGCCCTCGTCTTCAGCACCGTCGGCTGCCTCGGCCAGATCGGCATGAACGAGGCCGGCGTCTGCGTCGGCATCAACAACCTCACCGCCGCCGACGGCGTCACCGGCGTCACCTGGCCGACCGTCGTGCGCGACGCCCTGCTGTGCAGCACCGCCGACGAGGCCCTCGAGGTCGTCCTCGGCGCCGACCTGGCCGGCGGCCACAGCTTCCTCCTCCTCGACGCCGCCGGTACCGGCTACCTGGTCGAGGCCATGCCCAGCGCCCGGCCCTGGGTGGCGCTCGACGGCGACGCCCTGGTCCACACCAACCACACCGTCTGGCCGGCTGCCACCGCCGTGCAGGGCGCCCGGGCCCCCGACCTCCGGGCCAACTCCGAACGGCGCCTGGCCCGGGCCGCCGAACTGCTCGACCGGCACGACGTCACCCCCGAGGACTGCATGGCGATCACGAGGGACCCCGACTCCATCTGCCGGGAGTCCGACCCCGTCCACCACCTCGAGTCCAGCGGCGGCGTCGTCATGCGGCCCGGCACCCGCGACCTGTGGGCCGTCTGGGGAGTCCCCAGCCACAACGACTACGTCCACGTCCCCTTCGCCACCGGAGCCTGACCCATGGCCGTCACCGCCGCCGACATCGCCTACGAACCCATCCGGAAGGAGTGGGCCGAAGCGCTCGCCGCCATCGAGCGGGCGGCCTTCCCCACCGCCGGGATCGAGGACCTCCTCGTCACCGAGGAGATCGAGATCTACTGCGACACCTTCCCCGAGGGCGGATTCGTGGCGCTCCACGACGACACGCCGGTCGGCTTCGGCGTCGGCATCTTCATCGACTTCGACTTCGACGACCCCCACCACAGCCTCGACGACCTCATCGGCGAGAACTCGTGCGGCAACCACTCCGCCGACGGCGACTGGTACTACGGGGTCACGATCGCCGTGGACCCCGCCTACCGGCGCCTCGGCATCGGCCAGCAGCTGTACGTCCTCCGCAAGGGGGTCGTCCAGCACTACGGCAAGCAGGGCATCGTGGCCGGGGGCGTCATGCCGGGCTACAAGGACCACCTCCACGACATGTCCGCCGACGAGTACGTCGACCGGGTCTGCAGCGGCGACCTCTACGACCCGACGCTCTCGTTCCAGATCGAGAACGGCTTCGAGATCCTCGGGGCGATCCCGGACTACATGGACGACCCGGCCGTCGGCAACAACGCCGCCCTCATCGTCTGGCGCAACCCCGACCTGGCCGGCGCCGACTGAGCGCTCCGGCGGCAGACTGACCGGATGACCACCCTCGACGAGCGTCGCCTCCGCGGCGCGCTCGGCCACCTGCGCATCGCCGACTTCAGCCGGGTGCTCGCAGGGCCCCTCGCCACCATGGTGCTCGGCGACCTCGGCGCCGACGTCGTCAAGGTCGAGCAGCCCGGCGCTGGCGACGACACCCGCACCTGGGGGCCGCCGTGGTGGGACGACGGCGACGGCCCGGCCAGCACCTACTTCCTCACCCTCAACCGCAACAAGCGGTCGATCGCCCTCGACCTGCGCGATCCGGACGACCTGGTCGTCGCCCGCCGGCTGGCCCTCGAGGCCGACGTGGTCATCGACAACTTCCGCCCCGGCACCATGGCCAGGTTCGGCCTCGACCGGGACTCGCTGGCCGCCGAACAGCCCGGCATCATCACCTGCTCGGTCAGCGGCTTCGGCAGCGACGGCCGCGGCGCCGAACTGGCCGGCTACGACTTCCTCGTCCAGGCCATGAGCGGGATCATGCACGTCACCGGCGAGGTCGACGGCGAGCCCTCCAAGGTCGGCTCCGCCGTCGTCGACAAGCTCACCGGCCTCTACGCCGCCATCGGCATCCTCGCCGCCGTCGAGGAACGCCGGGTCACCGGACTGGGCCAGCACGTCGAGGTGTCGCTCATGCAGTCGGCCCTCGCCGGCCTGCTCAACGTGGCGAGCGCCCACGTGGCCGCCGACGTCGACCCCGGCCGCCACGGCAACCGGCACCCTTCGATCGCCCCCTACCAGCCCTACCGGGCCGCCGACGGCCTCGTCGCCGTGGCCGCCGCCAGCCCCGTGCTCTGGCAGCGGTTCGCCGACGTCCTCGGCCGGTCCGACTGGTGCGACGACCCCCGGTTCGCCGACAACGAGGCCCGTGTCGCAAACGTCGAGGTCCTCGCCGGCGAGATCGAAGCGGTCCTGGCCGGCGGCACCGTCGACGACTGGGTCGCCCGGCTCCAGGCCGCGGGCATCCCGGCCGGCCCGATCAACGACGTCCGATCGGCCTTCACCACCGCCGAGGCGCTCGGCCTCGACCCGGTGGCCGTCCACGACGGCGACGGCGACCGCGAGGCGTTCCGCTCGGTGCGCTCGCCGATCGGCCTCTCGGCCACGCCGCCGAGTGTCAGGCGTCCTTCGCCGACTCGGACGGCGACGGGGTCGGCGACCTGCCCGGACTCACCGGACGCCTCCACCACCTCGCGGAACTCGGCGTCGACTTCCTCTGGGTGACGCCCTTCTACGGCTCCCCGATGGCCGACTGGGGCTACGACGTCGCCGACCACTGCTCGGTCGATTCCACCTTCGGCACACTCGACGACTTCGACGAACTCGTGGAACGTGCGCACGCGCTCGACCTGCGCGTCGTCGTCGACCTGGTCCCCAACCACACCAGTGACCAGCACCCCTGGTTCCTCTCGGCCCGCGCCGACCCGGAGGGCGACCACCGCGACCGCTACATCTGGCGGGACCCTGCCCCGGACGGTGGTCCGCCCAACAACTGGATCAGCCACTTCGGAGGATCGGCGTGGACCCTCGACGAGGCATCGGGCCAGTACCACCTCCACCTCTTCCTCCCCGAGCAGCCCGACCTGAACTGGCGGCATCCGGCCGTTGTCGAGGAGTTCGACCGGATCCTGCGGTTCTGGCTGGAGCGTGGCGTGGACGGCTTCCGGATCGACATGGCCGGCACCCTGTTCAAGGACCGGGACCTCCGGTCCAACCCGCAGGTGGCGGACTGGGATCCGGCGCAGCCCATCTGGGAGCAGTGGCAGGCGTTCGAGCACCGACATGACGTGCTCCAGCCAGAGAGCCTCGACATCTTCAGGCGCTGGCGGGCCATCGTCGACGACCACGACGGCTACCTGATGGGCGAGACCTTCGAACTGGATCCCCATGGCATGGCCCGGCTCCTTCCCGGCGACGGCCTGCACGGTGGCTTCTGGTTCGCCCCGATGCACATCCGCTGGCGCGCCGACGCCATCCGGCGGGTGCTGGTCGAGCCCACCGCCCTCCTGGGGGACCGCCTGGTCTGGGCGACCGGCAGCCACGACATCGCCCGTGCACCGACCAGGTTGGGGGCCGACGACGCCGGCCGGCAGCGGACCCTGGCGCTCAACGTGCTGCTGGCCGGACTCCCCGGCGTCCTCGTGCTCTACCAGGGGGAGGAGCTGGGGTTGGTCGACGGCGACGTTCCCGAGGGCGCGGGGCTCGACCCGGTCGGGGCGACGGACGGCGCCGCGGGCCGAGACGGCTGCCGTACGCCGATGCCGTGGTCGCAAGGACGGGCCAACGGCTTCACCACGGGCGCGCCCTGGCTGCGATCCGCCGAGCGGCAGCCGGAGGAGACCGCCGCCCACCAGGTGGGACGCCGGGACTCCTGGTTCGGCCACTACCAGCGACTGCTGGCCGTCCGTCGGCAGGTCCCCGACGAACCCGTCGACTGGGTCGACGGCGGCGAGGGACCGGTCGTGGCCTATCGGCGCGGCGTCATGCACGTGGCGGCGAACACCTCGGACGAGGCGTCGGCCATCGAGGTCGACGCGGACGTCACGCTCGAGTTCGCCACGCCCGGGGTCGCCCTGGGGGAGCAGGCGCTGCTGCTCCCGCCGCACGCCGCGGCGATCTGGACGACGACGGGCGACGAGCCCGCCTGAGCCCCTCGTCCGCCCGCGGACTCAGTCCCGGTGTGCCGCCCGGAAGCGGGCCGGGGTCACGCCCGCCAGCCGGGCGAACTGGCGGGTGAACCCGGCCTGGTCGTAGAAGCCGCACAGCGAGGCGACAACGGCGATCGGGTCGTCGGTGCCGGCCAGCAGCTCGGTCGCCCGCTCGACCCGAACCCGCAACAGGTACTGGGTGGCGGTCAGCCCGAACACCTTCTTCATGCGGCGCTCGAGCTGCCCCTCCGAGCACTCGGCAGCTTCGGCCAGGTCAGCCACCCGCAGCGGCTCGTCGAGTCGGGCGTGGACGAGCTCCACGACCCGGGTGAGCGACTCCAGGGCGATGCTCTCCTCGCTCGGCGTCTCGAGGTCGCGGCTCACGCTCACGAGGGCCTCGATCCCGGCATCGCCCTCGACCGGCAGCTTCACCGTGAGATACCAGCCGAACGACCCGTCCGGGCGGCGGATCAGCTCCAGCTCGTCGCGGAGGGCATCGCCGGTGGCGAACACGTGGCCGTCCTGTTCCTCGTAGCGCTCGGCCAGCGGCGCCGGGAAGAGGTCGGTGGCCCGGGCGCCCAACACCTCGCGGCGCGAACGCCGACCCGAGCGCCGCACGAAGGCGTCGTTCACCGCCAGGTACCGGCCGTCGGCGGTCTTCATGCAGAACATCGTCTGGGGCAGCGAGTCGAAGAGCTCGAGCAGCGGTCCGACGGCCGCCGCAGCCACGGAGTCCCCGGCAGCCGGGCCGGAAGGGGCGGAATTGTCCGATTCGGACACCATCAGGGGGCGGATCGTACAAGACCCGGCGGCCCCGGTTCCCGAGACTGTGGGCATGCCCGAGTTCTCCGTCCATCCACCGGCGCACACCAGCGCCCACCCGGCTGGCGGCGACCGCGCCGACGACGCCGCCCGCTGCGCCGAGGACGCAGTCGCCCTGGTCGCCCACTGGCTGCACACCGCCCGGTCCGGCGAGTCCCGCAGCGAGCGGGCCCTCGCCGACCGCCTCGTCGGACTCATCGGCGACCCCGGTGGCGTGGCCTTCACGATGCGCTTCGTCGACCGGGTGGCCCGCCACCGCGACGACCGTGCCGCCGCGCGCGAACTGTCCCATCTCCTCGCCGAGGGCGACCTGCCCGGGTTCCTCGGCCCCCTCGACCGGCTGGCACTCACCGTCGGCGCCCGGCTCGCACCCCTCGCCCCGGGCCTCGTCATGCCGCTGGCCCGGCGCCGGATGCGGGCGATGGTCGGCCACCTGGTCGTCGACGCCGAGCCCGAGTCCCGCCGCGAGCACCTGGCGGGCCGGCGGGACGAGGGCTACGACCTCAACGTCAACCTGCTTGGCGAGGCGGTGCTCGGCGAGGCGGAGGCCACCCGACGCTTCGAGGAGACCCTCCGCCTGATCGACGACCCGGACGTCGACTACGTGTCCGTCAAGGTCTCGGCCATCGCCAGCCAGCTCAACCTCTGGGCGTTCGACCACACCCTGGGGCGCGTCAAGGACCGCCTCCGGATCCTGTTCCACCGTGCCGCCGCCACGACGCCGGCCACCTTCGTGAACCTCGACATGGAGGAGTACCGCGACCTCGAACTCACGATCCGGGCCTTCACCGAACTGCTCGACGAGCCCGAACTCCACCACCTCGAGGCCGGCATCGTGCTCCAGGCGTACCTGCCCGACTCGTTCGACGCCCTGCGTCGGCTCACCGGGTGGGCCGACCACCGACGGGCCGCCGGTGGCGCCGGCATCAAGGTGCGCCTCGTGAAGGGCGCCAACCTGGCGATGGAACGGGTCGAGGCGGAGGTCCACGGCTGGGCTCAGGCGCCCTACGCCACCAAGGCCGAGGTCGACGCCAACTACAAGCGTTGCGTCGATTGGGCGCTGCGCCCCACCCACGCCGGGGCCGTCCGCATCGGACTGGCCAGCCACAACCTGTTCGACGTGGCCTGGACGCACCTGCTGGCCGAACGGCGGGGCGTCGCCGACCGGGTCGAGTTCGAGATGCTCCAGGGCATGGCGCCGGGCCAGTCCCGGGCCGTCCGCGATGCCGTCGGCGGGCTGCTGCTCTACACGCCGATCGTGGGCCGTGAGGACTTCGACGTGGCCATCAGCTACCTGTTCCGACGCCTCGAGGAGAACGCCGCCGACGAGAACTTCCTGCGGCACCTGTTCACGCTGCGCCCCGGCACCCCCGAGTTCGCCGAGCAGGCCGACCGCTTCCGAGAGTCGGTCACCCTCCGCTGGGCCGCCGGAACCGTGGCCCGGCGCGAGGTCGAGCGGGTCGCCGTGCCCGAGGTCGGCTTCGCCAACCAGCCCGACACCGACCCGGCACTGCCGTCCACCCGGACCTGGCTGGACGACCTGGCCGAGCAGCGGCCAGCACCGGTGGTCGAGCCGCTGACCACCTCGGTCGGGGCCATCGACGCCCTGGTCGAGGGCGTCCGGCGTGCCCAGTCCGCCTGGTGGAACCGGCCGGCTGCCGACCACCGTCAGGTGCTGCGCCGCGTCGCCGACGAGCTCGAGGCCCGACGCGGGGAACTCCTCGTCACCATGGCCCACGAGGCCGGCAAGACGTTCCCGGAATCGGACCCCGAAGTCGGCGAGGCCATCGACTTCGCCCGCTGGTACGCCGAGCGCAGCCCCGAACTCGGGCACATCGACGCCGCCGAGTTCACGCCGCACGGCGTCGTGGCCGTCATCCCGCCGTGGAACTTCCCGGTGGCCATCCCCTGCGGTGGTGTCGTCGCCGCGCTGGCCGCCGGCAACGGCGTGGTCTTCAAGCCCGCCCCCGAGACGCCGCGCTGCGCCGAGGTCGTGGCCGAGGCCTGCTGGGCCGCCGGCGTCCCGACCGACCTGCTGCGATTCGTCCGCACCCCCGACGACGAGGTCGGGCAGCGCCTCGTCACCTCCGTCGACGCCGTGATCCTCACCGGCGCCGGCGAGACCGCCGACCTCTTCCGCTCGTGGCGTCCGGACCTGCGCCTCTTCGCCGAGACGAGCGGCAAGAACGCCCTCGTGGTCACCCCCAGCGCCGACCTCGACCTGGCCGCCGCCGACCTGGTGCGCTCCGCCTTCGGCCACCAGGGCCAGAAGTGCTCGGCCGCCAGCCTCGGCATCCTCGTCGGCTCGGTGGCGGACGACGAGCGGTTCCTGCGCCAGGTCGTCGATGCCGCCGCTTCACTCGTCGTCGGCCCGTCCACCGACCCGGCCACCACGTTCGGCCCGCTCATCGGCCCCGCCACCGGCAAGTTGCTCGACGCCCTCACCACTCTCGGGCCGGGCGAACACTGGCTGCTCGAGCCCCGCCGCCTCGACGACGAGGGCCGCTGTTGGACACCCGGCATCAAGGCCGGCGTGCAACCCGGGTCGTCCTTCCACCACACCGAGTGCTTCGGCCCGGTCCTGGGCCTCATGTCTGCCCGGGACCTGGACGCCGCCATCGAACTCCAGAACGCCGTCGACCACGGCCTCACCGGCGGCATCCACACCCTCGACCCGGCCGAGGTCGACCACTGGCTGGACAGGGCCCAGGTCGGCAACGCCTACGTCAACCGGCACATCACCGGCGCCATCGTCCGGCGGCAGCCGTTCGGCGGCTGGAAGTGCTCGTCCGTCGGCTCCGGGGCCAAGGCCGGCGGCTTCGACTACCTGCTCCAGCTCGGCGGTTGGCGACCGGTCGGCGGCCCGGACCTGGCCGGCCACGGGATCGACGACGACCGCTGGTGGCACGAGCACTACGGCGTCCCCCACGACCCGACCGGGCTGGTGAGCGAGGCCAACCTGCTGCGCTACGTGCCCCATCCCGATGTGGTGGTACGCCTGGGCGAGGGCGCCACCGCCGCCGAGGAGGCCCGGGTCGTCGCCGCCGCCCGCCGCTGTGGCGTTTCCCCCCGGGTCAGTCGCCTGGCCGAGGAGTCCGACGCCGACTTCGCCGCCTCGCTGGCCGACCACCGGTTCGGCCGCGTCCGTGCGGTCGGCCCGGTCGGCGACGAGGTGCGTCGCGCCGCCGTCGCCGCCGACGTCGACGTCATCGACGAGGCGGTCACCGCCTCGGGCCGCCTCGAACTGCGTTGGTACCTCCGGGAGCAGTCCGTCAGCCGGACGCTGCACCGGTTCGGCAACCTGGTGGGTGCCGAGGGGGGATGACCGTGCCGATCGAGGGGCTGCTGGTCGGCATCGACGGTGTCCCCTCGGTGTCCTGGACGGCCATCGACCTGGTGCACACCGGAAAGTTCCTGCCCGCCGCCACCGGCACCGCGGACGTGGTGGTCGACTCGTTCGCCGACGTCCCCGGCCTGCTCGACGCCTGGGCCGGGGGCGGTCAGACGGATCAGGGCTCGAGGGACGGCGGCAGCGAGAGGCGGATCGTGCGGCCGCCCTCCACCTGGACGACCTGTCCGGTGACGAAGCCGGCGTCGGCCGAGGCCAGCCAGCAGGCGGCCGCCGCCACGTCGCCGGCGCTCCCGATCCGACCCACCGGGTGCAGCGAGGACAACTCGGCCACCACCTGGTCGCGGTCGGGGTGGCGCTCGACGTAGGCCCGGTTCAGCTCGGTGTCGATCCAACCCGGGGCGATGGCATTGCACCGGATCCCGAGCGGCCCGAGGTCGATGGCCAACGACCGGGTGAGCGCGTGGATGCCGCCCTTGGAGGCGGCGTAGGCGGCGTGCAGCGGGTTGGCGGCGATGCCCTCGATCGAGCCCATGTTGATGATCGAGGGGTCGACGCGGCCCTCCATGAGCGGGACGAGGTGCTTGGCCATCAGGAACGGTCCGCGGAGGTTGACCGCCATCGTCAGGTCCCACTCGGCGACCGACTCGTCGGTGATCGAGCGCTCGGCCATGACCCCCGCGTTGTTGACCAACACGTCGACGCCGCCGTGGCCGGCTTCGACCGACTGGGCGAACTCGAGGACCGAGGTCTCGTCGGTGACGTCGAGCGGCACCCACTCCCGGTGCCCGGCCACGCCGAGGCCGGCGCCTACGTCGCCGGGGTCGGTCAGGTCGCCGATCACGACCGTCGCACCCCCGGTGGCGAAGCGGTCGACGATGGCCCGGCCGATCCCACGGGCGCCACCGGTGACGACGGCGATCCGGTCGGCCATGGCGCCGGTTGGTGCGTGGTCGGTGCTCATCGGGCCGTGTACCCGCCGTCGATGGACAGGTTGGCGCCGTTGACGTGCCGCGAGCGGTCGTCGGCCAGGAAGGCCACCAGCTCGGCCACCTCGGACCCGTCCGGGATCCGGCCCTCCGGGATGTCGGCCAGGTTCATCTGACGCACCTCGTCGACGGTGTCGTCGCGCTCGGAGTACAGCATGTGCGTGTCGACGGCGCCCGGGCACACGGCGTTGACCCGGATGCCCTCGGCGGCGTGGTCGAGTGCCATGGCTCGGGTCAGGTTGGTGACGGCACCCTTCGAGGCGCAGTAGGCGGCGAGGCCCGCCCCGCCCACGAGGCCGTTGGTGGAGCTGATGTTGATGATCGCCCCGCCGCCGGCGGCGCGGATGGCGGGGAGGGCGGCCCGGCTGGTGCGGAACAGCCCGTCCACGTTGGTGGACATGACCCGGTGCCACTCCTCGTCCGTGGTGCCCTCCGCATCGGCCCGGGTGATGACCCCGGCGGCGTTGACGAGCACGTCCAGACGGCCGTGGGCCCCGAGTGCCGCCGCCACCGCCGCGTCGCCGTAGCCGGGGTCGGCCACGTCGCCGAGTGCCGTCGAGGCGGTCCCGCCGGCGGCCGTGATCTCGTCGACGACCTCGCCGGCCCGGTCGGCGTCGCGTCCGCCGACCACCACGGCGAAGCCGTCGGCGGCGAGGCGCACGGCGCAGGCCCGACCGATGCCCGACGTGGCCCCGGTGACCAGGGCGACCCGTTCAGCCATGGATCGCTTTCCCTACATCTCCCGGCCGGCCTGCAACTGCAGGCGGCGTGCGTACATCCTGACACCCCAGCCGATGAACGGCGAGGAGACGTTCCGGTTGGGCCGGCCCATCGCCAGCATCGCGTCCAGCAGGTCCGAGCCCTCGCCGCAGGCCAGTTCCGCGACCAACTTGCCGCACACGGCGCCGCGGCTGATCCCGGTGCCGTTGTGGACGAGGGCACCATGGACGCCGGGTCCCAACTCGCCGAACAGCGGCTGGCCGTTGCGGGCCATCGACAGGGCCCCGCCCCACGTGTACTCGAACGGTACGTGGGTGAGGCCCGGGAAGCGCCGCTCGAAGGAACGCCGGTGGGCGCGGCCGGCCCGTTCCCGCTGGCGTCCGTCGACCCGGGAGCGGCGACTGTACGAGTAGACGTTGCGGACGAGGATGCGCCCATCGGCCAGGCGCCGCACGGTCGTGCCGGACGGGTCGGCCGGGATCACCCCCCAGGTGCGGTCCCCGCCGATCGACGCCGATTCCTCGTCGGTGAGCGGTCGGGTCATCGACCCCCAGGTGACGACCGGGATGAGGCGCCCCCGGGCGATGCCGAAGCCCTCGGCGAAGCCGTTGTTGGCCAGCACCAGTTCGGGCGTGCGGACCGAACCGGCGTCCGTGCGCAGCAGGTGGGGTGGGCCGATGTCGAGGTCGACCACCGGCGACTGCTCGTGGAGGGTGACGTTGGAAGGGAGGTGGTCGGCCAGCCCTCGCACGAGGGCCGCCGGCTGCATCTGCACGGTGCCGGGCGTGTGGACCGAACGCGTGTAGAAGTCGATGCCGAGGCGGTCGACCGTCGCCGCCTCGTCGAACACCTCGTAGGCCTCGTCGATGTGGTCGAGGGAGGCGGTGAAGTGGTCGAGGTGCCGTGCGCCCCGATCGGTGCAGGCGGCGTGCGTCTTGCCGGCCCACGCCCAGCCGCAGTCGACGTCGTGGTCGACCACGGCCGCCTCGAGGTACGCCTGGCCGGCCCGGTTCAGGGCGATCTGGCGGCGCTCGTGCTCGGCGGTGTCACCGAACCCCTTGGCTCGCAGGTTGTGGGCGTGGTCGATGGCGAATCCCGACGAGCGGCCGGCGGCGCCGTTGCCGACGAGGTCCGCCTCGAGCAGCAGGACCGAGGCGTCGGGACGGAGTTCGCCGAGACGCCGGGCCGCAGCCAGGCCGGTGAATCCGGCCCCCACGACCACCACGTCGGCGCCGACGTCACCCGTCAGCGGTGCGGTGGGCAACCGGGGCGGGAGGGTCTCGAACCAGCCGTTGTTGCGGTCGTTGCGGGGGAGGAGGGAGACGGCGGCCATACGCCTAGGACAGGTCCATCCAGATCGTCTTGAGCTCGGTGTACTGCTCGTGGGCCGCGATCGACTTGTCCCGGCCGCCGAAGCCCGACTGCTTGAAGCCGCCGAACGGTGTCGTGATGTCGCCCTCGCCGTAGCAGTTGACGGCCACGGTGCCCGCCCGCAGCGCCCGGGACGCCAGGTGGGCGGTGCGCAGGTCGGTGGTGTGGATCGTGGCGGCCAGCCCGTAGTCGGTGTCGTTGGCGATGCGGATTGCCTCCTCCGGGGTGTCGAAGGTGGTCACGGCCAGGACGGGGCCGAACACCTCCTCCCGGGCCAGGCGGCTGGCCGGGTCGACGCCGGTGAACACGGTGGGCTCCACGAAGAACCCGCCGCTCTCCTCGCGGACCCGTCTGCCGCCGAGCACGCAGGAGGCACCGGCGTCGTGGGCGTCGCTGATGTGGCCCAGCACCTTGTCCATGTGGGTCTCCTCGATCATCGAGCCGACCGTGGTCTCGGGAACCAGCGGATCGCCGACGATCCAGTCACCGCTCTGCTCGGCGATGCGCTCGAGCAGCTCCTCCTCGACCGACCGCTGAACGATGAGGCGCGAGTTGGCCGAGCAGTTCTGGCCGGCGTTCCAGAAGATGCCCTCGCAGATGCCCGCGGCGGCCTGCTCGAGGTCGTCGGCGTCGGCCATCACGATGACGGGGCTCTTGCCGCCGCACTCGAGGAGCACCTCCTTCAGGTTCGAGCGGGCCGAGTACTCGAGGAAGTAGCGGCCCACCTCCGTCGAGCCGGTGAAGGCGGCGCAGTCGACGTCGGGGTGCAGGCCGAGGGCGGCGCCGGCGGTCTCGCCGAAGCCGGGGACCACGTTGAACACACCGTCCGGAAGGCCCGCCTCGACGGCCAGTTCGGCGATCCGGATCGTGGTCGTGGAGGTCTGCTCGGCGGGTTTGATGACACAGGTGTTGCCGGCGGCGAGGATCGGCCCGACCTTCCAGCCGGCCATCATCAGCGGGTAGTTCCACGGCAGGATCCCGGCCACCACGCCGATGGGCTCCCGGACGACCATGCCCACGTTGCCCGGACCGGAGGGGGAGAGCTGGTCGTAGAGCTTGTCGCAGGCCTCGGCATGCCAGCGCAGGGTGGCAACCAGGTCGGGGACGTCGAACCCGGCGCAGTCGTTGATGGGCTTGCCGGCCTCGAGCGACTCCATGACGGCGAGCTCGTCGGTGTGGGCATCGATCAGGGACGCGAAGCGCAGCAGCAGTCGCTTGCGGTCCGCCGGGGACAGCCGACCCCAGGGGCCGTCCTCGAAGGCGGTCCTGGCGGCGGCCACCGCCCGGTCCACGTCCTCGGCGTCGCACTCGGCGACCTCGGCGAAGGGCTGGCCGGTCGCCGGGTTGATCGAGGTGAACGTCTTGCCGCTGGCGGCGTCAACGGAACGGCCGCCGATGACGGCACGGGTCGGGGGAGCGATCGAGGCCGCCAGGGCGGCGGCGTCGGCGAGGGCGAGGGTCATCGGTGGCTCCAGTCGGGGTTGTGGGTCGGGGAGTTCGGGCGGTCGGGGGATCAGCGGCGGCCGACGCCGGCGCGGTCGGTCATGCGGACCAGCCAGTCGCGCTCTTCGTCCCATTCGCGGTACACGAGTCGGTCCCGGTCGACGCGGTTGACGGGGAGGGTCGAGAGGGCGGCCTGGAGGCCGACGCGGCCCTGGCGGGTCATCGGCATCACCGGCCGCCGGCAGGGGCCGACGGCCCGACCGACCATGTTGGCGGCGGTCTTGACGGCCGAGTTGTACTCGGCCTCGAAGCCGTTGTCCCAGAAGAACAGGTTGGCCGGCAGCATCCGGGACCAGAGCTCGAGCGCTTCGGCGTGTCGGCCGGCGGTGATGAGGTCGTAGAGGGCGACGCACTCGTGGGGCATCACGTTGGCGGCACCCCAGATCCATCCGGGGGCGCCGGCCAGCAGGGCCCAGGGGGCCAGCGGGTCGGCGCCGGCCAGCACGTTGCCGCCGATGCCGAGCAGCTGCTGGAGCCGGATCAGGTCGCCGGTGCTGTCCTTGATGTACTCGATCCCCTCGACGGCGATGAGCCGGCGGTACAGGTCGGGTGTGATGTCGAAGCCGCTCTGGGCCGGGATGTTGTAGAGCACGATCGGCACGTCGATGGCGGCGGCCAACTTCTCGTAGTGGTGTCGGACGCCGCGCTCGAAGGGGCCCTCGAAGTAGGGCGGCAGCACCATGACGGCGCTGGCACCGAGGTCGGCGGCCTGGCGGGAGTTCTCGATGGCGTCCACGGTCGTGATCGCCGAGGTCTGGCAGATGACGGGGATGCGGCCGGCCACCTGGTCGATGCCGACCTCGAAGATGCGGCGCTTCTCGTCGGCCGACAGGAAGGCGAACTCGCCGGTGCCGGCGGCCAGCACCAGCCCGTGGACGCCGGCGTCGAGGAGGTTCTCGACGTGGTCGCGGAGCCGGCCCTCGTGGAGGGCCTCGCCCGAGTCGTCGAAGGGCGTGCACATGGCGGCGCACACGCCGTGCAGCAGCGGTCGGTCAGGATGCTGTCCGTTGCCGGTCATGGTGGTCCTCCTGTGGCTCAGCGAACCAGGTCGGGGAGTTCGTTCCAGCGGCGGGCGACGTACTCGTCGAGCTCCTCGGAGACCTCGTCGGGAAGGGTCGGCTCCTCGTAGGCGTCGAGGAGCTCGCGGCACTTGGCGACGGCCCGCTCCTCGGCGCTGTGGCCGCCATCGGCCAGCCACTGCTCGTAGTTGTCGCTGTTCATCATCTCGGGCATCGAGAACGCCGACTGGAAGTTGGCCAGCGTGTGGGCGGTGCCGAGGAAGTGGCCGCCGGGCGGCACCTCGCGCATGGTGGCGAGCACCTCGTCGAGGTCGTCGAAGGACACGCCGCTGCCGAGGCGGTACATGAGCTCGAGCTGCTCGCTGTCGAGGACCCACTTGGCGTAGCTCTGGCACATGGCGCTCTCGAGGTAGCCGGTGGTCGAGAGCAGGAAGTTGGTGCCGGCCATGACGGCGCCGTAGAGGTTGCGGGCGGCCTCGGCCCCGGCCTGGGCGTCGACCAGCTTCGAGCTCGTGCACCCGGCGCTGCACCGGGACGGCAGCCGGTAGTGGCGGGCCATCTGGGCCGTCAGCAGGTTCATGTGGCAGATCTCGGGGGTGCCGGCCTGCGGGGCGCCGGTCTTCATCGACACGGTCGACACCCACTGGCCGTAGAGGGCGGGTGCGCCGGCCCGCACCAGTTGCGAGAACGCCACGCCGGTGAGCGCCTCGATGTTGACCTGGATGACGGCGCCGACGGTGCTGGCCGGGGTGGAGGCGCCGCCCAGCACGAACGGGCTGAAGAGGGTGGCCTGGTTGGCGCCGGCGAACACCCGGACGCTGTCGAGCATGGTCTGGTCCCACACCAGTGGCGTGTTGCCGTTGGCGAGGCAGGTCATGACGGTGGTGTTGCGCACCTCCTCCTGGCCGAACACGATCCCGGCCATGTGGAGGCTGTCCTCGGCCCGCTCCCTGGAGGTGACGGCACCCATGAATGGCTTGTCCGAGTAGCGCAGCAGGCTCTCGGTCATGGCGAGGTGGCGCTTCGGGACCGGGACGTCCATCGGCTCGCACACGACGCCGCCCGACATGTGCAGCGCCGGGGACAGGTGGTTGAGCTTCGTGAAGTTCTGGAAGTCCTCGAGCGAGGCGGCGCGGCGGACCCCGTCGAGGCCGAGGACGTAGGGGGCGCCGTAGGAGGGCGTGAAGATCTGCTTCCCGTCGCCGACCGTGACCGAACGCTCCGGATTGCGGGCGGTCATGGTGTACGAGGAGGGCGCCAGGCCGACCAGCTCCATGAGGTGCTCGCGGTCGATGCGCACCCGGTGGCCGTCGACGCTCGCGCCGGCTGACCGCCACGAGGTGGACGCCTGGTCGCAGCGGAACTCGACGCCCACCTCCTCGATGATGTCCATCGAGGCGTCGTGGATGGTCTGGACCTGTTCGGGGGTGAGCAGGTCGACCCAGGGGAGCTTCCGCTCGAGCTCAGGGAGCCAGGTCTGGACGCGGGTGCGCCGTGCCCGGGCACGGGCTTCTCGGCCCCGGCGTGTGGTGCCGAGCTCGGTGCCGGTGGTGGTCGTGTCGGTCATGGGCTGCACTCAGAGGTCGTGACGGCCGCGGCAGCCTGCCGACGCACGGGGCAGGTGTCAACCTGTCCGGCGCACACCGCTACGGCTCGACGATGTTGTAGAAGAGCGGAAAGTCGGTGAACGTCTCCCACAGCGCCAGCACCCGGTCCCGGTCCCCGTCGATGGCGGCGGTGCCGGCCTCGAGCAGGTCGGCGAGCGTGCCGCCCGTGGACACGATCCCGTTGAGCGCCGGCCGGTCGCAGGTGACCGTGGCGTCGGGAACCTCGTGGCGCCGCCCCGGCGTGGCGTGGAGCGTGCCGTTCGACAGCTCGAGGCGCACGACCTCGTCCTCGTCGGGAAGCAGCCAGTCGACGGCCAGGTGGCCCAGTCCGACGGCGGCCGGCCCGTCCACCTTGACGGCCAGCAGGTCGAACACCTGCTGGTGGGTCATGCCGGCGACCACCTCGGGACGGGGTCGCTGGATCACCGGCACGTCGACCGACCCGTTGCGGAGCTCCTGGGCACCGGTCAGGTAGACGTCGCGCCACGGCCCCGACTCGGCCCGGTAGCCGAGTTGCTCGAAGGCGTCGGCCTGCAGGAGCCGGGCCTCCTCGCAGGTGGGGTCGGCGAACACGGCGTGGCGCAGCACCTGGGCCACCCAGCGGTGGTCGCCGGCCTCGAAGGCGGCACGCGCCTTGGCCAGCAGTTCGTCCATGCCGCCCATGAACTCGACGTAGCGGTGCCCGGCCTCGGTCGGTTCGTACGGGTCGAGGCTGGACGGGTGCCCGTCGTACCAGCCCAGGTAGCGCTGGTACACGGCCCGCACGTTGTGGCTGACCGTGCCGTAGTAGCCGTGGCAGCGCCAGTCGGCCCACAGCCCGGGTGGCAGGTCGATGCGGGCGGCGATCTCGTTGGGCGTGAATCCCAGGTTGGTCAGCCGCATGGCCTGGTCGTGGAGCCAGCGGTAGAGGTCCCGCTGGTTCACGAGGTACTCGCGGACGTCGTCACCGCCCCAGTGCGGCCAGCCGTGGGAGGCGAACACCAACTCGGCCTCGTCGCCCCAGCGGTCGAGGGCCTCGTCGATGTAGCGGCTCCAGAGCAGGGCGTCCCGAACAAGGGCACCGCGCAGCGTCAGCACGTTGTGCATGGTGGCGGTGCAGTTCTCGGCCATGCAGAGGGCCTTGTGGTCCGGGAAGTAGAAGTGCATCTCGGCCGGGGCCTCGGACTCGGGCGTCAGCTGGAACTCGACGCGCACCCCGTCGAGGACCAGCTCCTGGCCGGTCTCGACGATGTCGATCGTGGGCGGCACGAGGGCGCTCGATCCCGTCGACACGCCCTTGCCGAGGCCCTGGTCGACGTGGTGGTGCTCGCTCCACGGCAGCAGCATCCCGAACTGGTACATGGCCCGGCGGCCCATGACCGGCGCCGCCACCACGTTCTCGGAGACGGCTTCGCGCAGGAAGCCGTCAGGGGCGACGATCGGCACCTCGCCGGCGCCGATCCGCTCCTGACTGACCACGCCGAGGATGCCGCCGTAGTGGTCGAGGTGCGAGTGCGTGTAGATCACCGCGGTGACCGGCCGCTCGCCGAGGTGTTCGGTCACGAGCTCGTAGGCGGCGGCCGCCGACTCCTGGGTGGTGAGTGGGTCGATCACCACCCAGCCCACGTCGCCCCGGATGAACGTGACGCTCGAGGTGTCGAAGCCCCGCACCTGGTAGAAGCCGTCGCACACCTCGTAGAGGCCATGCTGGGCGTTGAAGCCGGCCTGGCGCCAGAGCGCCGGGTTGACCGTGTCGGGGCAGGGGCCGTGCACGAAGTCCGACTTGGACAGGTCCCAACTCACGGGCTGCCACGGGTTGGGGAGGAGCTTCTCGATGACCGGTTCCTGCCGGGTGGCGATGAAGCCACGGGCCACGTTGGCGGCGTCGGAGCCGTCGTCGGGTGGCAGCGAGGCGGCGAACGCGGCCAGGTCGTCCCGGGTCTGCGCCTCGGCCGCCTTCGGCGCGCGTGGGTCGGTGGTCATCTCGGAGGTCTCCTTGGTGGCACTCGGGACCTGCTCAGGGTCCGGTGAAGATCGGGCCCGTCTTGTCGAGGGTCGGGACGATGCCGGGGCCGTCGCCGTAGCGGCCGGCCTCGAAGCGGGCGACGACGAAGTGGTGGACTTCGTCGGGGCCGTCGGCGAGGCGGAGGGTGCGCTGCTGGGTGTACATCCGGCTGAGTGGCGTCCACTGCGACACGCCGGTGGCGCCGTGTACCTGGATGGCCTCGTCGATGATGCGGCAGACCCGTTCGGGGACCATGGCCTTGACGGCGCTGATCCACACCCGGGCCTCGGCGTTGCCCATGGTGTCCATGGCCCTGGCGGCCCGCAGCACCATGAGGCGCATGGCCTCGATGTCGATGCGGGCCCGGGACACGACCTCCATGTTCTTGCCGAGGTTCAGGATCGGCTTGCCGAACGCCTCGCGGTGCAGGCCGCGCCGCACCAGCAGTTCGATGGCCCGCTCGGCGGCGCCGATCGAGCGCATGCAGTGGTGGATGCGGCCGGGACCGAGGCGCAGTTGCGAGATCTCGAAGCCACGGCCCTCGCCCAGCAGGATGTTGTCGTAGGGCACCCGGCAGTCGTCGAACGTGAGGTGCATGTGGCCGTGCGGGGCGTCGTCGTCGCCGAACACCTGCATCGGGTGGTCGATCGTGAGCCCGGGTGCGTCGATGGGCACGAGGATCTGGGACTGGCGCCGGTGGGGCGGCCCGTCCGGGTCCGTCTGGACCATCGTGATCATGATCTTGCAGCGCGGGTCGCCGGCGCCCGAGATGTAGTACTTGGTGCCGTTGATGACCCACTCGTCGCCGTCGCGCACTGCCCGGCAGGCGATGTTCTTGGCGTCCGACGAGGCCAGGTCGGGCTCGGTCATGGCGTAGGCGGAGCGGATCTCGCCGTTGAGCAGGGGCTCCAGCCACTGCTTCTTCTGCTCGGGTGTGCCGACCCGCTCGAGGACCTCCATGTTCCCGGTGTCGGGGGCCGAGCAGTTGAGACTCTCGGAGGCGATGGGGTTCTTCCCGAGTTCGGCGGCGATGTAGGCGTAGTCCAGGTTGGAGAGGCCTTCACCGGTCTCGGCATCAGGCAGGAAGAAGTTCCAGAGTCCGGCGGCCCGGGCCCGCGACTTGAGGTCGTCGAGGATCTCGAGCTGGCCGGGGTGGTAACCCCAGTGGTCGGTGCGTTCGGTGCCGAGTCGGTGGAACTCGCCGGTCACGGGCTCGACCTCGTCGGCGATGAACGCCACCACGGCGTCGAAGAGGGGACGCGCCCCCTCCGACATGGCGAGGTTCAGCGAGTCGCTGGACGGGTCGTCGATGTGCAGTCCTGGGCCGATCGCCATGGATTCCTCGCCGGGTCGGGGTCGTCCGCCGAACCTACGCCAGGGCGGGGCGGGGTGCGTCAGCCGGGGCGGTGTGTGCGGTCCGATGCGGTGCCCGCGGTGGAACGGCGCGAGGGTGAACCCGTGCGGTTCTCGTTGATCTACGAGGCGCAGGTGGAGGACGCCTCGCCCGCGGGCGAGCGTGCGATGTTCGCCGACATCCTCGAGCAGTCGCTCCTGGCCGAGGAGCTGGGCTTCGACGTGGTCTGGGCCGTGGAGCACACCGCCCTCACCCACTACGCGCACATGAGCGCACCCGAGACCTTTCTCGCCTACCTGGCCGGCCGTACCACCCGCATCGGCCTCGGCCACGGCGTCGTCTGCCTGCCGCCCCAGATGAACCATCCGGTGAAGGTGGCCGAGCGGATCGCCACCCTCGATGTCCTCTCCGGTGGGCGCGTCCACTTCGGGATGGGGAAGGGCGCCACGCAGCAGGAGGCCGGCACCTTCGGCTACGAGCTCGAGGCGCTGCCGCCGATGATCGCCGAGTCGATGCACCTGATCCCGAGGCTGTTCGTCGAGGACGAGGTCGAGCACCACGGTGAGTTCATCGACCTGCCGAGCCGCCCGGTGCACCCGAAGCCCCTCCAGGATCCACATCCGCCGCTGTACCAGGCCTGCACCGGCACCGAGTCGTTGCTGGACGCCGCGGCGCGGGGCATCGGCGCCCTGGTACTCGGCTTCGGCGGCCCCGGGGAGGTCGCCGCCAAGAACGAGGCGTATCGCCGGGCCTTCGCCGAGCGCCGGCCGGAGGACCAGGTGGGGTTCGCTCCCAACGAGCACCTGGCGGCCCTGTGTCCGGCCGTCGTCCTCGACGACGGCGTCGAGGCGCGGCGCATCGGGCTGCGGGGCCAGCGCTTCTTCCTCGAGGCCATCGCCCACTGGGCCTCCGACGGCGCCACGCCGCTGCCCGATCCCTCGTCGTGGCAGGAGGGCACGGCGGTCACCGGGGACGGCACCGAGGTCGTGGCGACGCGGATCGGCGGTGAGCTCGTGACCATCGACTTCTCGGACCCGGGCCAGTCGCTCCTCAACCCGAACCACGCCTACGGGACGGTCGACGACTGCCTCGGCTACGTGGAGCAACTGCTCGAGGCGGGTGCCGACGAGATCCTGTTCTTGAACCAGATGGGGACCGTCCCCCAGTGGGCGATGCTCGAGACCATCCGCAACATCGGCGAGCACGTCATCCCGAGATTCCGCTGACGCGGCGCCGGGGGCGGTTGTAGCGTCCGGCGTGCGGCGTCGGGCCAGGAGGTGGAGCCGTGGCGAACGCGAGGGACGGGTCGATCGCCGACGAGGTGTTCGCGCTGTTCGCTGAACACGGGGCCAACTCGTACAGCGAACGGGTCACGATGGAGGAGCACGCCCGGCAGGCGGCGGCGTGCGCCCGGGAGGCCGGGGCTGGCGACGCCCTCGTGCTGGCGGCGCTCCTCCACGACGTCGGCCACTTCCTCGACCCTGCCGACTCCGAGTTCGGGGTCACCGACCATGGCACGTCGGGCGGTGCGTGGGTGGCCGAGCGGTTCGTCGACGCCGTCGCCGAGCCGGTTCGGCTGCACGTGGCGGCCAAGCGGTACCGGTGCCACGTCGACCCCGGCTACGAGGCACGACTCTCACCAGCGTCGGTGGGGACCCTTCGCCTCCAGGGCGGGCCGATGACCGCCGGCGAGGCGGCAGCCTTCGAGGCCGAGTCGCACGCCGAGGACGCCCTCGCCGTCCGGGACTGGGACGACGCCGGCAAGCAGGCCGGCCTCGAGGTGCCCGAACTGGCCGAGTTCCGGGCCCTGCTCGAGGATCCCGCACTGCGTCGGACGCCGTTGGCGCTCGTGGCGGTCGAGCCCGACGAGGTCACCGTCGACCTTGGCGACGGCCCCGTGCGCTTCCACGCCATCTGGCTGCGCGACAACGCCCGGGACGACGCCTCCCGGCACGAGGCCAACGACCAGCGCCTGTTCGACGTGAGCGAGCTGCCCGCCGACGTCGTGCTCGAGGCGGCGGAGGTGGTGGGCGACCTGTTGCACGTGACCTTCGGGCCGGACGGCACCGCGAGTTCGTTTGCCGCGGACTGGCTGGCAGCCCACCGGTACGACGGCCCGGAGCGTCCGACGTCGTGGTACGTGTCATGGGGCCGGGACGACCTGGACCTGGCCCGCGCCGACTACGAGGAGGTCCTGGCGGACATCGGTCCCCTCAGCCGGGCCATCGTCCGGGACGGCCTGGCGATCGTGACCGGGCTGGCCACCGGCGACCGGGAGGGGGCGTCCATCGAGGACGTGGCCGGCCTGTGGGGCCCGGTCCGCGAGACCAACTACGGACGGATCTTCCACGTCCGCGCCGAGGAGAATCCGATCAACCTGGCGTTCACGCCGCGGTCCCTCAACGTCCACACCGACAACCCCTACCGGCGCCCGGTCCCGGGCTACCAGTTGCTCCACTGCCTCGTCGCCAGCGGCGAGGGCGGCGTCACCGTCCTCGTGGATGGCTTCCGGGCCGCGGAGGCGCTCCGGGCCGAGGAGCCGGAGGCGTTCGCCCGGCTGAGCAGCCGGCCAGTCCCGTTCCGTTGGGCCGGGGAGGGCTTCGACCTGCGGGACCGACGGCCCCTGATCGAGGTCGACGACCGGGGGGCGCTGCGGTCGGTCCGCTACAACAACCGGTCGGCGGCCCCGTTCGACCTGCCCCACGGCGAGATGGCCGACTTCTACGCCGCCTACCGGACCTTCGCCGACCAGCTGCACCGGTCGGAGTTGGAGGTCCGCATCGTGCTGCAGCCGGGGGAGTGCCTGGTGTTCGACAACGAGCGGGTGCTCCACGGCCGGGATGGTGAGTCCGACCCCGGTCGGTACCTGCAGGGCTGTTACCTCGACCGGGACTGGATCCACGGCCGCATCCGCGGGGAGCCGTAATCCCTGTGAAACACGGATTATGTGCTACACATAATCCGTGGCCAACCTGACCCTCGCCCTCGACGACGACCTGCTGCGGCGGGCCCGGGTGCGGGCCGCCGAACAGGAGACCTCCGTCAACGCCGTCGTCCGGGAGCTGCTCACCGCCTGGGCCGCCGGTGACCGGGCAGCTGGCACCCGCCAGGCGGAGGATCCTCGTGACGGGCGCCGCCTTCCTCGACACCTCGGTCCTGGTGCGCCTGTTCGACGACGACGAGCCCCAGCGCCAGGCCGCCGCCCGGGCCGTGGTCGGCGCCGCCGACGGGCCGCCCCTCGCCGTGTCCGCCCAGGTGCTGGCCGAGTTCCACCATGTCGTGACCACCGGACTGGCCCGGCCCCTCGCGTCGGTCACCGCCCGTCGGGCCCTCGCTGACCTGGCAGACCTGCACGTGGTCCCCACCGACACCGACCTCGTGCTCGCCGCCGCCGACACCGCTGCCGAGCACGACCTCTCGATGCGCGACGCCCTCGTGGTCGAAGCCGCCGCCGCCGCCGGCTGCGCCCGGCTGCTGACCGAGGTCCTCCCGCACGGCACACTGATCCGTGGCGTCGCGGCCGAGGACCCGGGGCGCCCCATCCCGTAGCCACGCCAGGGAGGCACCCCATGCTCGAGATCGACGGCCTGCACCGCCACGACGTCGACGCCCACGGTACGAGGATCCACGTGGCCGAGGTCGGGGAGGGTCCGCTCGTGCTGTTCGTCCACGGCTTCCCGGAGTCGTGGTACTCGTGGCGCCACCAGCTGGTGGCCCTGGCCGCCGACGGCTACCGGGCGGCGGCCATCGACGTGCGCGGCTACGGCTCCTCGGAGGCCCCGCCGGACGTCGACGACTACCGGATCGTGGCGCTGGCGGGCGACTGCGTCGGCGTCGTCGAGGCGCTCGGCGAGTCGACGGCGACCATCGTCGGCCATGACTGGGGGTCGCCCATCGCCGCGGCGGCCGCCCGACTCCGGCCCGATGTCTTCACCGCCGTGGTCCTGCTCTCGGTCACCTACGACCCGCGCAACGGGCACCGACCCACCGAGGTCTTCCGGGCCATCGGCGGCGACGAGGAGTTCTACATCGAGTACTTCCAGGAGCCCGGCCGGGCCGAGGCCGAGATCGCCGAGGACCCGGCCCGCTGGCTGGAGGGCTTCTACTTCGGCGCTTCCGGCGACGCCCCGGAGCTCGCCGCAGGGGAACGGGCGATGGCCTGGGTGGCGCCCGGGACGCAGCTGCGCGACCGGTTCCGGTACCCGGACGGTCCGCTGCCGTGGCTCTCCGCCGACGACCTGGCCTTCTACGTGGCCGAGTTCGAGCGGGCCGGCTTCACGGGCGGTCTCAACCGGTATCGCTGCGTCGACCGCGACTGGGACGACCTGCGGGCCTTCCACGGCGCACCCCTCACCCAGCCGTCCCTTTTCATCGGCGGCGAGCGGGACGGCCCCACCATGTGGGGGGCGGGCAGCATCTCGCGCTATCCGCAGACCCTGCCGAACCTGCACGCCTCGGTGATCCTGCCCGGCGTCGGCCACTGGATGCAGCAGGAGGACGCCGACGGCGTGAACGCTGCCCTGCTGGACTTCCTCGCCGCGGTGCACGCCTGAGACCCATCGGCACCGGGGGTCGCCGTACCTCGCCTAGGTTGTGCGGATGGGAGCCGGGGGGAACGGCCGACTCACGCGTTCGCTGGCCCTGCGCCACGTCTTCGCCCTCTCGATGGGGGCGATGGTCCCGTCGGGCCTGTTCCTGCTGCCGGGCCTGGCGGCGTCGAAGGTGGGCCCGGCTGCCGTCCTCGCCTACCTGATCGCCGGGGCGCTGGCCATTCCCGCCATGCTCAGCGTGGCCGAGCTCTCCACCGCGCTCCCGAAGGCCGGCGGCGTCTACTACTTCCTGGAGCGGGCACTGGGACCGTCCGTCGGCACGATCGCCGGCTTCGGGACCTGGCTGTCTCTCGTGCTCAAGGACGCCTTCGCCATGGTCGGCATGAGCGCCTACCTGGTCCTGGTCGTCGACATCGACAGTCGGCCGATGGCAGTCGTCCTGATCGGACTCTTCATGGTCGTGAACATCGCGGGATCGAAGGCCAGCGCCTCGCTGCAGCTCTGGCTGGTGGTGCTCATCCTCGCCATCATGGGATGGTTCATCGCCGACGGCCTGTTCGAGACCAGTGAGCGGGGATTCGGCGAGGGCAACCTGGACCCGTTCTTCACGACCGGCGGGTCAGGGGTCTTCGCCGTCGTCGGCCTGGTGTTCGTGTCCTACGGCGGCCTCACCAAGGTCGCAAGTGCGGCCGAGGAGGTCGACGACCCGTCGTTGCGCATTCCCCTGGGCCTGACACTGTCGCTGCTGACGGCCACAGCGCTCTGCACGCTCGGCATGCTCGTGACCGCGGCGGTCGTGCCATCCGAGGTGCTCCACGAGGACCTGGCGCCGATCCACACGGCGGCCGAGGCGATCCTGCCGTCATGGGGGGCGTGGCTGGTGGTGGTCGCCGCATTGGCGGCGTTCGCCTCGGCGGTCAATGCCGGCATCCTCGCTGCCGCCCGCTACCCGATGGCGATGGCGCGCGACGGACTCCTGCCGGCGCGGATCGGCGCCGTCGGGTCCCGGGGCACGCCGGTTGCCGGGGTCGTGGCCACGTCGGCGGCGATCGCCTTGGTCGTCCTGGCGTTCGACGCCGAGGCCATCGCCAAGTTGGCGAGCGCCTTCGTCCTGCTGACCCTCGGCCTCGTGAACGTCGCCGTGCTGGTGCTCCGGGCCTCGCGGATCCCCTCCTATGCCCCGGCCTTCCGGACGCCGCTGTATCCGGTCACCCAGTTCGCCGGGATCCTGATCTCCTTCTTCCTGATCGCCGAGCTGGGACCCCTGGCGTGGGGGTTCGTGGTGGCCATCTCGGCCGTGGCCTGGGGTTGGCACCGGCTCTACGCCACGGGGCGCACCAAGCGGGCGGGTGCCATCCGCAACGTGTTCCAGCGGTGGGCCGAGGACGTCGACTCGGGGCTGGACCGGGAGATGAGTGCGGCCATGGCCGGCCACGGCCTGCGGGCCGGCGACGACTACACGGGGCTGGTCGCCCGCGCCGTCGTCCTCAATGCCCCCGAGGGGGCCGACATCGGGCAGGCGGCGGACCGGGCCGCCACCGTGTTGGCCGACCGCATCGGCCTGTCGCAGGAGCAGGTGACGGAGCGGTTCCTCGAGACGGGTTCGCTGTGGATCCAGACCTCCGACGCCCACCCGACGGCCACGCCGCTGGCCCTCTTCGAGGCGATCGACGACGACCTGCTGGTGATCGTCCGGGCCACCATGGGCGTGAGCATTCCGGTGACGTGGGGCGGGTCGGGGGAGCGGGTCAACGGCCTGTTCTTCCTGGCCGGCACGACCGCCAACCCGGGTCGGTCACTGCGGCTGGCCGGGGAGTTGGGGAGCTACCTGCAGAGCGGGGCGCGGGCGATCGGTCGGGCGATGACCGAGGCCGACGTCAAGACGGCACTGCTGCCGGGCTTGACCGTGCGCCAGTACGCCCTGCTGCCCGAGGGCCAGGACGCCGGCCTGATCGGCCATCGCATCGCCCAGTTGGACTTCCCGGACGGCGTGGCGGTGGCGTCGGTGACGCGGTTGGGCGTTGTCCTGCCTGCGGATCCGGAACTGGTGCTCGAGGCCGACGACCAGTTGACGGTGTACGGCCCCGAGGACGTCATGCCCCCGGCCGGCGACCCGGTCCCCGTCGCCACCCTCGATCGCTGAGGGGCGGATCAGGGCCGCTCAGGCGATGAGCAGGCGGCGGACCTCGGCGGTGCCGGCGAGGGCCTCGTCCGTCGAGCCGGCCAGGGGGGCCAGGTTGAAGTCGGCACAGCCGGCCTCGACGAACGGCCGCAGCCAACCGGCGACCTGGTCGGGCGTGCCGACCGGCGAATAGCGCTCGAACACCGAGAACGGCGAGCCGTAGAAGCGCTCCATGGTCGGTCCCAGGTGGGCCGCCCCCTCCTCGGGCGTGTCGCCGAAGCCGACCCAGACCTGGTAGCCGTGCCGCCACGCCACGTTGGTGCGGCCGGTGTCCGCGGCGGCCTGTTCGGCGAGCGCAACGCCCTCGGCGAACCGCTGCGGCGAGCACCAGGACGCCAGCCAGCCATCGCCGTGACGTCCGGCCCGCTCGACGGCGGCGTTCGACCGGCCGCCAACGGTCACCGGGACCGGTGGATCGGGGGCGGGGCGAATCACCACGTCGGGGGCCTCGTAGAACTCGCCTCGATGGTCGACCGCTTCGCCGTCCAGCAACGGGCGCAGGACGCTGAGGGCCTCGTCGGTGCGTCGTCCACGGGTGGCCGGGTCGACGCCGACCACCTCCATCTCGTGGCGGTCCTCGCCACCTACCCCGACGCCGAACGTGATCCGGCCGGGGGCGTACTCGGCAAGCGTCGAGAGTTGCCGGGCCACGGCCACCGGGTGACGCAGGGCGAGGAGGTGCACGCCCACGTAGAGGCCGATCGTGGGGTGCAGTCCGGCGAGGAAGGCGAGGGTCGTCAGGCCGTCCTTGCCCCGGCCGTCGAAGAAGGCGATGTGGTCGGAGGTGACGAGGTGGTCGAGGCCGGCATCGGCGGCGGCGAGGACGTAGCCGGCGGCGTGCTCGTGGGAGGTGAACCCCGCCGGGGGGATCGACAGGCCGACGCGCGGGGCGCGCCCGGTCACGGGATCCGTCGCCCGGCCCGCGCCCGACGTCCGATCACGGAGTCCGCTTCTCGCCGAAGCGGTCCCACGAGGTGATCTTCTCGGCGCCGCGGTGGCGGGGGGCCACGCCCCACTTCCCGGTGGGGTGGCCCAGCGGCAGCAGGGCCAGCACCTCGTACCGGTCCGGGATGCCGAGGAGCTCGCGGACCTCGTCCTCGTAGATGCGGTGCAGCGTGGTGATGGTGGTGCCGAGTCCGCACGACCGCGCGGCGAGGATGAAGTTCTGGACGGCCGGGTACACCGAGGCGTACGTGGGCCCGACCGGCATGGGGCCCTCGTCGTCGTGGACGGTCATGTCGATCGACGGCATGAGCAGGAGCACGTGCACCGGGACGTGTTCGAGGTTCTCGGCCAGGTGCACCGTGGCCCGGTTGTTGCGCTCCCAGCCCTCGCGCACGGCGTCGTTGGGGAACTCCTTCGGGGCGATGACCGGCTCGTAGCGCCGCCACCCCCGGCGGTAGATCTCGGCCAGGGCGAGGCGCAGGTCGGGGTCCTGCACGACGAGGAACTGGTACGGCTGGATGTTGCCGCCACTGGGGGCCTGGACGGCGGCCCGCAAACAGGTCCAGAGGTCCTCGTCGCTGACCGGCTCGTCGGTGAGCCGGCGCATCGCCCGTGTGGTCATGAGCCCCTCGAGGAGGCCGAGTTCGTCGGTCATGGGTGGTCTCCCGGTCAGCGCCCCGTGAAGCGGGGCTCGCGCTTTTCGGCCAGTGCCGCCAGCGCCTCGGCGTGGTCGTCGCTGCCGAACGTGACGATCTCGAGGGCGCTGGCGTGCTCGAAGGCGCTGCCCGAGGTCTGGCGCACCCAGGCGTTGATCGCCTGCTTCGTGTACTGGACCGCCAGCGGCGCGCCGGCGGCGAGGCGCCGGGCCCAGGCCAGGCCGGCGGCACGGCACGACTCGGCGTCGGCGGCGGTGAGGGGGTCGCCGGTGAGGAGGTAGCGCTTGGCGAGCATGGGGCCCAGTGCCAGGGGCCAGGCGATGGTGCCGCCGTCGCCGGCGACGATGCCGACGCGCACGTGGGGGTCGCCGAGGCGGGCGGTGTCGGCCATGACGACCACGTCGCAGAGGAGGGCGATGCTCGCACCGAGCCCCATGGCGTGCCCGGTGACGGCGCACACGACGGGGAGGTGGACGTCGAGCAGGTCGAAGATCATCTGGCGGGCGTCGAGGCGCAGGTCCTCGAGGCGGCCCGGTTCCTGGAGTTGCGGGAACCAGTCGAAGTCGCCGCCGGCCGAGAAGGCGGCCTCGGTGCCGGCCAGCAGCACCGCCCGGGCGTCGCGTTCGGCCTGGAGGCGGGGGAACAGGGCGGTGAACTCGTGGTGGAGCCGGTCGTTCACCTTGTTGAGGTCGTCGCCGGGGGCGTCGATGGTGACGACCAGGACGTCGCCGTCGCGCTCGAAGCGGAGGCACTCGAAGGCGTCGTCGTTCGGCGGGCTGGTCATCGGGGGTTCCGGTGGCGGTGGTCCATGGGCGTGGAGTTCACAGCAGCGTCGTGTCCGTGTCCAGCCCCAGGGCCAGCCGGCCGGTGAGCTCGTGGATGCGCGGGGCGACCATGGCGTGGGTGGCGGCCACCTGGCCGTCCCGGACCGACCGTTGGAGCGGTTCGCTCAGGTAGACGGCGGTGCCGCCGGCCTCGCGTCCCAGCATGGCGAGGGCGTCGGCGCAGCGCTGGGCGGCGTCGCAGGCGGCGAGGCGGAGGCTGCGGCGGTGCTCGATCGTGAGGGGGTTGCCGCCGGTGGCGGTCGTCCATGCGGCACCGAGGGCGTCGTGGAGGAACGCCCGGGCGGAGCGGGCGGTCGCCTCGGCCGTGGAGAGGGCGGTCTGACCGGAGGCCCGTTCGGCGAGGGTGCGTCCGGAGCCCATGGGCTTCTTGTCGCCGGCCAGTTCGGCGAAGCGGGCGACGGCTCCGTCGAGGAGGCCGATGGAGACGGCGGCGATGCCGCAGGCCAGCATCCCGTAGAAGGGGAACTGCCAGAGCGGGCCGTCCAGGCGGGGCTCGGCCGCCATGAGCTGTACCCAGCGGCCCTCGGGGACGAAGGCGTCGTGGACGGCGTAGTCGCCGGACCCGGAGCCGGCCAGTCCGGTCACGTGCCAGGTGTCGAGGAACTCGACGTCGTCGGGGTGGAAGAACGTGAACGGGGCGAAGAGGCCGTCGTCGCGGCGAAGGGTGGCGCCGTCGTCGTCCACGAGCCGGGTGCCGCCGCCGATCCAGGTGCAGTGGCGGGTGCCGGACCCCCAGGCCCAGGTGCCGGTGACGGAGAGGCCGCCGTCGACGAGGCGGGCGGTGCCGATGGGTGCGGCGAAACCGCCGGTGCAGGAGTCGGGGCTGCCGTAGATGGTCCGGGCGTGGTCCTCGGGGAGGAAGCCGGCCATGAGCGAGGAGGTGCCGGCGATCATCACGCTCCAGCCGGCGCCGCCGTCGTGGCGGGAGACCTCGGCGATGGCGTCGATGCCCGTGTGGACGTCGGCCTCGGGGCCGCCGAGGCCGGCGGGGACGAAGAGGCGGAGGAGTCCGGCGCCGCGGAGGTCGGCGACGACGTCGTCGGGGAGGGTGCGGGCGGCCTCGATGGCCTCGGCGCGGGCGGCGATCGACGGGCCGAGGTCGCGGGCGTTGGCCAGCAGGTCGGTCATGCTCGACAAAACTAGAGGAAGATTCCAATTATGACAAGTTGAAATGGAAGTGGAATATACTCACCGGGATGAGCGGCAGTCGAGCAACGCGTACCCGGACGGCACTCGTCGACGCCACGGTGGCCGCCCTGCGCGAGGACGGCAGCTTCACGACCGAGCAGGTCGCCGAGGTCGCCGGCGTCTCGGTGGCGACCGTCTACAACCGCGTTCCCGAGGGGCGCGACGGGCTGCTGGCGGGTGCACTCGACCTGGCCCTGGGTCGACTCGTCGAGGTCACGGCGGAGGCGCTCACCGTCGAGCACCTCCTGGACGAGGGTCTGGACTGCGTCCTGCGCCACCTGGCCGAAGGGCTCGTCGGTGTGTTCGACGAGGAGGCCCTGGTCCTGCGGGCCGCCCTGGCGCGGCTCCCCGAGAGCCGGCTGCTCCGGGACGTCTACCGGGAGCGGCAGGCGGAGGCACAGGCCCTGAACCGCCGGTTCGTGGAACTGGGTCAGGCGGCCGGCCGGATCGGTGATGGCGACCCCGACGAGCTGGCCGACACACTCGTCGTCCTGTGCCAGGGCCTCAACAATCCGGTCCTGCTCGGGAGCGCCGACCGGCCGGCCCTGGTCGAGCGCCTCGTCTCGGCCATGGCAACGGTTCTCCAGCCGGCGTCCTGACCGCTCCCATCCTGGCTGCACGCAGTTTGCAGGCAGTTCCGGCTGGTGACGATCGGTCGCAATGGGACCAGTCGTGGGCTGGTTGATGCTCCTGTTGGCCGGTCCTCCGAATTGTGCCATCATCGCGACCCCGGTGGGACGGGTGAACGCGGCGACGGCGCCGTGGCGACCCGCCGGCACAACCCAAGGGGGGAACCGATGGAGGTCTCCGTCACCGTCAACGGGACGGCCCGTTCTGCCGACGTCGAGCCACGGACGCTGCTCGTCCACTACCTGCGCGACGTCCTCGGCCTGACCGGCACCAACGTCGGCTGCGACACCAGCTCCTGCGGTGCCTGCACCGTTCTGGTCGACGGCCGCTCCGCCAAGTCCTGCACCCTGCTGGCCGCCCAGGTCGACGGCGCCGAGGTCACGACCATCGAGGGCCTGGCCGGCGCAGACGGCCTCCACCCCATGCAGCAGGCGTTCCACGAGTGCCACGCCCTGCAGTGCGGCTACTGCACGCCCGGCATGGTGATGGCCGCCGTGTCGCTGGTCGACGAGTACGACGGCCTCGAAGCCGACGGCGTCCGCGAGGGCCTCGAGGGCAACCTCTGCCGCTGTACCGGCTACCAGAACATCGTCAAGGCCGTCCTGGCCGCGTCCGAGTGAGGGGAGGAGACCGATGACCGTCACCGAATCCCCGTTCACCGGCGGCGTCGTCGGCGAGGCCCGACTGCGCCGCGAGGACCCGGCCCTGCTGACCGGCGAGGCCAGGTTCGTCGACGACCTGCACCTGCCGGGCGCCCTCTGGGTGGCCTGCGTCCGCAGTCCGCACGCCCACGCCCGCATCACCGGCATCGACGCCTCCGACGCGCTCGCCACCGACGGTGTCGTCGCCGTCTACACGGGCGACGACCTGGCCGACGCCTGGGCGGCGCCGCTGCCCTGCGCCTGGCCCGTCACCGACGACATGAAGAACCCCGCACACCACCCGGTGGCGCAGGGCAAGGCCAACTTCGCCGGCGACATCGTGGCCGTCGTGGTCGCCGAGTCCCGCTACGCCGCCGCTGACGGACTCGAGGGCGTCGTCGTCGACTACGAGCCGTTGGACGCCGTGGTCACCATGGAGGAGGCCGAGTCCGACGCCGTCGTCATCCACGAGGACTGCGGCACCAACGTCTCCTATGTCTGGGAGCTCGTCCCCGACCCGGATGCCGTCGAGGCGGCCTTCGCCAGTGCCGCCCACCACGTCACCGAGACGTACGTGCACCAGCGACTCATCCCGGCGCCGATGGAGCCCCGTGGCGTGGCCGCCGTGCCTGCCCCACACAACGGCGACATCACCCTCTACTCGGCCACGCAGATCCCGCACATCCTCAAGGTGATGGCGGCGATCACGCTCGGCCTGCCGGAGCAGAAGGTGCGCGTCATCGCCCCCGCGGTGGGCGGCGGCTTCGGCTGCAAGCTCAACGTGTACGCCGAGGAGATCATCTGCATGGCCCTCGCCCTGCGCCACGGCGTGCCCGTGCGCTGGACCGAGGGGCGCACGGAGGCGGCGACGGCGACCATCCAGGGTCGGGCCCAGCGCCAGACCATCGAACTGGCCGCCGATGCCGACGGGAAGCTCACCGCCGTGCGGGCCACCCTGCTGGCCGACATGGGCGCCTACCTGCAGCTGGTCACGCCCGGCGTGCCGCTGCTCGGGGCGTTCCTCTACCACGGCCTCTACGACGTACCGGCCTACGCCTTCACCTGCAAGAGCGTGTTCACGAACCTCACCCCGACCGACGCCTACCGGGGCGCCGGCCGACCCGAGGCGACGTACGCCATCGAGCGGACCATGGACGCCCTGGCCGAGGCCGTGGGCATCGGCCCCGACGAGATCCGTTCCCGCAACTTCATCCCGACCGAGAAGTTCCCCTACGACTCGCCGGCCGGGCTGATCTTCGACTCGGGCAACTACCAGCCCACCCTCGACCGGGCCAAGGAGCTGGTCGACTGGGACGGCCGCCGGGCCGAGCAGGCCGATCGGCGTGCCGCCGGTTCGACCACCCACCTCGGGCTCGGCATCTCGTCGTACGTCGAGATGTGCGGCCTGGCTCCGAGCCGGACCCTCGCTGCGCTCAACTACGGCGCCGGTGGCTGGGAGTCGGCCACGGTTCGGATCCTGCCCACGTGCAAGGTCCAGGTCGTGACGGGCACCACGCCCCACGGCCAGAGCCACGAGACCTGCTGGTCGATGATCGTCGCCGACCAACTCGGCATCGACCCCGACGACGTCGAGGTGCTCCACTCCGACACGGCCATCACGCCGCTCGGCATGGACACCTACGGGTCGCGGTCGCTGGCCGTGGGCGGCACCGCCATCTGGATGGCGACCGAGCAGGTCATCGACAAGGCACGGGCCATCGCCGCCCACATGCTGGAGGCCAACCCCGACGACCTGGACTTCGCCGGCGGCACCTTCAGCGTGAAGGGCAGCCCCGACAAGGAGGTCCCGCTGGCCGGGGTGGCGTTCGGCGCCTTCACGGCCCACGACCTGCCCGACGGGATGGAGCCCAACCTCCAGGCCCAGGTCACCTTCGACCCGTCCAACTTCGTCTTCCCCTTCGGCACGCACATCGCCGTCGTCGAGGTGGACGAGGCCACCGGGGCGGTCGACCTGGTCGACTACGCCGCCGTGGACGACTGCGGCAACCAGATCAACCCGCTCATCGTGGAGGGTCAGTTGCACGGCGGCATCGTCCAGGGGGTCGCCCAGGCCCTCTGGGAGGACGCCGCCTACGATGTCGACGGACAGTGCCGGGCCGCCAACCTGGCCGACTACCTCGTGCCGTCGGCAGCGGAGCTGCCGAACATGAAGTTGGACCACACGGTCACCCCGTCGGGCTCCAACCCGATGGGCGTGAAGGGCATCGGCGAGGCGGGCACCATCGCCGCGACGCCGGCGGTCATCAACGCCGTGGTCGACGCCCTCCGACCGATGGGCATCACCGACGTGCCGATGCCGGCATCGCCGATGACGGTCCGACGAGCCATCGAGGCGGCGAACGGAGGTGCGTCGTGATCCCCGCAGCGGTCGACTACGTCCGGGCCGACTCCGCCGAGGCGGCCATCGCCGCCCTCGCCGAGGCCGGCGACGAGGCAAAGCTGCTGGCCGGCGGCCAGTCGCTGATCCCGCTCATGAAGCTCCGGCTGGCGGCCCCGTCGGTGCTCGTCGACGTCGGCCGGGCGGCCGACCTGTCGGGCATCAGCGTCGACGGCGACACCGTCAGCATCGGCGCCCTGACCACCCACAGCACGCTCGAGCACTCCACCGACCTGGCGGCCGCCTGCCCGCTGCTGGCCCACGTGGCCTCGCAGGTGGGCGACCCGGCGGTCCGCCACCGCGGCACGCTCGGCGGCTCGTTGGCCCACGCCGATCCGGCGTCGGACCTGCCGGCGGCCGTGCTGGCGCTGGGCGGCACGCTCGTGGCGTCGGGCCCCGGCGGCAGCCGGGAGATCGCGGCCACGGACTTCTTCACCGGCTTCCTGGAGTCGGCGCTGGCACCCGACGAGCTCCTCACCGAGGTGCGCGTGCCGGTCTCGACCGGCGGCTGGTGCTACCAGAAGTTCAACCGGCGGGCCCAGGACTGGGCCATCGTCGGTGTGGCCGTCGCCGAGGGCGGCGCCGGCGTGGCGCTCGTGAACATGGGCTCCACCCCGCTGCGTGCCCCAGGCGTCGAGGCCGCCGTGGCCGGGGGCGCCTCGGCCGCCGACGCTGCGGCGTCCGCCGCCGACGGCACCGAGCCGCCGTCCGACAACAACGCCGACGGCGAGTACCGGTCCCACCTGGCCCGGGTGCTCACCGAACGCGCCCTCACCGCCGCCGGCGCCTGATCCGGGCGGCCCGCTAGGGGCCGCCGGGGAGCGACTCGCACGGCTCGCCGTCGCCGTCGTTGTCGAGGCGCGCCACGTCGCCGTAGTGGGGGAAGAAGGTGTCGAACCACGCCTTCGCCTCGCCGTAGTCGGCGAAGTCCGAGCAGTTGCGGGAGTTCCCGGGGTTCGCCGGGACGTCGCCGCCGGTGGGGCTGGTCGTGGTCGATGTCGTGGGGGTGGAGGTCGTTGGCACCGTGGTCGATGGTGGGACCGGTGGTGTCGCCGGTGTCGGGGAGGTGCCGTCGCACGTGGTGAGGAGGCTGGTCAGCTTCACGTGTTCGACGTTCGTGACGGTCAGTGTCCAGCGTGACTTGATGCTCGTCCAGGTGTAGGCGTACTCGCAGTGGTACGGCTGGTGGTCGGGGACCCAGTCCTCGGGGCCCTTCTTCCCCTTGGAGCGGTTGGCCGACGCCGAGACGGCGATCAGGTGTCGGGGGTCGTCGAGGTCGTTTGCGTAGGCACGCTTGGTGGCGGCATCCCAGGCCCACCCGCCGGACGCGTGCGCGTTGGCGAGGGGAACGAAGTGGTCGATGTCGAGGTCGCCGGGATCGTCGAACCAGGCGTCGGTGTAGGCGCCGTACCATCGGCCCACGGCCACCCGGCAGCCGCCGTCCTCCATGATCGCCGGCGTGGTCGACTCCTCGACCAGGACCTCCTGGCGGGTGTCCCGGCAGTCGCCGTCAGCGTCGATCCACCCCGACCCCCAGTCGCCGCGGTCGTAGGGCACCGGGGTCTCGCCGTCGTCGACCTCGAGTTCCTCGAGATGTTGGAACCATCCGCCTGTCGAGTCCATCGCCCCGCTGCCGGCGGTCGTGGCTGGGGTGGTGGTGGCTGGGGTGGTGGTGGCTGGGGT
>LUMW01000063.1_pt1 | contig 42216 bp, 46 predicted proteins | sample 729761 | NCBI WGS metagenome assembly LUMW01 (sample SAMN03860302, study PRJNA289734) | marine metagenome | biome: seawater column; feature: ocean; material: water; isolation source: Red Sea water column Station 192 - depth 500m | place: Saudi Arabia: Red Sea | collected 2011-10-15 | depth 500 m
TCCGTGTACCTGGCGGGCCTCGTCGGAGGCCAGGAAGGCGAAGACGGCGGCGATGTCCTCCGGCTGCGACATCGCCCGGAAGCCCATGTAGCCGGCCATCAGCGTGTAGTCCACGTCATCCGGCATCTGGTAGTTGGCCACCAGCGGCGTCTGGACGCCGCCGGGGGCGATGGCGTTCACCCGCAGGCCCGTCTTGGCGTACTCCATGGCCAGTGCCCGGGTCATGTTGACCACGGCGCCCTTGGTGGCGCAGTAGGGCACCGTGTAGGCCTGCCCGATCAGGCCGGCGTTCGAGGCGATGTTGAGCAGCACCCCCTCGGTGGCCAAGAGGTGCGGGATCGCGGCCTGGGCGCACCAGAAGACGCCGGAGAGGTTGACGGCGACCATCCGGTCCCAGTCCTGTTCGGTCACGTCCGGGACGTGGTGGCTGCGGGCGATGCCGGCGATGTTGCCGAAGACGTCGAGCCGGCCGTGGTCGGCGACGACCTGCTCGATAGCGGCATGGCAGTCGTCGCGCCGGGCCACGTCGCAGCGGATCGTGGCCATGCCGCCAGCCAACTCGGCGGTCTCGGCCAGGCCCGGCTCGTCGATGTCGAGGCCGGCGACCCGGGCGCCCTCGCCGGCAAGCCGGATCGCCGTGGCCCGCCCCACGCCCGAGGCGGCGCCGGTGAGCGCGACCACGCGCCCGTCGAATCGTTCCATCGTTGTCCTCCTTCCGGGCCGCCGTGGCTCCGTCGGGCGAACGTAGCAACCCCCGGCCCTGCGGCAGTCCTCCGCCGGATGGCGGCTTGGGGCCGCCGCGACGACACCCCTACGATGCGACGCCGTGGAGGAGGAGCAGCCCGGGGCGGGAGAAGGACTGGAGGTCCTCGTGGCCGAGACCCGGCGCCTGATCCGGGCCGTGCGGACCCTGGATGCCGACGCTGCGGTCGCCACAGGCGCCGCAGCGAGGATCGGGGAGGTGGCTGACTCGTTGGAGCCGTACGTTCACGCCGGTCCCGTCTCCCAGGGGTCCCTGCGGGGGAACGTCAACCCCCTCCAACTCCGGGACCTCGGTCCCTCGGCCTTCTTCTCCTACAGCCCGGCGGTCGGCCACCTCAACCCGGTGGCTCCCGAGATCGAGGTCGAGGTCGTCGCAGGCGACCCCCATGCCGAGGTCGTCGCCACCAGCACGTTGGGTGCATCCCACGCCGGCCCGCCGAACATCGTGCACGGCGGCGTGATCGCCCTGCTGTTCGACGACATCATGGGGTCCGCCCTCGTGGCCAACGAGTGCGGGGCCATGACGGGCACCCTCGAGGTGCGCTACCTGCGTCCCACGCCCATCGGGGTGCCGACGACCTGGCGTGGCGGCATCGGGGCGGTCGACGGCCGCAAGGTCAGCGCCTGGGCCGAGGTCCACGTCGCCGGCGAGTGCACGGCACGGGCAACGGGCCTGTTCGTTCGCGTGGACCTTCTCGAGGTCCCACCGACGGGCGCCTGACCCCAAAACGGCGGAACCCCCCGCCGCCCGGAGGCGACGGGGGGTTGCCAGCTACTCGATCAACCGCGAGCGACGCCCTTGCCGAGGGCGCTGATAGCAGCGTCCTTGACCGGGATGAACGCCAGAATCGCGATGGCGGACCCCACGTCCGAGCCGAACTCGCCCATGCCGAGGACCTCGGTGGTGGCGCCGTAGCCCCAGCCACCGATATCGCTGATCACGACAAACAGGTAAGCCCAGATCAGGGTGAGGTTCGCGCCCACGACCGGGAGACCTCGGAGCATTCCGTTCACGCCCACGGTGTCGAGCACCGAGTCGACCACGGCCATCACGCCCTGGAAGATCATGCCCATCACTATGAGGGTCAAAATGGTTGACATCATTGGGTTGTATCCCCTTTGTATTGGCAGCTGCCGATCGGTCTCCAATGACCGAACGGCAGATCTGTCAGGTACAAGGTTTGTCGTGTCGGCGCGGCGATGCGAGACCATTCCCGAATCAGTGGCCGAACCACCACTGTGGGTGGTCGATCCCGACGGGGGCGACGGCGGTACGCTCGCCATCCCATGACTGCAGCCCGACGGCGGGCCGCCCGGATGCTGGCGGTGAGCCTCATCGTCCTCCTCGGGGGGAGCCTGCTGGCTCCCGACAGCGTGCAGACGTGGGCGGACACCCAGCCGGAGGGCTGGCGGCGAACGATCGCCACTGCCTGGTCGGAGCCGGTGGGACGCCTCAGCCGCTCCCTCTCCCTCGACCGTCCCCGGCAGATTGCGGCCGACGCCCTCGACACCTCTCCGACGCCGACCACGCTGCCCCCGGCCGTCCGCCCGGATCGGACGTCGACGTCCACCAGCACGTCGACGCCGACCACCACTGCCGACCTGGGCGTGTCGGAAAGCCCGACCACCACGGCTGTGCACGCCACCACCACTGCCGACGTGGGGGTGTCGGAAAGCCCGACCACCACGACCGGCACCAGCTCCACCACGGCGCCACCACTGCCGCCGCCCCCGACCACGGTGGCGCCGCGCACGGCGACGGCCGGCGACCCCCTCAGGATCCTCGCCGTGGGCGACTCGCTGATGCTCGACCTGCAGTACGGCCTCGAGCGCGTCCTCGGCCGTCGCGACGACGTGGTCATCACGGGACGGGGGGCACTCGGGTTCGGCTTCACGGTTCCGCACTGGGACTGGGACGAGGATGTCCTCACCGACTATGCCCTGTCGGTCGCCGGGGCCCGGCCGGAGGTCATCGTGATGATGATCGGGGCCAACGAATTCGAGAGCTATGTGATCGAGGGCGAGGCGCTGCCGCCGGGGACTGACCGTTGGCGGGAGGTCCTCGCTGACCGCGCCGACGAGGCCGTGGCGCACTGGCTGGCGGGTGGGGGCCACGTCTACTGGTGGACCACGCCGGCCATGCGCGACGAGCGCTTCGCCGCCGTGGCCGAGCTCAACGACGTCTGGCACGACACCATGGCGGCCTGGGCACCGGCAGGCTCGATGCTCGACTCGATGGAGGTCCTCGGGGACGAGGCGGGGAACTATCGGGACGAGATCGTGGAGGACGACGGCAGCGTCGTTCCCCTCCGCAAGGAACACGGCGTCCACTTCTTCGAGGTCGGGGCCGACCTGTTGGCGGCCCAACTCGAGCGGGAACTGGTCGCTGACGGGTGGCTCACCCGACGCTGAGAGGGCCGGATCAGTCTTCCTCGGGTTCCTCGACTTCGTGGCGCAGCAGGGCGAGTTCCTCGGCCAGCGCCCGGACCCGGGTCTCCAACCGGGAGAGCTCGTACGAGAAGTGTATGGCCAGCAGCAGGAGGAAGCCGAAGCCGAGCAGCAGGAACAGGGCCGGCTGGTAGGCGACGCCCACCTCGTCGGCGACCCGGTCCAGTACCCCGGGAACCGCCGCCGCCACCGACAGGACCACGCCCACGGTGAGCCAGAGCACCGAGTACTTGGCCTTGAGCGCCTGCATGCGGACCAGGCGCAGGATGAGTGCCAGGGCTGCCAGCGCCAGGACGGCGACGAGGACGTGCGCGGTGCCCGTCATGCCGCGGCCACCGGGCGGGGTCGGCGCCCCATGCCGGCCGTCCGGACGATCAGGTAGGCGAGGCGAAGATTCCTGGTCGACGGGGTGCCGCCCTGGCGTTCACGCATCGTGACGGGAACCTCGGCCAGGCGAAAGCCGCGGCGGTGGGCCAGCAGGAGGGCCTCCACGGAGTCCATGTACTCGACCGGATACTCGGTGGCAAAGAGTTCCAGCACCGGTCGCCGGAAGGCCCGGAAACCCGATGAGGTGTCGCTGAAGCCCTGCCCGGTGGTCCGGCGCACCAGCCAGCGAAGCAGGCCCATGGCGAGGCCCCGGCTCCGGCTGACCCGGTAGGCGCCGTTGCCGGCGAATCGGGAACCCACGACCATGTCGGCGTCGTCCAGGCCGTCCAGCAGGACGCCGACCTGAGACGGGTCGTGCTGTCCGTCGCCGTCGAACTGGTAGGCCCGGTCGACACCCGACGCCAGGGCGTGCCGAAAGCCCAGCCGCAGGGCGCCGCCGATGCCGAGGTTCACGGGAAGACGCAGACAGGTCGCGCCGGCGGCCCTGGCAACCGCCGCGGTCCCGTCGGTCGAGCCGTCGTCGACCACGATGACCTCGTGGTCGGGAAGCGTTGCGGCCAGTTCGGCCAGGACGGTCGGCAGGGCCTCGGCCTCGTTGAAGGCGGGAATCACGGCGGCGGTGCGCACGGCGCCACGGTACCGGGCTGCTCGGCGACCACCGTCGATGGCGCGTACCGCCCCTTGCGGGCGCTCCTCAGCCGGTCGGCTCAGTACGCGTCGAAGTCCAAGAACTCGAAGCCGCCCAACTCGAGGGCATCCGCGTCGAAGCCGGGGTGGAGCGGGTGCAGGACGACCTCGAGCGGGCTCGGCATGAGTCGGCGGGGGAGGGGGATGCCCCGGAGGCGCACCGCCGGGTTGGTGCCGGCATGCACGATGAACGGGGTGCGGTGGTGCTCGCCGACCGCCGCCACCAGCGGTCCGCTCCGGAGCGGGTGCTCCGGGGGACGGCGGGGAATGACCTTGAGGAGCACGCCGATGGGAACGCCGGCCATCCGGGTCCGGGTGCTCACCAGGAGCGCCTCGTCCAGGACGTGGAGGACGTAGTCCGTCCGGCGGCGGGCCAGGCGCCAGCGCAGGAGGTCGGCCGTCCAGGTGGCGACGAAGTCGGGGCCCGAGGGGCTGGTGGCGGCGGGCAGCCACTCAGCGAAGGGGCCATCGGCCAGCAGGGTGGCCGTCACGGGGTGGTGCTCGCAGGCCGGGGACCACGGTGTGGCGAGCAGGAGGCGGACCGGCAGGGGGGCGAGGCGCCGCCACCCCATGGCCGAGACCATGCGGGGGGCCGACTGGGCGTTGGCGATACCGAGGATGGCGTCGAGGCCGGCCCTCCGACCCTCCTCGTAGCTGTGCTCCACGGTGCGCCGGAACGCCCCCGTGCCGCGGGCGTCGGGGCGCACCGCCAGGTCCACGCCCAGGCCGACGCGGACCGAGGCGCCGTCGGCACGGTCCAGTCGCAGGGGAACGAGGGCGTAGTTTCCGAGTTGGCGGCCAGCCTCGTCCACCCGTCCCACGGCAGCGGCGCCCTCGGGGTTGTCCCGGTAGTACCACTCGAGGTCCTCGGCGGTCACGGGCGGGCTCGGAGCGAAGACGGCGTTGATGAGGTCGACGGTGGCCGACAGGTCGCTCACGGGACGTGCGACCTCCGGTGCGCCAGTGCGCCTCCGGCCAGAATGACGACGCCGAGCCCGAGCCGGAAGCGGGCCCGGGATCCGCACGGCACCTCGACCTCGATGGTGGGATCACCCTTCATGGGACGCGGGGTCGTGTAGGCGGTGCCGGTGGGCCGGTCGTCCGAGAAGGCGCCGAGGAGCGGGGACCGGCATCCGACCCGCGGCGTCGATTCGAGCTGGAAGTCTGCACCGCCCGGGAGTGGGCGGGTGAACGGCACCAGGGCGATCCAGAGTCCCAGCAGCACGAGGATCGGTCCCAGGGCGGCACGGAGTCGGGATCGGTCCATCGGCGGGCGAGCCTACAAGGGGCCCGGTCGACGCCGGGGACGTCGTGTACCGGGTGGGAGGTCCGTCAGGGGTCTAGCGTGACGGCCATGGTGACGCGGGCATCGGCCGTTCTCGCGTTCCTCGTCGGAACGTCCCTCCTCGTCGCCTGCGGTTCCGACCGGTCCGGCGACGAGGTCCACGTGGTCACGCTGGGGGACAGCGTGGCCTTCGATGCGGATCCCGGCATCCGTGCCGCCCTCGAGGCCATCGATGGCGTCACGGTCGACACACGGTCGTTCGGTGGAGTGGGACTGCTGCGCCCCGGCTTCGACGAGTACCTCGGCGACGCCCTCGACGCCGACCCCGACGTGCTCACCCTCATGCTGGGCGGCTGGGACCTGGACGAGGCCATGGACAATCCAGGGGCCTACCGGGAACGCGTCGAGGAGGTCGCGGCACGGATCATCGACTCCGGCGCCCACCTGGTCTGGATCGGGATGCCGGTCACACCGCCCGACGAGGGCATCGAGGAGCACCGGCTCCACCTGAACGGCATCGTCAGGGCTGCGCTCGGACAGGTCCACGGGGCCGACTACCTCGACTCCGACCGGGCTCTGGCGTCAGCGGACGGCACCTTCGTCCGGCAGCGGTTCGGCCTCGACGGAACGCTCCAGCCAATCCGAAAGTTGCGCGACGGCGTCCCGGACGGCCACCTCTGCCCGACCGGGGCGGCACGTATGGGACAACTCGTGGCCGACGAACTCCACACGTTGGGGATCACGGTTGTCGAGGTCGGCGATCCAACGGCCGGGCACCCGCAGGGGGAGTGGTGGGTCGGCGAGTGGACCTCGGACCCGCGCTACGACGACCCGCCGGGCGGCTGCGACGCCTGACCGGCTCGGCGACGCTCGGTCAGGGCATCCACCGCCACGGCGGCCAACAGCACCAGGGAGACCTCGGCAGCCGTCCGGTAGCGGGTGTTGCCGAACGAGATCGCCGCCGTCAACGTGGCGATCGGCATCCAGCCGGCGAGCGGCAGCAGCGCCTCACGTCGTCGCCACAGGAGCAGGGCACCGCCCGTCGCCAGGGGGAGGAGGGCCAGGTACTGCACGTAGCCCACGGTCGAGACGGCGAGCGGCCGGCGGTCCACCAGGGCGTCGAGGCGCAACTGGTCGGCGGGGTCGTAGACGCCCCACATGCGGCCGATCCGTGCGGGGACGACAACGGTCAGGAGCCGACCGGTGTGGTCGCCCATGTACGCCATGGCCCGCTCCCGGACCACGACGTCCCGCTGCGACTCGTCGAGGTGCTCGCCCGCCGGACCGAAGGGCGGCGGATGGCCGCACTCGATGCGCCAGTAGCCGAGGAACTCCCCGTGGTAGGTCGGGTCGCAGTTGGACTGGACCAGCACCGTGCCCGCACCGTTCGACAGGAAGACCGGCTCCTCGAACACCAGCAGGTTGCGGACCACCCAGGGTGCCAGCAGCAGCAGCGTCGCCGCAGCTGCCATCGCCGTGCGTGCGAGGCGCTCCCGCCAGGGCAGTGCGGCCCGCACCAGGACGACCCCGACCAGCAACGGCAGCATCAGCAGCAGCTCCGCCCGAGACAGGGCAGCGAGTCCGCCGACGAGCCCCAGGATGACCGCCCGTCGGCGCGAGGGATCGCGGGTGAAGCGCAGGCCCGCCCAGGAGGTGCCGGCGGCCGCGGCGATGGCGGCCGTCTCGGCCATGAGGAGGCCGTCGTTGACCCAGATGAAGGCGTAGCCGGCGGTGATCGAGGCGGCCACGAGGCCCAGTCGCTCCGAACGGAGGTCGCGTCCGAGGAGCCCGACGAGGACGATGGCGGGGATGCCCAGCAGGGCGGCGACGACTTGGTGCTGGAGCACGGTGACCGCCCCCAGGAAGGAGGCGATCCCGAGCAGGATCGTCCAAACGGGCGGATGGCCCGCCGTCGGCTCCAGGTGGCCGATCGGGGTTGCCACCAGCATGTCGGCGCCGTCACGGACGATGAGGTCCACGCCCCCGAACATGTGGCGCAGTGGCTCGGGAAAGCCCAGGCCGTCGGCCAGGAGGTTGGCGGCGTGGTGGTAGCCGGCGGCGTCCCCGCTGAGTGGGTTGTCCGCGACCACCAGCAGCACGTAGAGCACCCGGAGCAACCCCCCGAGGCCGGCGATCAGGGCGAGCCGTCCGGCAAAGGTGACAGGCAGGCGCGGGGTGGGCGGGGCGCCCATCAGCTGCTGCGCAGCCGACCGTTGGCGAGGCGGGCAGCCCGGCCGAGGGCCGGCGGCTGGGCCGGATCGACGACCGGGAGGCCGGCGGCCGCCAGGGATTGCACCCGATCAGCCAGCGGCGGGCCGACCGGCTCTCCCAACAGGCGCCGGAACCGTCGTTCCATGCGGCTCCGGCGCAGCCAGGCCACCCGGCTGGCGAGCGTCCCGATGTGCTCATGGGGGTGGTAGGCCTCGTCGGGGTCGAACTCCCAGGGGTGGCAGTAGGTCCAGAGCACCTCGTCGGGTCCCGCCCGGCGGGTGCCGTGGCGGCGCACGGCATCGGGGAGGAGGCGCAAGTAGGTGCCGCCCAGGTAGGGCAGGTCGAGGAGCGGCAGGCGGACGAGGGGGCAGGGCAGCTCGACGGGGCCGTCCGCCCATCGGAACGCCCGACGGGGAAGGCCCGGCCAGCCGTAGAGGGGGCTGGGGGCCGGCAGGGTGCTGGAGGAGTAGGTGAAGCCCAGGTCGGCCAGGATCGGCACCGCCCAGTTGCTGGCGGGCACGAGCGACATCATGGGTGCCCGGTACCCCTCCACGGACTGGCCCGAAAGGTCCTGGAGCAGTGCCCGGGCGTCCCGGGTCACGGCGCCGAAACGGTCTGCGCCGACGATCGGGAGCGGTACGTGTTCGTGTCCGTGGAGCCCGACCTCGTGGCCGTCGTCGGCGGCCCGACGGACCAGCTCGGGTCGCCGCTCCGCCAGGTCGGCCACGACGTAGACCGAGGCCCGCACTCCGGCCTCGGCGAAGAGGTCGAGGACCCGGTGGGTCATCAGGACCGCCCGCTCGGGCAGGTCGTGGGAGGGACGCAGGTCCTCCACGTCGAGGGTGACGCTGACGGGATGGGCCATCGGGCGAAGTGTAGGGGTGCCCCGGGCGTCAGCCCGTGGAGGCGCCGCGGCGGTCCCGCCTGTACCGCAGGAGGGCGTCGACGGCGACCGCGGCGAGGACGACGATCGTGACCTCGGCGCTGACCCGGTAGCGGGTGGTTCCCATCGATGCGGCCGCCACGAGCGTGACGATGGCGGGCCAGGCGAGCAGCGGCAGGAGGGGGCGGCGTCGTCGACGGAGCAGGACGGCGCCGGCGACGGCGGCCGGGACCAGGAAGGCGTACTGGGTCAGGCCGAGCACCGACGCCCGGAAGGAACGACCCTCGACGAGCATGTCGGCCCGTAACTGCTGGACCGGGGCGTCGAGGGCCCACACCCGAGCGACGCGTCGGGGCATGGCGTGCCCCAGCAGGCGCGCGAGGTGGTCGCCGGCGTAGTCGAGGCCGCGGCGGCGCCAGACGACGTCGCGTTGGGACTCGTCGAGGGGCTGGCCGTCCTCGCCGATCGGCTGGGGGAGCAGGCAGAGGTGCTCCCAGTACCCGACCTTGTCGCCGTAATAGGTGGCGTCGCAGTTGGTCTGGGCCAACAGCACGCCGGAGCCGTTCGAGAGGAGAACGGGCTCCTCGAACCGAACCAGGTTGCGCACGAGCCACGGCGAGAGCACAAGCAGGACGACCGCGGCCACGGCACCGACGCGTCGGAGGCGGACGACGGGCGGCACCCCGGGACTGCCCAGGAGGGGCAGGACGGCGACCGGGAGGAACAGGAGCAGCTCAGCCCGGGTCAGGGCGGCGAGGCCGCCGAGCAGCCCGAGGACCAGGAGGTTGCGGCGGGACGGGTCGTCGCCGACCCGCAGCGCCACCAGTGTGCTGGCGGCCACCAGGGCCACGACCAGCCCTTCGGACATGATCGAGCCGTCGTTCAGCCACAGGAAGGCGTACCCGGCGGCGATGCCGGCCGCCAGCAGTCCGACCCGGTCGCCTGCGACCTGTCGACCCAGCAGTCCGACCAGGAGGATGCCGGCGACGCCCACGCAGGCCGACACCAGTTGATGTCCGAGGACGCTCGTCACGCCGAGAAGGGAGGCCAGGCCGAGCAGCAGGACCCACAGGGGCGGGTGGCCGGCCGTGGGCTCGATGTGTCCGATGGGCAGCTCCGTGTTGGCGGTCGAAGCGATGAGCGAATGGTCCTCGACGAACAGGTACTCGTGGCCGCCGCCGTAGAGGTAGCGGTACGGCTCGGTGAAGCCGAGCCCGTCGGCGAGCAGGTTGGCAGCCTCGTGGTAGTAGCGGGCGTCGCCGGTCAGTTCGTTGCCGCGGACCACGAGCAGCACGTAGAGAAGCCGTACCGCCAGGCCGGCGATGGCGATGAGGCCGAGGTGGCGGCCGAAGGGCGTCAGGCGGCCGGCAAGGCGGTGCATGGAGGCCATGGCCGGACGATCCCCGCCTCAGTGGGGGGACCCGGGGCGACGGGGCCGGATCTCCTCGTGGTAGTCCTCCTCGACGTTGACCTGCCAGACATCGTGGTCGGCGCCCTGGATGTTCTCGACGACGAGCATGGCGGTCAGCATCGAGTGGTCCTGGTTGTTGTAGCGGTGCATGCCGTTGCGTCCGACGGGATGCACGTTGGGGGCGTGCTCGGCCAGCCAGTCCCTCATGACGCCCACGTTGGCCTGGTAGGTGGCGTCGTACATCGGGTACGCCTTGGGCATCCGGACCACGTAGCCGGCCTCGATGCGGGCCGGCTCGAGCAGGCCGAGGGTCGCCATCTCCCGGCTGGCCGTGGCGATGAGGTCCTCGTCGGCGGCGTTCCAACGTTCGTCACCCTCGTTGACGAAGTACTCCAGCCCGAGGCAGGTCCGGCCGTCCTTGACGAGGAACGGCGACCAACGTCCGAAGTTCTGGATGCGGCCCACACCCACGTCGGGGGAGTGGATGTAGATCCAGTTGTCGGGGAACCCGTCCTCCTCGGGGACGACCAGGGCCACCGTGATGAAGTCCCGGAAGTGGAGACCGTCGGCGGCGGCGCGGACGTCATCCGGGACGGCCGGGTCCATCGCCTTGAGCAGGTGGGGTAGGGGCATGGAGGAGATCACGTGGTCGGCGGGCAGCGGGACCTCGCCGTCGGGGCCGGTCGCCACGACCGTCGTCGCCCGGCCGGCGGAATGTCGGATGCGGACCACCGGGTGTTCGAGGCGGACGTCGCCACCGAGGGCGGCGACCTTCTCGTGGCAGCGCTCCCACATCATCCCGGGACCGTGGCGGGGGTATTCGAACTCCTCGATGAGGCTGGTGATGTCCTTCTGGTTGCGGCGGGGGAGGAGCGAGTTGAGGACTGCCCGGAACAGCGAGAGGTTCTTGATCCGCTGGGCGGCCCAGTCGGCCTGGAGCTGGTCGCCGGGCACTCCCCAGACCTTCTCGGTATAGGTCTTGAAGAAGGTCCGGTACAGGCGCCAGCCGAATCGGGCGGCCGTCCAGCCCTCGAAGCTGCTCTGGTCGCGTGGCGGCCGGACCCGGGCCCACAGGTACGACAGGACGCAGCGCACGGCCTCGATGGGTCCCAGGTTCCGCAGGGCGTTGCCGGCCCGCAGGGGATAGTCGTAGAAGCGGCCGCCGTAGTAGATGCGGCTCATTCGGGGCCGGACGAGGAAGTCGTCCTCATCGAGGATCTCGTGCCAGAGGTCCGAGACCGCACGGACCTTCGTGAAGAACCGGTGCCCGCCGATGTCGAAGCGCCAACCGTCGCGGACCGCCGTACGGCTGATGCCGCCGACCACGTCGTCGGCCTCGAGGACGGTCGCCGGTAGGCCGGCCTTGCCCAACTGGTAGGCGGCGGTCAGGCCGGCGGGCCCGGCACCGATCACGACCGTCTGTGGTGTGGACGCAGGGACCCCGGTGGTGTCGCGGTGGGTGGGCTCGCCGTGGTCCATGGGGTGCGTCGCTCGTCGGCCGGGGGTCCGGGAGGGGCGGCCAGCCCGGCCCTCGTGCTGACGCGCAGCATACCCACCGGCTTCCGGTCGCCCGGTACCATCGGGGGCCGTGGCTGCGTCCTCGACCAGGTCCTCGACGGGGGACGCCCGATGGCCGGGCCTCGCCGGCACGACGATCCTCGTGCTGGTGTTGGCCGTGGTCGTGGGCGTGGTGCTGCGGTTCGTCGCCGACTCGCCGCTTTGGCTGGACGAGGCGCAGTCGGTGGCCCTGGCGGACCGTGCCCCCGGCGGACTGGTCGACGCGCTCCGACACGACGGGCACCCGCCTCTCTTCTACCTGCTGCTCGCCGCCTGGACCGCCGTCGTGGGGGAGTCGGCGTTCGCAGTGCGGGCCCTCTCGGGCCTCCTGGGCCTGGCCGCACTGGGCCTGGTGGTCGTGGTGGTTCGGCGCCACGCCGAGGCCCGGGTGGCGGGTCTGGCGCTCGGCGTCCTGGCGGCCAGCCCGTTCGCCATCCGCTACGCCACCGAGGCGCGGATGTACGCCCTGCTGGTCGTCCTGCTGCTGTTGGGCCACCTCGCCGTGGAGGCGGCGTGGCGGCGACCGACCCGACGGAACCTGGCTGCGGTGGGCCTCGTGGTGGCGGCCCTTCTCTACACGCACTACTGGGCACTGTTCCTCGTGGCGGTGCTGCTGGGCGGCCTCGGCCTCGCCATGGCGACGGGGCGACTGGCGGTGGCGCCCCGGCTCCTGGCGGCGGTTGCGGCTGGCGCCGCCGCCTTCCTGCCGTGGCTGCCGGTCTTCCTCGAGCAGTTGGCCCACACCGGGACGCCGTGGTCGCCGGGTCCGCGGCCCACGGTGGTCGTGGCCCTCGCCCTCGAGTCCTTCGGGGGTGGACGCGGGTCCGAGGCCCTGCTCGTGGCGGTGGTGCTCTCCGTCCTGGTCGCGCTGGGCCTCGGCACGCGGGGCGATCGGGCGGAACTGGGCCTGGCCGACCTGCCCTGGCTCTGGCTGGCGGCCGGCGTCGGCATCTCCACGATGGCGCTGGGTGCCGGGGTGAGCCTCGTGACCCAGACCGCCTTCCAGGGGCGCTACGCCGTCTTCTGCTTCGTCCCGGTGGTGCTGGCCGCGGCGGTCGGACTGGCCCGGCTGCCCCGGCAGGCCGCCGCGCTGGCGCTGCTGCTGCTGGTGGGCCTGTCGTGGATCTCGGTGGCCCGGGAACTGAGCCGGGACCGGACCCAGGTGGGTGTGGCCGCCGAGGTCGTCGCAGATCGGGGAACCGTTGGCGACCTGGTGGTCTTCTGCCCGGACCAGCTGGCACCCGCCGGCCATCGGCTCCTCGCCGACCGATTCCGGACCGTGGCCTACCCGGCCCTCGACGACGGCCGCTCGGTGGACTGGTACGACTACGCCGACCGGAACCGGGCCGCCGACCCGGCGGCGGCAGCCGACGAGATCGTGGCCCGGGCAGGCACCGGGACCACCTGGATGGTCTGGATCGACGGCTACCGCAACTACGGGCGCCAGTGCGGACGCCTCCACGGGGAACTGGCGGCCCGCCTGGGCGGCTCGCACCACCTGGTCGCCGCCAACGGCGACGACTACTACAACGCCGCCAACCTGAACGCCTTCGGCCCCGTCGCCCCGTGACCCGGGAACGCCGCGCCGAGGCGATCGGGCAGGACCTGCTCGCCGTCCTCCCGGCCTGGGTGGTCGCCCGCCTCCTGGTGGCGGCGTCGATGCTCGGCGCCCGCCTCTGGATCGACCACGTCGACGGCGGTGAACGCCCGATCCAGGTGGGGCAGGGCCTCCTCGCCTGGGACGGTGCCTGGTACCGCTCGCTGGTCGAGTCCGGGTACGCCGGCGTGCCCGGGGAGGGGATCCGCTTCTTCCCGGGCTTCGTCCTGCTGGGGCGCCTGAGCGACCGGCTGCTACCGGGAGGCGCCGAGGTGGCGCTCGTGGTCCTCGCCAACCTGGCCGCGCTCGTGGCGATGGCCCTGTTGTTGCGGCTGGTGCGGAGGGTCACCGGCGACGAGGTCCTGGCCGGACGGTCCGTTTGGTTGCTGGCGTGTTTCCCGCCGGCCTTCGTGCTGGCCTGGGCCTACGCCGAGGCGCTCTTCCTGCTTCTTGCCGTCGGCGCCTTCCTGGCGCTCGCCGACCGTCGCTGGTGGTGGGTGGGGCTTCTGGCCGCCGGGGCGGCCCTGACCCGTCCGACCGGAGCCCTGTTGGCCCTGCCCGCCCTGGTGGTCGTCTGGCGGGGTTGGGAGGCAGCGGGTGGACGCGAGCGAGTGGGGCGGGCGGCGGCCGTCCTTGGCGGACCGGCCGGCTTCGGTGCCTACGTGTGGTGGGCCTCGGTGCACACCGGCGAGGCCTTCGCCCCCCTGACCATCCAGCGGGAACTCCGAGGGGAGCCCGTCGACCCGCTGCGGCGACTGCTCGACGGACTGGGGGAACTGTTCGGGCCGGATGCCCTCGGAGACGGACTGCACATCCCGTTCGCCGTGGGTTTTGCGGTGCTGGCCGTCCTGGCGTTCCGTCGACTACCCCTCGAGCACGCGCTCTTCGCCGGGGCCTGCCTCGTGGTGGCCCTGGCGGCCGACAACCTGAACAGCCTCGAGCGCTATGCCCTCAACGGATTCCCGTTGGTCGTGGCGTTGGCCGCCGTCGCGGACCGGACTCCGCTCCGACGCCTGGTGCCGGTCGTGGCGGCGGCCGGGATGGCCGGCATGACCGCGCTGGCGGTGCTGGGCGAGTACGTGCCCTGAACGGCGGCCGGGCCACGCCGGGCCCTTCCCGGAAAACGGAGAACGGCCCCGAGTAGCCTCCCGGCGAACCGGTCAACTCCTCGGAGCCGCTTCCGCGTTCCGCTTCCACCCCCCACGTCGCTCCGTCGAGCGTCGTGGGCTTGGAATGCTGCCCCGTGGGGCGGCACCCTGACCCGATCTCCGGGCGACCCGTCGGTCCCCGAACTCGAGCCCAGCCCGACCACCGATCCCCGGCGGGATCCGGCGCACCTCCTCCCTCCCGTGCCCGACGGCACCCGAGGGACCAGGTGTGCCCGGCACTCCGTCCCCGTTCCGCACCCTTGTCGCCTCCGGCGCCCGTCGGCGCCGGCGCAACGCTGGTGCGGCCCGGGCCCGGTCGCTGCCTCGTCCGGTCGACCCCGGTCCGGCCTGGTGGCCGTTCCGGAACCTTCCGGCCTCGACACCTCCGTGCCTGCGGCCGACCTGCTGGTTCCCGAAGGTTCCAGCGTGGTCACGGTCCTCCCCGAACTCGCCTCGGGGGCTTCACCAGGCTCTCGACCAACCCCTCCGGTCCGGGCCCGAGGGCCCTTCCCATCGGTCCTCCGGTCAGAGCCCGAGAGCTCCTTCCTTCGGTGGTTCGTCGGTTCCGTCCGGTTCCGATTCCCCTTGCCGTGTTCGGCGTGGAGGCATCATGCGAGACGGTCTGGCCTCGGTCAACCCGAACCGGCCTTTTCCCCAGCACCCACGGGGATTTCCCCAAGGGGAGGGTCGGTCATGCACAGGCGGTCCACAGAATGTTGGAGAATCGCTGGTCAACGGGCTCCGTTGGGCCCGCTGGAGCAGTCAGGCGACCAGGATGGCGCCGGCGAGGAGCGCGCCGAGGGCCGTCAGGGCGGCCGCGGCGCCGGTTGCCGCCCGAACCACGACCGAATTGGTGGTGCCGTGGATCGCCGCGGCAGCACCGGAGGCGCCGACGAGCAGCAACTTGACGAGGAGCGTCACGTGGTAGCCGCCCGAACGGTCGGCCACCTCGACGGCAGCCAGGCCCCACACGCCGGTGACGACCGCCAGGGCGAAGCAGGCCCAGGCGATCCGGCCGAAGCGCGCAGCGGCGAGGCGCGGCGCCTCGGGGGAGACCTTGCGCAGCACGGGAACGAGGGCGCCCATCACCAACTGTCCGCCAACCCAGCCGCAGACGCCGAGCAGGTGGAGGAACACTCGTATGGCGTCGAGGTCCAGCTCGGTGGTGAGGTCATCCATCCGGCCACGGTAGCGCCGGCAGGGAGGGGGGTCAGGCCCAGCGGCCCCGTTCCCGCAGCACCTCGCGTAGCAGCCGGGGGCGATCCGTCATGATGCCGTCCACGCCCAGGTCCAGCAGCCGGTGCATCTCGTCGGCCTCGTCGATGGTCCAGACGTGCACCTGCAGGCCCTTCTCGTGGGCTGCCTCCAGGAAGCGGCGTTCGACCAACGTGACACCGTTGGCACGGACGGGAACCTGGAGGCAGTGCCAGGGTGGCTGGCGCATCGGCACGCCCAGCGAGGCGACGCGGAAGGCAGCGATCGAGCGAGGGCCGGCCGAGGTGCAGAGTTCCGGGCCCAGCAGGTCGCGCAGGCGTGCCAAGCGCCGATCGGAGAAGGCCCCGAGGCACACGCGGTCCAGGACCCCGGTCTCCCGGAGGATCCGTGCGAGTGCTTCGACCACGGCATCGTCCTTGGGGTCGATGTTGACCCGGGCCTCGGGGAATGCCTCGAGCAGGTCGAGCAGTGTGGGGATCGGCTCGCTTCCGGCGATGCGGGCCTCGGACACCTCCTCCCAGCCGAGGTCGGCGATCCGCCCGGTCCGGTCGGTGACCCGGTCCAGGATGTCGTCGTGGAAGGCGACGACGACGCCGTCGGCGGTGAGGTGGACATCGGTCTCGAGGTAGCGGTAGCCGAGGTCCACGGCGTGGCGGAACGCCGCCAGGGAGTTCTCGGGCACCTCCTCTGCACCGCCCCGGTGTGCGAAGGCGAGCACCCCGGGGTGGTCGAGGAACGGGTGGCGGGGGCCGCCGGACTGCGAGGTCACGGGGCGACGCTAGCCAGACGCGGTCGTCCACCCGGTACGGTGCGCGGTGTCGAGCGACGGGGGAGCGATGATCGACCGGGAACTCAAGCGTTGCCTGGGGCAGATGATGAAGGGCGTCCAGGTGGTGGCGGCAACGCACGGCGGCGTGACCCGGGCGTACTGCTCCCACTGGGTCTGCCAGGTCTCCTTCGAGGAACCCATTCTGATGGCCTCGGTCTCCCCGAAGCACGACACCCACCCGCTGCTACGCGACGCCGGACGATTCGCCGTCTCGATCCTGGCAGCAGACCAGGTCGAGCCCGGCCAGTACTTCAGCTACCCGGGCCGCAAGTTCCGCCACATCGCCGACGAATGGCTCGTCGCTGAGGACGGCTGGCCGGTCGTCCCCGATGCCATCGCCTGGCTGGGTTGCGAGGTCGAGGACGCCATCGTCGGCCGCTACGACCACGACCTCTTCTTCGCCCGGGTCGTGGCATTCGGGGAGGGCCGCCTCGGAGAACCGCCGCTGCTGTACTCCAGTCGCCTCGGGTGGCGGATGACCGGCGAGCCGGCACGGGAGCGGGGCGACTCGATTCGGGACCGTCTGCTGGCCCGACTGGATGCCTCGGACCCGCTCGAGGAGGCCGGGGACTGAGTCTGGCCCGGCGGGCGTAGCGGCGGCACCGGTAGCGTGGCGGAATGCCCCGGCGCACCAAGATCATCGCCACGGTCGGTCCGGCCTCTGAGAGCGAACCGGTCCTGCGCGGACTGATCCGGGCCGGAATGGACGTGGCCCGCCTGGGCATGGCGCACAGCTCCCTCGAGGAGAATGCCGAGCGCCTCGCCCTGATTCGGCGCCTGGCCGCCGAGGAGGGCCGTGCCGTCGGAGTCCTCGTGGACCTGCCCGGCCCCAAGGTGCGCTCGGCCGGATTCGGCGAGGACCCGGTCGAATTCGCCCTCGGTGCGGAGGTGCAGCTTCGGGTCGGCGATCGAGGCAGCCGGGCGACGGTCGTCGAGGTCGACTACGAGGCCTTCTTCCACGACGTCGAACCCGGGGACCGCCTCAGCCTCGGTGACGGCCGGGTGATCCTGGAACTGGGCGAGCAGGACGGAGAGCGGATGGCGGCGAGGGTCGTCCACGGCGGCGTCCTCTCCGGACGGCCCGGTGTCCACATCCCCTCGGAGCACCTCTCCCTGACCGCACCGACACCCGAGGACCTGCGGGCCACCGAATTCTTCGTCGAGCACGACGTCGACATGATCGCCCTGTCGTTCGTCCGTACCGCAGACGACATCGACCGCCTCGACCTGCCACCCCACCCCGAGGGCCCCCTCGTCGTCGCCAAGGTCGAGACCGCGGCCGCCATCGACGACCTGCCCGGGATCATCGAACGCTCCGGGGCCATCATGGTGGCCCGTGGCGACCTCGGCAATGAGTGCGGCATCGAGGCCCTTCCGGTCCTCCAGAAGAAGATCATCCGCCAGTGCATCGCCCTGGGCCGTCCCGCCATCACCGCCACCCAGATGTTCGAGTCCATGATCGAGGCCCCGGAACCGACACGGGCCGAGGTGTCCGACGTGGCCAACGCCGTCTTCGACGGCTCCAGCGCCGTGATGCTCTCGGGTGAGACCGCCGTGGGCATCGATCCGGTCAACGTGGTCGCCACCATGGACCGGGTGGCGCGGCACGCCGACGACAACTTCGACCACCACGGCTGGAGCGCCGAGCTGGCCGAACTGCACCTGACCGGCACCGAGGACCAGGGCACGTCGATCACCGACGCCATGACGGGCGCCACGGCGCGGGCCGTCGAAGAACTCGGCATCGACACCATCGTCTGCGTCTCGGGATCCGGTTTCACGGTCCGTTCGATGGCGCGCTTTCGTCCATCCGCCCGAATCCTCGGCTACAGCGCCAACGAGCGCACGGTGCGCCAGTTGGCCCTCAGTTGGGGGACCGAGCCCGTCCACCTCCCGGTGGACGGGGAGGTCGACCTGCGTGTCGCCGAGGCCCTCGACCTGGCCCGTGAGAGCGGCGGCGTGTCCGCCGGTGAACTGGTGGCGGTGTTGGCCGGTACCGATCCACGGTCGCGGGCGACGAACGAACTCCGACTGGAACGGGTGCCCGAGGCGCCCTGACCCGGGCGAAGGCCGGCTCAGCCGGCCTGGCAGCGGGGGTTCCGGTCCAGGGGGATCTGGACCTGCTGGCCGAAGAGGGTGCAGGAACAGTCGTCGACGCAGGTGCGCAACTCGAGGCGCTGTTCCCAGATGCCGACGCCGGCAACGAGGATTCCGACCAGCAGCGCCACCCTCAGGACCTTGCGGAGGAAGCGCCACACGAGGAATGCGGCCACGAGCAGGAGCACCAGCCCGGCGATGCTGGCGCCGGCCAGGAACTCGGGATCCGCCCAGACCGGAAGCGTTCCCAGTTCAGGCAGGTCGTAGAGGCCCTCGAGCACGGCCGGACACTACCGGCGGCCCCTCCGTCGCCGGGGGAGGGGCACCGGAGGGCTACCCTCGGCGCCCGTGAGCGATGCACGACCGATCGGCCTCTCGGCCTCGGGGCCGCCCGAGACCGTGCTCGACGCAGAGTCGCCGGAAAGCCTCGCGGCCCTGGCGGAGGCGCTCGCCACAGGCCCGGACCGGCGCCGGGAGGTCGTCTCCGCCGTCGCCGCCGGATGGCCCCGTTGCCTCGTTGCCTGGGCGGAACTCGGCGACCTCGGTCGCGACGCCGTCGAGGCCTACGCTGCCTACCGGGTCGGCTACCACCGTGGCCTCGACCGGCTCCGGCAGAACGGCTGGAGGGGCTCCGGGTACGTACGCTGGACGCACGCCGAGAACCGCGGGTTCCTGCGGTGCCTCGCCGGCCTGGCCCGACAGGCGGCCGCGATCGGCGAGGAGGACGAGGCCGAGCGCTGCGAGCTGTTCCTGCGACAGCTCGACCCGGCCTGGCCGCCGGCGACCTGATGGCATCACCGGCCCTCCCGGTGGCCGGTGCGGTCCTGGCCGGCGGCGCCAGCCGCCGCATGGGCACCGACAAGGCACTCCTCGAGGTCGACGGACGGCCCCTCGTGGCAACGGCGTGTGCCGCCCTTCGGGACGCCGGCGCGGAGCCGGTCGTCGTCGTCGGCGGGGACCCGCATGCCGCCGACGTGGCAGGCGTCGAGCAGGTTACGGACCGGTGGCCCGGAGAGGGCCCGCTCGGCGGAATCCTCACGGCACTCGGCCACCTGGACAGCGACGGGACCCGGCACGTAGCGGTTCTGGCCTGCGACCTGCCGGATGCCTCCTCCCGGACCGTCGCCACGCTCCTCGGACACGTCCGGTCCTCGCCGGAGTCCGTCGTGGTTCCGGTCCTCGAGGGCGTTCCCCAGTGGCTCCATGCCGTCTGGCCACCAAACGCGCGACGGGTGCTCCTGGATTCCTTCGAGGAGGGGGAGCGCGCTCCCTGGCGGGCGGGACGCCGCCTGTCCGTCCTCGAGGTCCCGGGCCTCGAGTCCTCCAGCCTCCGGGATGTGGACCGTCCCGAGGACCTCGGAGGCCGGGCCGCGGGTGGTCGCACCAGCCGTCCTGACTAGGGTGCCGCCCGGTGTCCGACCCGAGAGGTGACCTTCCGACATGGACGTACCCGAGATCGACGTCGACGAGCTGGCGCACTGCCTCCAGGGGGGCGCACCGCTCCTCGACGTACGCGAGGACGACGAGTACACGGCCGTGCGTGTGCCGGAGGCGCAGCACGTTCCCCTCGCCGAGGTTCCCGAGCGGCTGGCGGAGGTGCCAGCCGGAGGAACCGTCTACGTCATCTGCGCCAAGGGGGGTCGCAGTCGTGCCGCCGCAGAGTTCCTCAGGGTCCGGGGGATCGATGCCGTGAACGTGGCCGGTGGCACCGACGCCTGGGTGGCCGCCGGTTTCCCGGTGTCCGGGGGGTCGGGCAACTGAGACGCCGACGAGGAGGCCGGGCCCGAGGGGTCGTCAGCGGCTCCGATCGACCGGCACCGGCACCGATCGAGGCACAGGCGGAGTTGGTCGACCTCGTCGGCGTCCTGCTCGAGCAGCGCCGCATCGCCGTCGACACCGAGTTCCACCGCGAGCGCACCTACCACCCGAAGGTGGCGCTGCTGCAGGTGGCCTGGAGTGACGGCCTGGCCCTGGTCGATCCCCTCGCTGTGGACCTCAGGGCATTCGCCCCCGTGCTGGCCTCCGACGTGCTCTTCGTCATGCACGCCGCAGGGCAGGACCTCGAGGTGTTCGACCGGGCCTGCGGCACCGGGCCCCGGCACCTGTTCGACACGCAGCTGGCCGCGGGCTTCGTGGGTCTCTCGACACCGTCGCTGTCCAGCCTGTGCGAACGTGAGCTCGGAATCCGGCTCCCGAAGGGGGACCGGCTGAGCGACTGGCTGGCACGGCCCCTCTCCGGTTCCCAACTGGAGTACGCCGCGGCAGACGTGGCGCACCTGCTGGCCATCCACGACCGCCTCGTCGCCGACCTCGGACGGCGCGGCCGCCTGGCGTGGGCGGAGGACGAGTTTCGGCTCCTGCTCGAGCGGGACCGGGGACCGCGTGACCCGCACAGCGCCTGGGAGCGGATCAAGGAACTGAAGCGGCTTCGGGGCGACGCCTTCGCCAGGGGGCGGGCACTGGCGGCGTGGCGGGAGCGGACCGCCGACCAACTGGACCTCCCGGTACGCACCGTGCTCCCGGACCTGGCCCTCGTGGCGATCGCCCAGGGTGACCCCGGCGACGAGGAGGCACTCCGGGCCGTCCGGGGGGTCGACGGCCGCCATCTGCGCAACGGGGCTGCCGCAAAGATCCTGTCGGCACTCCGGGGCGCCGGCGACCTGCCGGCGATCACCGCCGAGCCCCGTCGGAACGGCGTCGCCGGCGATCGCCGTGCGGCCGTCACGCTGGTCTCGGCCTGGGTGGCCCAGGCGGCACGGGACCTCGACCTCGACCCCACGCTGCTTGCCACCCGCTCCGACATCGAGACCCTGGTGGCCGGCGGGGACGGCACACGCCTGGCGGCGGGGTGGCGGGTGGAGGTCGTGGGGAGCGCCGTCGAGGACCTGCTCGAGGGTCGGGCCGCCCTGGCCTTCGGGGAGGATGGACAACTGCTGCTGGAGTCCCGGGATCCCGCCTGAGGGGCACCGTCCGGTTGTGGCCGGGTCCCCGGTTCGGCCGCCACGGTCGGTAGAGTGGTGGGCCGACCGACCACCGACCCAGGGGAGGACGCCGTGAAGAAGGGGCGTCATCGCCGTTTCGAGGAGGCCCGGGCGCTGAAGCGCAACCAGGACCTCGACCTCGAGACCATCTTCGAGAGCCTGTCCACGGACGAGGCCACCGCCGCATCCGGTGAGGGCTACTCGCCCGCCTACGATGCGTGGGCGGACGACTACGACGAGGCCGAGTCGGAGCCTGAGGAACTCGACGCCTCGGCCTGAGCCCCGGGACCAGCTCAGCCGCCGGTCTCCTCCAGGATCTCGTCCAACTTGAGGATGTCGTCTTCCCGCAGGAGGCCGATGAACGCGTTGTCGTTGTCGGTGACGGCCAGGACGTCTGCCTCGGCATCGCCCATCGCACCGATGGCGTCCCGGAGGGTCCACGAAGGCCGTGCTGCCGGCAGGTCCGCCCGCAGGACGTCGCCCACCGGGGTGTCGTCCCAGGCCGAGCGGTCCACCTCGGAGAGTTCGGTGAGGCTGATCATCCCCAGGTAGGTGCCGCCGTCGACCACGGCCACCGAGCGCTCGCGCCGGCCCAGGACGTGCATGTAGACGAACTCCGACAGGGTGGCGTCCGGGGGGACCGTGAGGACGTCTGTCGTGAGCGCAGAGGTCACCGGCAGCGTGAAGCGGCGTTCGAGGTGGCCCAGCCGCACGTGGTGCTGGTGGTCGGCCACCGAGGAGGGTCCGGCGACCAGCTGGCTGACGGCGGCGGCGACGAGGGCCGGGACGACGAAGGCGCCACCGGTGGATTCAGCGACGAACATCACCGCCGAGATCGGCGCGCGGTAGCCGGCACCCAGGAAGGCGGCCAGGCCGAGGATCGGGTAGAGGCCGGGGCGTTCGGTCTCGAGGACCTGGCCCACGAACTGGCCGAGGATCACGCCCTGCACGGCCAGCGGGATGAAGAGACCGCCCACGCCGCCGGCCCCCAGTGACACGATGGTGGCGGCGATGCGCAGGCCGAACAACAGGGCGATCAGGCCCAGACCGTGGTCGGGTGCCACCACCCACTCCATGGCGGCCAGGCCCGGGCCGATCGTCAGGGGTGCGTCGAAGGCGGCGTCGGCACCGACTGCCAGGCCGGCCAGCAGTGCGCCGCCGAGGAGGAGCCGGGGGAGGAGGCTGGTCTGCTTGGCGAACCCCTTGACCCAACGCACCAGCCAGGCCATCGAGCGGCCACCGAGGCCAGCCAGCACTCCGAGCAGGATGGCGCCCAGCACGTCGGCGACCTCGACACCCGAGAACAGGTTGGTGAGCTGGTCGTGGTGCAGCCAGATCAGCCCGTCCTCGGTGTAGAGGGGGGCGTCGATGAGGTTGAGGCCGAGTCGACTCTCCGGGTCGTTCAGGAAGGGGATGACCGCCTCGGGACCGATCAGGTTGATGTAGGTGACGTAGCTGGTCGCCGAGGCGAGGAGCGAGGGAATCAGCGCGCGGCGGGTGACGTCGTCGCGGTAGGGCGCCTCGAGGGCGAACAGGACGCCGGTGGCCGGGGCCTTGAAGACGGCGGCGACACCGGCTGCCGCACCGGCCGTGAGGAGGATCCGAACGTCCTCCCGTCGCAGCCAACGCTTGAAGCGGTCGCTCACGGCAAGACCGGTCGTCGAACCCGCGTAGATGGAGGGACCCTCCAGTCCGAGTGCCCCGCCGAACCCGATGGTCGCCACGCCAGCCAGCAACTTGGCCGGCAGGTGCCGGAGAGGCAGGCGCGGATGGCGTTCGTGGTAGGCCCGGACGAACTCGTCGGAGGTCGAGGAGGTCGCCCCACGTCCAAGGAACTGGAGGAGGAGAGTCGCCAGGAGCAGGCCCACGGCGGGGGCGAGGGCGATCTGCCAGAGCGGGCGGTTGAAGACCCGCTCCAACAGGACGTGGTCGGTGAGGTATTCGAAGCCGGCGATGAGGAGGGCGACGAGGGCGCCGGTGCCGATCGAGAGGGCCAGCACCGGGGTGTCGCCGCGTGTGGCGATGGTGCGGAGTCGATTCACGGCGTCCTTCCTACACCCCGGCGCCCCCTCTCGGACGCCATCGGCAGGCGGTTCCAGAGCGGTTGGGAACCGGGCGGGCCGCCAGTGGGCACTCCCGGACGCCGAAGCGTGACGTGGCTACGGTTGTTGTGCAGACTGGGAGGATGCGCAGGCGCCGTTGGTCCACGCGCGACCCACTGGTCGCCGACCTCGAGACCGCTGTCGGTGCAGCGCACGTCCAGGCGGGAGATGCCGCGATCCACCTCTACAGCCGGGACGGATCGGTGATCGGCGGAGGGCGGGCCGGGGTGGTCTGCCTCCCGGGAACGGCGGAGGAGGTGGCCGCCTGCATCCGGGTGGCTCGGCGCCACGGACGGGCCTTCGTCCCCCGCGGTGCGGGCACGGGTCTGGCCGGCGGGGCCGTGCCGTGTGACGAACCGGTCGTGATCTCGACGACGCGGATGACCCGCATCCTCGATGTGGACATCGAACGGCGCCTGGCCTGGGTGGAACCCGGGGTCGTGAACCTGGACCTCACCCGGCATCTGGCGGGCACCGGACTGCACTTCGCCCCTGACCCGTCCAGCCAGCAGTCCTGCACGCTCGGCGGCAACGTGGCGAACAACTCCGGGGGTCCGCACTGCCTTGCCTACGGGGTGACGAGCGCCCATGTGGCCGCCGTCGAGGTCGCCCTGCCGGACGGGGACCTGGTGGTCCTCGGCGAGGAGGAGGGCGACCCCGTCGGGTACGACCTGCGGGGCGCATTCGTCGGTGGTGAGGGCACGCTCGGGATCGCCACGCGGATCGCCGTGCGCCTCACGGCCGACCCGCCCGAGATCGCCACGCTGCTGCTCGACTTCCCGACCATCGAGGCGGCAGCCGACACCGTCAGTGCCGTCGTCGCCTCGGGCATCGTGCCGGCAGCCATGGAACTCATGGACCAGCGGGTCGTTCGCGCCGTCGAACCGCATGCGAACGCCGGCTATCCGCTGGACGCTGCGGCCGTCCTCATCGTCGAACTCGACGGCCTCCCCGCGGGGGTCGCCCGGGAGGTCGAGGCGGTGACCCGGATCGCGGGAGCGCACGGTGCCGGCTCGGTGCGCGTGGCGAGCGACGAGGAGGAGCGGGAGCGGATCTGGAAGGGACGCAAGGCGGCATTCGGGGCCATCGCCAACATCAAGCCCTCCTACTATCTCCATGACACGGTCATCCCGAGGACCCGCCTCGCCGAGGTGGTTGCCGAGGTCAACGCCATTGCCGACCGGCGCGGCCTGATCGTCATGAACGTGTTCCACGCCGGCGACGGGAACCTGCATCCGCTGCTCGTGTTCGACGAACGGGAACCGGGCGTCCTCGAGGAGGTGTTCGCCGCCGGGGAGGAGATCGTGCGCCTGTCGTTGTCGGTTGGAGGGGTGCTGTCTGGCGAGCACGGCATCGGCCTCGAGAAGCGGCAGTTCATGCCCCTCCTGTTCCAGCCGGCCGACCTCGACGCCCAACGGGTCCTTCGCGACGCCTTCGACCAGGATGGTGTTGCGAACCCCCACAAGGTCCTTCCGACCGGCGCCAGTTGCGGCGACGTGCAGGGCATGACCCGCCTGCCCGAGGGGACCTGGGTGTGAGCGGCGTCGATCCGGGCGACATCGAGGCGTTCGCCGCGGACGTCGGCACCGACGATCCGGTCTGCGTGCGCGGCGGTGGGTCCCACTGGATGCTGGGCGGCGAGCCGGCCGCCGGGGTCCGTGAGGTCGTGGCCCCATCGGGCATCGCCGCCTTCGACCCCGCGGAGATGACGGTCACGGTCGGCGCGGGAACGACACTCGTCGACCTGGCGGCGGTGCTCGCGGAGGCCGGTCAGGAGGTGGCGCTGGAGGGTCCTTCGGGAGCCACCGTCGGTGGTGTGCTGGCGGTGGGGCGGAGCAGCCTGCGCCGTGGGCGCGTCGGGGCGGCCCGCGACGCCCTGCTGCAGGCCACCTGCGTGGGTGCCGACGGGCGCCTCTTCTCGGCCGGCGGTCCGACGGTGAAGAACGTGACCGGTTATGACCTCTGCCGCCTGCTGGTCGGCTCGCTCGGAACCCTGGCCCTCATGGCGAGCGTCATCCTCCGGACCCGGCCGGCGCCGGAGGAGAGTTGCTGGCTGCAGGGGCAGATGGAACCCGCTGCCGTCGCGGCGGGGTGCCATCGGCCAGCGACCCTGCTGTGGGACGGCGCACGGACCGCCGTCCGACTGGAGGGCTACCGCGAGGACGTCGAGGCCTCCGCCGAGTCGCTGGTGGCCGAGTTGGGCCTCGAACCGATCGAGGACCCACCTGCACTGCCGCCCCACCGAAGCCGCTGGGATGGGACCCTCCCGGAGGGTGGAGTCCTCGAGGTCGGCAGCGGGGTGGTCCACGGTCCCGAGCCGCTGCCCGCGCCCGTGCCCGCCCCGGGCGTAGCGGCACTCGGGATGCGGATCCGCGACGGCTTCGACCCGACCGGCCGCCTGAACCCCGGCCGGGACCCGTACCGGCTGGTCGCATGATCCGCGGCGACGCCCGGACGGGTGGCCTCCTGGACCTGCGGGACGACGCCCTGGCCGCGTGTGTGGACTGTGGGCTCTGCCTGCCGCACTGCCCGACGTACCGGGTGACGGGGGACGAACGGCGTTCTCCGCGGGGGCGCATCGCGCTGATGCGCGTCGTGGACGGGGGTGGCATGGAGGCCGACGAGGAGGTCCTCGAGTCCATCGACACCTGTGTGCTGTGCCGTGGCTGCGAGACCGCCTGTCCCTCGGTGGTGCCGTTCGGTGAGTTGATGGTCGGCACACGTGTGTCCCTGGGGAGGACACGACGCCCGCCCCTGCGGCTTCGAATCGGCCTGGCAGTCCTTGTTCGTCCACGGCTCCTTCGCTTCGGCTCCCGGTTCCTCGCGGTGCTGCAGCGCCTGCACCTCCTGCCGCGGCGCCTCCCGCTGCCGGAACGGCTTCCGCTCCGGGATCCCCGGACCCCGGCCCGCACCGAGGGTGAGGTGGTGCTCTTCACCGGCTGTGTCATGGATGTCTGGCAGCCCGATGTCCATGCCGCCGTCGAAGCAGTCCTCGAGGCGACCGACACCCGGGTGCGGCGCTCGGGCGATTCGGCCGGATGCTGCGGTGCGCTCCATGCCCATGCGGGGATGGACGCAGCAGCCCGACGCCAGGCTGAGCAGGTCATGTCGGCCCTACCGGGTTCGGATCCGGTCCTCGTCGACTCGGCGGGATGTGGCGCCGCCCTGCGCGAGTTCGGCGCCCTGTTGGGTACCTCCGAGGCGGCGGCGTTCTCGGCCCGCGTGCGGGACGTGCACGAATGGCTGGCGGACCGCATGTCCTCGCTCCCGGTGGCCCTGCCGGGCGACCGTCCAACGGTGATCGTGCAGGATCCGTGCCACCTGCGGCACGCCCAGGGGGTCCACGCCGATGTACGGACTGTCCTTGCCCCCTATGCGGACCTGGTCGAACTGGACGACGAGGGCCTCTGTTGCGGCGCGGGAGGCGCCTTCGCGGTACTGCAGCCCGAACTGGCCGGTGAGATCCGGGAGCGGAAGTCGGCAGCCATCAGCCGGGCCGTCGCGCGCGGCCGGTCGGACCTGGTCGTCAGCGCCAATCCCGGCTGTGCGCTGCACCTGGCCGCAGCGGGCCACCGGGTGCGACATCCATTGGAGGTTGTGGCGGACCGCCTCGACCAGGAGGGAGGATGCGTCGATGTCGGGTGAGTTCGAGGAGATCCGTGTCCGGCTCGAGGGCATCGCCGAGGAGCTGGCCGATCTGGCCATCCTCCGGCTCCGCGAGTCGATCGACGCCGGCGGGGACGAACTGCCCATCGACGAGCGGCGCCTCACCCGGGCCCGTCGCGCCGTCCAGAAGGCGGCCGACCTGCTGCGGGAAACCGACGACGAGGGGTGGCAGGAGGCGTAGGACGGTCAGGTCGTCCCGGCGTTGAGGGCGTCGATGAGCTGGCGCAGGCGGGCGTGTGAGCGACGGTCGAAGTGCAGCCGCAGTCGAGGCCGCTCGATCTCGTCGTCGTCGGCCACCTCGGCCGGCGTCGCCTCGATGGCCTCGATGGTCCCGTCGACCAGCAGGTCCCCGAAGGCGTCGTTGAGGCCGGCCAACTCGTCTTCGCCGACCGGCCGTTCCAGCCGAAGCACGAGGTGCCCGCCCACGTAGCGCATCGAGTGGAAGGCCCGGTAGAAGCCGCACACGTGGTTGGCGGCGGCCACGGGGTCATCGGTGGCGTGTACGAGGGCGAGGTCGTGGTCGGACACCAGGTTCCGGTCCACGAGCTCGCAGCGGACGAACTCGGTCCAGTGCGACCAGTAGGTGCTGCCGGGCGGGTCGAGCAGCACGACCGGGCTCAGGTGCGTCTTGCCGGTCTGCATCAGGGTGAGCAGCTCGAAGGCCTCGTCCATGGTCCCGAAGCCGCCGGGCAGGAGGGCGTAGCCGTGCGACTCCCGCATGAAGGTGACCTTGCGGGTGAAGAAGTACTTGAAGTCGACGAGTTTCGGATCGTCGACGATGAACTCGTTGGCCGAGGCCTCGAAGGGGAGCTCGATGTTGATGCCGAAGGACCGGTCGCGTCCGGCGCCCTCGAGGCCCGCCGCCATGATCCCGGGGCCGGCGCCGGTCATGACCATCCAGTCCCGGGCGGCCATGGCGGCGCCGAAGTCCCGTGCGGCCGCATAGGCGGGGTCACCCTCGGCAATGCGCGCCGACCCGAAGACCGTCGCCTTGCGGATGCCCTGGTAGGGCTCGAAGACCGCGAGGGAGTTCCGGAGCTCCTTCAAGGTGCTGTTGAGCAGCTTGAGGTCGCCTCGGCCGACCTCCTCCCGGGCCAGCCGGACCGTCGAGACGAGCATCTCCGCGATCAGGTCGCGGTCCTCGCGTCGCCCGGTGGCGGCGACCAGGTCGGCGATGGCCGAGTCCAGCTCGGCGCTGCCCGTGCGGTATCGACGGCGTGCCATGCCGGCACCCTAACGACGCCGGCGCGCTGACTCCGGTCGGTTCAGGCGCCCGTTCAGCCACCCACCACGGGGATCAGCACGCGGCCGTCGTCGGCCCGGCGGACCTCGAGGCGCCGACCGGCCTCGAGCCGGTTGTAGAGGGTGGTGCGCTGCTGGAGGGTCCGACCGAGCGGTTCCACCAGGGCCCGGAAGTCGTCCTCGGTCGAGGCCTGGCCGTGCTCGGCGCCGGCGGCACGCGAGATGTTCTCGTCGATGAGGGTGCCGCCGAGGTCGTTCACGCCGGCGCGGAGCATCTGCCGGATGCCGTCGAAGCCGATCTTGACCCAGGAGCCCTGGATGTTGTCGACGAGGCCGTGCAGGGCGATGCGGGCCACGGCGTGCATCAGGAGGGTCTCCCGGAACGTGGGACCGCGGCGGGCACGGCGCTGGAGGTAGATCGGGGACGCCATGTGCACGAAGGGGAGTCCCACGAACTCGGTGAAGCCACCGGTCTCCTTCTGGAGGTCGCGGCAGACCAGGAGGTGGCGTACCCAGTGCTCGGTTCCCTCGACGGCGCCGAACATGATCGTGATGTTGGAGCGCAGGCCGACGCCGTGGGCGGTCCGGTGGGCCTCCAGCCACTCGTCGGTGGTGATCTTGTCGGGGCACAACTCGGCCCGGATCGTGTCATCGAGGATCTCGGCGGCGGTGCCCGGCAGGGACTGCAGACCGGCGTCCATCAGGCGTCGGAGGTAGTCGGCCAGCGGCTCGCCGAGGCGGCGCGCCCCCTCGGTGACCTCGAGGGCCGTGAAGCCGTGGACGTGGATGTCGGGGACGGCGTCCCGGACCGCACGGGTGACGTCGATGTAGTAGTCGCCGTCGAAGTCGGGGTGGATCCCGCCCTGGAGGCAGACCTCGGTGGCGCCCATGCGCGCGGCATCGGCGGCCCGGCCGGCGATCTCGTCGAGCTCCAGCAGGTAGGGGGTTCCCCGCAGGTTGAGCGAGAGCGGTCCCTTGGAGAAGCCGCAGAAGCGGCACTTGTAGGTGCAGACGTTGGTGTAGTTGATGTTGCGGTTGGCGACCCAGGTGACGGTGTCGCCGACGGTGCGTCGTCGCAGCTCGTCGGCCACCTCGGCGACGGCCCGCACCTGTGGTCCCCGGGCGGCGAAGAGGGCGAGAAGCTCCGGCGTTCCCGCCTCCTGGCCGTCGAGCACGCCGTCGAGGACCTCGCGGAGGTGCCCCGGAGCGACGGCGGTGCCCTCCAGGAGGTCGGCCGGCGCCACGGGGGCGCCCGAGTACCAGGCCGTGGAGTCGTCGCCGATCTGGCGGACCTCGGCCCCGTCCTCGGCGGTGACGGTCTCGACCCGTTCGGGGAACAGGGCGCCCGGATCGTCCCGGCCGAGGCCCTCGGCGTCGGCCCGGTCCATGACCGGGAACCGCAGGCCGGCATCGATCCAGCGTCCGGGGTCGCGGACGAACTCCGGGTGGGCGGTCAGTCGGGGAGCGAGGGCGAAGCCGCGGGCCTCGGTGGCCTGGCGCAGCAGGTCGAGGGCCGGCCAGGGGCGCTCGGGGTTGACATGGTCGGCCGTGACCGGGGAGACACCGCCCCAGTCGTCGATCCCGGCGTCGAGGAGCCGTCCGAAGTCGTCGGACAGGTTGGGTGGCGCCTGGACGTGGACTTCCCCGGGGAGCAGCAGTCGGGCGAGGGCGATGGCCTCGAGGAAGTCATCGGCCGGACAGGGCGGCTCGGCGTGCATGGCCGTGCCGGCCTTGGGCAGGAAGTTCTGGACGATCACCTCCTGGACGTGCCCGTGCCGGCGGTGGGCCTCGGCGATGGCCTCGAGGGCGACGGCCCGGTCCTCTCGGCCTTCGCCGATGCCGACGAGGATTCCGGTGGTGAACGGGATCGCCAGTCGCCCGGCCGCCTCGAGTGTGGCCAGGCGACGCTCGGGGGTCTTGTCGGGAGCGCCGCGGTGGCAGTCGAGGTCGTGGCGGAGCGTCTCGAGCATCATCCCCTGGGAGGGGGAGACCCGGCGGAGTTCCGCCAGTTGCTCCTCGTCGAGGGCTCCGGCGTTGGCGTGCGGCAGGAGGCCGGTCTCCTCGAGGACGAGGGCTGCCATGGCGGCGAGGTAGTCGACGGTGGAGGCGTGCCCGTGCCGTTGCAGCCACTCGCGGGCGACGGGGTAGCGGTCCTCAGGTGCCTCACCGAGGGTGAAGAGGGCCTCGTGGCAGCCGTGGTCGGCGCCGTGCCTGGCGATCTCGAGCACCTCCTCTGGAGTGAGGAATGGGGCCTCGAGGCGTGCGGGCGGCTGGGCGAAGGTGCAGTAGCCGCACCGGTCCCGACAGAGTCTGGTGAGGGGGATGAAGACCTTGGGGCTGTAGGTGATGCGGTGGCCATGGGCCCGGTCCCGCACGTCTGCGGCTGCCGGCAGGAGTTCCTCGAGGGGGAGGTCCAGGAGTTCGGTCGTCGTCGGCGTCCGGGGGATCATCGAGTGGTTCCGAGCTCTCGGGTGGTCCGGCCGGGACCGGGACGGCTGCGAATGTGCCGGGAGGCGACCGGCTCGCTGCAGGAGGGGCAGCGGACGAGGTGCTCGATCGGTGTCTCGCAGGCGTCGTGGACGAGGAGCGTCGGTGGTCCGTCCACGGCGCACCAGCGGTCGCCCCAGGTCATGAGTGCCACGAGGGCGGGGGAGAGGTCGCGGCCCCGGTCGGTCAGGTGGTACTCGTGGCGCAGTGGTCGATCCTGGTAGGGGGTGCGCTCGACGATGTCCGCGTCCTCGAGGCGGCGGAGCCGGTCGGTGAGGAGGTTTCGGGCGATGCCGAGGTCCTGTTGGAGGCGTTCGAAGCGCCGGACGCCGCGGAAGAGGTCCCGCAGTATGAGGAGTGTCCAGCGGTCGCCAACGGCCTCGAGGGTCCTGGCGATGGAGCAGTGGTCGGTGGCGTCGGTCAACGCGGAGGTCGAGGGCATGGGCTGACCGTAGCAGTCCGTTGCAAAACGCAACGGACTGGCCGGACGCCCTCAGTCCAGGGTGTCGACCTTTTCCCCCAGGGTCACCAGCAGTTCGTCGAAGGACTTCACGAAGGCGCTGACGCCCTCGGCCTCGAGCACGTCGGCCACGTCGCCGAGGTCGACGCCGGCGGCCTCCACGGCGGCCAGCGTGGACCGGGCGCCCTCCGGGTCGGCGTCGACGGTGCGGGCGAGGGTGCCGTGCTCGTCGAAGGCCTCCAGGGTGGCCTCGGGCAGGGTGTTCACGGTGTCGGGGCCGATCAGGGTGTCGACGTAGAGGGTGTCGGGGTAGTCCGGGTTCTTGGTCGAGGTCGAGGCCCACAGCGGGCGCTGGACCCTTGCCCCGCGGGCGGCCAGGGCATCCCACCGTGGCCCGGAGAAGGTGCGGCCGAACAGCTCGTAGGCGACCTGTCCCTGGGCCACCGCCGCCTGTCCACGCAGCGTCAGGGCATCCTCGCTGCCGATGGCGTCGAGGCGCCGGTCGATCTCGGTGTCAGTCCGGCTGATGAAGAAGGAGGCCACCGAGGAGATACCCGAGAGGTCGCCCTCGCGGGCCTCGAGGCCGGACAGGTAGGCCTCCATCACGTCCACGTAGCGCTCCAGTGAGAAGATCAGCGTCACATTGACGCTGCACCCCTCACTGATCATCGTGCGGATGGCCGGCAGGCCCTCGGGGGTCGCCGGGATCTTGATGTAGAGGTTGGGGCGGTCGATGCGCCGGCGCAGTTCCCGGGCCGCCTCGATGGTGCCCTCGGTGTCGCCGGCGAGGGACGGGTCGACCTCGACCGACACAAAGCCGTCGAGGCCGTTCGTGGCGTCATGGATCGGCCGGAGCAGGTCGAGGGCGTCGAGGATGTCTCGCGTGACGAGGTCCCAGTAGGCGTCCTCGATGGATCCACCCCCGCCGGTCAACTCGCGCAACTGCTCGTCGTAGTCGTCGGTGCCCGTCATGGCCTTCTGGAAGATCGACGGATTGGAGGTGATGCCCCGGACTCCCCGGTCGATGAGCGCCTGCAGTTCCCCGGAGGTGATCCACCCCCTCCGCAGGTTGTCCAGCCAGGGACTCTGGCCGTGCTGGTCGGCGAGGTCGCGGAGCCGGCTCATGCGCGGGCCTCCCTGTGGTCGGTACGGGTGTCGTCCATCTCGGTTCTCCGGTGTGGGGGGAGTGCGCTCATGCAGCGCTCCCGTCCTGTGCGATGAGTCCCCGTGCAGCCTCGACGACGGCCGCCGGGGTGATGCCGAGCCGCTCCATGGCGACGTCGCCCGGCGCCGAGGCGCCGAAGCGGTCGATGCCGACGGCGACGTCGGAGATGCCGCCCCAGCCGAACGTGACGCCGGCCTCGACGGACACCACCGGCGTGCCGGGCGGCAGGACCCCGGCCCGGTAGCCGGCGTCCTGGGCGAGGAACAGTTCGAGGGACGGCATCGACACGACCCGCACGGCCGAGCCGGCGGCGGTCAGGGTGGCGGCGGCGTCCATGGCCACGGCGACCTCGCTGCCGGTGCCCACCAGAACCACGTCGGCGGGACCGTCCGCGTCGGCGAGGACGTAGCCGCCACGTCCGACGTCGGCCGGATCGCCGGTGCCCGACAGCACCGGCACGTCCTGACGGGTCAGGAGGAACGCCGACGGCCCGTCGCCCTCGACGGCGAGGCGCCAGGCGGCTGCGGTCTCATTGGCGTCGGCCGGACGCCACACCCGCAGTCCGGGGATCGCCCGGAGGGCGGCGGCGTGCTCGACGGGCTGGTGCGTCGGGCCGTCCTCGCCCACGCCTACGGAGTCGTGCGACCAGACGAACAGGGTCTTGGCGCGGCTCAGGGCGGCCAGACGGACGGCGGCCCGCATGTAGTCGCTGAACACGAGGAAGGTGCCACACACCGGGAGTGCACCCCCGTGGAGGGCGAGTCCGTTGCAGACCGCGCCCATGGCGTGCTCGCGTACGCCGAAGAACAGTTGTCGGCCTTCGGGACACTCGGCGGACTGGACACCGTGTCCCTTGATGGTGGTGCCGGTGTTGCCCGTGAGGTCGGCGCCGCCACCGAGGAGGCCGGGGACGGCGTCGAGAAGCGAGGTCAGGCTGGCGTTGCCGGCCTTGCGGGTGGCCACCGAGTCGCCGGGCTCCCAGGTGGGGAGTTCGTCGGACCAGCCGTCGAGGCCGGTCGCCCCCCAACAGGCATCCCAGGCGGCCCGGTCCCCGTCCCAGGCGGCGAGCCGGTCCTCCCAGGCGGCCCGGGCCGAGGCCCCGCGGGATCCTGCATCGCGGTACATCTGCAGCACCTCGTCGGGGACGTGGAAGGACTCGTCCTCGGGGAGGTCCATGCGGCGCTTGGTCTCGGCGATGCCCTCGTCGGTGAGCGAGTAGCCGTGGACCGCTGCCGTGTCGATGTCGGGTGACGGCGTGCCGATGTGGCTGCGCAGCACGACCAGGGACGGTCGGTCCTCCTCGGCCATCGCTGCACGCAGCCCGGCCTCGATGGCATCGAGGTCGTCGGCGGCCTCCCCCAGGTCGATGACGTGCCAGCCGTAGGCGGCGAAGCGGGCGGGGGCGTCGTCGGAGAGCGCCAACTCGGTCGGCCCGTCGATCGTGATGTGGTTGTCGTCATAGACCGCGACGAGGCGGCCGAGGCCGAGGTGGCCGGCCAGGGAGGCGGCCTCGTGGCTGATGCCCTCCGCCAGGTCGCCGTCCCCACAGACCACGAAGGTGCGGTGGTCGCATACCTCGGCGCCGAAGCGGGCCCGCAGGTTGCGCTCGGCGACCGTCATGCCGACGGCATTGGCGATCCCCTGGCCGAGCGGTCCGGTGGTCACCTCGACGCCGGCGGTGTGGCCGGCCTCGGGATGGCCCGGTGTGGCGGAATCCCACTGTCGGAACTGCCGCAGGTCCTCGAGGGTGAGGCCGTGGCCGGTGAGGTGCAGCATCGAGTAGAGCAGGATCGAGGCGTGTCCGGCCGACAGCACGAAGCGGTCCCGGTCGGGCCAGGCCGGATCCCCGGCGTCGTACTCGAGGATCCGGGTCCAGAGCACGTGCGCCAGCGGTGCAAGCGCCATGGCCGTGCCCTGGTGTCCCGACCGGGCGGCGTGCGGTGCGTCCATGGCCAGGCCGCGGAGGACGTTGATGGCGCGGGCCTCCAGGGCGGCATCGAGGGGGGCGCTCATGTGGGTGGTGGCTCCGGTCGGGGGCGTGGGCGGTCACCCTATCCGCGCGGGTCAAGCGGCATGGGAACCCCGAGGGGCGGATCCAGGGTCCTCCCGAGGAGGATCAGTTGGCGGACTCGGCACCCAGCAGGAGGGCCGACGCGGTGAAACCGTGGAGGAAGTGTCGTCCACCGATCGGTCCGAGTTCGCCGGCACAGAACATGCCCCCGAGCACGGTCGTCTCGAGGCCGTCGGCGAGTGCCTCGGCGTCGGGGCCCGGCCGGCCGAACAGGTGGGAGCCGCGTCCGTTGCAGGTGAACACGAGGGCCGACTCGGCGCGCCAGCGGGCGGCGAGGCGCCGGAGCTCGTCGGTCGCCGCATCGGCGTCCCGCACCTGGAACTGCATCGTCGAACCGACCGGGGCATGGTCGCCGATGGCGATGGAACCGCTGTTCCGGTCGGCACCGAGGACACCCCTGACGAGGAAGTCGCCGGGGCCGAAGTGCTCGCGCTGCTCGTCGACCACGAGGCCGACGTGCAGCCCGCGGGACAGCAACGAGCGTTCCGGCGGCGGCGAGGCCTCGGCGATCTGGCGGAGGCGCTCCATGGCGGGTCGGCCACCCAGCTCGTGGACGAGGTTGCCCTCGCTGGCGGTGACGGTCAGGGGCTCGCCGACGGGACGGCAGCCCTGGGACACGAGTGGCTGGATGGTGAGATCGGACGGCAGGGCCAGGGCGACGGCACCGTCCACCTGCACCTCATCGTCGAGGAAGAGCCGGTTGCCGCCGGGCCGTCCCGCCGCTGAGGCCAGGCCGCCGACGAGCGTGATGCCGGCCGGGACGCGCCCGGCCAGCTTGACGGCGTCGTAGGAGTACGGGTCGGCGAGGACCAGGACCGAGCCGCCTTCGGGCAGGTCGTCGGGCAGGAGGCCGTCGGGAGTGGGACGGAACGACCGGACCGGACCGGTGTGGCCGGCCCAGAGGACGACTCCCGGTGTCTCCTCGACCTCCTGCCGGTGGGCGAGTACCGAGACGGCGGTGCCGCCGATCAGGGCGCGGGCCCCGAGGGTTTGGCGGACCGTCCGGCCCAGTTCGTCACAGCGGTCGATGTGGTGGCCGGTGAGGAAGAGGACGGCGGCGTCCGGGGCGGGGCCGATCCGGTCGAGCACCTGGCCGACGACCTCGCCGAGCGCCACACCGGTGTCGGGATGCTCGGAGAGGGCGACCGCGTAGCGCACCGGGTCAGTCCGTGGCCGGCGGCAGGAGCGTGAACGGGACGGTGGTGATCGGACCCTGGTCGATCCGACAACGAGCCTCGATGGTTCCGTAGTCCTCGAAGGGAACCTGGGCGCGTACCAGGCGGTAGCCGAACCTTCCGGGCTCCACGACAACCGGCTGGACGTTGCGGGCCACCTGTTCGCCCTCCCGGGTGAAGACCACCTCGAGGGCGGCGGAGCCACTGGCTCCCTCCGGGCAGTGGACGATCACCACCAGGTGTGGCGCCACCTCGGTCGGAACGGGGGAGGGCGAGGCGAGGCTGAAGTGGATGCCGGTGAGGTCGATTCGCGTGGCGCCACCGGAAGCGGCCTGCAGGTCGAGCCCCTCGAAGAACAGGGCGGCCAGGATCTCCATGGCTGGAACCTAGACCCCCGGGAGGACGCCGGGTACGCCGGGTACGTCGCCCCCGCCGCCCGGGGGTGGCGCGAAACGTCGGGCGGGCGCACCGCCTGCGAGGTTCGCCACCTCTACGATGCGGCTGTGCTCCGACGACTCCTCGTTCCGGTCCTGCTCGTGGGCCTGGCCGCCGGAGCGGCCTGGCAGGCGGGGGTCAGCGACCGGGAGCACGACCTGCCGCCACGGGAGCGCACCGTGCCCGAGGAGGGCGGACAGCTGCGTCGCCGTCACCGAGTCGGGCCGTTCCCGCTACGCCCACCAGGCCGAGGCACAGTTGGTGCCGGCGAGTACCCAGAAGCTCCTCGTCGGCGCGGCGGTCCTCGCCGTGCTTGGACCGGACTACCGCTTCACGACACGCGTCCTGGCCCGGGCCACCCCCGTTGATGGCGTGATCGACGGTGACGTCTGGCTGCTCGGAGGCGGTGACCCCGTCCTGACCACGGCCGACTACAGCGAGCGGTACGACGACGTGCTGCCCTACACGGACGTCGACATGCTGGCCCAACAGGTGCAGGAGGCCGGGGTCTCCACGATCACGGGCGCCGTGATCGGCGACGAGAGCCGCTTCGACAGCCTGCGCTGGGTGCCCAGCTGGCCGGAGCGTTTCCGGCCGGGGAACCAGACCCAGTCCGGGCCCCTCAGCGCCCTCAGCGTGAACGACGGCTTCAGTCGCTGGGACCCCACCCGGACCTCCTACGGGCACGGCACGCCTGCGGCGGCTCCCGCCGAGTTCGCCGCCGCCTTCTTCGACGACCTGCTCGAGGCCCGTGACCTCGTGATCCGTCGGCGGGCGCAGGCCGGGGTGGCACCCCTCGACGCCACCCACGAGTTGGCCAGCATCCAGTCGCCGCCGCTTGGGGACATCGTGCGCCAGATGCTCCTGACCAGCGACAACATGACCGCCGAGTTGCTCCTCAAGGCCCTCTCGGCAGAGGTCGAGCCGCCGGGCGGGACGGCCGCCGGTGTGGCCCTCATGCGTGGCGCCATCGAGGAACTCGGGATCGACCTGGCCGGCTCGACCAGCGCCGACGGATCCGGCCTCGACGGCGGCAATCGGGTTTCCTGTGGGCAGTTGGTGGCGATCCTCGACCTTGCCGGTGGTCTCGGCGACGCCATCGACACCGGCCTTGCGGTGGCCGGCGAGTCGGGAACGATGCGCAGCCGGCTGGTCGGGACTGCCGCCGAGGGTCGGGTGTCAGGCAAGACGGGGACACTGCGGGACGCGGTCAGCCTGGCTGGCCGGGTGGAGAGCGTGGCTGGCCGTTCCCTCACGTTCGCCATCCTCAGCAACGGCTACCCGATGCCGGAGGGGGTCCGGACCGTTCACGACCGGATCGTGCTGGACCTCGTCGCCTACCCCGATGGGCCGGACCTCGCTCTGCTCGAGCCCCTGCCGGTCACCACCCGCTGAGCGGTGTCAGACCGACGGCACCCTGCTGCCCCCTGAGGCCGTGGACGGCGATTCGAGTCCGGCCGCCCCCCGGGTCGAGGCCATGTTCCCCCTGGGGACGGTCCTGTTCCCCTCGGGCCTGCTGCCCCTCCAGGTCTTCGAGCCGCGTTACCGGGCGATGTTCGCCGACCTGCTGGCCGGGGAACGCCGCTTCGGGGTGGTGCTCATCGAGCGGGGGAGCGAGGTGGGCGGCGGAGAGGTCCGCAGTGGGATCGGGACCCTCGCCCGGATCGTCGAGGCGCGGCCCGCTGTGGACGGCCGCTGGTCGGTGGCGGCCGTTGGCCTGCGCCGCATCCGGGTGCATCGTTGGTTGCCCGACGACCCGTACCCACGCGCCGAGGTCGAGGACTTGCCCGACACCTCCCCGGCCGGGCCGGCGGACACCGAGGCCTATCCGGAACTGGTGGGCCGACTGCGGCGCGTCCTGGCACGCCTCAGCGAACTGGGCGAACCGGTGGCACCGAGCACGTTCGAGGCGGCTGAGGAGCCGGCCCTCGGCACGTACCAACTGGCGGCGCTTGGGCCCTTCGGCTCCTACGACCGCCAGCGGGTGCTGGAGGCGACCAGTGTCGCCTCCCGCCGGGCACTCCTCGACCGGCTCCTCGCCGAGGTGTCCGAGGACGTCGATCGGCGCCTGGCGGGAGAGGGGCCGGGCCAACGCCGCTAGCCAGCCACCTTCCGGCCCCGGGGCACGTCCCGGGCGCACAGTCGTTACCGTTGTGGCCCATGGCCAGCGACGGTGACCTCCTCGATCTCCTGAAGCGCTATCTCCGTCAGGAGACAATCGACCCCCTGCGTTCCATCGGTCGCCAACTCCTCTTCGGCGTCCTGGGTTCGCTGCTCCTGGGCGTCGGCGCGGTACTCCTCGCCGTCGGCGCCCTCCGCGTGCTCCAGGACTGGGACTCCCTGCAGGGCACCTGGTCCTTCGCTCCCTACCTCCTGGTGGCCTCGGGACTGGTTGCGGCCTGCATCCTGGCCCTCCGGGGAATCTCGAGGCGGAGAATCGGCTCGTGAGTGGGGAACACCTGACCCGCCAGGACCTCGAGGCCGGGGTCCGGGAGGTCCTCGGCGACACCGGGGGACGGGTCGAGGCGGCCCGCGTGCCGCTCCTGGCCGGAGCCGCAGCCGTCGGCGTGGTCCTACTGGGGGCGGCCTTCCTCGTCGGCCGCCGGCTCGGTCGGCGTTCTTCGACCACCGTCGAGATCCGGCGGATCTGATGGCCGGCGAGATGCTCCGCCGCGGCCTACGACGGGGACTGCTTGGCGGACACCGGGGCTGGCAGGCCGTGCTGGTCCTGGCCGCCTTCTGGCGGCTGGGTCGCCGGTTGCTGCGCCCTGGCCCAGGTCCCGTCGTCCACAGCCAACGGCTGACCGTCGGCCAGGGTCTCCTCATCCGCCACCTGCCGGCCGAGCAGGCCGCGCCCGGCGGGAACCCGGACCACCGAGGGTGATGCGGGTCCTGCTCCGCAACCCCTCGCGCACACTGGAGGTGGCGGGACCGCTCTCGGTCGTGGCACTGCTTCGCCGGTTGGACATCGAGCGGGAGTCCGTGCTGGTGATCCGGGACGGCACCCTGGTCCCCGGTGACGCCCAACTCGGCGCCGAGGACGAGGTCGAGATCCGCCCGGTGATCTCGGGAGGTTCCCGGGGACAGGGGGCGCGACCATGAAGTGCCGGGTCTGCCGTGGTCCGGCGGTCATCGACGTCCGGCGCCACAACGCCAACTTCTGCGAGGAGCACTTCCTGCGCCACTGCCGCGAGCAGGTGTCCCGTGCTGTCGAGGACTTCGCCATGCTCCGGCCCGGTGACCGCATCCTCGTCGCCGTATCCGGCGGGAAGGACTCGCTCGCCCTGTGGGACCTCCTACTGGAGGCCGGCTACGACGTGGACGGTCTGTACGTCGGCCTCGGCATCGGCGACTACAGCGACGCCTCCGGGTCGTACGCCCGTGCCTTCGCCAGCGACCGCGACCTCTGCCTCCGGGAGGTCCACCTCCGCGAGGAGTACGGGTTCGACGTCCCGGCCGGGGCCCGGGCGGCACGGCGCCCACCGTGCAGTGCCTGCGGGCTTTCGAAGCGCCATCTCTTCGACCGGGCCGCCCGCGAGGGCGGCTACGACGCCGTTGCCACCGGCCACAACCTCGACGACGAGGCCGCCGTGCTGTTCGGCAACGTGCTGCGCTGGGAACGCGAATACCTGGCCCGACAGGTGCCGGTCCTCCCCGCCGGCAACGGCTTCCCGAGGAAGGTGAAGCCACTCGTTCGGCTCGCCGAGCGTGAGACCGCCGCCTACTGCGTGCTGCGCGGCATCGACTACCAGGTGGAGGAGTGCCCCATGGCCGAGGGCAACCGCCACCTGGGCTACAAGGCGGCGCTGGCCGGCATCGAGGCGCAGTCCCCGGGGGCCCGCCACAGCTTCTACTTCGGATTCCTCGAGCGGGCGGCGGCCCTCTTCCGCGAGGATCGGGACGCCGTGGCGGCCGCCCCGGGCACCTGCGCGACCTGCGGCGGCCCCGCCAACGGCGAGATCTGTGCCTTCTGCCGCCTCGTGGAGCGGACGATCGCACCGCCGGACGAGGAACCGGAGTGTGAGGCCGTCCAGCCCGTAGCCCTCGTGGAGCGCCCCGCCGGCGGTCGGACAGGATGAGCGGGCCGTTCGCAGCCGGGGACCGGGTCCTGCTCGTCGACCGCAAGCGCCGTCGCTATCTGGTGACCCTGGTCGAGGGAGGCGAGTTCCACTCACACACCGGCGTCGTCGACCACGGCGACCTGATCGGTCGGCCGGACGGCAGCCGCGTGGCGTCCAGTCGCGGCAGCTCCTTCGTGGCCTTCCGACCGACCCTCGCCGACTACGTGCTCGAGATGCCCCGCGGGGCGCAGGTCATCTACCCCAAGGACCTCGGTGCGATCCTCATGCTGGCTGACGTGCAGCCGGGCCACCGGGTCCTGGAATCCGGGATCGGGTCAGGGGCGTTGTCGACCACCCTGCTGCGCGCAGGCGCCCACGTCGTCGGCTACGAATTGCGCGACGACTTCGCTGAACGGGCCCGCAGCAATGTGGTGGCGATGCTGGGCGAGGCGGTCCTCGACCGCTACGACGTGCAGGTTCGGGACTGCTACGAGGGCATCGACGAGACCGACGTGGACCGGGTGCTGCTCGACCTGCCCGAGCCCTGGCAGGTTGTGCCGCACGCCGCAGGGGCGCTGCAGCGCGGGGGGATCATCCTCGCCTACACCCCGAGCATCGTGCAGGCCGCGACGTTCCGGGCGGCACTGGCGGAGCACGGGTTCGCCTTCGCCGAGACCCTCGAGGTGATGCACCGGACCTGGCACGTGGACGGGGCCGCCGTCCGGCCCTCCCATCGCATGGTCGGCCACACGGGGTTCCTCAGCCACGCACGACTGCTGGGCGAATGAGGCCCACCCCGGCGCTGCTGGCCTGCGGTCTACTGGCAGCCTGCGCCTCGTCGGGGCCGGCCCCCTCGAGCACCACGTCGAGCACCACGTCGAGCACCACGTCGAGCACCACGTCGTCCACCGGCTCGACGACGGTTCCGGTCGAGGGCACCGCGCCGCCGCCCGTGCCGGACGCCGTGGTCGCCCGGGTCCGTGCGTCCACCTTCCCCGTCCGTGGGCTGGATTGCCGCACCTCCCAGGTGGGCACCGCCTTCGTCGTCGACGAGGACCTGCTGATCACCGCCGCCCACGTGGCGGCGGGCATACGGTCGCCTGTGCTGGGCCCCGAGGATGCGGCACTGGCCAGTCGTGTGGTCGCGTTCGACCCGGTGGCCGACCTCGCGGTCCTGCGCGTCGAGGGCTCCCTGCCGCCGGCACTGCCCCTCGGCGAGGCGGAGGTCGGCTCGGCGGTGGCGCTGGTCGGCTACGACGGTGATGGCGTCGAGGACACCCGCCAACTGGTGCTCCGACAGGCCATCCGCGCCACGGGCAAGGACATCTACGGGGTGGCCGGCGAGGGCCGCGACGCGCTGCAACTCGACGGCGTCGTCGTCCACGGCAACTCCGGCGGGCCGATCATCGACGCCGACGGAATGGTCGTCGGGGTCGTCTTCGCGAACGCCCGGGGTGGCACGCACACCTCGTTCGCTGTGCAAGTGGGCGAGGTGCAGCGGCTCCTCGGGCAGGTTGGCACGGCGCCGCTCGAGACCGAGTGCCGCTGACCCCAAAAAGGCGTCCGGGGGGCCCGGAGGCCCCCCGTTGGCACGGACTTCGGTTGGGGGTGTGCCCTAGTCGATCTCGATGAAGATGCACTCGCCGGGGCATTCCTCGGCGGACTCGATGGTGGCCTCCTCCTGGCCCGCGGGGACCGGGGCCACAGCCTCGGCGCCGGCGGGGTCGCTGAGGATCTTGTCACCGTCCTTGACGTAGGCGAGGCCGTCGTCGAGGAGTGCGAAAACGTCGGGGGCGATCTCCTCGCAGAGGCCATCGCCCGTGCAGAGATCCTGGTCGATCCAGACCTTCATGG
>LUMW01000039.1_pt1 | contig 41628 bp, 37 predicted proteins | sample 729761 | NCBI WGS metagenome assembly LUMW01 (sample SAMN03860302, study PRJNA289734) | marine metagenome | biome: seawater column; feature: ocean; material: water; isolation source: Red Sea water column Station 192 - depth 500m | place: Saudi Arabia: Red Sea | collected 2011-10-15 | depth 500 m
GGGTATAGGAGATGTACTTACATGATGATCGACCAGGATATTGTAGCAGCCAGTGCAAGCAGTGTTTACCGTGTGTTAGCAAAAGCGGGGTTAATCAGGCATTGGGCCAAAGAGAAGAGCAAAAAAGGAGACGGATTTGTGCAGCCCCTTGTTCCTCATGAACACTGGCATGTTGATATTTCCTATTTGAATATTAAGGGTACTTTTTATTATCTTAGCATTGTTCTCGATGGTTGCAGCTGTTATATTGTTCACCATGAGATTCGTGAATCGATGAGAGAGGCAGATGTTGAGATGGCTCTGCAAAGGGCAAAGGAGAAATATCCTGATGCAAGAGCGAGAATCATATCAGACAATGGACCGCAGTTTATGGCAAAGGATTTCAAAGAGTTCATTAGTGTTTCAGGGATGACACATGTTCGCACATCTGTGTATTATCCACAAAGTAACGGCAAAGTAGAACGCTGGCACAAGACGCTGAAAAGGGAGTGTGTCAGGCCTGGCTCTCCACTCTCTCTTGATCAGGCAAGAGAGCTGGCTGAAAAGTATATCCGCCATTACAACGAAAACCGGCTTCACAGTGCCATCGGATATGTTACACCCAGGGATAAGCTCGAAGGACGAGAGCAAAAGATCTTCCAGCAAAGGGACAGGAAACTGGAGGAGGACAGAGGGAGGTGAATGAAAAAAGGAAATAATAAAATTGCTGCATAATTGTACAAAAAAGTGACTATCTCAAAGCACTGTTTTTTCCAATTCCAACTGAAGCAGGACACGAACATACAAACGGAGAAAAATAATGGCATTCAAATATTTTGAACAAATAAAGAATCAAGAATTACCGTCTATGGAAATAGACGGTGTAAAAGCGTTTCTTAAAGATTTTGCAGTTTCAGAAGACGCGGAAAAACCAATTACCAGTGGTTTGTTTCGCCTGGAGGCAGGAGAATCTTTGCAGTACACTTACACTTACCATGAGATGAAATTCATAGTTGCCGGCACCCTGATCATTGAAGATGAAACCGGACAGAAAGTGACAGCACAGGCTGGTGATTTTTTGTATTTTCCCGAAGGCAGCGCAATCACTTTTTCAACAACTGATTTTGGAATTGGCTTTTTCTGCGGTCAACGCGGGGAGGATGAAGCTTAAAAAAACTTGTATTATTCCTTTAATTATCAATAAGTTGCTGAAAAATATTTTACCTTTCAAAACAATCCACACAGCAGTTAGATAACATATTTCATAGAACAATCTCTGTAAAATATTTTCTGCAGTGATTTCAGAAAGAAGAACCAGGCTGTTTAAGGAACTCCAATTCCTCATTGGTTGACTGCCGTCCAAGAATAACATTTCGGTGTGGAAACCTGCCAAAATGTGCAATGACATCACGATGCTTTACAGCATATTCATAACCTTCTACTGAGCCAAGTTCTTTAAATAAAGGCAAAGAAGCCTCCTGTACGGCAATATCCTCACTATGCATCATCGGCATCAGTATGAATTCCCGCCGATGCAAATCCGGATTGGCAAGGTGACCATTGTCACAACATTTTTGGCTTAGCTCTAAAGCCTTCTTGTCTCCTGAAAAGGCACGGGGAGTATCACGATATATATTACGTGTAAACTGGTCGAGCACTAAAATAAGCGCCAGACATCCTTCTTCTGTTTCCTCCCAACCGTCAAGTCTTCCTGACAGTGCGTCCTCTACGGTTGAGCCAAAACGAGAATCCAGCAGTTTGTCAAATTCATCATTTTTTTTGAACCATTGTTCCGGATTACACTCATCAAACCAGAAATCCAGAATGTCAGCTGTTTCAACCATTTTATTAGACCGATTACGAATTACAATTAACTGTTATTCATATCAAAATGTTGTATTACTGAGTTGCTGCAATTTCAACGTCTATCTAGTCTTGTTAATATGAACCGGAAATTTTGTACAGTTAAGGAGCTTCTTCCATGTCTTTGTTTCCATAGTCCCGGATAACTTCGGCAACTCGGATGCGGAAATCCCGGAAAATCTCATCCCGACCCTTTTGCTGGGCTTCTCTGTGCAGTTGATGCTCACGCCATTGCTTTATGGATTCTTCATCCCTCCAGAATGAAACAGAAAGAAATTTCCCCTCATGGTAGAGGCTTGAGAAACGCTCCACGGAAATGAATCCGTCTATCTTTTCCAGTTCCGGACGTAATTCAGCAGCCAAATCAAAATATTCCTGTGCACGACCTGTTTCCGGTTCAACCTCAAATATTACTGCAAACATAGATTTACTCCTTACTGCAGGTTGAAAAGTATTATGGTTTTCATTTGCGAATTTTGTTTGTATTTATTAAGTTCACATATTTCCGATTAAAAACATTTTATAAGGAGAAAAACAAATGAGCAAAGGATTCAGTGTAAAGGAAACAATTGATCAGCCTAAAGCGGTTGTTTGGGATTTTTTGACAGACTTCAACAAAGCAGACAAATGGATGACAGGTGTTGACCAGATGAAGCAGATTTCAGACGGTCCGATAAAAACAGGGACGCGCCTGAGTTTTGTTGCCAGAGGCAAGGAGCGTGAAACCCGGGTGACAGCATTAGATTCCGGAAAGATGATTGCGCTTACATCAACACAGGGTGGAGTTACTGCTACCTATACTTACTCTCTGGAATCTGAAAACAATAGGACTTTAATCAAGCTGGATGCAGTATGTGAAGCAACAGGATTTTGGAAATTACTTCATCCAGTGATCGTGACTGCCATGAAAAAGAGTGACTCTTCTCATCTTGTAAAACTAAAAAATGCGATAGTTAATCAGGATCAGCAAAAATATTCTTAACTTACATTCAATCCCAGCTTTACTAAAAGGTTGTCAGGTGGACAAAACTTCCATCGCAGTAATTCTCATCATACCATCTGCCAGTTACAGATCAAACGCATTCATGAATGCGGCTGATAAGCTTGATCTGAAAATTCTGGTGGTCACAGACAATTCCCAGGTTTTCAGTGATCAATTCCCGGATAACATAATAACAATGAATTTTGATCACTGGACAGAAAAATTGGATGAAATAAGTGAATGGTCAGACCGCTTTAATTTGATGGCAGTGATCGGTGTTGATGAGGAATCCATTCTTTTGGCTGCCATTTTTAGTCAATACCTTGGAATTGAACACAATTCTATCGAGTCAGTCATGCGGACCAAAAACAAATTATTAATGCGTTTTGAATTGAAAAAAGCCCGAATGAATTGTCCCTGGTTCAGGAGTTTTTCAATTGAAAAACTGCCTGACGATATTATTGAAGAAATAAACTTTCCATGTGTAATCAAACCTACTTTTCTTTCCGCAAGCCAGGGAGTCCTGCGAGTGAATAATGAGCAGGAGTTCAAAGAAGGTTTCCAAATCTTGACAGATCTGCTTTCACAGAAGAAAATCAAAAAGCGGGGAGGTGAAGAGGCAAATTATATTATGGTTGAGGAGTATATACCAGGCAATGAAGTATCCATAGAAGGGATAGTTTCTCAAGGCAAGCTGAAAATCCTGGCAATTTTTGACAAGCCGGAACCTCTCGAAGGCCCAACTTTTGAGGAAACTATTTTTGTTACACCCACTACATTGTCAGGATCAATGCAATCATCCCTGTATGAAACTGCCCAGCAAGCCATGGAAACGCTGGGGATTGTCAAGGGGCCGGTACACATAGAAGTGAGAATAAACAGTAATGGGAATTATATTCTTGAATGCGCTTCCAGAAGCATAGGTGGAATGTGCTCTAAAATCCTGGAATTTCAAGGTGGTATGAGTCTGGAAGAATTAATATTACGCTCCTCACTTGGCAGAAATATTGAGAAATCGAATCTCAGTGATACTGCAAAAGGTGTAATGATGATGCCTATTAAAAATAGCGGCAAATTAAAGGAAATGCGAGGAGTTGAAGAAGCTATTTCCGTGGATGGAATAACAGACCTGCAAATAACGATCAAACCAGGAGAGATGCTTGATCCGCTGCCTAAAGGTGATCGTTATCTGGGTTTTTTGTTTGCGGAAGGGAAAAATCAGGAAATGGTGATAAAAGACCTGAAAAATGCCTGGTCAAAAATTGAAGTTGTTACTGAGGATACCTGATTTCTCGTGATTTGACCTATCATGAAGGATTTCACTTCCGGATTTTTCAGAGCTCGCCAGCCAGTTCCAAAAGGGCGTCATGTCCATTTTTAAAGATCGGCCAGCCGTCTCCGGGAACAACAGCTTGAACTTCTTTCAATACGGCAATCCTTTTTATTGATTCAACAGCGGCTTCCCTGTTTTTCAGTTTAGCATCAGGCAGCATGCAGAGCCTGCCTCCTTCATGAGCCCTGATAAGGTCTCCGGTAACAAGTGTAGTTTTTTCGATCACGATAGCTAGTTCTCCGGGAGTTTTGGAGCCGTTGAGGCAAAACACCTCGATGCCATCTACCGGATTGTCTCCATCTTCCAGCCATCCATCACATTCAAAAGGAAACTGTTCTTTTTCCGCAGCAGGTCCCCAGCATTTTGCCCCGGTAAACAGTAATATTTTCTCTGAGTCCCGTACATGATCTGAGTTTGTGATTATCAGATGTGCAGCGCCGCCTAGACTATCCAGATGATTTTCATCATGCTCATTTAATACAAGGGGGTCTATCAGGACATTGCCTGCGGGATTTACCCACAATGTTCCATGAAAATCAATGTTTCGTTCTTCATTAAAGACAGACCAGCCGAAAAGGTCAGGGCGGTGTAGCTTTTTCAGAATTCAACCCATTTTCAAAAAAGGTTAGCAAAAATTGCGGGACTCTTTTTACTGTTTACAGCATTAATACCATGAAGACGTATAATAATCAAAATCACAACTATTTACGTTTTCATCAAATAACGCTTAGCAGTTAAAAATACTTATTTCGCTGAAGGCTGGTAGTAAGGGTTATCACCTTCAGCGTGGTCAGTAATGTCATAGATTGCTTCAATTTCAGGGACCTGCTCCCTGATCATCACCTCAACTCCCTGCTTCAGTGTAACATCTATCATTCCGCATCCCTGACATCCTCCTCCAAATTCAAGATAGGCGTTATTGTCCTTGACTTCAAGCAGGCTGACAACACCTCCATGAGAGGCTACCATTGGATTAACCTCTTCATCCAGAACATGCTGAATTTGCTCTTCAACAGAACCGCTGAGTTTTGTGATTGACATATTTGGATTGAATGCGGTAAGTTCGCCATCTTCATTTATTTCTATTTCTGTTCCTTCAATGTACGGAACACCTTCTTTTGAAACAAAAACAATGAATTTTTTCAGATCAATTAATATTTTTTCAGAAGCAGTATCTGAATAATCAACAAACTGGATGCTGTAGTTTGCCTTACGGTCTGTTTTTGAATCCACAATTATTTCAATTCCTTGAGTTTTTCCTGAAGATGAATCAAGTTGTTCCAAAATATAATTCTCGGCCTCCGTGCTGATTTGGACGAAAGAATCGTCAACTCCAGCAAGTAAGGATTCGTATGATTCTATGAAATAAAATGTATCAAACCCGTTATCGTAAAGAATCTCAGCGGCTGAGAATGATTCTGTCTGGTTATCACCATATAACATAATATCCCCGGTAAAAGGCATTTGGTAAATGGAGTCTTCAAAATGCTGGTAAGGGAGATTATGTGCTCCGGGAAGATGAGATTTTTCAAATTCTTCTGCACTTCTCAAATCGAAGACAAATACTTTCTTTGTGGTTCTTCGTAATTCAAAAAACTTTTTGGGTGAGAGCAAATGTTCCTGTGGATCAAATTCGTTGTCTTTGTCAGATATATCTGTAAATTTAAACATTTTCAGCTGATAAAATTGGTGATTTCGAAATAATTTACTTAGTGATTGTTTATGATGTAGATGGAAATAATTACAATAACAACTTTTACGTTTTCATCTTTATTGTTTAATGTGCTGTATAAATTTAATAAGTAATATTATCAGTACATTACTCAATTTCTATTTTCCCTTCAATTGATACTTTAAGTCCAATTTCCGGTACTTCAAGCAGCATGGAGGCATCCAGTTTTTCTGTTCCTGAGAGAGCGCCTTTCTTAAGCTGTTCTTTTACAGCGTCTTCAATTTCACGCTGTGACTGAACACCCACTTTCTTGAGAAATTTGCGTACCTGAATGTTTAATACTTCTTCGTCCATCGTGTGTTCTCCTGTTTATTTGTTATGATTGCTTACGACTCTTATAATCATTGATTGCTGCCTTGATTGCATCCTCTGCAAGTACAGAACAATGAATCTTTACAGGAGGAAGTGAAAGTTCTTCAACGATTTCAGTATTCTGAATAGCCATTGCCTCATCCACATTTTTCCCTTTCACCCATTCAGTCGCCAGGCTGGAACTGGCGATTGCCGATCCGCAGCCAAATGTTTTAAACTTGGCATCCACGATTTGATCATTTTCTACTTTGATCTGCAGTTTCATAACATCTCCGCATTCAGGTGCTCCAACCAGCCCTGTTCCCACACCATCCTCTTCTTTGTTGAAACTTCCGACGTTTCGTGGATCTTTGTAATGGTCAATTACTTTTTCGCTGTAAGCCATAAATATCCTCTTGATTGCTGATAATATTAAACTATTTTGTTAACATTTAAAATTGGTTTAATGGTTTTCAAAATATAGTACACATAAATAATTAAATAGTATTGATTTAGTACTATATCATTTACCACTTTAAAACCATTGTGTCAAGGGAAATGCTAATATTTATTAAATTTCAATGATGATTCTTACTGAAAAGCCCAAAATAAATATTATGAAAAGTTTACATTTTTTTATTACTGATCATAGTTGTGCATACAGGAAATGATTAAAATATGTAGAATTCATGTACGATTGAACTTTCTACAAATAATTACTTAATTAATTGTTGACATAATTTTTATTCATGTTTAGCATGAGTGCGCTTAATGGAACAAACATTCAATCAGCGGTTTTTCAAAAAGTACATGGAATTCCCAAGAGAATGGTACCGTTCCAGTTGTGTTGCAGAATGGTGTTACTCAACAGTAAGTTTCAAAATCTTCTCTTGTGAGAGGGAAGAATAATATATCAAATAGTATGTGATTATTTCTGGTTTGGTTCATTAAATCAGTTATGTTACTTCACACCTAAATAATTCCAATCAAATAAGAGAAGGAGTGAACATGAAAGAAGTTAAAACACTTCAGCAGATGCATCGTGACGGGCGCATCAATAGAAGGGATTTCCTCAAGGTAATGGGGGCTCTGGGAATTTCCGCAGTGGCGGCTAATGAGCTTTTGACTGCGTCAACAGTTATGGCAGCTTCGCCAAAAAGAGGCGGTACTCTGCGTCAGGCATTGACTGGAGGCTCGTCGAGCGACCGCCTCGATCCCGCGACCTTCCTCGACTCCTACATGATCAACGTGGGCATGGGGCAGCTGCGCAACAACCTCACCGAGATTGACGAGAACAACCAACTGATCCAGGAGCTTGCCGAGTCGTGGGACACCTCCGACGGACAGGCGTGGGTCTTCAACCTGCGCAAGGGCGTGGAGTTCCACAACGGACGCTCGCTGGTCGCCAACGACGTGGTCGCGTCCATCCAGCACCACTTGGGCGAGAAGACCAAATCTGGAGCCAAGGGCATTGTCTCGCAGATCAAGCAGATCAAGGCCGACGGCAAAAACCGAGTGGTCATGAAGCTGGAAGGCTCCAACGCCGACTTCCCGTTCCTGCTCACGGACTACCACTTGGGCATCTGCCCTGCGAATGCGGACGGCACGATTGACTGGCAATCCGGCATCGGCACCGGGGGCTACAAGCTGGAGAACTTCGATCCGGGGGTGCGCACCCTGACTTCGCGCAATCCGAATTACTGGAAGTATGGGCGGGCGCATTTCGACTCGGTGGAGACGCTCTTCATCGCCGACACCACGGCACGGGAGAACGGCCTCATCACCGGGGAGCTTGACGTGATCACCTCGCCGAACCTGAGTACCGCCGCACGGCTGGGCCGCAAGTCGGGCATCGAGGTCTTCTTCACCAACGGCAACCAGCACTGCACGCTGCCGATGCTGAGTGACCGCGACCCGTTTGGGAACAACAACCTCGTGATGGCCCTCAAGAACGCCATCAACCGTCAGGAGTGGCTGGACAAGATCTGGTTCGGACACGCCGCGCTTGGCAACGACATTCCCATCGGCCCCGCCAATCGCTACCGCGCCTCGGAGTCCGAAATCCCGCAGCGCGAGTATGACCTTGACAAGGCCAAGTATTACATGAAGAAGGCCGGGCTGTCCTCGATCAACCTCAAGCTTTCGGTGGCAGATACCGCGTTTCAGGATTCTGATGACGCAGGGGTCTTGTTTGCGGAAACCGCACGTCCGGCGGGCATCAACATCGAGATCGTGCGCAAGCCCGATGACGGCTACTGGTCGAACACTTGGCTCAAGGATTCCTGGGTGGCCTCCTACTGGGGTGGACGGCCCACGGAGGACTGGATGTTCAGCCAGGTCTATTCCGAAAACGCCATTGCCACCGGATGGTCGGAGACAAACTTCGTCAACAAGCGGTTTGAGGAACTGCTTGTGCAAGCCCGTGCGGAACTGGACGATGCCAAGCGACGCAATATGTATGTGGAGATGCAGCGCATTGTCCACGACAATTGCAGCGTGATCATCCCGATCTTCTCCGCCTATGGACACGCCAGTTCGGATGGCGTAAAGCGTGCGGCCAACGTCGCCTCCAACTGGGAATTCGACGGCCACAAAAGCGCCGAGCGCTGGTGGATGGGCTGATTACACCCTGTTTTTATTAACCGAAGGCGGTGGATTCGGCTGCCGTCTTTTCATTCACCTAAAACCTAAAACAGAACCAATGATTACGGAAATCGTCACTTTCAAACTGCCCGAAGGGATGACGCGGGAGGAAATCATTTCCAAGTATGAAACCACGGCCCCGAAGTGGAAGGCTAACCCTGACTTGATTCGCAAAAATTATCTGATCGACCTCGACCGTGGCATTGCAGGAGGGGTGTATCTCTGGAAGGAAAAGGCCCATGCAGAAAAGTGGCACGGACCCGATTTTCAGCAATTGGTCAAAGATACCTACGGAACCGAACCGAATTTTCAGTACTTTGAAACGCCGATCTTGGTGGACAACCGGGCGGGGGACATCACGAAGGAATAAACGCCCCTCAAAACAGAGATTTTGCTAATCAAATTGCAACCATGACCCAGCAGGTACCGACCTTTGGAGCCTATACGGATTACGGCGTGCTGCGGGGCGCGATTGTAGGCAGTGCGGAAGGCTTGGCGTTGCCGCCCTTCGACCCGTCGCTGCATCACTACAACGAGGAGGTGCAAGCCGCACTCAAGGCCAGCGGCGAACAGCCCCTGGACATCCGCACCGCTTTCCCGGAGCGTTGGGAGAAAACCGCCGAGCAACTGGACAACCTCGCTGCGCTTTACGAAAAGCACGGAGTCACGGTGTACCGCCCTCGGCCCTACACCGAGGAGGAGCGCAGCTACCTCGCGGAATTACAACCCGGAGCCTCGCTGCTCTATCCCGCCGATCCGGTGTTCACGGTGGGAAAAACTTACTTGGAGGTGAACATCCGCCGGGCCTACCGCCGCAAGGAGGTGTTTCCGTTGCGCGAAATCGTGGCACCACTGTTGGCCGCCGATCCGGAAGCACAGCATCTGGTCATGCCACCCGCCCGGCCCTTCTCGCCCTCGCACGATGGCCCCGGACCCTACCTCGAAGGCGGAGACATCATCTGCTACAAGAACCACCTGTTTGTGGGTGAATCGGAGATTGCGACCAATCGAGCAGGCACGGAATGGTTCCGGGAGACCGTTGCGCCGCTGGGATACGAGGTGCATCCGATGCCGATGAAGGGCACCATCCTGCACCTGTTGGGCATCATGGTGCTGATCCGCGAAGGGCTGCTGCTGCTGCACCGTGATGAACTGGAATGCGAGCTTCCGGAGCCGCTCAAGGAGTGGGACGTGATCGAACTCACCGAAGCTGAAGCCAAGGCTTATGCGACTGTGGGGGTAAGCCTTGATGACAAGCGGTACATCATCCCTTCCGGGCACGGACGGGTGTGTGACGAGCTTGCAAAGCGCGGGGTAGAGCCGATTGAAATTGACTACGACCATGTAGGTTATTGGGGCGGCTGCGTGTCCTGCTCAACCCATGCGATTTCCCGCGATCCGGCCTGAGATGCCAAACGATTTCCCCGCACAAACCCTGGACTCTGCCCTTTCCCGGAAAATCCTCGATTCCGTGGCCGAGGGCTTCGACGCGCAACTTGCGTTCACAATGGACCTGATGCGCCACCCCTCGCTGCGCGGACAGGAACACACGGCGCAGAATGCCTTTTACGATGCTCTTGCCGAGCGCGGCTATGAGATGGACCGTTGGGCGATTGACGTTTCCGAGATCGAGGGCCATCCGGGCTTTTCTCCGGTCAAGGTGGACTACGAAAACGCGCTCAACGTCGTCGGCACCCACCATCCCACCGAGGCCAAGGGGCGCACGCTGATCCTCAACGGCCACATTGACGTGGTGCCCACGGGTCCGCTGGAGATGTGGACGCGCCCGCCGTTTGAGCCGCATATCGAGGGCGATTGGCTGTTTGGACGTGGCGGGGCGGACATGAAGGCCGGACTCTGCGCGAACGTCTTTGCGCTCGATGCCCTGCGGCGTTTAGGTTTTCAGCCTGCTGCGAAGGTGCATGTGCAATCCGTGACCGAGGAGGAGTGCACCGGAAACGGAGCCTTGTCCGCACTGGTGCGGGGCTATCGGGCGGAGGCTGCGCTGATCCCCGAACCAGAGGAGAACATGCTGGTGCGGGCCAACGTCGGGGTGATTTGGTTCCGGGTGCAGGTGCGCGGACGGCCCTTCCATGTGCGGGAGGCCGGACGCGGCTCCAACGCCATCGAGGCGGCGTACACCCTGATGGGGGCGCTCAAGGAACTGGAGGCCGAATGGAATGCGCGGCGGACAGACTACCCGTATTTCGCCGAACTCGACCATCCGATCAACATCAATGTGGGCAAAATCGCAGGCGGCGATTGGGCCTCGTCGGTCCCGGCGTGGTGCACGCTGGACGTGCGGGCGGCGATCTATCCGGGCGTGGACCCGCGTGATGCGGCCAAAGAAATCGAAGCCTGCCTGCGGGAAAAAAGCCGGGCCGACGCCTTTCTCTCCGAAAATCCTCCGGAGGTCGAGTACAACGGCTTCTTTGCGCGGGGTTATGTGTTGGAAGAGGGCAGCGACGCCGAGCAAGTGCTGGGGCAGGCCCACGCCGCCAGCTTTGGTTCCAGCTTGGAATCCTTCGTGACTCCGGGCTATCTGGACGGGCGCGTGTTCGTGCTGTACGACGACTGCCCCTGCCTCGTGTACGGACCCATCTCGCACGACATCCACGCCTTTGACGAGCGCGTCAGCCTCGCCTCGCTCCAGCGAGGGACCGGAACGATTGCGCTCTTCATCGCCAACTGGTGCGGGCTGGAACCCGTTACTCTGTGACTGGTTTCAGCGCAGGCACTGGGCCACAAGCCGATGCAGGTCGTTGCGCAGTCCAAGTCGGCTGGAAGGCATCACCTGAGTGAAGAACAGCACGGCGGCATCCGCAATCGGATCAATCCAGAACACGGTGTTCGCCACACCACCCCAGCCAAATTCACCGGGATTGGAATCCCAATCCAGCCGATTCGTGTCCTCGGCCACCCATACGCCCAATCCCATGCCCAGCCCCTCAAAGGGCATCCACTCCCGAAATCCTTCCGGACCTTCCGGGAGCAACGCGGCGATGTCGCCCTCAAGCTGATTCGTAGCCATGCGCCGCACCACTTCTGGACTCGCCACGGCAGTTTCCTTTCCTGAATGAGCCGCCCGCAGCAGGTCCACAAATTTCAGCCAATCGGCAGGCGTTGAAACCAGCCCAGACCCGCCCCAATCGTCTCCCGCTGTACTTCCCCCGGAATTTCCCAAATGAGGTCCCAACGGTGGCTCCTGCGTGATTTCCGTGAGTTGCTGGTTTTCTCCCGTGCTGTAAAGCATAGCAAGTTGTTGCAGTCTTGATCCGGATACCTCAAAACCAGTGTCTTGCATTCCTAGCGGCTGAAACACCATCTCGTCAAACAGCTGCCCCAGATTTTTTCCTGTTGCTCGCATGAGCGCAATCCCAGCCAAATCATGCCCGAAACCGTAGCGCCACGCTGCCCCGGGGTTAAACACGAGTGGTAGTTCAGACAAGGTGTTGAGCAGTCCCGTAAGTGAGGGGTTTTCAAACATTCGCCGGGCAAGCTCCTGATCGAGCAATGATCCTTCGGCATCCCCGTATGAAATCCCGGAGGTGTGCGTCAGCAATTGTATAAGAGTGGGGCCTGAATCCAGACGGATCACGTCGTCCAGCTCCGACTCAGGATGCCTCAGCACCGTCCAGTCGGCGAGTTCCGGAAGATGCTGTTCGACAGGCGCGTTCAGGTCCAGCAGCCCTTGATCTTCGAGAATCAGTGCCGTCACTGTGGTCACTGGCTTGGTCATCGAATACATCCGCAGCAGCGTATCCGGGGCCGGAGGTATCTCCTCGTGAGGATTTACCAAGCCGCACCAGCGCCAGTAGCAGATGCCTTCCGGGCACGAGATCACCGTCATGGCGAAAGGCAGCAGCTCACGCTCCACCAATCCCGACATCCACTGGTCAAGAGCCTCCGCACCTCCGGAATGGATCAGGGTGCTGTCTTCGTCAGGATGGATGGTGATCGATTTTATCATCGGAAAGTAAAATGGAGTGGCATAGTGATTATTGTTGACGCTGTTAACTATTCGACTATGTTACTAATTGAATGTTTGTTTGTCATCTAAATGCAGGATTCAGGTATTAATATATATTTACATTACTAATTATTTTCTTGACACGTTTTAATTATCCTATTACTGTTCGCTGTTGTTTCCACAGTATTTGAGCTCAGTGGGAGTTTCAATAATGCTTGAATCTTATACTAAAAAAAGTGTTGACATAAATTATAGTCATGCATAGTATAAGTGCCCCTAATGGAATTGTTGTTCTACCAGAAATTATCTCAACCAGGACATGGAATTCCCTTGAGGATTATACTGTTCCAGTTGTATTGGTGTTGGCTGATACTCAACACATGAATGCGTAACAGTTGCTCTCGAAAGAGGGCATAGTCCCAATTCATGTGCAGGAACCACCGGTTTGATTATGTAAATCAGTAAAGGAACTGCACAACTAACATATCCTATTCGCATAAGAGAAGGAGGGAAAATGAAAGAAGTTAAAACGTTTCAGCAGATGCATCGTGACGGTCAGCTCAATCGACGGGATTTCCTCAAGGTGATGGGTGCCTTGGGATTCTCCGCGGTGGCTGCCAATGATCTGTTGATTGCATCAAAGGCGTTAGCCGCCACGCCCGTAAAAGGTGGAACTGTCATCTTCGCGAACAACTTACATGGACCGGATGACCAGATGGACCCGATAGTCTTCACTTCAGGAATTGATTACACCCGCGGGGTTTGTACCTATAACGGACTGATCCAGATTCTGGATGATATGACATTGCACGGTGAGCTTGCAGAAGAATGGACTCCTAACAGCAATGCCACTGAATTCACATTCAAGCTGCGCAAAGGAGTGCGTTTCCATGACGGCTCTAAGTTCTCAGCCGATGACGTTGTTTGGAGCATGAGCCGCCATCTTGGCAAGGATTCGCCCTCTGTGGCCAAGTCATTTTTTGCCAATGTTACTGAATGGAAGAAGGTGGACCAATACACCGTGAAGGCCATTCTCAGTTCTCCGGATTCAGACTTGCCGATCAAGCTGGGTGAGAAGCAGTGTAAGGTCGTGCAGAAGGACACAGTGGATTTCACCAAGGGCAACGGCACCGGTCCGTTTCGGCTGGTCACTTTTCAACCGGGGGTGAAATCAATTCACAAACGTAACGATGACTACTGGCGTGAAGGTGCTAATTTCGAGGGCATTGAATGTACAGCCATTACAGATCCGATTGCCCGGATTAATGCACTCCTCGCGGGTAGTGTTGACCTCGTCAACAACCTGGATGCAAGGGGTATTAAACTGATCGATCAATCTCCTGGTGCGCATGTCAATTCCACACCCTCAGGACAATATGGAGGTATCTGCTGCCTTAAAAACACAGCGCCCGGTTCGAGCGATGATTTTGTCAAGGGCTTGCAGTACATCCAGAATCGTGAGCGTGTTGTGCGCTCCATCCTCAAGGGACACGGTATGGTGGGTAACGACCACCCGATCTCCCCGGCCTACGGTGCGGACCATTGTCACGAACTGCCACAGCGCCAGTATGATCCGGATAAGGCCAAGTTTTACCTCAAGAAGTCCGGCTATACATCCGCAGAACTTTTTGTGGCACCGGTTGTAGGTGGAATTGAGGACGCCTGTCTGATGATGCAGAATAACCTGCGTAAGATAGGATTTGACCTCAAAATCAAGAAGGTGCCGAATGACGGTTACTGGGGAGCAGTCTGGATGAAGGAACCGCTGAATGTGGTGACATGGAACATGCGTCCGACCGCCAATGCTATGATGGGAATCCAATTTGCACCAGGCGGAGCCTGGAACGATACCTTCTGGAACAATGAACGCTTTGGTGTTCTACTGAAGGAATCACTTGCTGAAACTGATCAGAAGAAGCGTCACGATATGCACTGCGAGATGCAGACACTGGTACATAACGGAAGCGGCATGGTTATCCCGTACCATACGAATATCCTGGATGGTGTGAGTGACAAGATTCACGGCATCAAGAATGTTCCACTTGGATCGCTGGGTGCTTACACCTGGCCTGAGTTTGCCTGGAAGGCATAGGGGATATTTCCCTTATAACTGAAATAATGGTCCGCATGAGCCTAAAATGCGGGCCATTTTTGGCTCAGCAAATTCTCTCGGAATCATAACCGATCATGATGCTACAAGCCATCCTGCACCGCACGGGAGTTGGTGTTGCCACTTTGATTGTGGTCTCCGTGTTGATTTTTGTGGGTACCAGCGTGCTTCCGGGGGATGTCGCCCAGATCATCCTTGGTCAGATGGCGACTCCGGAATCGTTGGCTGCCCTGAGGACTAAGCTAGGTATTGATCAGCCCGCATATATACGCTACTTCATGTGGCTTAGCGATCTCATGAGCGGTGATCTCGGAGTTTCCAAGGCAGGTTCCGGAATCGGCACTATCGGTACACCTATTTCTGAGATGCTCTACCCGCGATTGATGAACACACTGCGGATGGCCGGTGTGGTTTCGTTGGTAGCAATTCCGCTTTCGCTAAGCTTAGGACTTCTGGCCGCAATGTATCCAGGAACCAGGCTGGATCGTATTGTGACTTTTTCAACACTCAGTTTGATTTCAGTGCCGGAATTTCTGGTTGCTACATTTCTGGTACTTATCCTGGCAGTTTACCTTGGCTGGCTGCCTGCGATTGCCTACATGAGCGGAAATGAAACCGGCTGGCAGTTAATCAAGGCCTTGGCCATGCCTACCCTGACCCTGGTTATTGTTGCATCTTCACAGATCATGCGTATGACCAGGGCCACGGTACTCAATGTGATGAGTTCCCCTTACATTGAGATGGCAATTCTAAAAGGTGTACCTCGCAAACGTATCATTTTGCGGCACGCTCTTTTCAACGCTATCGGCCCCATCGTCAACGTAATCGCTTTAAACCTTGCATACCTCGTCAGTGGGGTGGTGATTGTAGAAACAATTTTCGCCTATCCTGGTCTGGCCAAGCTAATGATTGACGGGGTGCAGACTCGCGACATGCCGCTCGTTCAAGCATGTGCCATGATCTTCTGCGCGACCTATATTGTGCTGATCTTTATTGCGGACATGGCGACAATCCTGTCAAACCCTCGCTTGCGGCACCCCAAATAGAAAGCAGCTATGTCTGAAAATGACAGCGATGTTACTATCATGCAGTTTGAGGAGCTTCCTGATGCTCCTCCTAAACGTCGTTTAAAGTTTTCATGGACAGGCAAGCTCGGTATCGCTGTAGTTGTTTTCTGGTCAACAATGGTACTTTTCGGCCCCTACATCGCACCGTACCATGAAGCTGACATTCTGGACGAAGCACTGTTCATCGTACCTGGCAGTGACGAACTCTATCCCGAAACGGATTTTCAGCCTCCAAGCAAAGTAGTTTTTCTTGGAAGCGACTACCTTGGGCGCGACACCTTGTCACGGATTCTTTTTGGGGCAAGGACCACAATCGGAATATCGTTGGTGGCTACGTTGCTGGCCTATCTCATGGGAGTGACGCTGGGGATTGCCGCGGCAGTAGGTGGAGGCTGGCTCGATACGGGTTTGAGTCGCTTCAACGACGCCTTTCTTTCCATCCCGCACATCATGCTGGGACTGGTGGTGATCGCCGCCATCGGCAGTACGATCCCTCTCCTGATAATCCTTACCGGTTTTATTTATGGGACAAGTGTTTTCCGGATAGCCCGTGCTCTGGGGCAGGATGTGATGGTAAGCGATTTTGTCGAAGCCGCGAAGGTTCGGGGAGAGGGATTGTGGTGGATCATCACCAGAGAAATTCTGCCCAATGTGGCAATGCCGCTGGCCACGGATTTTGGACTGCGGTTTGTCTATATCATTCTCTTCATTTCAAGCCTGAGTTTTCTCGGACTTGGGGTGCAGCCGCCGATGTCGGATTGGGGAAGCATGGTCAAGGAAAACCTTGCGGGCCTGCCCTATGGTTCGATTGCTCCTCTGGTACCGGCCCTGGCAATTGCGACGCTGACCATTGCGATTAACATGATCGTTGACGACGTATCAGCCCACTCAGGTGGGAAACTTGCCAAGAGGATGATCTGATGTCTGCTCTGCTGGAAGTAGATCAGCTGACGATAGATGCACGAAAGGACGACGGCAGCCTGCTACCTATCGTCAAGGGTGTAAGTTTCAATGTTCAGCGTGGCGAAGTGGTGGCACTGATTGGTGAATCCGGTTCCGGTAAGACGACCATCGCCCTCTCGGCTCTGGGCTATACCAAGCCAGGACTGGAGTTCACCGGAGGGGAGGTTCGGTTGGAAGGGAGGGATGTCATAACCATGCCCTCGGAGGAAAAGCGGCAGCTTCGTGGGGAGCGTGTAGCCTATCTGGCCCAAAGCGCGGCGGCCACCTTCAATCCCGCGCTGACGATTGGTGAGCAAGTCACGGAATCTGCTGTACTCCACGGACACTTCAATCAGGAAGAGGCCAACCAGCGGGCAGAGTCACTTTATCATGATCTGGAGCTTCCAGATCCGGAACGGCTCGGAAAGCGCTATCCACATCAAGTCTCCGGTGGCCAGCTGCAGCGGCTGATGGCGGCAATGGCGCTTTGCAGTAAACCAGATCTGCTGGTGCTTGACGAACCGACGACCGCGCTGGATGTCACCACGCAGATCGAAGTGCTGAAAGCTTTCAAGTCCGTGATCAAGCAGGAGGGATCCGCCGCGATTTACGTGACCCACGACCTCTCCGTGGTCGCGCAGATTGCGGATCACATCGTCGTGCTTTATGCGGGAGACCTTCAGGAACACGGCATCTCCGAGCAGGTTATCAACCAGCCCAGCCACGACTACACACGACGCCTGATGGCAGCAGTGCGCCCGCCGCCCGCCGCCGGCCAGAGCGATGAAACGACCGGGGAACACCGACGTGATGTCCCTGCTCTGGAAGTGAAAAACATTCTCGCAGGCTATGGAAGAAAACAGCATGATGGTACTCCGGCCATTACTGTTCTGCGCGATGTCCACATGGCGATTGAGCGGGGACACACTGTCGGTGTAATCGGTGAGTCCGGATGCGGCAAGTCAACTCTGGCACGTGTAATGTCCGGACTGCTACCCGCGAGTAAGGGTGATGTCTTGTTGGATGGTGAACCGCTGCAGCCTGATCTCCGAAACCGCAGCCGCAATCAGCTTCAGAAGGTGCAATTTGTCTTCCAGATGGCGGACACCGCACTCAACCCACGCCAGCGTATCGACCAGATTCTCGGGCGACCACTCGAATTCTACTTGGAATTATCGGGGGATGCTAAACGTAGACGCATTGCCGAACTTCTCCAAATGGTGGACCTGCCCCAGGAGTTTGCGGGACGCTATCCGGAAGAGTTGTCCGGGGGACAAAAACAGCGCGTAAATCTCGCCCGCGCACTTGCAGCATCTCCGGAGGTGCTGCTCTGCGACGAGGTTATCTCAGCGCTCGACACCATCGTGGGGGCAAACGTGATTGAACTGCTCAAACGCCTGCGCAGGCAGACCGGGGTTTCCTTCGTATTCATCAGCCACGACCTCTCCACAGTCGCCTCGTTTGCGGACGAAATAGTAGTGCTTTACGCCGGGCGGGTTGTGGAACAAGGCAAGACGGACCATGTGCTTTCACCGCCTTACCACCCTTACACACGGCTGTTGATCTCGTCGGTGCCGGAACTGCGAGTAGGATGGCTTGAAGAAACCATGCAGACTCAGGAGGCACAGGCAGGAATCGATCGGGTGGTCAAGCTAACCGAAATCGGATGCCCTTTCTTCGACCGCTGCCCGCTGGCCATCGAGGGTACCTGCGACCGCGAACCCCCGCCCATCCGGGACATTGGCGACGGCCACACAATCAACTGCCACCGCAGCAAAGAAGAGTTCGTCCGTTGATCTGTTCTCTCAATGAATAACGGTCAAATTTGCAGCATCGTACAGCCCCACATCCTCACTAATTGTTTTTCATATGCATATAGCTCAAGAAGATATTTTTCGATTCGGTCATGCCGCTTCGCCATACTCTATAGCAGTTCTACTGAGCTGTTTTGAAATCAGTCTTTTGTAGAGCCCCTTGTTTTTCAACAATTCCTGATGTGTGCCGGATTCCTCAATTTTTCCACTATCCAGTACTATAATTCGATCCGCGTCACGTACAGTTGAAAGACGATGTGCTATGATCAGGGTGGTTCTGTCTTTTTTTAGCTGATTGAGGGCTTTGTGAATTATGTTTTCACTGAGCGCGTCCAAGTGAGAGGTTGCTTCATCCAGTATTAATACAGGGGCATCTTTCAGGAATGCCCTTGCAATTGCTACACGCTGTCGCTGTCCTCCTGAGAGGCTTGCACCACGTTCTCCGACTATTGTTTCCAGTCCTTCAGGCAAACTCTTTATGACTTCAGACAGGGCCGACAAATTAACTGCTTCGTTTAATTCCTGTTCAGTTGCATCAGGTTTAGCAATCAGAATATTTTCTTTTAAAGTATTATTAAAGAGATACGTGTCCTGAGCAACCAAAGCGATTTTCGAGCGGAGATCGTCCAGTTTGTAATTACAAAGTTCAATCCCATTTAGAGAGATGCTGCCTGTGTCAGCATCCCAGAAACGCATCAGCAGCTGTGCCAAACTTGTTTTCCCGGCTCCTGAAGGGCCAACTATGGCGGCTGTCATACCAACCGGAATTTCAAGATTCAAATTCTCTAAAACATTCTTTGACCGTCCCGGATAAGAAAAACTGACATTTCTTATATTGATTCCTGAAGAAAAATCTTTGGATGAAGCACCATATCCATCAGCAATTTTAACCGGTTCATTTTCCAATGCGTATACTCTCCTTGTGGCGCCAAGAGTGTCAGCAAGCTGCCTGCCGATCTGGGCAATTTCTGAAACAGGCAGAAATGCTGACATTGCCAGAATTGTCATGAGAGGAAGTATGCCTGCATCCAGATAACCATTAGTTATAAGCAACGCACCGGTACTGACAACCGCGAGACCACCCCAGCCTGTCAGAACTTCCAGCAGATTGCTTTGAAGTGCAAGTTCCCTGAAGAAAGGCAGCCTTAAAGAGATGTGACGGTCTGTGAGTTCTTCAAATGCTTGGCCTCGATTCATACCCTGCTGGTAAGCAACGATTTCAGCAAGTCCCTGTACTGAGTCAATTGCATGGGCGGAAAGTTCTCCTGCTGCTTCCCTGGCTTTTGAACCCAGTCTGTCCACTCTGTTTCGCATCAAAAACGGACTTAATCCAACTGCAAGCAGAAAGGGCAAAAGTGCAATGGTAAGCCAGAAACTTGTTGCACTAAGAATTAAAACAACTGCGGCTGGAATCAGGATTGAGACAAAAACCGGAGCAACTGTGTGGGCAAAGAAATATTCAACCAGCTCAACATCATGCGTGGCAATGCCCATCAAATCGCCTGTTCTGCGTCGTACAAGATATGCCGGAGCCAGCACATCAAGCTTTTTAAAGACATTGATACGCATAACCGACAGTAATCTGAATGCCATGTCGTGTGCAATCCAGGACTCAAGCCAGTGAAGTATTCCGGACAGCACTGCTGCCGCTATCAGCCAGTTTAGATTGAAAGAAAAGTCAGTACCGTTTTTCAGATCAAGTACAATCAGCGCGCTGAAAATTCCCACACCGATAAAAGACAGCACACGCAGTACTCCAAAACAGAAGGAAAGTATAAGTCTGCCTTTCCAGGGTAGGATGTGGCGCATCAGTTCTATTACCAATTGTTTCCAGTTCATTCCCTCTGCCTTAACAATTCCTTCTGTGGGAATGTTCATTATTGTTTCCTTCAGCTGTTCTTCCTCTTTATTTTCAACAAAAACTGATTCGTTTTCTTCATGTAGAAATTCTTTTGATTCTGCTTCACGAACCTGTTCCGACATCAGTACTGAATAAATCCCACCTTGCTGCATTAGATTTTGATGTGTGCCTGATTCTGCAATCCTTCCCTGATCAAGTACCAGTATGCGGTCGCATTTAACAATACTTGAAAGCCTATGTGCCAATACAAGTGTTGTACGGTCTTTCATCAAACGATCCAGCGCCTGCTGGATAACATATTCATTTTCAGCATCAACTGCTGAAAGCGCCTCATCCAGGATTAAAATGGGTGTATCCCTCAAAAGTGCTCTTGCGATGGCTACTCGCTGTCGCTGACCTCCTGAGAGCTTGATCCCTTTTTCACCAATTATTGTTTTGTATCCGTCCGGAAGTGTTGACACAAAATCATGGATGTTGGCATTTTTTGCGGCTTCAATAATCTCTGTTTCATCAGCTTCAGGCTTCCCCATTCTGATATTTTCTTCGATTGTACCATGGAACAAAAAAGTATCCTGATGTACTACTGAGATCATGTTTCGAATTTGATCAAAAGTAATTTTTCTCAGGTCTATTCCACCAATGCTGACGGAGCCCTGCACAGGATCATGGAAACGCAGAAGAAGCTTAACAATTGAAGATTTTCCGCAGCCGCTTGATCCTACAATTCCAACACATTCTCCTTTGCTGATATTAAAGTTAAGAGATTTGTGGACAGCATTGCTGTGTCCGGGATAGTTAAAGTTTACTGAATCAAAGGCAATAGAAGGTTCAGGAATGGAATCAGTATGATCAACATATTGTTCTGTTACGGCAGGCTTTGCATCCAGAATTTTGTATATTCCCTGTGCTGCAGAAAGACCCAGCATTCCCTGATGCAGCACAGTACGCAGGTCTCGCATTGGTCTGAAGATTTCAACACCCATCATCAGGATTATCAGCAATGTGGTGAGTTCCATCTCACCTGCAACTGTACGGTAGGCACCATATCCCAGCCCTGCCGCTGCTCCGACTGCAATTGAAGTATCGGTAATTCCTCGTGACAGCACATTGGTGGCAAGCACCCACATTGTGCTTCGAAAAAGTTCAACAGCACGTTTCTGCAACAAATCAGCACGGCTTTTGCTTTGTCCAAACGATTTTAGCGTCGCAAGTCCCTGTATTCCATCAAGAAAATCTGAGGCGAAATCAGAGTAAGCCTGCTGTCTTTCCTCCGATCTTTTTATATCGAATTTGTGCCAGAGGGATGGTGCGACAAGTGAAACAAAAGCAGCAGCCAGAAGGATAAGTGCCACGGGTAAATCTAAAAATGCTACAAAAACAAATATTATCAAAGGAGTCAAAACTGTAATCAATAATTGTGGGAGATATTGGCCGAAATAAGTCTCAAGCTGTTCCACGCCTTCAACCAGGCTCAATACAAGTTCCCCTGATCTTTGCCGTCCCGCGTATCCTGGTCCAAGATTGACTATCTGATCAAACAGACGTCTTCGCAGCTGCTTCTGGACAATTGCAGAGGTTTGGTGCGCAATCATGGTACGCCAATGCTCAAAATATCCTCGCAAGAACATTACTAAAGCAGCCAGAATTATTGGCATGAACAGCTCTTCCGCTGATTTCCCCTGGAATATCAAACCAATCAGCCATCCCAGCATGGCAAGACGAACTACTCCCAGAGCTGTTGAAATCATCCCAATCAGTACAGAAAAAGCTATGCGGCCTCTAACTCCCGTTGTGAATGACCAAAGTCGTAAATCAAATTGCATTGTTATAAATGAGTTCGATTAAAAAAAGGAAACAAAAAAATATGTCATTCCCGCAAAAGCAGGAATCCAGCAACTTTTAAGTGTCTAAAATAATGGATTTATATGCGTGGGGGAATATCAGATAAGTGTGGTTATTTGCGTTGATATGAATGAATCTATTCTATTGTATTTATACACAATCTGATTACATATTCCGGCGATACTGGCCGCCCAGCTGGTAAAGATGCTGAGTGATTTGTCCCAGTGAACACACCTGAACTGCCTCCATCAAATCCTCAAAAAGGTTGCCGTTATTCAGTGCTGTATCACTGAGCCTCCCCATCATGCTGTCATGTTCTGCAGCATGAAACTTGTGGAAATTCTCTAAATCATTGATTTGCAAATTTTTTTCTTCATCAGTTGAGCGGGCAAGTTCTATTTCTGCATTTGTTTCCGGTGGTTGTGGATTAAGGAAAGTATTGACTCCCATAATAGGCAAATCACCGGTATGCTTAAGAGTTTCGTAATAAAGCGATTCTTCCTGGATTTTGTTACGCTGATACATGGTTTCCATGGCGCCCAAAACCCCGCCACGATCTGATAAACGCACAAATTCGGAAAGGATTGCTTCTTCAACCAAATCGGTTAATTCTTCAATCAAAAAACTTCCCTGCAGCGGGTTATGGTTATAGGCTTGCCCCAGTTCATGATTGATGATCAGTTGAATTGCCAGTGCACGGCGTACTGATTCGCCTGTGGGAGTTGTGATTGCTTCATCGTAAGCATTTGTGTGGAGTGAATTGCAGTTATCGTAAATGGCGTACAGTGCCTGCAGGGTTGTGCGTATATCATTGAAATCAATTTCCATTGCGTGCAGCGAACGTCCCGAGGTCTGGATGTGATATTTTAATTTTTGCGATCGTTCATTCGCACCATACAAATGTCTCATTGTCACAGAGAAAATACGGCGTGCTACCCTGCCGATCACTGCGTATTCAGGATCCATCCCGTTACTGAAAAAGAAGCTCAGATTGTGTGCAAATTCGTCAATCCTTAACCCTCGTGCCAGATAGTATTCGATCAATGTAAATCCGTTAGCAAGCGTGAAGGCTACCTGACTGATCGGATTGGCACCCGCTTCTGCTATGTGGTATCCGGAAATACTCACAGAATAAAAATTGCGTACATTGTTTGCGGTGAAATATTCCTGGATGTCCCCCATCATGCGCAGAGCAAAATTGGTAGAAAAAATACAGGTATTTTGAGCCTGGTCTTCTTTTAAAATATCTGCCTGCACTGTTCCACGCACGTTCTTCAGCACTTGGACTTTTATTTTACCGTAAGTTTCCGAATCCACAAAATGCCTTCCGGACATCCCCAGCAGTTCCAGTCCCAAACCGTTATGATTTTCCTGCCTCTCGATACGATATTTCGGCAGTGCTATGTTTTGCTTTTTATACTGCTTTTTAAGGTTATTTCGTGCTTTTTCCAAACCGCCGTTTTGCTGCAAATGTTTTTCAACTTGCTGATCAATGGCAGCATTCATGAAAAAAGCCAGCACAACAGGCGCGGGACCGTTGATGGTCATGGAAACAGATGTGTTAGGCAGAAGCAGATCAAATCCGGAATAAAGCCGTTTAGCGTCATCAACTGTGCAGATTGAAACACCGGCATTCCCGATTTTACCATATATATCCGGACGTGAATGGGGGTTTGACCCGTAAAGAGTTACCGAATCAAACGCAGTACTCAGACGAGAAGCAGGCTGACCCTTGGCCAGCAGATGGAAACGCCGGTTTGTACGCTCCGCAATTCCTTCGCCGGCAAACATGCGGGTTGGGTCTTCGCCTTCTCTCTTGAATGGAAAAACCCCGGAGGTGTATGGAAAACATCCGGGAAAATTTTCCAGACCAAGCCATCCTGTGATTTCGCCCCAGTCTTTGTATTTGGGTGTGGCAATTTTTGGAATCTTGATCCCGGAAATACTGCTGCGGTAATTTCCCATTTGCTGTACCTTGTCCCGCACAGTGAAGCTGAAGTTTTCTTGCAAATATGCCTGTCGATTATTTTCGAATTCTCTTAGCTGCGTGTGCAGAGATTCCGGAAGTGATTTTAATTTTTTGTTGTAAAGTTCCTTAACCTGACCGGTTTCGTTTTTCTCGGTATGGTTTTCCGGAAGGAATTCTGCAATCTCAAGATTGGATCCGGACATCTGCTGTATTGCTCCATGGAGCTGTCCGCATTCTGAGGCGATTGCTGCCTGCTCTCTAACCTGATTTTTGTAGTTTCTGACGCTTGAAGAAATTTGCCGCAAATATTCTTTTTGCTCAGGTGGAATTAACTCAGAAATCTCAGAAACAGCAAATTCTGCCTGGTGATTGCGTTTCCAATTCAGTCCTTTTGCTTGTATCAGCAATTCAATCAATTTGTGATAAAACCATTTTGTTCCAATATCATTAAATCGATTTGCTACAACTCCAAAAACAGGTATTGATTCCGGTTTCGCGTCAAAGTCCAGATGGCTCCGGCAGTACTGTTTGCGTACCGCGCGCAATGCATCTTCGGCTCCCGGCTTATCAAATTTATTGATCACTATGCAGTCAGCAAAATCAATCATGTTGATTTTTTCCAGCTGTGTATCCGCCCCATATTCAGGTGTCATTACATAAATACTAAAATCCACCATGTCAGATATTTCTGAATCACTTTGTCCTATGCCTGCGGTTTCCACGAGGATCAAATCAAAACCGGATGCACGCAGCAAACTTACAGCGTTTTCCAGTGAAGCAGAAGTTGCCAAATGTGAACGTCGAGTGGCCAGTGAACGCATATAAACACGTGGATCATTGATGGCATTCATCCGCAAACGGTCACCCAGCAATGCGCCTCCGGTTTTACGTTTCGACGGATCAACTGAGACAATTGCAATCGTTTTCTCCGGAAACTCGGAAAGGAAACTCCGTACCAGTTCATCCATCAGGCAGGACTTTCCTGCGCCTCCCGTTCCAGTCAGACCGATTACAGGTATATGTGAATTATCCGGAATTGCTGAAAAAAATGATTGCACAGCGTTTAGATGTTCAGGATTTTCTTCTGTTGACTGAGAACCTTCCGCCCAGGTTAAACTGCGGGCAATATGCTGGACATTGTTTGGTTTAAGCTGATCTGCTTGTGGTTTAAAGTTTTCAGGTAGTACAGGAAAATCCGCCCGTTTAAGCATATCAGCAATCATTCCTTCCAGACCCAGCTCCCTTCCATCTTCCGGAGAGTAAACACGGTTTACTCCGTACTCCGTCAATTCCTCAATTTCTGAGGGTATTATCACACCGCCACCTCCGGCAAAGACCTGGATATGTCCGGAACCTTCGCCACCGGAGTTTCCTGTATTTTGAAGCAGATCAACCATGTAGCGAAAATACTCATTGTGTCCGCCTTGATATGAACTGACCGCGATGCCCTGTACGTCTTCCTGGATAGCCACATTGACAATTTCTTCTACCCCCCGATCATGGCCGAGATGTATCACCTCCGCGCCCTGAGACTGCATGATACGGCGCATAATGTTGATTGCGGCATCGTGTCCGTCAAACAAACTGGTTGCGGTTACAAAACGAACATTATTCTGGAGTGAAATTGATTTTTTTGGCTGAGGTGAATTCATTTCTTATCTTCCAATGATTTCGTTTAACCCTTCAATAACTTGATCAAGTTCTTCCGGTAATGCTTTACCAATTTTTTTCGTAAGTCTTTTTACTAAAATTGTACGAATCTGACTGATTTTTACCCAGGATTTTTTTGGGAGTTCAGCACTGTTTAGTTCAAGAGAAAGAGGGAAACCGGCTCGCTGTGATTTACTTGTCAATGCAACAGCAATGACAGTACCTGAACGTTCATTAAAAACATCCTGACTGAGTATCAGAACCGGGCGCATTCCGGATTGCTCATGACCCAAAGCAGGATTTAAGTCTGCCCAAAAAATATCACCTCGTAAGATTTGCTTTAATACTCTGGCCAAGATTCTAATTCAAAGTGCATTTCTTCTTCTGCAAGCTCCTGTTCAAAAGCTACATCCAGTTTTGCGCATTCTCTTGCCAGACGACTACGATCTATGTTTGCCAATTTATCTGCGACTGCTTCCTGAATCGCTTTACTGCGATTTGAAAAAATATTTGTTTTGACTAAATAGTCCAGCTTGTTTAGCAGTTTTTGATCAATCGTGATAGCTACTTTTGTGGAGCTCATTTCTCTCCTTTAGTATTACAATATATCATACTATCATAACTTATCACTGACATATAGGAATTTTATTCAGTCAGTAGCAGCAATTCTTCTCTTGCGAGACCTAATGTTTCGCCGCCTTCAAGAATCTGCTCCCAGGTAGTGTCATCAATCGAAATCCCGTGTACGCTGCGTTCTTTTTCATTTATGCGTTCCGGATCTCCTGCCATTAACACCGGTTCTTCCGGATTGGCTGGTGGAGAGGCTTTGGCGTGAGTGATTATTGCTTCAATTTCATGTTCCATCCAGGGAACATCCACCATTCTGGCTGGATCAATTACCAGTGTGAACATATTGTTGATAATACTGTTATGACGTGGATTTTCAGGCTGGATGGTTCCCCCGCCACTGAGCATTCCGCCCAAAAGTTCACAAAACAATGCCAGGCCGTAGCCTTTGTATTTACCTAAAGGAGTAAGTGCTCCAAGAGGAGGATTGTCCTTTTGTTCAGGATAAAGGTAACCTGCCATAACATTGGGGTTGTTTGTTGGCTGTCCTTTGTGGTCGATAACAAGACCGTCTTTTAGTGCTTCGTTTTTATTTATTGCAACTCTTGCTTTACCAAGGGCAATCCTGCTGGTTGCCATGTCCAGCAAGACTGGAGGCTGTTTTTTGGTACCAGGCATTGCCAGGCAGATTGGATTAGTTGAAAAACGAGCGTCCGAACCCCTGAAAGGCGCCACTAATGGGAAATGGTCAGTCACATTGACAAAATGAAGTGAAACCATTCCAGCCTTAATGCTCTGTTCACCATAGGTGCCAATTCGTCCAAGGTGATGGCTATTTCGCAGTGTCATCAAAACCAGACCGGTTTCACGGCATTTTTCAAGGGCCTGCTCCATTGCCATTTTCCCAATGGCCTGACCGTAACCCCGCTTGCCGTCGAACATCAGAATCGAGCCATCTGAATTAACCAATTCCGGAGTCTGGTTTGGAAACAGCAGTTTATCCTGAATCCTCTTCACATAAAAAGGCAGCATGCCCACACCGTGACTGTCGTGTCCGGCTAGATTTGCACGTACCAAATGATCAGCCACAACTTGTGCTTCATCGTTGCTGCTACCTCCTTTTTCAAGGATGGCTGAAACTAATTGTTTGAGGGGTTCTGCTTGAATCAGCATTTCAAGAGGAAGTTATGTTATGCCGCAAACCGTAACATTTCTAAATCAACTCCACGTTTTAGAGCTTCTTGGGCTTTTGTCAGCAGCTCACCATTTGTTTTCGATGACACGTATTCTTCTCCACAGTTTTCACAAACATCTGCGGGTACGTTTTTACAAACTACAGTTGTATGGTCTTTTTCAAGCACAACGGTAATTCTTCCGTTTTGTGTTACCCCATTTCTACAGATTGCGCATTTCATTTGTTTTTTCTTTCACTAAAATTGTTTGTCCATCTTTCAATATCAGGTTTGTAGACTGTGATTAAATATAAATGCTTAGATCGGGAATCTATTCCAACAACAATGTGCAAATTATTTTCATCCTCAGTAATTCCATTTATCAGGACGCTCGGGAATGGAAAGTCATCTTTATATGATTCAATGATATTTCCTTTTTCAAGTACATTAACAATGTCAGTTTCTTCAATATCAAGTTGAAACATTTTTTGAGTTGCATGAACCCGAAATATTAACTCCCATTCCAAAATGGTAGATTCCAGCAACTCAGGCAATGAAGCGAACATTAGTCAAAATATTAGCTTAGGCAAATGCCTGAATTCCGGTTTGGGCGCGTCCCAGTATCAGTGCGTGGATATCATGGGTTCCTTCGTAAGTATTGACCGTCTCTAAATTAACCATGTGGCGCATGATGTGAAACTCATCAGAAATTCCGTTTGCGCCGTGCATATCACGGGCTGCTCGGGCAATTTCAAGAGCTTTACCGCAATTGTTGCGTTTCATCAATGAAATCAGTTCAGGAGAACATTTGTCATCATCCATCAATCGTCCCATTTGTAAAACACCCTGCATTCCAAGTGTAATTTCGGTCTGCATGTCAGCCAGTTTTTTTTGTATTAACTGATTTGCTGCCAGGGGGCGTCCAAACTGAATTCGATCCAAAGTATATTGACGGGCCTGTTTCCAGCAGAATTCCGCAGCTCCAAGCGCACCCCAGGCAATGCCGAAACGGGCTCGATTCAGGCAGCCGAATGGTCCTCTTAATCCGGACACATTTGGTAATTCATTTTCATCCGGAACAAAAACATCCTCCATCACAATCTCTCCGGTTACTGAAGTGCGCAGAGACAATTTCCCGCCAATTTTAGGTGTGCTTAAGCCTCCCATGCCTTTTTCCAGAATATAACCCCGGATCACGCCTTCATCATTTTTTGCCCAAACCACAAATACATCAGCAATTGGCGAGTTTGAGATCCACATTTTGTTACCAGTCAGCCTGTAACCGCCATCTGTTTTTCTGGCACGTGTTTCCATGCTGCCCGGATCAGAACCGTGATTTGGTTCAGTAAGTCCGAAACAGCCAATCAGTTCAGCACTGGCCAGTTTCGGCAGGTATTTTTTTCGCTGATCTTCTGTGCCGTAAGCATAAATGGGATACATTACCAGGCTGGACTGCACACTCATCGCGGAGCGGTATCCGGAATCAACCCGTTCTACTTCACGCGTAATTAAGCCGTAAGAAACATAATTTGCTCCAACTCCGCCATATTCTTCAGGAATTGTGGAACCAAGAAATCCGAGTTCCGCAAATTCATTCATCATTTCACGGTCAAAGTTTTCATTACGGTTTGCTTCCAAAGCTCTGGGCATTAGTTTTTCCTGGCTGTATTCACGAGCAGTGTCACGAATCATGCGCTCTTCTTCGCTTAATTGCTCATTGAAAAACATCGGGTCAGCCCAATCGAATGTAGAAATTTTAGTTGTTTTTGTCATAAGAAATTCTAACAGTGTTGTAATATTATTGATTAATAAACAGTATCATAATAGTAGTGAATGCTGGCCAGTTGCAATTTCAAACTGAATTGTCTACGGAACATGCAATTGATTGGGGTTTGTATATAGTTATCAATTAAGACCTTAGACATTTGCTTGCTTCCCAATAATCTGTAAGGGGAGCATTAAAATATGTTAACATAGCTGTATCCAGCTGAGGTTAAAACTGTTTTTTATTTTTTCAGCCTTTATCACAACATTATTTTACACTCACTTTCTGAATGAAAAAACGACGTAGGAACACTACAGGTCCTCATAGTTCTGCACCTGATTTAGACTTTCGCGAACGTCTGGGAACATTCCGGAATCTTCCTGAATTTTTCAGGCTTATCTGGAGTTGTAATCGGTGGTTGACAGCAGCTAACGTTTTGCTGCGAATTGTGCGGGCTTCTTTGCCGCTGATGATGCTTTATGTAGGAAAACTGATAATCGACGAAATTGTACGGCTATCAGGCATCAGCAGCGGAACTACAGTTGAAAATCCAGACATGTCGATTTTGACGATACTTGTTTTGATCGAGCTGGGACTGGCAGTGTTTTCAGATTTGCTTGGACGTGGGATTGCGTTGGTGGACAGTTTACTTGGAGACCTGGTATCACATGATATTTCTCTGCGGCTGATGAATCAATCAGCAAGGCTTGATTTGGAATGCTTCGAAGATTCTGATTTTTATGACAAACTTGAACGCGCTCGTCGCCAGGCCTCCAGCAGAATATTATTGATGTCCCAGGCTTTGACACAGCTGCAGGACTGCATCACAGTTTTTTTCTTAGCAGCAGCGTTGATCACTTTCAATGCCTGGCTTTTGCTGCTGCTGGCAATCACACTTATTCCCGCCTTTTTAGGTGAAACGCATTTCAACAGTCAAAGTTATTCCCTGATGTATGGTTGGACAGAAGAGCGCCGTGAACTGGATTATTTACGATTTGCAGGAGCAAGTGATGAAACAGCAAAAGAAGTTAAAATATTCGGACTATCTGATTTTTTCGGCAGCCGTTACCAGAAACTGGCAGGAGAGTATTATCGCGCCAATAAAAATCTTTCCATTCGCAGGGCCGGATGGGGAGGTTTGCTTTCCACAGTTGGTAGTTTGGGTTATTACACAGCTTATGCTGTAATCATTTATCGAACAGTATATGGAGAATTATCTCTGGGTGATCTGACCTTCCTTTCAGGTTCTTTTCTGCGTTTGCGATCTTTGATGGAAGCAATTCTGATACGCTTTTCCAGCATTGCCGACAGCGCCCTTTACCTGCGTGATCTGTTTGATTTTCTTGAGATGCGGTCTAACATCAAATCCAGGGATAATTCAATACGGTTCCCTGAAACTATTCGTGAGGGTTTTACTTTTGAGAATGTGAGTTTCCGTTATCCTCAGACAAAACAATGGGTTTTGAATGACATTTCTTTTACTTTGCATCCAGGTGAAAAACTTGCCCTTGTTGGTGAAAATGGAGCCGGAAAAACTACTCTTGTCAAACTGCTGACACGATTATATGATCCGGATGAAGGGCGTATTTTGCTGGAAGGGAAAGATTTGCGTGAATTTGATCTTGACGGTTTGCGTGATGCCGTTGGTGTTATTTTTCAGGATTATGTGAAATATCATCTTACTGCAGCAGACAATATTGCTGTCGGCCGTATTAATGATCGAAATAATGAGGAACGCATCAAAGAAGCCGCCAAACGCAGTTTGGCTGACACGGTGATTGAAAGGCTGCCTGACGGTTATCAACAAATGATCGGACGCTGGTTCAAGCAAGGAACAAATTTATCCGGAGGTGAATGGCAGAAAATTGCAATCGCGCGCGCCTACATGCGTGACGCACAAATGCTGATTTTAGACGAACCCACTGCTGCATTGGACGCGCGTGCTGAACATGAAGTTTTTAAGCGTTTTGTTGAATTAACCCATGATAAGTGCGCAGTACTGATTTCACACCGTTTTTCTACTGTACGTATGGCAGACAGAATTGTTGTTTTACATCAGGGGAAATTACTGGAGCAGGGAACACATAGAGAATTACTTGCCGCTGGAGGGCAATATTCCGAGTTATTTAAAATGCAAGCCGCAGGTTATTTGTAAATATTGTATTGAGTTTATGCCTTGACTGAATGAATCAGAGGATTGATGTGCGTTTTTCAGTACAATCTATTATTTTCCTGACGTGCCTTGAGGCTTCTCTTATCTTGCTAAACGGTCTCCTGATCGCATGTTTCAGTCTGCGAGTTGTAAATAATATTCTTAATTGCTGTGAAGAAAGATTCTGAAAGTCCAGCATTGGGAATTCGTGTTTAAGATTGTACAAAAAACGGCGTATTCCTGTTTGTCCATGATTATAGGCTGCGGCTGCAAGAATGACCCTTGTTTGTGCGGGCAGTTCATAAACATGTTTGCTGTGACGCCAACGGTATTTGTAATAGTGGTTGTAGAGCATGGTTGACAAAAGGATATTCGTTTCAATGTTGTAGGCACTTGCTTGTGAGCTTGCGTAATTTTCTTCCAGCATCTGAGAAAAGACTTTATGCATGTGAGCATAACGCTTGGGAAGTATTCGTCCTCGTCTCAGTCTTTTGCTGAGATACCATAATGTGCTGGTTTTTTTCCCGTAAGATTGACCTTCTTCTACCAGTCTTTTTCCTACTTTGCGCATGAAAGCAGAGGAAATTCTGGTAAATTCTATTTTTTTCGGAATAGGTGTTAATTCTGGAAAAATTGTTTTGAATCCGAGTTTTCTCAGCCAAATATTTATTTGAGTATCAGTGTAAACCTGATTCAAATATTCTGCTGTTCTCTGTAATGTCAGTTCCATTTCTGAGTATATTCGTAAACGCTGTACTTCCCTTAAACCTATGCTGGTAAGTTGTCCTACTCCTTTTGCTCCAGTTGGACTGTCGGCCAGGAAATCAAATTTTGATTCCTGGAAAAACAGACAGAAAAGCGCGGGGTATGGTACTTCAAAAAAATGTGAAGCAGCCTGTATTGAGATGAAAATACGTAGCATACGATCCACCGAAAATCCATAGGCATTGTTTGAGAATAATCGTAAAAGTGATTCGCGATACCAACGGCTGTTCAGGATGTGACCTGCCAAATCTTCTAAATCTGATTGCGAAATCAAGCGCCCTGTACCACGATTGAACCGCAGTCTGCTGATTGATTCAAACTGCATCAACATCATGAAAAGCCTTTGCATACTTTCGTTTAGATGCTGATCTTGATGCTTTTCAATAAAATCCTGATGCAGATAACCAACAGCCTGCGCTAATTGATAATTATTCAAGTTACGGGGAGATCGTAATATTTCCAGTGGGTTGCCTGATCTTGCTGGAAAATCCATGTCTACCAATTTGTTCGTTGAAGCTGGAAAAAACTTTTGCTGAATTTGATAAGTTAGGGAACCGTCAGGGTTATTACGAGGAGGGTTTGTATTTGGAATTATCAGCAAAAAGAGGAGAAATAATAGAAACAAACAACTTGTAAGCAAAGTTTGCTTAAATGCAGCAAAAAACTTCAAGTAATTATAGTTACGAAGGTCTTTATTTATTTGTTCAGTCAAAATAGATTTTTTTCTCATACAGGTCAGGAAGATAGTTAAATCAAAGTAGCACAATACATTGATTCACCTTGAAACAGCAGCTATGTTTAAGTAGTTTACTGTGTGGTGATCGTATCTAAGAGCCTGGTAATTATTGATAAATAATTTTATTTGACTCAATCTGAATAGTGATTCAGATTTTTTGCATTTTAGGGTTAAAGCATGGTTGAATCAAGTCATACACAAATCAGCATTTAAACAGATAAGGGGTTTATTGAATGTCACATAAAGAAATTCGTCAAGTTGATGTAGCAGTTATAGGCGCCGGATCAGCAGGGCTTCCGGCGTTTCGTGCGGCACAAAAACATACAGAAAACGTGGTTCTTATCGAAGGAGGAACACACGGTACTACATGCGCCCGTGTAGGCTGCATGCCCAGCAAACTCCTGATTGCAGCCGCGGAAGCAGCTCATTCTGTTGAGACAGCTTCAGGATTTGGTGTGTATACATCTAAGCCCACTATCAATGGACAGGATGTGATGAGACGTGTACGCAGTGAACGTGACCGTTTTGTGGGATTTGTACTTGAAGGTGTGGAAAAAATTGCACCATTAAATCATTTACGGAATCATGCACGTTTTCTTGATGATCACACACTGGAGGTGGGGAATACGATTCTTGAAGCAAAATCCATTGTTATTGCAACAGGATCTTCTCCGAAAATTATGCCGATGTTTGATGGACTTGCTGAACACTTGATTGTCAATGATGATATTTTCGAATGGGAAACACTACCTGAATCTGTTGCGGTATTTGGTCCGGGGGTAATTGGGCTTGAGCTCGGACAGGCATTGCATCGGCTTGGGGTTCGTATACGTATATTTGGACGTTCCGGTTCACTAAAGCCCATCAGCGATATGGGTATTAGAGATTATGCTGAAAAGGTATTTCAATCTGAATTTCCCCTGGATACTAAAGCCAACTTGCTCAGTCTGGAGCTTGAAAATGAACAAGTCAAAATTCGTTTTATCGATCGTGAAGATGAAGAAGAAATAGAAGAGCATTTTGATTTTTTGCTGGCAGCAACCGGTCGATCCCCAAATGTTGAGAATTTGGGTTTGGAAAATACACTGCTTGAATTAGATTCACATGGAGTACCTCTGTTTGATCCAGGTACAATGCAATGCGGGAATTCATCTATTTTCATAGCAGGTGATGTGAATAATGTACTGCCTTTTCTCCATGAAGCTGCGGATGAGGGGGAAATTGCGGGGGATAATGCCGGGCGCTTCCCTGACATAAAAACCGGATTGAGACGCTCCCCTGTATCAGTTGTTTTTTGTGATCCTCAAATAGCTATTGTTGGTCAATCGTGGAAGGAACTTGAGGGTCAGGAAAATGTGGTTACAGGAAAAATGTCTTTTGAGAACCAGGGTCGCAGTAGGGTCATGTTGAAAAATAAGGGTTTGATGCATATTTACGCAGACCGCAGCTCCGGACTTTTTCTGGGCAGTGAATTTATTGGCCCCCACGCGGAACATCTCGCACATCTCCTGTCATGGGCACACCAGCAGAAAATGACAATTCAGCAAATGCTGGAAATGCCGTTCTACCATCCTGTAATTGAAGAAGGCTTGCGTACCGCTCTGCGAAATGTAAAAGCAGAGCTAAGTTTGTGAATCAAGTCGAAACTTAAAAGTTTCTCTCTCCCATCAGTTTAGATGATATGACGTAGTCAATAATATCAGTATCTTATGAGTAGTCATCTCTGATGATATTTGTTGAATTAAATTCAAGCCATAGCATTGTTGAAAAAAAATAAAACACAAAGAGTTGTAGTAACAGGCCGTGGTGTTGTGTCGCCAATAGGCAGCACAGTTTCTGATTATTGGAACGGCCTGAGTAAAGGCCGCAGCGGTGTTCGAAGAATAACTGAATTTGATACTTCCGGATCGGCCTGCAAAATAGCAGGAACTGTAATAGATTTTGATGCTGATAAACATTTAACCCATCGTGAAAAAAAGAGCTTTGAGCGATTCACACAGTTTGGTCTGGTTGCGGCAAAACAGGCGGTTGAAGAAGCCAGGCTGCATAAGCTGAAAGAGAGTTTCAACAATATCGGTGTTATAATTGGAACAGGTGTGGGAGGAATTACATCCTATGCAAAAGCCTATGACGCGCTTTTTGCCGGAACTGAAGAAAGACCGATTGATGCCTACACAATTCCCCGTATTATGAACAATGCTGTTTCATCTGCCATTGCCATAGATTTAGGAATTCACGGACCAAATTTTACTTTAAATACAGCTTGTTCCTCTGGAGGTAATGCTGTCGGTCAGGCAATGCAGTGGATTCGTGAAGGCAGAGTGCGTGCGGCTATATGCGGAGGAGCAGAGGCCCCTGTAACTTACGGGCTCCTTCGTGCCTGGGACGCGCTTGGTGTGCTCTCACGCAAACATAATGAAACACCTGAAACAGCATGCAGGCCGTTTGACAAAAGTCGAGATGGTTTTGTACTGGCTGAGGGTGCAGCAGTATTGGTACTGGAATCATTGGAATCAGCGGAAAAGAGAAATGCTTCAATATATGGTGAAATCTCCGGATTTGGTTCAAATTGCGATGCCTTCAGCCTGACTAATCCGGATGAAAGGGGAGTAGCGGAAGCAATGAGATTAGCCCTGGAAGACGCGGAATTATATCCGAACAACATTGGCTATATCAATGCTCATGGTACGGGAACAAAGCTGAACGATCCGGTTGAATGTAAGGCAATTCACAGGGTATTTGGTGATCGTGCGTCAGGAATGCCGGTCAGTTCAAATAAATCACTGTTTGGTCATGCGATGGGAGCCTCTTCCGCATTGGAAGCACTGGCAACCATGTTGACAGTGCAGAACGATCGCATACCTCCAACTGTAAATTGTCACGATCTTGATCCGGAGTGTTTTATTGATCCCGTGCCAAATAATTCAAGAAATGTCACTGTTAATGCCGCAATTTCTAATTCCTTTGCCTTTGGAGGGAGCAATGCTGTACTGGTATTTAAAAAATGGAAAACATAACCCGAGAAAAAATAGAACAGTCCTGTCTTGAAGCCATTGCCAACGAGATGAATTTAAAGTCTGGTGATCTGAATACGGACATGAATTTACGGGATGATCTGGATATTGTTTCTCTTGATGCAATGAACATTATCATGGCGCTCGAAGATGAGTTCAAAATTGAGGCAGATATAGAAACTGTTATGGAAATGCAAAAAGTATCTGATATCGTTGATCATTTGGAGGAGGTCTTAAATTCACAATAATAGACTTCGAAAAGAGAATATTTGAAAAACAGATGTAATGTTACATTCAGATCAGCACATTTTAACAAGATAACCCTCATTTTTTCTGATGCCTCACATAATCAACACTGCCACAGCTTTACCTAAGCATTATCACTCCCAGGAAGAAATAAGTTCTGCCTTAAGAGCAGAATGGATCGAAAAAGGTCTGGATGAGGCAATCTTTGACCGTCTTCAAAAAGCCGTCACAGTGGAAGGACGTTACCTGGCTTTGCCCATGTCCGAATACTACGAACTTGACGGTTTTGCCGATTGCAATCGCGCCTGGCAGAAAGTTGCTTTGGAACTGTGTGAACAGGTAATTAAGAATTTGCTGCAAAATTCAGCTTTGAATCCGGAGGATATACAAATGCTGATGAGTTCTACCAGCACAGGAGTGACAGTACCATCTCTGGAAGCACGTTTGATGAACCGTATTTCCTTTTCAAGGGATATGAAGAGGATTCCTTTATTTGGACTGGGCTGTATGGCCGGAGCAGCAGGTGTAGCCAGAGTTGCGGATTATTTGAAAGGTCATCCGTATGAAGCGGCTATTTTGCTTACTGTAGAACTTTGTTCGTTAACACTGCAGCCGGAAGATATTTCAATTGCAAATATCATTTCAAGCGGACTTTTTGGAGATGGCGCCGCCGCTGTTTTAATGACTGGTGATCAGCATCCACTGGTTAAGGGTACTCATCAAAAACCCCATAAAAAGGTTGAGTTAGATAATTCCAGAGCCTTAGAGTATCAAAATCTAAAACAGAATAAACATTGCTGTCCCAGGGTTTTGAGCAGTCGTTCCATATTCTTTCCTGACTCAGAAGATGTTATGGGCTGGGATGTAACTGACAGTGGATTAAAAATAATGCTGGGACAGGGTGTTCCAGGCTATGCCGCACAGTTACGTCCCCATCTGGACAGATTTCTTGCAGAATATGAACTTTGTATTGCTGATATTTCAGTCTGGCTGACGCATCCTGGAGGTCCCAAGGTGATAGATACTATTGAGTCCGGTCTGGAGTTGGCTCCAAAAACTCTAGATAATACGCGCAAAAATCTTCGTGAATTAGGAAATATTTCTGCAACATCAGTGCTGATTTTACTGGATGAATGTTTGAATGGTCCTGTTCCAAAAAAAGGTAGTTATGGATTAATGCTTGCGTTAGGACCGGCATTTTCAGGTGAAATGGTTTTGCTGCAATGGTGAGTCTTTGGGGATTCACTGCCCTGGTTGGCTTACTGGCAGCTCAGCGTTTGTGGGAACTGCGTCAAAGTCGCAGCAATGAAGAGCGGATGCGTGAACAGGGTGGCTTTGAGCGTTTTCCTGAACATTATCCTGCAATCGTTATTTTGCACATAACCTGGTTTGTGTTGATGCTGGCAGAGGTTTGGTACTTTCAGACATCTCCCCGGTTGTGGTTGCTGATTGTTGCAATTACAGGATTAGTGTCGGGACAAATATTACGCTATCTGGCAATCATTACGCTTGCAGAGCGCTGGTCAACACGCATCTATGTTGTTCCTGATAAAACACTGATAAATCACGGAATTTATCGTTTTGTACGACATCCAAATTATCTGGGAGTGAGTCTGGAAATAGCGTGCGTTCCTTTAATACATGCCGCCTACGGAACAGCACTGCTATTCTCAGTGTTAAATTATATACTGCTTCGCCATCGTATTCGTTTGGAGGAACAAGCGTTAGAGGAGATTTAAATGAATCTCAACCTTTACTTTGACAAAGGTACTATCCTGCTTCATGGTGCGGACGAGCATCAGCTGTCAAGTTTTGAAGGGTTGAAATGGGATGAACGCACGAATTGTTTACGTGCGCCAGCGTCTGATTATCGAAAACTTGTAACAACTCTGAGGAAACAGAAAATTAGTTACCGGGACAATGCCCGTAAATTTTCTGCAGTGACTTTTCCACTCAAAAAAGAAATTATTCCACGATCCTTTCAAAAAGAAGCCGCGGACGCCTGGATGTCCGAACAGCGTGGAGTTGTGACGCTGCCTACCGGAGCAGGGAAAACCATACTGGCTGTGATGTTGATTGCCAGAACAGGGCGTCCAACATTGATACATGTGCCTACAATTGACCTGATGGGACAGTGGAAAGAGGTTCTAAGCAAATATTTTGACACACCGATCGGTCTGCTTGGAGGCGGGGTAAATGACATACAATTGATTACAGTGGCCACCTATGACTCCGCTTTGCTGCATGTACCATATCGTGGTGACCAGTTCGGATTGCTGGTTTTTGATGAATGTCATCACTTACCGGGCGAGCAGTTTCAATTTACCGCGCTGGGTTCAATCGCGCCATTCCGTCTTGGGCTGACTGCAACTCCGGAGCGTTCGGACGGAAAAGAAGACGTACTTTATGATCTGTGCGGTCTTATTTGCTATCAGGCACACATTGATGAATTAAGCGGACAAACATTAGCGCCATATCTTGTGGAAACTATTGAGGTTGAAATGCTTCCGGAAGATCGTGAGCAATATGAAATTTCCCGCAAATGTTACATTGATTTTTTACGGAAAGCCCGCATCAGTTTTCAGCACCCAAACGGCTGGGCTATTTTTTTACGCAGAACCAGTGAAAGTGCGGAAGGAAGGGCAGCATTCAAAGCATATTTGCTGCAAAAAAAGCTCAGTCAGGCTTCTGAAGCAAAAGAAGAACTTTTATGGAAACTGATCCGTAAACATCAGGGCGACCGCATTCTGGTGTTTACACAGGACAACGAAATGGCCTATCGCATTGGACGAAATTTCTTTTTGCCGGTGCTGACACATCATACAAAACTTCTGGAACGGGAAGAGTTTTTGAAAGCATTCAGAACAGGTGAGTATCCTGTGCTGATAACTTCAAAAGTACTGAATGAAGGAATTGATGTTCCGGATGCGAATGTCGGAGTGATTGTTTCCGGAAGCGGCAGTATTAGGGAGCATGTTCAGCGGCTTGGGAGAATACTGCGCGCGCGTCCTGGAAAACAGGCAATGCTTTATGAACTTGTCTCCAAAGATACCGGAGAATATTTTACTAACCAAAGACGAAGACAGCACCGTGCTTACGAAGGATATGCTTTGCTTCCGGACGAACCGGGACAAAATTCTGCCAAAATTTAATGATCCAGAATCACCAAAATTTCAGGAAATTGCATCCGAATTGGTTGATGTGTTTTCTGCTAGTGTGGGTGATGTTCGTGAAAACCTGGAAGATCGCGCAAAACAGATACTGGAAGGTTTCCCGATAAGCGTCGTGGTTGGTCGTGGATTAGAAAAGTTGTTGCTCGACCGCACAGAATTTGACACCGAAGCCAAAACCGAATTACATGAACTGAGGGAAAAAGTATTCCGGAAATCTTCGGAGTTACTTTGTGGAAATGGTCAGGATTACATGTATAATTTAGACAAAGAAGATGCTGGGGTTTTGGAGACTTATCGCAGCGCTGTGGCAGGTTCGTCTGGTTTTGAAACTGGAGAGCTGAGTCGGCAGCTTTATGGTGATTTGCCGCCTTTTCAGCAAGTGCTGCAGTTTCGTAAATTAACCGGGGAGGGACTGCTTCATCGCTACAATTGCGCTCAAGTCCAGGGGTTGCTGCTACGCAGTGAAGGTATTACAGTCACATTGCCTGACAGTGGAGCAGCAAAGCTGAGGCAATTGTTGAAATATCTGCGCTTCAACAAATTACTGGCAAAGATCAGTTTTGATCACAAAAAGCAGAAATCGCTGGTGTTGAAGATTGACGGCCCATTGAGTTTGTTTTTAAACACACAGAAATATGGTTTTAATCTGGCAAATTTTTTTCCTGCCATTCTGCAGCAGCCTGAATGGGAACTGGAAGCAGAAATCAGAATACGTAAAAACCGTTCACATATTTTACACCTAGATCAGTCTTGTGGCATTCGTTCGCACTACAGACAATTCCTGGCGTATGTGCCTGAAGAAATTCAGATGTTAAGTCAACAACTTGAGAAAAAATTACCGGATTGGAAACTGTCTTCTTCGGCAGATTTTGTGCCGCTTCCGGGGGAATCACTTTGTTTCCCCGATTTTCTTTTGACACACAGTTCCGGGAAAAAGGTGTCTCTCGAACTTTTCCACAGCTGGCACTCGGCTCCTCTTCTAAACAGGCTTGCTCAACTTGATGCACAAAAATGGATGCCTTTGTTGATTGGGGTAAACCGCAGTTTAATTAAAAATGAAGAATTGGCGGATCAGGTTTATGCTTCCCCTTATTTTTCACGATTTGGTTTTTTATTCAGGGAAACCCCAACAGCCACTAAGCTTCTTCCTCTGTTGAAGGCATGGTTGAGGAATTGTGAAAAGACTAATTAGGACAAAGCTTCGAATCCAGTTTTATCGGTTCAGTCAAATACTCGCACAAAGAATAAAAATCATTTGAAGCATAGCTGGAAATTGCCGCACGCAGTACACTTTTTTGATATCCGGCGATTCGTCTGAAGTCTTTGAGAGGAATAACATTTAAATCCTGTGGAAGTCTGGAAATAAGATTGTGGGTAACTCCGATGAAAAGTATACCCTTCTCATCTCCATCGAGAGTTTTATTAATTCTGTTTGCAATGAACTCATCTCTTTTTTTCATCAGTGATTTTTTTCGGAACCAGTATTTAAGATAAACCCCGAGTTTTTTGATGGCATTGCTGCTTCCGGAAAAGCCCAGCAGCAGTTCCTTTTCACGTTTCACAAGTTGAAAGTCTTCAGTAAGCATAATTTCCGCCCCCCGCCCCAGAAGCTCAGCAACAATGCGGTAATTTTCACTTCCATTTTTGACTGCCTCTTCTATAATTTGTTTTGCCGCATCTCCATCCGTAGGCATACCATCCTGATAGATCTTCAATCCTTCTATAGGAATTTCCTTTAAGCAGTTGCTCAGGTTTTCCCAATAGCCGCTGATCGTTTGTCGATGCTGTTCACTCAGCTTCGTCCCAAGACTGCTGTTACCCTTTTTGGTGGCCAAACGTTGGATGGTGTCCATCTCAACGCTGATATGAAGGACAGGTGCAATCAGCAGCGTTCTCACATCCCTCTATTGATCGTTGTTAGCTCTTTCAATCACATCAACCAGTTTACGCAAATCCAATGGTTTATGCATTATACCAAACTCCTTGGGAT
>LUMW01000037.1_pt1 | contig 40062 bp, 42 predicted proteins | sample 729761 | NCBI WGS metagenome assembly LUMW01 (sample SAMN03860302, study PRJNA289734) | marine metagenome | biome: seawater column; feature: ocean; material: water; isolation source: Red Sea water column Station 192 - depth 500m | place: Saudi Arabia: Red Sea | collected 2011-10-15 | depth 500 m
TCGACGACCTGCTGGTCCGACCGCTGGTGGTCGCCGGGGTGCTCGCCGGGGTGTTCGCCGGCGAGCGGACGGGCGCGCACGGGGTCGAGCACCGCCACGATCTCCCGACCACGCCGGCGCCGCGGCAGCCGCAGCGTGCTGACGATGCGGGGAGCCTCGCCCACCGCCGGGCGGGTGAGCACGGTGTCGGGGTCGACGACCTCGCCGGCGCGGGTCGCGTGGTCCTCGCCCGGGGGGCGGGAGGGGAGCATCGCGGTCACGGTCGGTCTCCTGTCGGTGGGGTCGGCATACGGATCCGGTGCAGCCGTAGGAGGGTGGCGTGGGGTCCGCAGAGGTCCACGGATCCGCCATCGGTGGACCGTGCCCGTGAGACGGGTCTTGGAACGTCCGGGCCGCCGTGGCCCGGGTCACGGGCGTCAGACGTACCGTTCTGCGATGACCTCTCGGCCCCCGCGCGTCGCCGCGCTGCCGCTGCTGCCGCTCCTGGCGGTGCTGTCTTTGCTCGCGTCGGCCTGCTCGGACTCGGCCGACGACTCGACCACCACGCCGCCGATGCTCGCGGCCGCTGTCGCCGCGCACACCGATGCTCTCGTGAAGGCGGCGGCCGAGATCGGGGTCCGCGAGGAGCCCGAGATGCTGGGAACGGGCGACGTCGCCGTCGAGGTGGCGCTGGACCGCGAGGTCGGCGACAACGCCCACGTGCGGGTCGCGGTCACCCGCGGGACGCCGTTCGGGGCGTCCCCGGAGGAGCTCGCCGACCTGTGCGAGACCTTCGCGCCGTGCGAGGAGGTCGACGGGGCCACGCTGCTGCTCGAGAACGGCGCTCCCGAGTCCGACCCGGGTATCGCCTACGCGTGGATGGAACGCGACGGGGTGACGGTCTGGGCCCTGGGCTACGGGCCGTTCATCGAGCGCGACCCGGCGCAGCGCGACGAGGAGGTCGCCGCCCTGGCGGACACCCTGGTGAAGGTGGTGACGGATCCCGGCGTCGGGTTCACCAGCGCAGCGGCGTACTCCGAGGGGGCGGAGGAGATCTGCGACGGGCCGTGGTCGGACTGGTACGGCCAGGGCAACGGCTCACCCGAGCCCGAGGACAACACCGACTGGTGCTGAGCCGGCGCTGAGCCCCTGACCGACGACTCAGCCGACGATCTCCTCGACGGCGGTGACCAGGCGCGGGTCCTGAGGCTCGACGCCGGGGCTGAAGCGGGAGACCACGGTGCCGTCGGCGGCGAGGAGGAACTTCTCGAAGTTCCAGGTGACGTCGCCGGCCTCGCCCTGCTCGTTCGGGGTGCCGGTCAGCTCGGCGTACAACGGGTGCCGGCCCTCCCCGTTGACCTCGATCTTCTCGGTCATCGGGAACGTCACGCCGTAGGTCGCGGAGCAGAACTCCTGGATCTCCTCGGCGGTGCCGGGCTCCTGGCCCATGAACTGGTTGCACGGCAGACCGACGACGGTGAAGCCCCGCTCGGCGTAGGTCTCGTGGAGCTGCTCGAGGCCGGTGTACTGCGGGGTCAGCCCGCACTTCGACGCGACGTTGACCAGCAGCGCCGGGCGGCCGTCGGTGATCTCGCCGAGCGTGGTGGCGGTGCCGTCGAGGCGGGCGATCGGGAGGTCGAGGAGGCTCATGGGGCGAGCCTAGTCAGGTCGGCGGGTGGTTCCGGGCGTCTCCGGTCGGCGACCGGGTGGTGTGACGGCCCCGTTGGGCGGGCAGGGTCACTCGCCGGAGGTGGTCGTGGTGATCGACGTGCTGTGGGGCGCCGGCGGGATGGTGGCGCTGATGGGCATCGCCTGGCTGTGCTCGACCGATCGGCGCGCGGTCCGGCCGCGCACCGTGGTCGGGGCGCTGGCGCTGCAGGTGGGCTTCGGCGTCCTGGTGCTGTCGTGGTCGGTGGGCGGGCGCGCGCTGGAGGCGGCGTCCTCCGGCGTCCAGGCGGTCATCGACTCCTCGCGCGAGGGCATCGGCTTCCTGTTCGGCCCGGTGCTGCCGGCGGAGGACCAGGGCACCGTCGTGGCCTTCCAGGTGCTGCCGGTGATCGTCTTCTTCGCGTCGTTGACCGCGGTGCTCTACCACCTCGGCGTGCTGCAGCGGGTCGTCGAGGTCTTCGGCGGGGGGCTCGGACGGTTGCTGGGGACCGGCCGCGAGGAGTCGGTCAACGCCGCCGCCAACATCTTCGTCGGGCAGACCGAGGCGCCGCTGCTGATCCGCCCGTACGTCGCCGGGCTGACCCGCTCGCAGCTCTTCGCCGTCATGGTGGGCGGGCTGTCGACGGTCGCGGGGTCGGTGCTCGTGGGCTACTCGCTGCTCGGCGCGCGGCTGGACTACCTCATCGCGGCCAGCTTCATGGCGGCGCCCGGTGCGCTGCTGATGGCCAAGATCATGCTGCCCGAGCCGCTGGAGGCCGAGGCGGGGGACGAGTCGTCGACTGCCGGAGCGGCTGGCGTCGTACCGGAGCAGGAGGCGCCCGCTGAGGAGCCGGCCGAGGAGCCCGAGCGCGCCCGCAACGTCATCGACGCCGCCGCCAACGGCGCCGCCGACGGCCTCAAGCTGGCCGCGACGATCGGTGCGATGCTGCTGGCCTTCATCTCCCTCATCGCATTGGTCAACCTGATCGTCGGTGGCATCGGCGACTGGTTCGGCGCCGAGGACCTCAGCGTCCAGCAGCTGCTGGGCTACCTCTTCGCGCCGGTGATGTCGCTGATCGGCGTCCCGTGGGGCGAGGCCGTCGAGGCGGGCAGCTTCGTGGGGCAGAAGATCGTGCTCAACGAGTTCGTCGCGTTCGCGGAGTTCGGCCCCGTGGCCGGGGAGTTCTCCGACAAGACCGCCGCGATCGTCACCTTCGCCCTGACCGGCTTCGCCAACATCGGCTCGCTCGGCATCCTGCTCGGCGGGCTGGGCGGCATCGCCCCCGAGCGGCGTCCCGACATCGCCTCGCTCGGGCTGCGGGCCATCCTGGCCGCCACCCTGGCGAACCTGATGAGCGCCGCGATCGCAGGCATCCTGATCGGCTGACGCCGCCCGTCGGCGGTGGCCGGTCGAGCGTGGCTCGCGAGGGTGTCCTGCTGTCCGTGGTCGGGTCTAGCCTCGGCGCATGGGCGACCCCGCTGCCTTCACCTGGCTCCCGGCCAACGAGGCCACCGACGATCACGTCGAGGCGGTGCTCGGCGCGGGCGGCGCGGCGAAGTGCCGCTGCCAGGGCCTGAAGGTCGAGGGCTGGATCTGGCGCGACAGCACCCAGGAGGAGCGCGAGGCCGCGCTGGTCGCCCAGACCGCCTGCGGCACCGACGGGCCCACCTCCGGCCTGATCGGCTACGTCGACGGCGAGCCCGCCGGCTGGGTCGCGGTCGAGCCGCGGGAGAACTACCCGCGCATCTGGTCGCGCAAGCAGCCGTGGATGCGGATGGACCCCGAGCTGGAGGGTGTCTGGTCGGTGACCTGCTTCGTGGTCCGCAAGGGCTTCCGGCGCGAGGGCCTGACCTACGAGCTGGCCCGCGCCACCGTCGACCACGGCCGCCGGGTCGGCGCGCGGGTCCTGGAGGGCTACCCGATGGAGCCCGCCCCCGGGAAGACCGTCATCTGGGACGAGGCCTCGGTCGGCCTGCTCCAGGTGTTCCTCGAGGCCGGCTACGAGGTCCACGCCTCGCCCACGCTGCGTCGCCGCGTCGTCCGCTACGACCTGACCGCCGACTGAGGCACTGACCCCCGCCAGAGCACGACGTTCTGCAGGGAATCGGGGCCCTGGACCTGCAGGACGTCGTGATCGAGGTGGGAGCGACCGGGCGCCGGCAGTGTCGGTACGCCGGGCTACCGTCGTGGCGTCCAGTCGAGACCTGCGGGCGAGGGGGGGTGTGCGGTGGGGTTCGTCCCGGTGACCGGCACGGCCACCTTCCGTCCCGCGGTGCCGCCGCGCGACTCGGTGGTGGAGTTCGTCGACGACCGGCGCACCGTCGCGCTGCCGGTGCGGGCGGCGATCCCGGTGCTGACCAAGGCCCACGCCCGTGAGGACCTCGACCCGAGCGTGGCGCTGCTCAGCGGGGCGGCGCTGCTGGGGATGCGGCTGGTGGCCGCCGGCGCCTTCGAGCCCGCGCCCGAGGAGCCGGGGCGGCCGCCGTCGTGGCGGGTGGGTGAGCTCACCGAGGAGGACGAGGACCGCGTGCGGATGCTGGCCCGCTCGCGCGCGGCGGGTGCGCAGGACGCGGCGGACGCCGAGCAGGTGGTGCGGGCGGTGCTGGACGCGGTCGCCGACGCCGTACCCAGGGGCGCGCCGGTCGCCAGGTCGCGACCAGCGCCGCGCCGGCGACCCCTGCGGCAGTCGGGCGGGCCGGGCGGGGAGGCCGCCCCGGTCGACAGCGCCCCTGACGACGCCTTCCAGGAGCGGCTGCAGCGCCGCATCGCGAAGATCCGCCGTGGCAGCGACCTCCCGCACCTGGTGACGATCTCGCTGCGCGTCGAGGCCGACGAGGAGGAGCTGGTCGCGGGGTCGGTGCGCCTGGTGCTGCAGGTCCACGACGAGCGCGACCCCCTGCACATGGCCGACGCCTCCGCGCTGTGGCTCGACGACCCCGAGGACCACGGGTTCGGCGACCGGGCCCGCACCCACGCGACCATCGCCCTGCGTGCGGCGGCCGAGGCGTGGCCGGTGCTCGACCGGCTGCTGGCGCTGCGGGTGCCCGACCAGATCGGCCTGGAGGCCGAGGAGATCGCCAGCCTGCTCGAAGACGGCGTGGCGGCGCTGGCCGAGCGCGGGGTCGACGTGCTGTGGCCGCGCAGCCTGGGGCGCGACCTGACGACCTCCGCGGTGCTCGACACCAAGCCACGCCGAGGCGGCACCCGCGAGGCGCCGCTGCAGACCGGGCTGCTCACCCCCGACTCGGTCTTCGCCTTCCAGTGGCAGGTCGCCCTCGACGGCGACCCGCTCACCCCCGAGGAGATGGACACCCTCGCCGCCTCGGCCGCGCCGGTGGTCAAGCTCCGCGGTGCCTGGCGGGTGGTCGACCCGTCGATCACCCGCAAGGCCCGCAAGCGGCTGGTGCGCGACGTCAAGCCGGCCGAGGCGGTCGCCGCCGCCCTCAGCGGCGTCGCCACCCTGGGGGAGGACCAGCCCGCCGAGGTGGTCGTCGGCGCCTCCTTGCTGAAGGTCCGCGAGCAGCTGCGCACGGCCGCCACCCGCGAGCCCGTGGAGCCGCCCGCGGCGCTGCAGGCGACGCTGCGCGACTACCAGCGCCACGGCCTCACCTGGCTCGCCGAGCTCACCGGCCTCGGGCTGGGCGCCTGCCTGGCCGACGACATGGGGCTGGGCAAGACGCTCACCCTGATCTCGCTCCACCTGCACCGCGCCGAGCGGGCCCGTGCCGCCGGGCAGGCGCCCGCGCCGACGCTGGTGGTCTGCCCGACCAGCCTGCTCGGCAACTGGGAGGCCGAGATCCGCCGGTTCGCGCCCGGAGTCCCCGTACGCCGCTTCCACGGCGGCACCCGGTCGCTGGCCGGGCTCCCCGGTGTCGGTGGAGGCCCCGAGTCCACCGAGCCCACGCTGCTCGAGCCTGAGCCGACGCCCGACGGCGACCCCGGCTTCGTGCTCACCACCTACGGCACGATGCGCGTCGACACCACCACCAAGGACCGCCCCAGCGAGCTCGGCGAGGTGACCTGGGGGCTGGTCGTCGCCGATGAGGCCCAGCACGTCAAGAACTCCCGTTCCACCACCGCCCGCGGCCTGCGCTCCATCGCCTCCGGGGCACGCGTGGCCCTGACCGGCACCCCGGTCGAGAACGACCTCACCGAGCTCTGGTCGATCCTCGACTGGGCCATCCCCGGCCTGCTCGGCAGCCGCCAGGCCTTCCGCCGGGTGTGGGCCGCGCCGATCGAGGCGGGCGTCGACCCGGAGGTCACGAAGCGCTTCGCGGACCTGATCGGGCCGTTCCTGCTGCGCCGTCGCAAGTCCGACCCGGGCATCGCCCCGGAGCTGCCGCCCAAGACCGAGACCGACCACCCGCTGACGCTGACCCGGGAGCAGGTCGTGCTCTACGAGGCGTTCGTCCGCGACACCATGGAGCGGATCGAGCGCGCCGACGAGCACACCCGCCGCGGCCTGGTGCTCTCGCTGCTCACCGGCTGCAAGCAGATCTGCAACCACCCGGCCCACTTCCTCAAGCAGGGCGGCGCCCGCGTTGCCGGCCGCTCGGAGAAGATCGACCTGCTCGACGAGCTGCTCGGCACCGTGCTCGCGGAGGACGGGGCCGCGCTGGTGTTCACCCAGTACGTCGAGATGGCCCGCCTCGTCGCCCGGCACCTCGCCAATGCGGGCATCCCGCACCAGCTGCTGCACGGCGGCACCCCCGTGCGCGAGCGCGAGGAGATGGTGCGGCGCTTCCAGTCCGACGACGCCGACCGGGTGCCGGTCTTCCTGCTCTCCCTGAAGGCCGGCGGCACGGGGCTCAACCTGACCCGCGCCGACCACGTCATCCACCTCGACCGCTGGTGGAACCCCGCGGTGGAGGACCAGGCCACCGACCGGGCCTACCGGATCGGGCAGACCAAGCCGGTCCAGGTGCACCGGATGGTCACCCGCGGCACCATCGAGGAGCGGGTCGGCCTGCTGCTGGAGCGCAAGCGCTCGCTCGCCGACGCCGTCCTCGGTCGCGGGGAGGCCGCGCTCACCGAGCTCAGCGACGACGAGCTGCGCGACCTCGTCAGCCTGCGCCCCGCATGAGCGGGCCGAGGGCCAGCACCACCCACCCCGCCTTCGCCGAGCGGCGCAGCACCGCCCGGCCGAGCGGATGGTGGGCGCGGGCCTGGCTCCGCGCCGTCGAGGAGGCGGCGTACGCCGAGGAGGAGCTCACCGCGTCGCGGCGGCTGGCCCGCTCGGGACGCATCGGCGGCATCCGGGTCGAGCCGGGGCGGCTCACCGCCGCCGTCGAGGACGCCGACGGGCTCTGGGCGACCGCGGTCGACGTGCCCGTGCTGCCGGACGGCGACGTGGACGCGTTCCTCGAGGCGGTGGGTGCGGTGAGCGGCCGGGTCTCCGCGCTGCTGGCCGGCGACCTGCCGCACGAGCTGGTCGAGCACGCCGAGGAGGCCGGCGTCGAGCTGCTCCCGTACGGCGGTGAGCTGGCCGGCACCTGCACCTGCTCGGCCTGGGTCGACCCGTGCGTGCACGCCCTGGCGCTGCTGCACCAGGTCGGCTGGCTGCTCGACGCCGACCCGTTCGTCCTGCTGCACGTGCGCGGGCTGCCGCGCGAGCAGCTGCTGGCCCGGTTGCACGCCGAGCGCGCGCCGGCGACGGAGGAGCAGGACGCCGACCCGGACCTGGACGCAGCCCACGACGCGGCCGCGCGGGCGGCGCGGTTCCTGGAGCGGCTGGAGTCCGGCGAGCCGGGCAACCTCGACCACCTGCTGTGAGTCGCCCGTAGCGTGGGGGGCATGAGCACGACCACCCTCCACCTCGAGCACCGCTTCGCCGACGCGCTGCCCGAGCTGGCGGTCGACTGGCAGGCCGAGACCGCGCCGGGGCCCACGCTGCTCGCGCTCGACGAGGAGCTGGCGGGCGACCTGGGGCTCGATCCGGCGTGGCTGCGCACCGAGGAGGGGCTGCGGCTGCTGACCGGCGAGCAGCCGCCGGCGGGCGCCCGCCCGGTGGCGCAGGGCTACGCCGGCCACCAGTTCGGCGGGTACTCACCCCGCCTCGGCGACGGCCGCGCCCTCCTCCTCGGCGAGCTCACCGATCGCGAGGGCCGCCTGCGCGACCTCCACCTCAAGGGCTCGGGCAGGACCCCGTGGTCGCGCGGTGGCGACGGCTTGGCGGTGGTGGGCCCGATGCTCCGCGAGCACCTCGTCTCGGCGGCGATGCACGCGCTCGGCGTCCCCACGACCCGCTCGCTCGGTGTCGTCGCCACCGGCCGCGCCGTCCAGCGCGAGCAGCCGCTCCCCGGTGCGGTGCTGGCCCGGGTCGCGTCGAGCCACCTGCGCGTCGGCACCCTGCAGTACGCCGTGGCGCTGGACCACCAGCAGCCCGGCGCCGGCCTGGTGCGCCGCGTCGTCGAGCACGCCGCGACCCGCCACCACCCGCACGTCCTGGACGCCGACGTCCCGGCGCTGGCGCTGCTCGAGGAGGTCACCCGCGTGCAGGCCGAGCTGGTCGCCTCGTGGATGTCGGTCGGCTTCGTGCACGGGGTGATGAACACCGACAACGTCACGCTCTCGGGCGAGACCATCGACTACGGCCCCTGCGCCTTCCTCGACGGGTTCGACCAGGCCGCGGTCTTCAGCTCGATCGACACCGGCGGCCGCTACGCCTTCGGCCAGCAGCCGGCGATCACCCAGTGGAACCTCGCCCGGATGGCCGAGACCCTCCTGCCGCTCGTCGTCGAGCAGGCCGGCCTCGACCAGGAGGGGGCGGTCGAGCGGTGCGTGGCCGTGCTCGAGACGTTCCCGACGCTCTACGGCGAGGCGTACGCGGCCCGGCTGGCCGCCAAGCTGGGCCTGCCGACCGGCCTGGACCCCGAGGTCCGCACCGCGCTGGTCGGCGACCTGCTGACGCTGATGCAGGCCGCCCGGGTCGACCACACCGGGTTCTTCCGCGACCTGGCCCGCGAGCTGCGGGGCACCGGCGGCGAGCAGGGGACCCCCGCCCGCGACCTGGTCCTCGACCTGCCGGCCTACGACGACTGGGCGACCCGCTGGCGCGCCCTCGGGCCGGACCCCGACGCCATGGACGCCGTCAACCCGGCGTACGTCCCCCGCAACCACCTGCTCCAGGCCGCGCTCGACGCCGCCGACGCCGGCGACCTCGCGCCGTTCGAGCGGATGCTCGAGGTGGTCACCCGCCCCTTCGTCGAGCGCCCCGAGTGGGCGACCTACGCGCTTCCCGACCCGGCCGGCGGGCCGTTCGTGACCTACTGCGGGACCTGAACGGGGTTACTCCGCACGAGATCTCACCCTCAGCTCGAGGTCAGGGTGAGATCTCGTCCGGACTACCCCGCCCGCACCCCAACGCCCCCAGCGTCATCGAGGCGAGCACCTGGCGCATCTCGGCGTCGGGCAGCAGGCCGGAGTGGGGCGTGGAATTGATGAGCCCGAAGGCGGCGTGCGCCATCGCGCGGGCGGCGTCGAGGGAGAGGTCGGGGTGGAGGGCGCGGAGCTGGTCGGCCCACACGTCGACGTACGCGCGCTGGGTGGCTCGCACCTCCTCGCGCGCCTGATCGGGGAGCGAGGACCAGTCGCGGTCCTGGACGACGATGAGCGGCCGGTGCTCGAGGGCGAACCCGACGTGGTGGTCGACCAGCGCCGCGAGCGCCGCCGCGGGCGAGTCCGCCGCGCCGACGCACGCCCGGCCGCCGTCGAGAAGCCACCGGCTGATCGAGACCAGCATCTCCGCGAGCACCGCGTCCTTGGACGCGAAGTGCTTGTAGAGCGCCGGGCCGGAGATGCCGCAGGCCGCGCCGAGGTCGGCGACCGAGACGCCGTGGAACCCGCGCGCGGCGAACAGCTCGGCGGCGGTGCCGAGGATCTGCTCGCGGCGCGTGGTCACCCCGGCAGGTTAGCGGCCGCTAACTCCTCGCCGTCAGTGTCGGTGGCGTCCTCGGCCCGCGCCTGCACCTGTCGGGCGAAGGGCCGGCCCGGCAGCGAGACCACCTCGTCGAGGTCGGCTGGCTGGACCCGGTGCGCCGGCCGGGTGCCGAGGTACTGTCCTGCTCGACCGTGCACGGCTTCGGCACGCTGCACCTCGACGGGCCGCTGCGCAACGTGCCGGGCGCGTCCCGCTGTGGGTCGAACCCGTGCGTGGCTCACCACCCGTCGCGGATGATGGGGGCATGGCGGGGGACACCAGGCGCTCGCGGCGCGCTGCCGCGACCTTCGCGCTGGCCGTCGCCCTCGTGGCCACCGGCGCCTTCCACATGCTGCTGGTGACCACCGACCTCGACGGCGCGTTCGCCGACGGCCGCGACGACGTCACCGCCACCGAGGACCCCCGTGACACCGCGCCTGCCTCCACGCCGGGTGCGCTGCCCGTCGACCCGCCACCCACCACGGCCGACCCGACCCCCAGCGCCCCCAGCCCGTCAGCGCCGGCGCGCACCTGCCGGCCCCGCACCGCGCCGGTCGACCCCGACGCGGACGCCTCGGCGCTCTGCCTCGCCGAGACCCTCGACCGCTGGCTGGCCGACGGCGTCACCGCGGTCGGCCAGCAGGTCAACATCTCCAGCGACTCCTGGGACGAGCCCCTGTGGCGGCTGGAGCCGCAGCGTCCCGCGGTCGTCGGGTTCGACCTCGACGAGCTGGTCGCCGCGGCCCGCCGCGGCACCGACTGGACCGAGGACCTCGCGCTGATGGCCGCCGACGGCGTGGTCCTCACCGCCTCCTGGCACGCCCCCAACCCGTTCAGCGGCGGCGACTCCTTCGACCGCACCGGAGCGGACCGGCTCGAGGCGCTGCTGGAGGAGGACAGCGCCCCGGCCCGGCGCTTCGAGGCGGAGTGGGCCGCGGTGCTCGACCTCCTGGCCCGTCTCCAGGAGCAGGGGGCCGCGGTCCTGGTGCGGCCGCTGCACGAGGCCGGCGGCAGCTGGTTCTGGTGGGGCCGTCCCGACCCGAGCACCTACCGCGCGCTCTTCGCCGACCTCCAGCAGCAGGCGGCCGACGCCGGGGTCCACAACCTGCTGTGGTCCTACGGTGCCGCCGTCCGCACCTGGGAGGGTGTCGACGAGCCGCTCTCCCTGCTGCCCGACCGCGTGGACCTGGTCGGCCTGGACACCTACGACTGCGAGACCCCGCACCCCGACTGCGGCGGCCGCGACGCCGACGACCTGGCCCGCGACGAGGTCGACCTGACCGGGTACGCCGAGCTGGTCGCCGCCGCGCCCCGCGCCGCGCTGACCGAGGTCGGGCCCGCCCACTCGCCCGACGGCACGTGGGACCCGTCGGTCATCACCCGGACGCTGGCCCGCGAGGGGCTCCCCGCTGCCTACGCGCTGCTGTGGTTCGACGACTCCTTCGGCCGCAAGCAGGTCTCCTCCCTCAAGGGCGGGAAGGCCTGGCTCGAGTCCTGTCCCGACGCACTGTGCCCGGTGGGCGCCGCGGGCTGAGGCCGAGCCGTCCCCGCCGGGCGGTGGCGCCGCAGGTTAACGATCGCTAACCTGCTGGGGTGAGCACCCACATGCGCGACCTCGTCGACGAGCTGCGCCAGCGCCTCGCGACGGTGCGGCAGGGCGGCAGCGAGGCCGCGAGGAAGAAGCACACCGACCGCGGGAAGCTGCTCGCGCGCGACCGGGTCGACCGGTTGCTCGACCCGGGCAGCCCGTTCCTGGAGCTGAGCCCGCTGGCGGCGTACGGGATGTACGGCGCGCCGGGGGAGACGCCGGTGCCCAGCGCCGGGGTCGTCGGAGGCATCGGTCGCATCCACGGTCGCGAGTGCGTCGTCGTGGCGAACGACGCCACCGTCAAGGGCGGCACCTACTACCCCATGACGGTCAAGAAGCACCTGCGCGCACAGACGATCGCGGCCGAGAACAACCTGCCGTGCATCTACCTCGTCGACTCCGGCGGCGCGTTCCTGCCGATGCAGGACGAGGTGTTCCCCGACCGCGAGCACTTCGGCCGGATCTTCTTCAACCAGGCCACCATGAGCGCCCGCGGCATCCCGCAGATCGCCTCGGTGATGGGCTCGTGCACCGCCGGAGGCGCCTACGTCCCGGCGATGTCCGACGAGACCGTCATCGTCAAGGAGCAGGGCACGATCTTCCTCGGCGGCCCGCCGCTGGTGAAGGCCGCGACCGGTGAGGTCGTCACTGCCGAGGAGCTCGGCGGCGGCGAGGTCCACGCGCGCCGCTCCGGCGTGGTCGACCACCTCGCCGAGGACGACGCCCACGCGCTGGCGATCGTGCGCGGCATCGTCGACACCTTCTCCCGACCGGTCTCGACGAGCTCGACCGACAGGGGCCCCTGGCAGGTCCGCGAGCCGGAGGAGCCGCTGGAGGACCCCGAGTCGATCTACGACGTGGTCCCCGCCGACGTCCGCACCCCCTACGACGTGCGCGACGTCATCCGCCGCATCGTCGACGGCTCGCGGCTGCAGGAGTTCAAGGCGTTGTACGGCGAGACGCTGGTCTGCGGGTTCGCGCACGTCTGGGGCCACCCCGTCGGCATCATCGCCAACAACGGCATCCTCTTCAGCGAGTCCGCGCTCAAGGGCGCGCACTTCATCGAGCTGTGCAACCAGCGCGGCATCCCGCTGGTCTTCCTGCAGAACATCTCCGGCTTCATGGTCGGCCGGGAGTACGAGAACAACGGCATCGCCCGCGACGGCGCCAAACTCGTCACCGCGGTCGCCTGCTCGGTGGTCCCCAAGTTCACCGTCGTGATCGGCGGCTCGTACGGCGCCGGCAACTACGGCATGTGCGGTCGCGCCTACGACCCGCGGTTCCTGTGGATGTGGCCCAACGCGCGGATCTCGGTGATGGGCGGCGAGCAGGCCGCCTCGGTGCTCGCGACCGTGGCCAACCGTACCGACGACGAGGAGTTCAAGGCCCCCATCCGCGCGCAGTACGAGGAGCAGGGCTCGCCCTACTACGCCTCCGCGCGGCTGTGGGACGACGGGATCATCGATCCCGCCGACACCCGCCGGGTCCTCGGCATGGCGCTCTCGGCCGCGGCCAACGCACCTGTCGCGGATCCGAACTACGGCATTTTCAGGATGTGACGTGAACACCCTCCTCATCGCCAACCGCGGCGAGATCGCCCGCCGCGTGACCCGCACCGCCCGCCGCCTGGGCTGGCGGACCGTCGCGATCCACTCCGACCTCGACGCCGGGGCGCTGCACGTGCGCGAGGCCGACGACGCGGTGCGCGTGGAGTCCTACCTCGACGTCGACGAGGTGGTGGCCGCCGCCCGCGAGAGCGGCGCCGGCTACGTCCACCCCGGTTACGGCTTCCTCTCCGAGCGGGCCCCGTTCGCCCGTGCGCTCGCCGAGGCCGGCATCACCCTGGTCGGGCCCGAGGCCGAGGTGATGGACGCGATGGGCCGCAAGGACGCCGCCCGCGCGGTCGCGGTCGCCGCCGGCGTACCGGTCGTGCCGTCCTACGACCTCGACGACGACCCCGCGGGCTTCGCCTACCCGGTGCTGGTCAAGGCCGCGGCCGGCGGCGGCGGCAAGGGCATGCGCGTGGTGCGCAGCGCCGCCGACTACGCCGAGGGGTTCGCCGCGGCGCAGCGCGAGGCGCGTTCGGCGTTCGGCGACGACACGATCCTGGTGGAGAAGTACGTCGAGTCCGGCCGCCACGTCGAGGTGCAGGTCATGGGCGACACCCACGGCCACGTGGTGCACCTCTTCGAGCGCGACTGCTCGACCCAGCGCCGGCACCAGAAGGTGCTGGAGGAGGCGCCTGCCCCCGCGATCACCGAGGAGCAGCGTGCAGCCATCACCGGCGCGGCCGTGGCGCTGGCCGCGCAGTGCGGCTACACCGGTGCGGGCACCGTGGAGTTCCTGCTGGACAACGCGACCGGCGAGTTCTACTTCCTGGAGATGAACACCCGCCTCCAGGTCGAGCACCCGGTCACCGAGGAGGTCGTGCGGGTCCGCGGGCAGCGGGTCGACCTCGTCGAGCTGCAGCTGCGGGTCGCGACCGGCGAGCCGCTGGGCATCGACCAGGCCGACGTCACGCTCGAGGGGCACGCCATCGAGGCGCGGGTCTACGCCGAGGACTCCTTCGGCGGCTTCCTCCCGCAGGCCGGGCGCGCCGGCGAGGTGCGCTGGCCGGCCGGCGACCGGGTCCGCGTGGACCACTCGCTGGTCAGCGGGCAGCAGGTCTCGACGGCGTACGACCCGATGCTGGGCAAGGTCGTCGCCGGCGGCACCGACCGCGAGGACGCCCGGCGTCGCCTGGTGGCCGCGCTCGACGACACCGTGGTGCTCGGGCTGACCACCAACACCGGCTTCCTGCGCGCGCTCGCCGACCACGCGGCGTTCCGCGACGTCGGGCACGAGGGCGGTCTCGACACCGCCTGGCTCGACCGCGTCGACGTCGTCACCGAGGTGCCTGCCCCGAGCACGGACGAGGCGCGGCAGCTCGCCGCCTGGGCCGTCCACCTCGCCGAGTCCGAGACCGACGGGCCCTTCGCCTCCGACGGCTTCCGCCTCGGCGCGCCCCCCGCGCCGGTCGTGGTGCCGCTCGACGAGGACGTCGTGCTCGGCCGCCGCCCGCGGCTGGACCCGGCCGCCCACGTCACCCCCGCCTCGGTCGAGGTCGTGCTGCGCGGCCAGCGCTTCCGCTTCGAGCGCGGCGACCTGGCCGGCGACCACGCCGACGAGCACACCGGCGACCTCGTCGCGCCCATGCCCGGCACCGTCCTCGACGTCCGCGTCGAGGCGGGTGGCACCGTGGTGGAGGGGCAGGTGCTCGGCGTGCTGGAGGCGATGAAGATGGAGCTCGCGCTCAAGGCGCCGTACGCCGGTACCGTGACCGTCGTCGACGCGACCGTGGGGCGGCAGGTGCCGCTGGGGCACGTGCTGTTCCACGTGGAACCAACGGGAAGCGAGTGAGGTCGGTGGTCGGAGCGGCCGGCACGAGTGACGTCGGTGGCTACGCTGGAGACATGAGCACACCGACGGCAGCCGCCTTGCGGTTGCGGGCCGCGCTCAGCTCGCAGACCGATCGTGTCGCTGCCCTGTTGGATGCCTACGGTGCCACCAACCCACGCCTGTTCGGCTCCGTGGCGCGTGGTGACGCGCGCGACGACAGCGACCTGGACCTGCTCGTCGACCTGGTGCCGGGACGAGGGAACGAGCTCCTTCGTGTCGCCGGCCTGGGGGAGGAGCTGAGCGAGTTGCTGGGGTGTCGGGTGGACGTCGTGAGCGCGAGCCTGCTGCGCGACGACGTGAGCAGGACGGCTTCGGCGGACGCGGTGGCCGTGTGACCCGCACGCCTGATCAGCGCTGCGAGGACATCGACGCGGCCGTGGCGCGGTGCCTGGCGTACCGGGACCACCTGGACTCCGAACAGCTCGGGTCGATGGCCTACGACGCGATCCTGCGCAACCTCGCGGTCATCGGCGAGGCGGTCAAGGCGCTGCCCGAGGAGCTGAAGTCGGCGCGTCCCGAGGTGCCGTGGGCGTCGATCGCGGGGCTGAGGAACGTCGTGGTCCACGAGTACTTCCGCGTGGACCCGGAGATGATTCGCGACATCGTGGACCACCAGCTGGTGGTCCTGGTCCAGCGAGTGGAAGGGTCCCCATGACCGGCGTCATCACCCGCGCCACCCCCGTGCCCGCGCCGGGGATGCCCGGGCGCGTGCGGATCTACGAGGTCGGCCCGCGCGACGGCCTGCAGAACGAGCAGGAGATCGTGCCGCTTGAGGTCAAGGAGGAGTTCGTGCGGCGGCTGCTGGCCGCCGGGCTCCCCGTCGTCGAGGCGACCAGCTTCGTCCACCCGCGCTGGGTGCCGCAGCTCGCCGACGCGGCCGACCTGATGACTGCGCTGGGCGACTCGATCGGCGAAGCAGCGCGCGACTGCCCCGTGCTGGTGCCCAACGAGCGCGGCCTCGACCGCGCGCTCGAGCTCGGCCTGCGCCACGTCGCCGTCTTCGCCAGCGCCACCGAGACCTTCGCGGCCAAGAACCTCAACCGCACGCTGGACTCCCAGCTCGAGATGTTCGCCCCGACCATCGAGCGCGCGCTGGCGGCGGGGATGGACGTCCGCGGCTACGTGTCGATGTGCTTCGGCGACCCCTGGGAGGGCCCGGTCGAGCCCCAGCAGGTCGTGACGGTCGGGCAGCGGCTGCTCGAGATGGGCGTCGGCGAGCTCAGCCTCGGCGACACGATCGGCGTCGGCACCGCGGGCCACGTCACCGCGCTCGTGGAGGCGTTCACCGCGGCGGGCACCGGCGTCGACCGGCTCGCGCTGCACTTCCACGACACCTACGGCCAGGCCCTCTCCAACGTGCAGGCCGGCCTGCGCGCCGGCGTGACGACGTACGACGCGAGCGCCGGTGGGCTCGGGGGCTGCCCGTACGCCCAGAGCGCGACCGGCAACCTCGCGACCGAGGACCTCGTGTGGCTGCTCGACGGTCTCGGCATCGACCACGGGGTCGACCTCGAGGCGCTCGTGGCCACCAGTGCCTGGATGGCGCAGCAGCTCGGGCGCCCCAGCCCCTCCGCCGTGGTCCGGGCGCTGGCACAATCCACCTCGTGACATCCCAGCGTCGGGTCTACCTGCACATCGGTGCGCCGAAGACCGGCACCACCTACGTGCAGGACCGACTGAGCCGCAACGCCAAGACGCTGGCCCAGCACGGTGTCCACTTCCCCTCGCGCTCGCCGCTGGTGAGCCCCGGGATGTTCCACTTCCGGGCCGCGCTGGACCTCCTCGGCCAGGACTGGGGCGGCGAGCAGGGCCATGCCGAGGGCAGCTGGGACGCGCTGGTCCGCCGGGTCCGCCGTACCCGCGGCACCGTGATCGTCAGCCACGAGATCCTCGCCCCCGCGCCGGCGCAGGCCGTGGCGCGCGCGAAGGCCGAGCTCGGTGCCGGCGACGACCTCCACGTCGTCTACGGCGTGCGCGACCTGGCCCGCCAGCTCCCCGCTGCCTGGCAGGAGAGCATCAAGCAGGGCCGCAAGTGGACCTACCGCACCTTCCTGCGCAAGACCCGCAGCGGCAGGCCGTGGTTCTACCGCGCCTTCGACGTGCCCGCCGTGCTCAGCACGTGGTCGGCCGGGCTGCCGCCGGAGAACGTCCACGTCGTCACCGTCCCGCAGTCCGGCACCGCCGGCCCCGACGAGCTGTGGCACCGCTTCTGCCGCGCGGTCGACATCGACCCCGCCTGGGTGCCGGAGGAGTCGCGCCGCACGAACCCCTCGCTCGGCGTCGCCGAGGCGGCGCTGATCCGCCGCCTCAACAAGCGCCTGGGTCGCAAGGTCCGGCGTGACGCGACCTACGACGACCTCGTGCGCGGCCTGCTCGCCGAGCAGGAGCTGGCCGGTCGCGACAGCGCCAAGCTGCTGCTCCCCCCGGGCATGCACGAGTGGGCCGAGGCGGAGTCGGCGCGCTGGGTCGAGTGGATCGAGCAGAGCGGGGTCGACGTCATCGGCGACCTGGACGACCTGCACCCCCTGCCGACCCGCCGCCGCGACTACGTCAACCCCGACAAGGTCACCTCCAAGGCCCAGCTCGCCGCCGCCCTCGACGCGCTCACGGTGATGACGCAGGAGGCGGCGCGCCGCGAGGACCCCGAGCAGCAGCTCGCGCAGCGGTTGCGCACCGGCGTACGCCGCCTGCGCGAGTCGTGACCGGCCCGGCCCGGGCCGCCGCGTGGGTCGCCCACCTGCGGGAGGGCGGCACGACGCCGTGGGCGGAGTGGACCGGCACCGTCGACGGCCCCACGCCGCCGGTCCTCCCCGGCGCCCAGCAGCTGGAGCTGCTGCGCCGGGTCAACCAGCGAGCAGCCGTGCCGGACGCCCTGGTCGAGCGGGTCCTGGCCGCCAGTGCCGCCGGCCGGGGGCGCCCCGACCTCGAGCTCGTGGGCGCCCGTCCCGCCTCCGACTTCGGGCCGCCGCCCGTGGACCCCGCCGACCTGCCGGCCGAGGAGCTGCTGCGCGTGGCGGCGCTGCTCCTCGCCGAGGACCTCGCCGCCGAGGGCGATCCCGACGAACGGCACGACCGCCCCGACGACCTCGGCCGGCTCCTCGGGGATGCCGCCCGGCGGATGAAGCGCAGCGGTCGCGGCCCGTGGCTGCGCCCGTGGCGGACGAAGTACAAGCTGGTCGGCGACCCCTGGCGCGCCGACGCCCTGCGCCGCGACCTCATCGCGCGCGGCCGTCCGCCCGGGGGCCGCGGTGCCCTCGTGCTCGTGGTGGCCGACGACCTCGCCACCATGCTGGGCGACCTGTGGACCGATCGGTGCTTCTCGACCGGCGTCGCGGTGCCGGCGTGGGGGCCGTGGCTGGACGCGCTGGCCGGCTCCCGTCGGATCGCCCGGGGCGCCGACCCCGCGCTGGTCGCCGCCACGTGGTCCGAGCGGGTGGGGCGCGAACGGGTGCGCATCGTGCTCGACGAGACGCAGCTCCCGGCGGTGCTCGGCGTCCCCCGCCTCACGCCGCGGCCGGCGGTGTCGGCGGAGGCCGCCGAGCTCGCGCGCCTGGTCGCGAAGGCGCTCGGCCTGCGCGTGACCCCCGACGTCGGCCGCCGGATCCTGCGCGAGCGGCTGCTGCCGCGCCTGGTCGGGCACCCGGGTCACCCAGGCGCCCCGCTGGCCGTGCCGCCCGAGCACCACCGGTGGATCCACCGCCGATCGGTCCGGATGCGGGACGCCGTGCGCGCGGGTGACTACCCTGTCCTGGGCGAGGTGGACGGCCTGGTGAGCCGCCCGCGCGCCCTGGCCGCCTCCGGTGAGACCCTCTCCGGCGAGGCGGCGGACGAGCGGGTGCTGGCCCTGGCCGTGGACCTGCTCCTCGCACCGACCGGTGCGCAGGACCGCACCGGACCGCAGGAGGCAGGCACGTGAGCGCGCGGGTCCTGCTGCACGTCGGCACCCCCAAGACCGGCACCTCCCACCTGCAGGACGTGCTGTTCCGCAACCGCGATCGCCTGCGCCACCACGGACTGCTCTACCCCGCCGACCGCTTCGACGCGCACTTCCTGGCCGCGCTGGACCTGATGGCGCTGCCGTGGGGCGGGCTGCAGGCCGAGGCGATCGGCCGCTGGGACGCGCTCGCCGAGCAGGTGCGCCGGCACCCCGGCACCTCGATCATCAGCCACGAGATCCTCGCGACCGCCTCCCGCAGCCAGGTCGGCCGGGCGATGCAGTCGCTGGCCCCCGACGACGGCACCGAGGTCCACCTGGTGCTCTCGGTGCGCGACCTGGTGCGCCAGATCCCCGCGGAGTGGCAGGAGAACGTCAAGCACCGCAGCACGATCACCTACGAGGAGTTCCTCGCCCAGCTGCGCGACCCCGAGCGCAAGGGACGCATCGCGACCTGGTTCTGGGGCGTCCAGGAGATCCCCGACATCCTCGACCGGTGGGGCCACGAGCTCCCGCCGGAGAACATCCACCTCGTCACGGTCCCGCCGCCCGGCGGCGCCCCGGACCTGCTGTGGAAGCGGTTCAGCAGCGTCTTCGGACTCGACGGGCTCGACCTCGAGCTCGAGGCCGAGCGCGCCAACCCCTCGCTCGGCGTCCCCGAGACCGCCCTGGTGCGGCGCATCAACAAGGCCGTCAACCCGGTGCTCGACCCGCCCGACTACCGCCCGCTGGTCCGCGAGCTGCTCGCCCACCAGACGCTCTCGCGACGCACCCGCACCCCGCGGCTGGCCCTGCCGCCCGACCTGCACGAGTGGGCCCGCGACCTGGGGCAGCGGTGGAGCGACGAGGTCCGCCGACGCGGGTACGACGTCGTCGGGGACCTCGCCGACCTCGAGCCGGGTCCGCCGCCGGAGCACTGGGCCGACCCGGACTCACCCCGCGAGTCGCAGGTGTCCGGTGCGGCCGTCGAGGCGATCCGCGCGCTGCTGGTCGAGAACGCCCGGATGCGCGCGGAGGAGGAGCGCCTGCGTCACGAGCTCCACGAGGCCCGGGTCGCCCTGGACAGGAGCTTCCTGCGCCCGTCGTACCGCGTGCGCGAGAAGGTCCTGCGCGGCGTCCGCCGCACGGCCGTGGGCCGTGGGCTGCACCGGGTCTACCGGTTGGCGCGTGGCAGGAGCTCGCGGTCGGCGTAGCGCCCGATCCTCCACGTGGCGTAGCCGTCGGCGCCCATGCCCACGACGCCACCGACGACGGGCACGCGTCGCCCGACGACGACGGCCAGCCGCTTGCCGGTCATCCGCGCGATGATGTCGGAGCCGACCTCGGTGGCGATGCGCCGGTCCAGCGCCGGGTCGGCGACCGGTGCCGTGGCCAGCGCCATCGGGGGAGCGGGGAGCGTGCCGCGGCGCAGCATCTCGTCGACCCGGTCGCCACCGAGGAGACAGGCCAGCACCGCGTTGCGCACCCGGGGGTCCTCGAGGTCGTAGCCGCGCAGGTGCGCGATGCCGGCGATCATCCGGCACTGGACCAGCGCGAGGCCGGTGATGTTGGCCGGGATGGCGACGGCGGCGGTCACCACGCCGCCGATGTTGGTGAGGAACCCCTGCGCCCCGGCGTACCTGACGTGGTTCTCGATCACCTCGTGCACCGCGCGGTCGACGTCGCCGTCCTGCTCGCGCAGCTGCGCCTCGGCCGCCGCGGCGGCGCCCGGGAGGGGCCCGACGCCGTGGATGGCGCGGTCCAGCGCCTCACGGACGAAGGTCTCGGTCAGGCCCGGCGCCGCGCCGGCGACCTTCGGGGCGAGGCGACGGCCGACCATGGTGGCGACGCTGCGGCTCCTGCTCAACGGAACGCTCCTCACGAGTGCGATGTCCAGGGGTCCAGGGATCGGTGGACGTCCAGCACGATCGTACGGACGTCCGGACCACCTGCCCGGGGTGTGCCGGACGGGGCGCGTCCCGCGTAGCGTGCCCGCAGTGCCCCTCGAGCCCCCGCCCTCGGCCTGGTCGTTCGGCGACCCCCAGGGCTACGACGCGCTCGACGACCTCGTGGGCATCGGCGCCGACCTCGAGCCCGGCACCCTGCTCGCGGCCTACCGACACGGCCTGTTCCCGATGCCGTCGGGGCACCCCGGCGACCCGATGTACTGGTTCTGCCCGGTGCACCGCGGAGTGCTGCCGCTCGACGGGCTGCACGTGTCCCGGTCGTTGCGCCGCTCCATGCGCGATCTGGAGATCCGGGTCGACACCGCCTTCGACGAGGTGATCGCCGCCTGCGCGGACCCGCGGCGCCCGCAGGGCTGGATCGACCGCGACATCCGCGCCGCCTACTGCGAGCTGCACCGCCTGGGGTGGGCGCACTCGGTGGAGGCCTGGCAGGACGACCGGCTCGTGGGGGGCCTGTACGGCGTGGCGATCGGCGGGCTGTTCGCGGGCGAGTCGATGTTCCACCGGGTGACCGACGCCTCCAAGGCCTGTCTCGTGGCGCTGGTCGGGATGCTGCGCGACGAGCACGCCGCGGACCGGGTGCTGGACGTGCAGTGGCGGACCGACCACCTGGCCTCGCTGGGGGTCGTCGAGATCGACCGTGCGGCGTACCTCGCCAGGCTGCGGCGGGCGACCGAGCTGCCGCTGCCGGTGGCGTTCGACCGCGGCTGATCGCCTGCCGCGTGCCCCTGAGCGGAGCCTGAACGACCCCTCAGTGCGCTCTTGGGAAGACCTGTCATCGTCGGCGGCCGGCCCCCGCGGTGCATGGCGGGGGTCGTGACCGGCACCGACGAAAGGTCTGTTCGTGAAGCTCTCCCCCCTCGCCCGCCTGACCCCCCTCGCGCTGGCCGTCGGCCTGTCGTTGACCGCCTGCGGGTCCGACGACTCCTCCGACGCCGGGGCGCAGGGTGACGCCTCCGCGCAGGAGGGCGGCTCGAGCGTGGTCGCCGAGGGCGACGACTTCTGCACCGCGCTGATGGCCACCGCCTCGGTCCAGGACGGCGAGGACGTGGCCGCGCTGCACGACAGCCTCGAGGAGGCGGGACTGCCCGAGGGCGCCGGCGAGGACGCGCAGGCCGGGTTCGAGGTCTACCTCGACGTGCTGGACCAGGTCGACGAGGACGCCACCGCGAAGGACCTGGAGTCGATGGAGGACCCGGGGCTGAGCAAGGCCGAGCAGGCCGACGTGGACGCGATGGTCAGCTACGCCACGACCACCTGCGCCGGCGGCGCCGGCCAGGACTCCCAGACCCCGGAGAGCGAGACGCCCCAGGAGTGACCCGGCGGGCTCAGCCCAGCAGGCCGCGCATCGTCTCGATCTCCGCGGCCTGGGACGCCTCGATCTCCTCGGCCAGCTCCACCGCCGGGCGGAACGTGCCGGTGGCCTGCTGGGCCTGCGCCATCTCCACCGCCCCCTCGTGGTGGGCGATCATCAGCTCCAGCCACAGCGTGCCGAAGGCCTCGTCGTCGGCATCCTCCAAGGAGGCCAGCTCAGCCGAGGTGAGCATGCCGGGCATCGAGCCGTGGCCGCCGTCGTGACCGTCGCCGTGGGACTCCTCCAGCTCGGACATCGCCTCGGAGGGGGACCGGTCGCCGTGCCCGGCCAGGCTGTGGTCGCGCACCGTGGCGGGCACCGGCTCGTCCCAGGAGACCAGCCAGTCGCTGAGCTGCTCGATCTCGGGTGCCTGTGCGTCGCGGATCTGCTCGGCCAGCGCGAGCAGCTCGGGGTCGAGGTCGCGCCCCAGCGTCAGGTCGACCATCGCCAGGGCCTGCGCGTGGTGTTGCAGCATCTCGCCGGCGAAGGCCACGTCCTGGGCGGTGTGCTCGGTGTCGGAGAGGGCGGGCCGGGCCGCGTCGTCGTCACCGCACGCGGTGAGGGACGCGAGGAGCAGCAACGGCAGGGCCGTCGCGACCAGGAGTGCGCGCACGTCTCTAGATGACCGTGGGCTCGGCGGCGGTCTCGGAGACCATGGGACGTCCGGCCGACGCCCAGTCGAGCATGCCGCCGTCGAGGTTGATGGTCTCGTGGCCCTGCTGACCCAGCCACATCGCGGCCTGCGCGGAGCGCCCGCCCACCTTGCAGACCACGAGGACACGGCCCTCGGGCACCTCGTGGACGCGCTCGGGCAGCAGGTTGAGGGGGACGTGCAGCGCCCCCTCGATGTGGCCCGCAGCCCACTCCTCGGGCTCACGGACGTCGAGGACGGTGACGTCCTCGGGGAGGTCGGCCGGCAGCAGGTCGACGCGTGTGGTGGGGATCATGGGTTCCTCAGGTCGGGGATGACGCAGCCGGGTTCCCGGGCCGCGAGGCCGTAGGTCAGCGGCGCTGGTCCTTCTCCGGGGCGTTCCCGGCGCCGCCGACGGTGCGCGCCGCGAACGACGCGAAGGAGGAGGTGATCCCGCGGTGGGTCACCTTGCCGGAGCTGGAGATGCCTCCGGCGCCCTGCCCGCGCCGCAGCCGGCGCTGCTGGACGAAGGAGTAGGCCAGGTCGATGCCGACCACGAGTCCCAGCAGTGCGACGACGGCCAGGACGGCGACGACCACGGGCGTGCTGAGCATGTTGACTCCAGGGGTTGGCGTGCTCCGCAGACTACCCGGGCCGGGGTGGTGGTGAACGTCCTGCGCGGGCGGCTGAGCATCGCCCGACCGGGAAGGTCTGACTGATGTCAGTCAGACCTTCGGGTGTGCGGTCGAACCTTCGACCGCACCGTGCAAGGTTGGACTGACATCAGTCGAACCTTCCGGCTGCCCGACCGACCCCTACTTCAGCAGCCGCGACATCCGCCGGTCGGCGAGCGGCTTGCCGCCGGTCTGGCAGGTCGGGCAGTACTGCAGGCTCGAGTCGGCGAAGGACACCTCGCGCACGGTGTCGCCGCAGACCGGGCAGGCCTGGCCGGTGCGGCCGTGGACGGCGAGGTTCGACTTCTTCTCGCCCTTGAGCTCGCTGGCCGCGAGCCCGCGGGACCGGTCGACGGCCGCGCCGAGGGTCGAGCGGAGCGCGGCGTACAACGTCGTCAGCTCCTCGGGCTCCAGCGTGCCGGCGGGCTTGAACGGCGACATCCGCGCCGCGTGCAGGATCTCGTCGGAGTAGGCGTTGCCGATGCCGGCGATGGTGCCCTGGTGGCGCAGCACGCCCTTGAGCTGCTTGCGGCCCTCCCGCTGGAGGATCTCGCCGAGGGCCTCCTCGGTGAAGTCGTCGGTGAGCGGGTCGGGCCCGAGCGAGGCGATGCCCGGCACGTCCATCGGGTCGCGCACGACGTACGCCGCCAGGCTCTTGCGGGTGCCGGCCTCGGTGACGTCGAGGCCGGGGGAGGTGCCGCTGCCGTCGTCGTCGAGCACGATGCGCAGCGCGAGCGTAGACTTCGGGCTCGGCTTCGGCGGGATCGCCGGGACCTCGTCGCGCCACCGCACCCAGCCCGCGCGGGCGAGGTGGAGCACCAGGTGGGTGCCGGAGGCCTCGATGTCGAGGAACTTCCCGAAGCGCCCGACCCGGTCGACCAGCGTCCCCTCCAGCGCGGAGATCGGCGGGCGATAAGTCTTCAGCGCACTGAACTGCGGCACGTGGACCGTCACGATCGCGCGGCCGTCCAGCCGGCCGCCCAGGTCGAGGGCCAGCGCCTCCACCTCAGGCAGCTCGGGCACGGCACCATCCTAGGTCGCGGCGCGCACCATGAGCACGACCGTCAGGACGAGGTACACCGCCAGCGCGGTCAGCCCGAGCGTCATCGCGAAGATCGCGACCGTGCGCATGGTCGGGGTGTGGTCGATGGAGCCGGAGCGGTAGGACAGGGTGCGCCACAGCCCCACCGGCAGGGTCGCGAGCGTGACGAGCAGGGCGAGCCACCAGGCGGCGATCAGGGGGTCCATGACCGCACGGTGCCCAGGAGCGTGGTGGTCGATGCGTGTCGCTAGCCGAATCTCGGGAAAGCGCTAGAGACCCCGATACCGTCCGATCATGGACCCGATCCGCAACCCCTACGCCCCCGGCGCGGGGCAGCGACCGCCGGAGCTGGCCGGCCGCGACGAGCAACTTGCCGCCTTCGACGTGGTGCTCGAGCGGGTCGCCCGCGGTCGGGCCGAGCGCAGCCTGGTGCTCACCGGCCTGCGCGGAGTCGGCAAGACGGTCCTGCTCAACGCGCTGCGCAGCGCCGCCGTACGCCGGGGCTGGGGGACCGGCAAGCTCGAGGCGCGACCCGACCTGCCGCTGCGACGCCCGCTCTCCAGCGCCCTGCACCAGGCCGTGCGCGAGCTCGGGCACCCCGAGGAGGAGCAGCGCGACCACGTGCTCGGCGTGCTGCGCGCCTTCGCCGAGCGCGACGCGGGTCGCGACGCGAAGCTGCGCGACCGGTGGAGCCCCGGCATCGACGTACCCGCTGCGCGCGGGCGCGCCGACTCCGGCGACATCGAGATCGACCTCGTCGAGCTGCTCACCGAGGTCGGCGGCCTGGCGCAGGACCTCGGCAAGGGCGTGGCGGTCTTCCTCGACGAGATGCAGGACCTCGGGCCGGCTGACGTGTCGGCGCTGTGCGCGGCCTGCCACGAGATCAGCCAGTCCGGGTTGCCGGTGATCGTGGTCGGGGCGGGGCTGCCCCACCTGCCTGCGGTGCTCAGCGCCAGCAAGTCCTACTCCGAGCGGCTCTTCGCCTACCAGCGCATCGACCGGCTCTCCCGCGACGCCGCCGACCGCGCGCTCGCCGCGCCGGCCAACGAGGAGGACGCGGAGTTCACCCCCGAGGGCCTCGAGGCGATGTACGCCGCCACGGGGGGCTACCCGTACTTCATCCAGGCCTACGGCAAGACCGTGTGGGACCTCGCCCCGCGCAGCCCGATCACCGCCGACGACGTCGCCGTGGCGGCCCCCGAGGCCGAGCGCGAGCTGGCCGTGGGGTTCTTCGGGTCGCGCTACGAGCGCGCCACGCCGGCCGAGCGCGACTACCTGCGGGCGATGGCCGACGCCGACTCCGGGGAGGACCCGGTCGGTGCCGTGGCCACCGCCGACGTCGCCGCCGTGCTGGGCAAGAAGCCGCAGTCGCTGTCGCCGGCGCGCGACGCGCTGCTGAAGAAGGGGCTGATCTACTCCGGTGAGCGGGGCCGGATCGCGTTCACCGTGCCGCACTTCGGACGCTACCTGCGCGACCACGCCTGACGCCCCCGCGGGAACCGGTGCGGGATCCGGTCGGGTGGTGCCCCGCGGCCGAGCCCGCTGGCACCGTCGGTGCGCATGAGCCACCTCAGCGGACTCCCCGAGGAGCACGACGAGCCGCGCGTCGTGCTCGAGCGCACCATCCGGCTCGTCGAGGACGAGCTGCGCGGCGCACCCGTCGACGACGTGCTCACGCGCCTGCGCGCGGAGCTGCCCGACGACCTCGACGTGCCAGAGCACAACCTGCGCGCCGCGGCCGAGGCGATCGCCGACGGGCGTCGCGAGGACGGCTCGCAGGGCTGATCCGCTGTCGTCGGGCCACGTCTCGGCCACAATGGTCCCCGTGAGCGAGCGCGCGCCTGACCGCCCGCTCGTCCTGGCCCACCGCGGGGCGAGCCACGACCACGCCGAGCACACCCTCGGTGCCTACCTCGCCGCGCTCGACAACGGCGCGGACGGCCTGGAGTGCGACGTCCGGTTGACCGCGGACGGGCACCTGGTGTGCGTCCACGACCGCAACCTGCGGCGGACCGCCTCCAGCCGCGGCCTGGTGTCCACGATGGACCTCGCCGAGCTGGGCGAGCTCGACTTCTCCTCCTGGAAGCACCCGTGGGCCGAGCTCGACGACGAGCGCCCCGACCGCGTCGACGAGCACGGCAAGGTGCTGACGCTGCGCAAGCTCTTCGAGGTCGTCGCCGACTTCGACCGCCGCATCGAGATCGCGGTGGAGACCAAGCACCCGACGCGGTACGGCGGGCTCGTCGAGCGGCGGGTGGCCGAGCTGCTGCGCGACTTCGGGTGGGATCGCGCGGGCGGCCCGGTGCGCGTCATGTCCTTCTCCTACACCGCGCTGCAGCGGATGGAGCGGCTCGCCCCGGACGTGCGGCTCGTGCAGCTGATCGAGCACGTCCCCTACTGGCCGGTGCTGCGGCGGGTCGTCGGGAAGGACTGGCTGGTCGGGCCGGGAGTCAAGCTGCTGCACGAAAGCCGTCGCCTGGGCGAGAGCATCAACCGCGCCGGGCACGACATGCACGTGTGGACCGTCAACACCCCCGACGACCTCCGGGTCTGCCAGGAGCTCGGCGTGAAGGCCGTGATCACCGACCGTCCGGCGTACCTCCTGGACCTGCTGGACCGCCAGGCGGGGGCCGACGGGTAGTTTCGCGGCCATGGGTAAGAAGAACCGCGTCAAGGGCAAGGCCCGCACCTCGCTCCCCGCCTTCGTGAAGCGCCCCTTCGAGGGGCTGCCCTCGGAGTGCGACGTGATCGCGCTGCGCGAGCTCGTCCCGGCCGGTACGGCGCCGCTGGCCCTCGCCGGGTCCGACCGTGAGGTCGTGCTGTGCTCGCTGCTCCCGATGGCCGCGCCCGCGATGGTGCGCGAGTCCGGCGCGATCTGGCTGGGCCTGCAGGTCCAGCACCACTTCGGTGACCCGGCGCGCGACCTCGGGGCGGTGCTGGAGAAGGCGATCGCCCAGGCCGAGGCCGGCGAGGTCGGCATCGTCGGGCTCACCGATCCCCCGGGCGAGGGCCCGCGCCTGCAGGACCTCGTGACCGGCGACTCGCTGGACGTGACCGTCCACGAGGGCTTCGACTTCTGGCTCTCCGACGTGGAGGACAAGGACGCCATGGCCGGTGCGCTCGACCAGGCCAACGAGGCGGCCATGCCCACCTCGCGGCTGAGCAGCGTCGAGGCGGCGTACTGGACCTCCATCGGGACCAAGGAGCACCTGCGCTGGGTGATGCCCCAGCCCGAGGACGCGCTGCTCGCCGCGCTCGCCCGCCTGCACGTGGCCGGCAAGGACGTGCTCGTGCCCGGCGCCCGCTTCGTCGGCATGTTCCGCACCCACGGCGTCCTCGCCCCGGTCTGGGACCTCGAGGTCGGCACCGGCGCCGAGGCCCTCGAGGAGCCGGCCGCCGCGTTCGCGCAGGACCTCGAGGCCGCCCTCGCCGACACCTCCGACCTGACCCCCGAGGAGCGCTCGGCGCGCAACGGGCTCGCGAACCGGCAGGTCACGCTGCGCTGAGGATCGGGTTAGTCCGCATCCCTTTTCCTGCTTACTGCGCAGTAAGCAGGAAAAAGAATGCGTCCTATCCCGCCGCGGCGCCCCCCTCCACCGCCGTGACCCGGGCCAGGTGGCGCTCGGCGGCCCGGGCGGCGGGCGCGATGGCGAGCGCCGAGAGCACGACGATGGCCGCGATGCTCAGCCAGCCGAACGTGCCGACCTCCATCGCCAGGAACGTGAAGGCGGCGGGGGCCCAGACGGTGCCGAGGGTGTAGCCGAGGTTGGCGACGCCCTGGTACTCCCCGCGGCGGTCGGGGTCGGACAGCTCGGCTTGCAGTCCCCACTGCCCGGCGGACTGGTAGAGCTCGGCGCCGGTCACCGTCACGTGACCCAGCCACACCAGGGCGATCGTCACCCAGCCGACGGTGTCGTGGGTGACCAGCACGATCGCGCAGGACAGTACGAAGAAGAAGGCGCCGCGGCGCTGGGCGCGCAGTGACGACGTCACGTCCGCGACCCCGCGGGCGGCGGCGACCTGCAGGGCCACCGCCATCACCGTGTTGGTGCCGAAGAGCAGCGCCAGCAGCTCGCGCGGGGCGTCGGTCTCCTGCACCAGCCACAACGGGATGACCACGTTGAGCAGCACCTGGTGGGTCGAGAGCACGCCGTCGAAGGTCGACATCACCAGGAAGCCCCGGTTGCGCAGCGCTGCGCGAGGATCGCGCCGCCGCCCCGACACCGCCTCCAGCGCGCCCTCGAGCGGCGACTCGGTCGGTGCGGCCGCCTCGTCCTCGCGTGACAGCCTCGGCAGCCGCGTCACCAGGACGGCGTTGGCGGCCAGGATCGCCGCGGTGACGATCGGGATCGCCATGATCGCGCCGTCCCCGGGCGCGGCGAGCGCCAGGCCGCCCGCGCCGGCCCCGAGGGTGTAGCCGACGTTGCGCGAGGCCCGCATGTAGGCCAGTGACCGCACCCGGGTCTCCCGGGGGAACACCTCGAAGCGGTAGGCGTTGCGCCCGGCCCGCGCCCAGGTCTGCGCCAGGTCGAGAGCGATCGTGACGGCCACGAAGGCGGCGAACCCCTCGACCAGCACCCACGAGGCGAAGAGCAGCGCCTCCAGGGCGCTGCCCAGGATCCAGGTACGCCGGGTGCCGACCCGGTCCGCGAGCCTGCCCAGTGGCACGGACCCGACGAACACCGCCAGCCCGCCGATCGTCAGACCGAGCCCGACCTGGGCGGCCGAGAGCCCCACGATCTGGGTGAAGTAGAACGCCGACCCGGTGAGGAACGCGCCCTCGCCGAAGGCGGAGAGCACCGACTGGTAGGACATCGCCCGGATGAGCGGGTCGTCGGACAGGACCTTCTGCAGCGCCCGGCGCACGCCGACCTCCCGAGGATGGAGCGATATGTCTTGACGTCGAGAAACTCTACATCAAGGTAAATCAGTCGCGGTCCCGCAGGGCCCACGGCCGCAGCGAGGAGTAGCCCTTGACCGAGGCCCGCGGGACCCGGCGCAGCGACCAGACGGGGGAGTCCTCGAGCTCCTCGCGCATCCCGTCGTCGACCAGCACGGTGCCCGGGCGGGCGAGCGAGGTCAGGCGGGCGGCGATGTTGACCGTCGCACCCAGCACGTCCCCGAGCCGGGTGACCACGTCGCCGAACGCCACGCCGGCACGGACCGCGGGGAACGGGTCGTCCTCGTCGGCGCCCATGGTCACCAGCTGGTGCACGATCCGCGCCGCGGCGGCAGGGGTGTCGGCGACGAGGAGCACCTCGTCGCCGATGTTCTTGATGACGCGTCCACCGTGGTCGACCACGACCTCGGTCGAGCGTGACTCGAAGGTCTCGATCCAGCCGACCAGCTCGGCCTCGCGCATCGAGCGCGACTGGGAGGTGAAGCCCACGATGTCGACGAAGGCGACGGCCTGACGGGTGGTCTCGTTGGTGGACGGTCCCTCGGATCCGGCGAGCCGGCGCCCCGCCGCGCTGGTGAGGTGGCGACGCCAGACATACGACTGCAGCCGTTCGACCCGTGGGATGACCTCGCCGGTGAGCATCGCCAGCTGGGCGGCGGGATCGGCGTGAGGGCCGTCGGTGGGGCCGGCGGCCGCGACCCGGGCCATCAGGGTGGTCTGCCACTCCGCGAGGCGGGCGAAGGAGCGGCCCCAAGTGCGGACCAGCGCAGATCGGGAGTCGTCACCGAGGATGCCGAGCCCGGTCAGGTCGGCCGCCAGCCGCAGGGCCTCCACGTCGGCGGTGGTGAAGGCGACGTCGTCGTCGGAGGTGGCCGGGAAGCCGAGCAGTCGCCACAGCTCCTGCGCGACCTCGACGGGTACGCCGGCGGCCTCGGCGACCTCGACCCGGGTCAGGGACGGCCGCTCACCGAGCAGGAGCTCCTCGAGGCCCTCCTGCTCCGGCGTGGGGTCGGCCTCGCTCAGGAGTCGGACCCGCCCGCGAAGCGCTCCTTGGCCAGGTTGTCCAGCGCCTCGCCGAAGGACGGCATCTCCACGGCCAGGCGCTGCAGCTGGTCGGGGGTGAAGTGGATCAGCTCCAGCGGCGAGAGGGCCACGATGCTGGCGGTGCGCAGCGAGTGGTTGAGGATCGCGGCCTCGCCGACGATGTCACCGGGGCCCAGCTGCGCGATCTCCTTGCCGTGCTGGCGGACCGAGACCGTGCCGGACAGGATGATGTAGGCCTTGTCGGCGCCGGTCCGCTCGGAGATCGGGGCCCACCCCTCGGGCAGGGTGACGCGGGTCCCCGCGGAGCTGATCTTGGCGATCTCCTCCGGGCTGAACGAGCTGAAGAACGACATGGGTTCCCTTCCGGCGGTCGTGGTGCTCCCGCGACGCATCCTCTCCGAGGTGTGTCAGCGGTGTAAAGCAGAGGTCTTGCAGGTCACGGCGCCGCGCGCAGCGCACGGCGGCACGCGTCGGCGCAGGTCAGAGCGGGTCGCGAGTGATCGGGCAGCTCATGCAGCGCGGACCGCCGCGGCCCGAGCCGAGCTCGGAGCCGGCGATCCGGACGACCTCGATGCCGGCCTCCTCGAGCCGCTCGTTGGTCTGGTCGTTGCGCTCGTAGGCGACCGCCACCCGCGGCGCGATCGCCAGGGTGTTGTTGCCGTCGTCCCACTGCTCGCGCTCGGCGGTCACCGGGTCCAGGCCGGTGTCGATGCGGTGCAGCTGGTCGATGCCCATCGCCTTCGCCGCGGCCACCAGGAACGGCTCGGGCGGCGCGACGTCGAGGGTCAGGGTGGCCTCGTCGCCGTCCTCGGCGAGGGTGACGGCGTGGGCGACGAGGTGGTCGGCGACGTTGGGGTACATCACGACCTTGTCCACGTCGACCAGCGTGCAGATCGTGTCGAGGTGCATGGTCGCCCGCTCCTGGGCGATCGGCACCGCCAGGACGGTGCGGGCCAGGCCGGCGTGGAAGACCTGCCGGGCGAACCGCTCGACCCCGGCCGGCGTCGTACGCTCCCCGACGCCCACGGCGATGACGCCCGGCGCGAGGTGCAGGACGTCGCCGCCCTCGACGTGCTCGGAGTGCCAGCCGTGGATCTTGCGGGTGCCACGGAAGCGCGGGTGCTCGGTGTAGATCAGCTCGGTCAGCTGGGTCTCCCGCGCCCGCGCCGGCATCGCCAGCGACGTGACGGCCACCCGGTCGCGCACCCACACGCTGGAGTCGCGGGTGAACAGCAGGTTGGGCAGCGGGTCGACGAGGAAGTCGTACGGCGAGAGCAGCGAGGTCACCAGGCCGAACCCGCCGCGCACCTCGTCGTTGCGGATGCCCGCGGTGAGGTAGGCCGTCAGCTCCTCGGGGGTGGCGTCGTGGAGGAACCGCGCGAGGTAGGCGCGCAGGGTGTCGCCCAGGTGCAGCCCCGAGAGCGCGGCGGTGATCGCGTGGTTGCGGGCGATCTCGTCCTGCAGGGTCTCGGTCAGCAGCTCGGTGAGGTAGAGGACCTCGACGTCGCGGGCGCGCAGGGCCTCGGCGAACGCGTCGTGCTCCTCCTGGGCCCGGGCCACCCAGGGGATCCCGTCGAAGAGCAGCCGGTCGTTGTTGCGAGGGGTGAGGCGCTTGAGCTCGTTGCCGGGACGGTGCAGCATCACCGTGCGCAGGCGACCGACCTCGCTGTCGGCGTAGTGGGCGGGGCTCTGGGTCATGGGCTCACCCTAGGACGTCGCGACCCACCCGACGGCGTGCGAGGCTCAGGCGGAGCGGAACGGGTCGGCGGGGTAGACGCCGAGGATCGTCACGTCGGTGGTGAAGAAGGCCAGCTCCTCCAGCGCGTTGCGCAGCGGCGTCTCGTCGGGGTGCCCGTCGACCTCGGCGAGGAACTGCGTCGCGGTGAAGTGGCCGTCGACCATGTAGCTCTCGAGCTTGGTCATGTTGACGCCGTTGGTCGCGAAGCCGCCCAGCGCCTTGTAGAGCGCGGCCGGCAGGTTGCGCACGTTGAAGACGAAGCTGGTGACGACCGGGCCGTTCCCGGCGGGCGCCTTGACGTAGTCGCGGGACAGCACCACGAAGCGGGTGGTGTTGTGGTCCTCGTCCTCGACGTCGGTGGCCAGCACGTCGAGGCCGTAGATCTGCGCGGCCAGCGGCGGGCTGATCGAGGCCTGGCTGGGGTCGGCGGCCTCGGCGACCTCGCGGGCGGCGCCGGCGGTGTCGCCCGCGATCAGCGGGGTCAGGCCGTGCTCGCGGATGATGCGGCGGCACTGGCCCAGCGCGTGCACGTGGCTGTGCACGGTGCGGATCGACTCCAGGCTCGCGCCCGGCACGGCCATCAGGTGGAACCGGATCCGCAGGAAGTGCTCGGCGATGATGTGCAGCCCACTGCCGGGCAGGAAGTGGTGGATGTCGGCCACCCGACCCGCGATCGAGTTGTCGATCGGGATCATCGCCAGCTCGGCCTCACCGGACCCGACGGCCGAGAAGACGTCCTCGAAGGAGGCGCACGGCAGCGCCTCGAGCTCGGGGTAGTGCTCCTGGCACACGATGTGGGAGTTGGCGCCCGGCTCTCCCTGGTAGGCGATGCGTCGCGGGTTCGGCACCCGAGCAGCATAGGTTTTCCGCCGTGACGTTCCTGCTCGTGCTCACTCTCGTGGTCGCCCTCGCCGCTCTCGCGTGCGCCGTGCTCGCCCTCCGGACGGCCCGTTCCGGCGTACGACGTGAGGGACCCGACGCCCTGCCCGAGGACGTCCTGGGGCTGCGCCAGGAGGTCGCCGCGCTGCGTGCGGAGGGTCGTGACGCGCTGCGCCACCTCGCGGCGGTGCGCTACGACGCCTTCGGTGACATGGGCGGGCACCTGTCGTGGTCGGTGGCGCTGCTCGACGACGGCGGCAACGGCGTGGTGCTCACCTCGATCCACGGCCGCTCCGAGGCCCGCACCTACGCCAAGTCCATCTCCGCCTGGCGCTGCGACCAGCAGCTCTCGCCCGAGGAGTCCGAGGCCGTCGAGGCCGCCCGCCCCTGACCCGCCGAACCGTCACTCACGCACGGCCGAACCGTCACTGACGCACGGCCGACCCGTCGCTCACGCACGGCCGACCCGTCGCTCACGCACAGCGTGCGCGAGTGACCTCTCGGGCGTGCGCGGGCGACGTCTGGGCCGTGCGCGGGCGATGTCTGGGCCGTGCGCGAGCGACCTCTCGGCGTCAGAGCAGCGAGACCAGGCCGACGACGGCGAGGACGACGGCGGCGGCGCCGGCGACCTTGACGACGATGCCGGCGGTGCGGGCCGAGCCGGCCGCGGAGTCGAGCAGCTGCTCCTCGGAGCGGGTGGTGACGACGAGGTCGCCCTTCGCGGGCTTGCGGATGGTGAGGACGCCGCCGGCGTCACTGACCTCGCCGGCCACGAAGAGCCGGGTGCCGGGCTCGAGCACCCACTCCTCGTGCTCGAAGCCGATCGTGTCCCGGGCGCCACCGCGGCGGCCCTCGCGGAACTCCGAGAGCGACTTGCGGGCCCCGTCCACGCCGCCGGAGGCCTCGACGAGCACCTCGCCCGTGGCGTCGCGCAGCACGAACGCGGACGACGAGGTCTCCGAGGTGACGGTCTCCTCGGCGGTGGAGGTCGATTTCTTGCCCTCGGCGTCCTCGGTGACCTGGGTGTAGCGGCGGGTCACGGTGTGGCGGTGCCACACGCAGGGGGTGCCGGTCTCGGGCGAGGTGAGCCGCCCGGCCGGGCCGGGGTGTGCCTCACCGCTGAGCTCGACGACCTCGCGGTAGGAGCCGGCGCCGGCCGCCCCCGAGGCCGCAGCCGCGACCTCGGTGAGCGTGGCGACGGTGGAGGTCCCGGTGGCCAGCAAGCGCCCGCGCTTGCGCTCGGCCGAGCGGCCGGTCCACCAGGCGACGCCTGCGATCACCGCGGCCAGCGCCGCCACCAGCAGGAAACCCATCACTCGCTCCTCGACTCAGACCGGCCCGAGAGTCGGAACCACCCTGCCAGAGTCGAGCGGTGGAGTGCAGCGCGTGAGCCTGGTTCACGTGAGGCACTCCGCGACCGGGTGGACCAGGCAGAGGGGTCAGCGCGGGACGCGCACCAGCACGCGCCCGTGGACGCAGCGCATCCGCAGCTCGCGCCCCGGCCCGATCGAGTCGCCGTCGAGCTGGCGGGGGGTGTCGGAGGAGGCACGGACCACGACCGTCGAGCCGGTACGCCGGTCCACCAGCTCGTCGGTGTGGCGCAGCTTGAGCAGCACCCGCCAGGCCAGCGGGATCCAGGAGAAGAAGTTCTTCGGGTGCAGGATCACGACGTCGAGCAGGCCGTCGTCGATGGCGGCGTCGGGCAGCAGCGGCATGCCCGCCTGGAGGAAGCCGACGTTGCCGACGACCACGGTGCGTGCTCGGTGCTTGGTGAACTCCCCGCCGTCGACGGAGATCTCGACCTTCATCGCCGGGAACATCAGCGACTTCAGGCCGGACAGGACGTAGGCCAGCCAGCCCACGCGCTTCTTGATGTCCTCGTTGACGCCCTCCATGATCGCGGCGTCGAAGCCCATGCCGGCCATCACCATGAAGTGGGAGTCCTCGATGCCGTCGCCGGCGACCTCGACCATGTCGATGGCGCGGTCCTGGCCGGTGAGGCCGACGTCGATGGCCGCGCGCAGGTAGAGCGGGATGTCGAGGTTGCGCGCCAACAGGTTGCCGGTGCCGGCCGGCACGATGCCCACGGGGATGCCGGTGCCGGCGAGCTCGGCGCACACCTCGCGCACGGTGCCGTCGCCGCCGCACACGAGCACCAGGTCGGCGCCGGCCACGGCGGCCTCCTCGGCCATGCCGGTGCCGGGGTCCTCGACGGTGGTCAGGTGCCAGGTCGGGTCGGCCCACCCGGCCTCGCGGGCCATGCCGGTGACCGTGGTCTTGAAGACGTCGACGTCCTCGACCTTGATCGGGTTGAGCACGACCGCCAGCCTCCGGGTCGAGGGCACCGCCTGCGGCAGCGGCTCGGCCTTCTGGGCGTGGCTGCGCGGCAGGGGCGAGTACGCCGCCAGGACCACCAGCAGGATGCCGGCACCGAGCAGCACCCCACCGACGACGTCGCTGGGGTAGTGCCGGCCGAGCAGCACGCGGTCCAGGCACACGGCGAGGACGACGAGCCCGACGGCGGCGTACACGAGACGACGGATGGTGGCGCGCCGCACCAGCATCAGCACCAGCACGCACACGACGCCGCCGAGGGCGGCGACCGACGACGCGTGGCCCGACGGGAAGGCGTTGGACTCCAGCAGCGCCTCGGGGCTCTGCCAGTCCGGACGCTCGCGGCCGACCCAGATCTTGAGCCAGGTGGTGGCGAGCGCGGTGAGCGCGGGGACCGCCAGCGCGACGACGGCGGCACGCCGGTGGCCGCGCAGCAGCATGACCAGCGCGGTGGCGATGGTCATGACGGTCATGCCGGTGGTACCGAAGGTCAGCTCGATCCAGCGCAGCAGGTCGAAGAGCCGCGACCCCGCCTCGACGTACGGCACGTCCGGGCCGCCGCCACGGGCGTCGACGTCGGCGAGCGGCCCCCAGCCCTGGGTGACCGCGAGCGTCAGCAGGGCGAAGGCCGCGAGGCAGGCGAGACCCCAGCCGAGCAGCAGGGAGCGGGAGCGGTCGAGCACGCGCCACAGCATGGCAGAGCCGCCACCCACAACCGGGGTGAGGAGCCGACCCCCGCGGGGATAGCCTTCACGACATGATCGACCCCAAGGTCCTGCGGGACGAGCCCGACCGCGTCCGCGCCGCGCTGGCCAAGCGCGGCCTGTCCGACGAGGTCGTCTCACGCTCCCTGGAGGCCGACACCGCCCGCCGCGCGGCGATCGCGGCGTTCGAGGAGAAGCGCGCGCAGCAGAAGCAGCTCGGTGCGCTCATCCCGAAGGCCCAGGGCGAGAAGAAGCAGCAGCTGCTCGCGCAGACCAAGACGCTCGCCGCCGAGGTGAAGGCCGCCGAGGCCGCCCGCGGCGAGGCCGAGGAGACCTGGCAGCGCGCGCTGCTGGAGATCCCCAACCTCGCGGCGCCCGAGGCGCCCGAGGGCGGCGAGGACGACTTCGCGGTGCTCGAGCACGTCGGCACCCCGCGCGACTTCGCGGCCGAGGGCTTCGAGCCGCGTGACCACATCGAGCTCGGCAAGCTGCTCGGCGCGATCGACATCGAGCGCGGCGCCAAGGTCTCCGGAAGTCGCTTCTACTTCCTCACCGGCGTCGGCGCCCAGCTGGAGCTGGCGCTGGTCAACCTGGCGATGGACCAGGCCCGCGAGGCCGGGTTCACCCAGGTGATCGCCCCCTCGTTGGTGCGTCCGCGGGCGATGGACGGCACCGGGTTCCTCGGCCAGGCCGCCGACGACGTCTACCGCATCGAGGGCGAGGACCTCTACCTCGTCGGCACCTCCGAGGTGCCGATGGCGGCCTACCACTCCGACGAGATCCTCGACACCGCGCAGCTGCCGCTGCGCTACGCCGCGTTCAGCCCCTGCTTCCGCAAGGAGGCCGGCTCGCACGGCAAGGACACCAAGGGCATCATCCGGGTGCACTGGTTCGACAAGGTGGAGATGTTCGTCTACACCACGCTCGAGGAGTCCTACGCCGAGCACGAGCGGCTGCTGGCGTGGGAGAAGGAGTTCCTCGGCAAGCTCGAGCTGGCCTACCGCGTCATCGACGTCGCGGCCGGCGACCTGGGCCTCTCGGCGATCCGCAAGTTCGACTGCGAGGCGTGGATCCCCACCCAGGGCAAGTACCGCGAGCTCACCTCCACCTCCAACTGCACCGAGTTCCAGAGCCGCCGGCTCGACATCCGCGGCCGCTTCGAGGACGGCACCAAGCCGCTGGCCACCCTCAACGGCACGCTGTGTGCGATGACCCGCACCATCGTGGCCATCCTCGAGACCCACCAGCAGGCCGACGGCTCGGTCCGCGTCCCGCAGGCGTTGCAGCCCTACATGGGTGGCCTCGAGGTGCTGAAGCCGGTCGGCGCGTGAGCGAGCCGGCTCCCGGCTGGGTCCCGAAGCTCGTCGCGCTCGACATCGACGGCACCCTGCTGCGCTGGGTCGACGGGGCCGGCCAGACGCACGCCGAGGTCTCCGAGGCGGTCGCCGACGCCGTACGCCGTGCGCGGGAGGCCGGTGCCCACGTGGTGCTGGCCAGCGGCCGCTCCCCGCACGGGATGGTCCCCGTGGCCGACATGCTCGGGCTCGACGACCCCGCCGACCCGGTGTGGGTGGTGGCCTCCAACGGCGGCGTGGTCTTCCGCTACCCGCCGATGGACATCGTGCACGAGCAGACCTTCGACGCCCGGCCGGCGGTGATGGCGGTCCTCGAGGCGCACCCGAACGCGCTCGTCGGCGTCGAGGAGCGGGGCGTGGGCTACCGCGTCAACAAGCCCTTCCCGGCCGGCGAGCTCTCCGGGGACATGATCGAGACCCCTCTGGAGCAGATCGTCGCCGAGCCGGTGAGCCGCGTGATCATCCGCGACCCCGAGGCGACCGCCGACGACTTCGTGGAGCTCGCGGGGCGGCTGGGGCTGCACGGCACCGACTACGTCGTGGGCTGGACGGCCTGGATGGACCTCTCACCGGTGGGCGTCTCCAAGGCCTCGGGCCTGCAGCACGTCTGCGACGAGCTGGGCGTCGACGCGCAGGACGTGCTGGCGATCGGCGACGGCCGCAACGACCTGGAGATGTTCGCCTGGGCCGGCCGGTCCGTGGCCATGGGCCAGGCCATCGACGAGGTCCGGCAGGCCGCGGACGACGTGACGGCCACCGTCGACGAGGACGGTGCCGCCCAGGAGCTGGGGCGGTACTTCTGAGCGCCCCGGCCCCCGTCCTCACCACCGCGCGCCTGGAGCTGCCGTTGTGGTCGGCCGACGTGGTCGCCGACCTGCGGACCGGCCGGCGCCGGCCGGAGTGGCACGCCGACTTCCCGCGCACCGACGACGTCGACGCCGCGTCGCTGTGGGTCGAGGGCGACCCGTGGGGACCGCGCAGCATCGTGCGCGGCCAGACGGTGCTGGGGTCGATCGGGTTCTTCGGCCCGCCCGCCCCGGCCGACGACGGCGTCCCCGAGGCCGAGCTCGGCTACGGGCTGGTGCCCGAGGCCCGCGGCTGGGGGTTCGCCACGGAGGCGCTCGGTGCGATGACCGCGGCGGCCGACGCCGCGGGGGTGCGCCTGCGCGCCAGCGTCCACCCCGACAACACCGCCAGCCTGCGGGTGCTGGCCAAGGGCGGGTTCACCTCCCTGCGCGGGTCCGACGGCGAGGGGCAGCTGGTCATGGTCCGGCCGCTGGCCCTCCCGAAGGTGGTCGAGCAGTGACGAGCGCCAGCGAGGAGCGGGCGTCGAGACGACCCCGCCTGGTCGCCACCGACCTCGACGGCACCCTGGTGCGCAGCGACGGCTCGGTGTCGGACTACACCCGCGAGGTGCTGCTGGAGGTCGAGCGGCAGGGCGTGCCGGTGGTCTTCGTGACCGGCCGCCCGCTGCGGTGGGCCCGCGACGTCTTCGACCACGTGGGCTCCCACGGGCTGGCGGTGATCTCGAACGGCGCGGCCGTCTGGGACGTCGCCGCCGACACCGCCCGGCTGGAGCGGCCGATCAGCACGGAGGCGGGTCGCGAGTTCGCCCGCCTGCTGCGCGAGGCGGTGCCCGGGACGTCGTACGCCGTCGAGACCCGCGCCGGGATCGAGCTGGAGCCGGAGTTCATGGAGCGCTACCCGGTGCCCGACGCGGCCCGGCGTGACCACGTCGACGTGCTGCTCGACAAGGGCGCGTGGAAGCTGCTGGCCCGCCACGAGGAGCTCGGGCCGCAGGAGTTCTGGGACCGCGCCGAGGCCGCGACCGGCGACCGGCTGACGATCACCTGGTCCTCCAGCACCACCCTGCTGGAGATCTCCGCCGCGCAGGTCACCAAGGCCTCGACGCTGGCGATGGTGTGTGCCGACCTCGGCATCGGTCCCGACGAGGTGATCGCGTTCGGCGACATGCCTAACGACATCCCGATGCTCTCATGGGCGGGCCGCTCGTGGGCGATGGCCGACGCGCACCCGACGGTGGTCGAGGTGGCCGACGAGGTCGCCCCCGGGCACGAGGAGGACGGCGTGGCGCGGGTCCTGGCTGGTGTGTTCGACCTGTGATCTGGTGTCATCTACGCGTGCCGACCTCCCCCCGTCCCGCTGCCGCCGGCCCCGCGTTCGGCCCTGCGCTCGGCCTCGTGCTGGCGCTGCTGGGTGTGCTGGCGGTGCTCGGGCTGACCGGCCCAGCGGCGTACGCCGCCGAGGACCCGTCCTGCACCCGTCAGGGCGTCAACATGCACGCCCGGCAGGCGCAGGCCGTCTTCACCGGCACCGTGGTCGACGCCAAGGCCTCCGCGCTCGAGGACGGCCAGCGCGGCGTGCGGATCGTGCACCAGGTGGAGGTCGCGGAGGTCTACAAGGCCGCCCGCGTGAGCGTCGCCGCCGAGCTCGAGGTCGTCACGACCCGCAACGTCCGTGGCGAGTGCAACCTCGGGCGGCTGCCCGAGGGCGAGGACGTGGTGTTCTTCGTGCGGGCCGAGACGACCGACGGCGAGCCCGCCGACCCGGTGGTGTTCCTGGCCGCCGGCGACTCCGGCACCGCCGTGGCCGACCAGGACCTCCTCGACGCCATCGACCGGATCCTGCCCAACCCCGTGCCGCCGGTGCCCGCGAGCCCGACGAGTGCGGAGTTCGAGGCGCTGCCCGTCGACGCCCCCACCCCGCTGGGCCGTGCCGCCGCCCCCGGCGCCGCGCTCGCCGTGCTCGGGGTGCTCGGGCTCTTCGTGGTCGGGCGGCTCGGGCGGCGCTGAGTCGGGCCCGGCCACGCAAGGTTCATCGGCCGGCCGATGAACCTTGCCACTGGCCCTGTCTGCCAGTCTGCGTGTGAGTCAGTCGCTCTGATCTAGGAGTGATCGACTTGCCCATCGAAGGTGTCTACAGCGTCGAGGAACGA